>Ga0315295_10006323_pt1 | contig 10108 bp, 21 predicted proteins | sample YL17G14_0_MG_FD_204453 | JGI IMG/M metagenome (GOLD analysis project Ga0315295, IMG submission 204453) | Sediment microbial communities from Yellowstone Lake, YNP, Wyoming, USA - YL17G14_0 | ecosystem: Environmental > Aquatic > Freshwater > Lake > Sediment | place: USA: Wyoming | collected... | reverse complement strand
CATCTATCAACTCTGGGCAAAACCTAGCTTCGTCATGAAGCAGATCCACGGCCCTCACCTGATCCACCGTCAACCCCGACATCAATCTCCCGCTGAACTCGACGACCCTACTCTTCACCACCACCTCGTCGAGGGCCACGCCCCTCCTCAGGAGGTTGAGGAGCCCCGAGTCAACCCTTATCCTCTTCACCAAGTCATTCACATCGACTTCGTACAGCTTGGGCTTCCCCCGCATAAGGCTGTCCACGACGGCGCAGACCCTCACGGCCTCCACATCCATGGGCAGCTCCGTGATCTTGTAGACGTCGAAGAGATCACGTGAACTCCCCCGGTAGAGCATCGTGCACCACTTGTTCGCGAAGATCTCCTCACGCGTCGGTACGAGAACCTCGAACCCCCCACCCGCCGGATGCCGATACACTCCCCTAACATCCTCCCTCATGATCGGCATCCTCCTCATGTAACCCACCTCAACCCTGAAACTATCCGCCAAGCCTAAACGGGAAACATAACTCACCGTGATCCTGCCAAGCGGATAAGAGGCATCGATGGCGAGGTCGGACCCACGGTACCCCAGCGCATACAGTACACGCTTCAGGTCTCCATCCACTTTATCCCTAACGACACCCCAATCCGCCTCACCCAAGTGGCGATAGTTGAAGTCCGCGTCCACCGACAGCCTGGAGACCCCCGGGAAGAAGACGAATGCAAGCGCCGTACCACCATATAGGCACAGCCTGTCACCGAGGAATGGCACCTGAGATATCCCACGCAGGAGGTCAGACACCCGACACGCCTTCTCCACATACCGCTCCTCAAAGCTAGAGAAGCGTAGTCGACCGACAAAGCCTACACCGCCCTGAGGAGGCCGCTGAAGCCCTCAGGCACAATCAGCCGCCACCGCTTCACGAGCCTCCCCCCACCCCCGGGGACGAGGTACCTGTATCCTCGACTCACCAGCCCCTCCACCCTATCCAACGCGTCCTCGGGGAGATGCCTATAGAAGACGGACGACCCCCTCAGCATCTCAAGCACAAGCCCAGCCCTTCTGACCGACGTCTGACCGCCGTAGCCCCCCCCAAGCATGCCGACGAGCCGATCAAAGTCGAGTCCACCTAACCCCTCAAGACTCTTCAGACACTCCTCCCAGCCACCGGCGTACTTCGGCCGCGAAACACAGTCGATGAACAGCCGCTCCCTACTCTCGATCCTCACCGGCTGACCCTGATACTCCACCTCCACCACCTCGAAGCCGGCGTCGCCAACGTACACGGGCCTGAAGGAGAAGCCAGCGTAGAGGAACCCCCTGAACCGGTCACGGGCCGCGACGCAGACATACGCCTCCCTCATGGCGGAGTACGCACAGCCATAGAACTCAAGCGCAGTGTGAAACCCAAGGAAGCCGTTTCGCCTAATTTTAGATGCGAGGAGCAGCTTATCCACCACCACCCCACCGCCCGGAGGCACCACAACGTAGAGCCCCTGACGAACCCTCTCCAGCTTCCCGTCCTCGACCAAGCCGTTCAGGTACTTTGAACTGACATAAGGCCTGACCGACCTCCTCCCCGTCAGCTTCTCCGCGGCCTCTACCGCCTCATCCAGGGAGAAGACGCGCCGCTGATACAGCGCCGAGTAGAGTTCCTCCAAAACCAACTCAGTTCAACTTTTTGATCGTTTTATACTCATTTCAGGTATAAAACGATCAAAAATATAAACTAATCTACAGCCCGTATTCACCTAGCTACTAGACGCCTTGGCCCCGACTCTTCGTGAACTACCCACGACTGAAGTCATGGGCTTCCTGATTCATCGAGGCGGCTTGCACATCTGCGCCGAGATGCGTAGTAGTCCCCTCTCCATCAGGCGTATATTCGGCTTGTCCCAAGCCTATCTCAAGACCACGCTTGAGTGACAGAGGTAAGCTTAAAACCCATGGTAAAAATACAACATATGATGGATAAATACAACATCAACCAGACTACACTCAAGATACTACAACTATACTCAAGCGACTACCACAGACGACTCCACACCAGGGAAATCGCCAGAGAGACAGGAGTAGACGTGAAGGCCACACAACAACAACTCAAGAGACTGGAGAGAAACAACATACTCTCAAGCCAGACAATCGGGAGAAACAAGGAACACCGCCTAAACACCGACAACATCCTGACCCGATACTACATGACCCTCGCGGAGACCTACGCCTCAGTCACCTACCTCGGAGAACACTACAACATAAAGAAAATCGTAGACGAAACCCAGAACGAGATAAGGGGAACAGCCATACTCTTCGGCAGCCACGCGAAAGGAGAAGAAAAAGAGGAAAGCGACATAGACCTCTTCATCATCACGGACAACGAGAAAAGACCCGACTTCACCGAAGCAGGCAACCTCATAGGGAGGGAGATAAACGCGAAGAGCACAAGCAGAGACAACTTCCTGAGAGGCCTAGAGAACAACGACCCCCTAATAATCGAGGTCAAGTCCCACCACATCCTGCTCAAGGGCATAGACGAATTCACAGAGGTAATGTGGCGACACTATGCGAGAGGATAAAAGCTACCTGAAGTGGTGCATGGAGCAAAACAGAGGCATAAGGGCGACCAAACCCTCAGAAAACATAGCCAAGGCATACCTCCATAAGACGAGGAACGCCCTCAAGTCCATGGAGGTCAATGCGGAGGCGGGCCTCACCGACTGGACCATATCCGCAAGCTACTACGCCAAGTACTTCGCAGTGTACGCGCTACTGACAAGAATAGGGATCAAATCAGAGATACACGACTGCACGATAGCACTATTCGAATACCTATTCGGGAACGATGTCCCACCCCAAATCATCCAACAGCTCAGACAATCTAAACAGGAGAGAATAGAAACCCAATACTACACACGCGCGGTCACCGTCGACCTTGGAAAAACACTCGGCCAAACGAGAGCATTTACACTAGAGATAGAAAGAATCATCGACGGACTGACACAAGAGAGAATAACCAGCTACCAGAACAAAATAAGAGAACTGACGAAGAAGCCGTAGTAAAGGGAATCCACAGCATAGATCCCGTGTCTCCGACACAACGAATAAGCCCTTACAAAACTCCCTATCACAGCTGACCGTGAACCGGGGATCCAGTATCTCATCCAACTCCACCCTCGCCTTCTCGGCGAGCTCGAGTCCGACCCGACGAGCCAAGACCCCCAAGACCTCCACGTAGACGATGCTTGGCTCAACCAAAACGTACCCATCCGCCAAACACTTCAGAACCTCTCTGCAAGCAGCTGAGAGCGCCTCATCAGACTTCAGAGCGGCCACGAACACGTTCGCGTCAAGGGTCAACAACCCGTGGCTAGACGCCTTGGCCCCGACTCTTCCTAAAATCCTCGAGAACGGACGGCTCACCGACCCAAGCACGAGACACCTCGTCGCTGAGAGCCAGATACCTCTCCACAGCCTTCCGCCCCCCTCCCGGATCAGTTGATAATAACCCGACCCACAAAATAACGTTTCACAACCAAACCTCGCCACCGCAAGAAACCGATGCGAACCTCCACCACATCACTAGTCGATAGAACCGCCTAAAGCGTCGGCTCGATCAGCACCCCCTCGTTCAGCGCGGGGACAACTACACCGATCTTCTCCCCCTTATGCACCCGACGACACCCACTCAACCAGACACCAAGGAGAGCAATCAACAAACCTATATCAACCACCCCGCCAAGCTTCAACCGAAGAGGAATGGAACCCCAAGTCCTAGAAGACATCAGAGAAGAACTCAGAGAACTAAGAATACTATACGGGGAGCTCGTGGGACGCCTAATAGAGGAAGACACCCCAACCACCGACGAGAAGAGGGCAGTCGAATCAGACGAAGAGTACGCCGACGAGGAAGAACTCCGAAAAGCCCTACGCTGAACACTCTTGTACGCCTTCAAGCTTCGTAGACGTGATAAGGAACAGGATCATCTTCAAGCACAGCGACGAGACGGCGGACCTCATCCCTGTGGGCCGGAGGTAGATCGGGTATGGCTCTTAACGCCCTTCTCTTAATGGCTACCCGAAACAGGGGACCCTCCCCTCTTCCTCAAAGGAGTCTCCTTGAGAGCCCGTAGAAACTCATCCCTGCCCACCGTCTCATCGGGCTCCGCTATGGACTCCAAATCCCCCGGCGCAGGCTTCTCCTCGGGGATCAGAGCCTCCGCAAGCCGCCCGTAGAGCAGACGAAGCTCCCGTATCTCCTCACGGAGCTGCCGAATCTCAGATGACCCCATCATATCCCCGCACTCAACTCCGGCTCGGACCGAAATGAAGGTTTCGAAGACCCCCCAGGGGCATCCACCTCACCGGAGCTGAGCCACACAGAAAAGGGAGGCCCGCAGGCTTCACAGCCACACCTCACCATCACCAAAAACGAGGCGCCCCACCCCAAATAAGCCGGGAGCAGGCACATCACCTCGAAGAAAAAGTGGAACCATAACGTCAGAAGAATATCAAGAGACCGTAGCCGTGAGCCGAAGCCAGAGACCCCCCTCTCCGAAACCCGAGAAAACGCATAAATATTAAAATGAATAAAATTAATACAGTGTCAGAGATGCCCGTCACCGTAACCACCAGAGTCGAGGACGAACTAGCCCACCTCATAGACTCCATAGCGGAGAGGGAGGGCATGGACAGATCCACAGTCATCAGGCGCTTCCTCCTAAAAGCGTCGAAGGACTGGCTCATCGAGGAGAGCATAGAGGAATACGAGCAGGGAAAGCTGACCCTATGGCAGGCAGCCGAGAGAAGCAGTCTCACCCTCTGGGAGATGATCGAGGAGGTGAAGAAGCGAAGCGCTCACGCCCCATACACCCTCGACGAGCTGAGGGAAGACCTGAAGGCCATCCAATGAAGCCCATCGTATCGAACGCGACCCCACTCATCTACCTCGCCAAAATAGACCGATTAAAACTCCTCCGAGACATCTTCGGCGAAGTCCTCATCCCCCCCGAGGTCAAGGCGGAGACCGTCGATCGGGGCGAGGAGCTGGGCGAAAAAGACGCATACCAGATCGACAAGGCGATCCAAGACGGCTGGATCACCGTGAGGCAAGTAGAAACCGCAGACACCCCCATCAAGCTGCACCGAGGAGAGGCAGCGACCCTATCCCTCGCCAAGACATCGGGGCAAAGCGAGGTACTGATCGACGAGGTCTCAGCCAGGACAGCCGCCCGGCTCATGGGCCTGACACCCAGAGGCACCGTCTTCGTCCTGCTGAAAGCCCTGGAGATGAAGCTGATCAACATGGACGAGTTCCTATTGGCCCTGAGCGACCTCGTCGAGAACGGCTTCAGGCTGAAGGAGGAGGTCTACCTGGAGGCCGTCAGAAAAGCCAGGAAAATCGCCTAGTCGCGGGCGGATAATCCACGTGGTCACCTTCTCTGAACCATTTCCAACGTCGTCCACACCCTAACGACGCTCTGCATCTTAAGATGCCCGTCATCACTCCAAACCCCATCACAGGACCTGCTGAGCGAGGCAGCGACAAAAGGCACATCGTCAGGATCTATGGAGCCAATCAACTCCTCGGCCTCTCCCCAGACAACAAACAGATCCTCCTTCGGCACAACCTCGATATTGGTCAAGAGAACACTCAACACGAGCCTGACCTCACCCTCAGATAGACCCGACCTACCTACAACGAGCCCCATATGCTCATCAACCTCCTCGAGGGCATACTCCGGGAGGAGAAACTGATCGACAGGACTCAACAGAATAGCCCTAACCCTAGAATCCTTGATCAGGGCCTTGAGAAGAATGTTCGTGTCTACTACCAACTTCAAGGCTGCGACCCCTACTCTCTGAAACATATCTCCTCGCGACGCTCTTCTTTACCTTTTCACCGATCTCGAAGGCGTCCCGCTCAGAAAAACTACTATTCCTAGTGATCTCATCAAGCACCTTCAGTTTCCTAGCGTACTCCCACATCGCCTGTCTGGCAACCTCGCTCCACTTGATCTCGGGGTAACGCCTCATGATATCATGAAGTTCCTCGGGAACCGACAACGTCACGTTAACCATCTAAATACCTAAGTATCATAAGTGAATACACATATTTTAATGCTATGAGGCATCGAAGCTAACAACGAACCATCCCCCTGAAAGCCCCTCGACGCCTCTATGCACGCTCAATCAGCGCGCCCGCTCTGATTTCACCTATCCGCCAACTGCCTGAGCCGCTCAAGAAGCTGGTTACTCGTCAAGCTCCGGTCGGCTCCAAGATACGCCGCAGCATCCTCCCTCAGCACACTGTCGCCGGTCACGAAGTAATCCGGATCAACGGCGAGGACGGAGGCGAGGACCACAGCATCATTCACATCCCTAACCTTGAGTGAGGCAGCGGACACCAGCAACCTCGTCTCCTCCCAGACGACAACTCGATAACCCACACGCGCCAGAAAAACGTCGAGAAGCCCCTCATAACCCGAAAACTTCGCAGCCAAGACCCGCTTCGCCTCAGCGACGACGTAGTCCGGTAGAATAAGTGTAAGCGTCCCATCCTCCACGAGCTGCAGTATCTTGTGCTCGTTCCCACGCCGAAAGACGAGGCCAGACACAAGTATGTTGGTGTCCAGTAGGACGCTAGGCTTCATGACCCTTCTCCGCCACGGTGCGCTTACGCTGCTCCTCAACTTCAACCCCGAGGATCTCACCCGTGACTCCCTTCTCCGCCGCGAGTCTCTCGAAGATGCCTGTGATGTCGCTAAGTGTGAGCTCGTCAACCCGCTTCATGACCACGAGGTCACCCGTCTGAGCCACGTAGAGGTGACTGTCGTCGCGTATGTTGAGGCTACGCCTGATGCGAGCGGGGAGAGTGATCTGCCCCTTCGTGGTTACCTTGACTATCTCTCCTTCAACCAACTCAGACACCTCTAAAGAGTAAGGACTCCTTACATATAAACCCCGCCCAAGACAACGACACACCCACACCCGAGCCTACGTTGATATATTCACCACTCTGAAGGCGAACACCATGACCGCTACCTTCGTTGACGCCAACACCATCATCAGCGGCCTGCTCTTCGAGGGCAACGAGGCCACCCTCCTCGAGCTGGGCCGAATAGGCGCCGTCCGACTGGTGACCAACAACTACGTCTCAACCGAGGTCCAGATGGTTCTAAGAAGAGGCGAGTTCTCTCTGACCGACGAGGGGTTCACGGGCCTGATAAGATACCTGCATGAATGCCTCACGGTGATTGAAGACCCTCAGAACGATGAGATTCTCAGCCACTCCAGCCTCCTCAAGGACAAGAAGGACATACCGGTAGCCCTGGGGGCGACGGACTCCGGATCCGACTACCTCGCCACAGGCGACAAGGAACTATCCGAGAAGCTGGACACCCTGTCCATAAGAACGTCGAGCCTGCTTCAACTCATCCTAAGCGACCTGAATAGAGCCTGACATACTTCCACCGCTGAAGCCTACGGGGTTCCAAGGTCACCGCTCATCGGCGCAGCCTCCCCGCGCGCGCGGACAGAATACCCCGAAGATACCGGGAGGAGTACGGCGTGGAGAACCTGTACCGGTACGAGCACCCCGGCGGGTACCGGTCATGCTACACCATCGTCCCCATCCCGGAGCACGGCGGATGCCCCGCCATACTCGACATCCTGACCCATGAAGAGTACAACCGACTGTTCGGCTACAAGAGAGACTGACTACTTCAGCTCAACGAGCGTGCCAATGAACCTGCGGAGCTTGTCGCCGTCGCCGAGGTAGACGACGGTCTTACCGTTGAACTCTATCTTGTTGGATGCCTCCAGGTACTCGAGCGTCTTCTTGAAGGTGGAGTAGTGGACGCTGCGGGGCAGCCTTCTCCAGAGCTGGGTCCGCGTAGGGTAGTCGCCTGACTCGATGAGCGTTCTCTCCACCATGAGTATCGTGTCCAGGTTGGGCGTTGATACCATCTTCTCCACCAACTTCATTATATGAAGTCGTATAACATAAATTTATGCAATTAGCGGTAGAAATAGGATAACTGAATCAGACAGCCATCAGGGCCCTGAATCTTTCAACGAAGCCCCGGGCGGTCCTCAACGCCTGCTCGGCATCCCTCTCAGAGGCCACACCCCTAAGGCTGAGGAGGAAGATCACCTCATCCGGGAGGAGACCCGCCGTAATCCTACCCGAGGACGTCCTGCAGACCGCCAAGGTGAAGACCGGGGACAAGGTCGACATCTACACCGACGGCAGACGCATCATCATAGAGCCGGTGGAGCAGACCGAATCCTAAACCGCCAAACAACTTCGCCGCATCTCCGATACGTAACGACTCGATTCCGTCAAACTCCCCAACCAACTAACGATTAAACCCAACGGGAAAAATTCCAACTAAAAATTAAAAAGTAAGATATTTAACCTAGAAGTAAGACAACAACACATAGAGTGGAACATGGACGAGACGGTTCGAGTAAGCGAGAAGGGACAGGTCGTCATACCCAAACGGGTCAGAGACGAGATAGGAATAGAAACCGGCGACGAACTCACCCTAAACCTCGCCGACGGCAAGATCATCCTCAGGAAGAAGCCCAGAAGCTACACCGACTACATGCTCGGCCTCCACCGCGAGGCGTGGGGAAGCATCGACGCGACCGAACACGTCGAGAAGGAGAGGAAGGCTTGGCAGAAGACAGAATAAAAGAAGCCATCCTCGCACACGACGCCATAGGTGTCGACACGATGGCCTTCATCTACCACCTCGAGGCGAACAAAAAATACACGCCCTTCACCCATACCCTATTCGAAGCGATAGAGACTGGCGCATGCAGAGGCGTAACATCTACACTGACCCTGATGGAGACCCTCGTCAGACCCAAGGAGATCGGCGACACGGACATGAGGGACGACTACGTCTACGCCCTGACGACGTTCCCAAACCTGACCATGAGAGCCGTCGACGCGGCCGTGGCCGAGGCGGCGGCGGAGCTCCGAGCGAGACACCGCCTGAGACCCCCCGACGCCATCCAAGTCGCGACGTGCATAGTTGAAGGGGGAACCGCATTCGTCACAAACGACGAGAGGCTCAAGAAGATCGAGAACCCGAAGATCATCGTCATGGAAGACTACCTCTAAGCTTGGTGAGTTGCCTCGATGAATCAGGAACCCTCCCTAATAGGGAGGTAGTTCACGAGAGGTCTTCGGAGGGGAATCTGACTGTGTTGAGGAAGTGCTGGAAGCCACTCATAGTCGCTTGACTTGAAAGCGTCACATATGAAAACCCGAAACCCATCTGTGTCTTGGGACAATACCAATAGCAATAGACGACGGAGAAGGTGTTACCCGAAAAAGTGTAAGTTCCAGTCTGGTACTTCATCGCGTGCCCTTGAACCAACGAAGTCACCCTCTGACCCTCAGTCACGGGACCCTGACTAGAGAGGCCACTAAAGGCCGAATCAATGGCTGAACCCAGATCAGGGGCAGTGACGGAATGGAAATAAACAAGCGTGAACCCCTGTTCGCTGTTCAGCCCCGATACCTGACCCGAGTCCGCATCGGCCGTGTTATCTAGCAGCCCACCGATTGAAACCGTCATGTTCTGTGGATACTCAAATGAAAAGCCATTCATGTAGTAGCCGCTGAAGCCAAGTGTGGTGTCGAAGGTCCCCTTTAGGTCCTTGAAAGTCTTCTCAAGCCCAGATATCTTGCCCTCCTGAGTTTGAACCGTAGCCGCGCTGGCTGCTAAATCAGCGGTTAGCTTGCCGTTCGCCGTTTGAAGGGTCTGAATCTGAGTCTTGTAATTGTTATTCTCCGTCTGGAGGCTCTTCACCGTGGAGTTGAGCTGGGTTATCCTCGCACTCTGACTCGTTACCTGAGCGTTGAGGCTTGTAACCTGCGTCTGGAGGCTGCTGGCCGCGAAGAAGTAGCCTCCACCTGCCCCTACAACTAATCCTACCAAGAGCAGGGCTATGGTTATACCCGAAATCGCAGATTTTGACATGAGTAAATGCTGGTTTACCTTTATTAGTCCTTTGTGGATTATCAGGAAAAACTTATAGATCAAACAGGGCATAATTCATAACAATGGACTGGAAAGAAGCCGACGAGAGGCTCATCAGACGAGGAGAACT
>Ga0315295_10006320_pt1 | contig 10109 bp, 13 predicted proteins | sample YL17G14_0_MG_FD_204453 | JGI IMG/M metagenome (GOLD analysis project Ga0315295, IMG submission 204453) | Sediment microbial communities from Yellowstone Lake, YNP, Wyoming, USA - YL17G14_0 | ecosystem: Environmental > Aquatic > Freshwater > Lake > Sediment | place: USA: Wyoming | collected... | reverse complement strand
TGAACCTCTTCGTCCGCCTGACCTTGAGTCCTTTTGAATTCTTCACTTTTCCCACCTTGTTTCTTTTTTTGCGTTGACGGATTTTTAAACCTGCCTTGACAGCTCTGAGCGACCGTGCGGATCCGCACGGCGTAGGTGCCGAATGGCCACAAGGGGCCTTCGGCACTCGTTCTGAGCTGTCACTGTAGATAGGGCAGAATCCGTGATTATTTCTATTCTTGCACCCCTTTTTAAACTTTACGGTTGGAAGTATTTAAATAGGGTGATTGATTTGGCTTCTAAAAAGTTAAAAGGCATTGATTATACCATTACCAACATCGTTGCTTCCTCAAACCTGGGCCTCGAGCTCGACCTCTTCCTCATCGCGACCAAGATACCTGAGGTGGAGTACGAGCCGGAGCAGTTCCCGGGCGCCATTCTGAAGTACGACGACCCGAAGGCAACCATACTCCTGTTCAAGAACGGCAAAATCGTATGCGTCGGGTGCAAGAGCGAGGCGAAGATAGCCGAGACCATCGCCAAGACGGTCAAGCTCCTCACGCCATACGCGAAGAGGATACTCAAGAAGACCAAGAGGCCGGAATTCGAAATAACCAACATCGTCGCCTCCGCAAATCTGGGAATGGGCCTCGACCTCTACACCATCGCCTCCGAAGTGGAGAACGTGGAATACGAGCCCGAGCAGTTCCCCGGCGCAATTCTCAAGTTCAAGGAACCGAAGGCCTCGCTTCTACTGTTCAAGAATGGAAAAGTCATCTGCGCCGGCTCCCGTGACGAGAAGAGCATAGAGGCCGCGCTCATCAAGGCGAAGAGGCTCCTTAAGCCCTTCTCCACAGTGAAGTGACCATGGTCACGGAAAAACAGGTTCGTTCCAAGCTCAAGGAAGTCCTCGACCCAGAGATAGGGGTAAATATAGTGGACCTCGGCCTCATTTACGATGTGAAAGTGGACAAGGCTCAGGTAAACATAAAGATGACCTTCACCACGCCCGCCTGCCCGCTCCTCGGCTATATAGTAAATAACGTCCAGTCAAAAGTCCGTGAACTCAAAGGCGTCTCGGACGTGCAGGTCCAATTCGTGTGGGAGCCCCGCTGGACGCCCGAGCGCATGAGCAAAGAGGCGAAAAAGCAGCTGGGGTTGGGATGATACTCGTATTCACGACCCTGCCCTCATTCATGAACGCAGAATCCCTCGCATCCAAAATCCTCGAGGCGAAGCTCGCAGCCTGCTGCTCCATCCTCCGCATGGAGCGTTCCATGTACAGGTGGAAGGGAAGAATACACAAGGAAAGCGAATTGCTCCTTATGATAAAGACCAGGAAGGCGTCATATTCCAAGCTCGAGGCCTTCATAAAGAAAAGCCATCCCCACTCTTGCCCTGAGATAATAGGAATTCCAGCTTCTAAAGTAAGCAAGGAATACAAAAAGTGGGCCTACGCAGAAACCTCCAAACCGTAGAGCCGCACCTGACGACCTGTGTGCCTTTATCCGCACGGCAGGCGGCTATCCGGTTTGCTAGGAAAAGACCAGTTCCAGTACCCCGTTCCTATACTTCTTTTCCATCTTCTTCTTGCCCACATCCTCGGGCAGCTCCACCTTCCTATAATATTTCCTCGCCCCTTCCGCCCTTATCTCCAATGTTTTTCCGTTAACGCTGAGCTGGACATCCTTCTCCCCAACCCCGGGCATCTCGGCAATCACGTTCACTCCCTTTCCGTCCTTGAAAACGTCCACAAGAGGTTCTCTTTCTTCGCTTTCCTTTTCCCTAACCCCGCTCTCGTCCACTTCCTCCCCCGCCTCCATCCCCTCCGGAGCCCTAATCTCCTGCTCTTTTCTCTTTATGTCCCCGAACTCCGTGACCACGGGTTTCCCGTCCTGGCCCACCCTCACCGAGAACCCATAGACCTGGGGTCCCCTCCTCTCCGAGAGCCTCCGCACCTCGTCCCTGGGCATCCCCTGCATCATCCGTTGCATCATCCCCTCCATCTCCTCGCGCATGCGCTCGAACTCGCCGCCGAAAAAATCATCATCGAACCCGAAACCGAACGGCCTCCGCCTCTTCCTCTCATCCATAGTAATCCCCATGCTTAGAGTGTGCCCATAGTTATTTAATTTTTCTCTTACCATCCCTCCAGTGGTGAGCGTGTGGAAGAGAAGAAAGGTTTCGACCTCCCCAAGCCTGTGAAGGAAGGGGACGTCATAGATGTTACCGTGGAATCAGTGGGCGCAAAAGGGGACGGAATCGCAAAGAAGGATGGTTTCGTAATCTTCATCCCTGGCGTGCAGAAAGGCGAAACCATACAGGCGAAGATAGTCTCCCTGAAGCGCACCTTCGGGATAGGCGAAAAGGTATAGGTGGAACATTGCTCGTCCCGGACCCCTACGAAAAATTGAAGAAGCTGCGAAGGAAGCTCTACTGGGAGTTCCCGGACCTTTTCGGCAGGGAATTTGATTTCTACACCGCGGAGGCAAGGACCCCCCTCGCAGATTTGAGGAAGGAAAAGAACGAACTTGTCCTCGTGGTGGAAATGCCCGGCCTCCGCAAGGAAGAGATAAACGTGGACCTGCACGGCAACCGCGTCCGAATCTCCGGAGGAAGAAAAGAGGGAAAAGAAGAGAAAGGAAAGGGCTTCTACCGCAAAGAGAGGTTCCTCTCCGCCTTCTCCCGCGAACTCGCCCTCCCCGGGGAGGTGGATCCCTCCTCAGCAAAGGCAAAGTACGAGAACGGCGTCCTGGAGATACGGATGAAAATAAAATCCGGGCAAAAGAAGAAGGGGAAGCACCTCGTAATACGATAGAGTGCAAAAAATCCTTAATTTATGTGTCCCCAAAAGTTGATTTTCCCCCAAACCTAACCATTTAAATACTCTTTTTGCGACTATTACTCCTAGTTATGTCCTCAAATCCAGGTTCTCCAGATAAATCCAAGCAGATTCCGTTATTCAATGGTAGCGATGGGGACAACCCTCTGAGGAGGACCCCGCCACCGCTCACTTCAAGGTACGGCCCGGCAAAGCGCGTCCCGGACGAATTCTTCTTCCCAAAAGGCACCATAACACTCGATAGGATAGTCGCGAAGATGGAGGAATGGGGCCACAAGGAGGTGGACCCCTTTGTCAAGGCGCACAGGTTCCAGGTGGACATTTGCGCCGCGGAAGAAAAAAGGACCGGCAGCCCGCTCCTAAGGGAAGACGGCACGCCATATGAGCAGCATCTCGCAAGGGTCGCCTTCAGGGTCGCGGTGGTCGGCGGCGGCCTTGACGCCACAACGCCCGCCTACCTGCACGACTCCATAGAGGATTTCTCGGTTCCGCTCGGAAGGCTCGTTGCATTCGGTGCCATCGTGCCCTCCAGGGTTTCGCTGCTCACAAAGGGAAAATGGAACCCGGCAGTATCCCTGGACTGGGTATATCCGGAGAACGAGAACTACTATTTCATGGAGGACCTTTACGAACGCTCCATGTACGACCTGCGCGCAAGGAGCACCTACGACCGGCTCACCGATTCCGGGGACATGCCCTGCATCATGATAAAGGGGATAGACAACATAGACAATCTCATCTACCGCGACCCGATGAAGCAGCAAAGGAACATGCGCACAATGGTGCACAACACGCTCGCCATCCTCATGCGCATGCTCGCCTGGGAGGACGTGAACAGGCTCACAGAATTCATACGCGAAAAGACCGGGTTCGAAGTTCCAGAGGCATTGCTCGCCCCGCCCGCAAACCTGTGGGTGGAGACCAACGAGCCGAGGGACATAATGCTCAGGAAGGGGATCAGAGGCATGCTCACCGGCCTGCGCGCGCCGCGCTTCGGGCAGATAAATGTATATGGCGCCAGCGCCAGGTATGTGCTTCCGCTCGGCTGGTGCGAGATAGGGCTGCCGAACGATGGCCGTGAATACCTGCAAATGCTGCAGCAAACATTCCCGGACTACGTCATTGTCCCGGTGGAAAGCAAGCTCCCGCCAGGCCTTCCTGCGAGCGAGCAGATGTTCCGCGTCTATGGGATTAGGGACGACAGCACCGTATCCCAGTACAAGTTTACGCTTGATGAGAAGAGCATGCGGCTTGGCATGGAGATGGGGGGCACAAGGCTCAGCATCCGCATCCATGCGCTCGACAGCCTAACTATGGACGACCGCCGCCTGGACACCGTCAGCCATGAAATAGAAGCAAAGTGCTACGACCTGGTCGCCAAGCTCAGGGCGTTCCACAAGAATAACATCCTGCCCCTTATAGAGAAGGAGAAAGAAGCGGGCATAGAAGCCCAGAAGTGATTGCTTGGAGCTCTTCGGCCTTTCCCTTTCCGTCCCTTCCGAAGTCTACGAACCTGCGGAGGACTCCGAGCTCCTCGCCTTCCATTCCCGCAATTTAAAGGGAAAAATCCTCGAAATCGGCACAGGCTCCGGCCTCGCCTCCATTCTTAACGCAAAATCCAACCCTTCCAACTCCATCCTTGCCACAGACATAAGCCCCGAAGCGTTGGAGTGCGCAAAAAAGAACGCGGAAGCAAACGGAGTCCGCAACCTGACATTCTTCCAATCAAACCTTTTCGAAAAAATAGAGGGAAAATTCGATTCCATCCTCTTCAACCCCCCCTACCTCCCAACTTCCAAGGAGGAAAGGATCCCCGGCAACCTCAATTACGCATTCGACGGGGGGGAAGACGGAAGGAAAACCCTGGACATTTTTCTGGAGGAATTCGACAAATTCCTCGCACCCAAGGGAAGGCTCCTCCTCATCCAAAGTTCGCTCAACTCAATGGAGCGCACTATACTCATACTAAAGAACAAGGGATTTGAGGTCCAAATACTGGACCAGAAGCCCTTCTTTTTCGAAATAGTATATCTATTGGAAGCCTACAGAACTCCCTAAAACGCGGGGAGGGCGCTCCCCCCATTTTGAGGGTTCATTCTGACCCCCTCCCACTTCACTTTGTAACCCTTTGCACGTACTCCTTACGCCTTTCTCTAGAGAATCAGATTATTATGTAAGCATTGCCTTTCTTGGAAACAGTGAGCGCCGTCTCCCCGGCAAACGCAAAGGTTTTCGCATACCCGTTCTCTATCTTGATTTTCATCCCTTCCTTCACAATAGCCCCGCGGTTATCAAATAGATAAATTACCCCCTCGTTCCCTTCATCGTCCGCAACCAGCAATCTCGTAAAGGTATCCTTGGTCTTCTTCGTCCTCTGCCATTCCCTGTGCTCTATATTCTTCACAAGGAGCGGAACCGTATTCACCCTCTTCATTCCGCTCTTCAATTCCGTAAGATGAGTGATATTCAATTGTTTGTACTTCTCCTTCGCAACCCTGAACGCCAATCTGATCTCCTCCTCCGCGTCCCTCACCATGTTTTCCATGGCCTTCTTCATGACATCCTCATCCCCATCCGAGGCCATCATCGTATCAAATGCGAGCCTGAACATGGTTCCTGCGCCGCCGCTCTCTTCCTTCTCATCGCGCATCTCCTGCGGCTCGAGCGCCTCCACTTCCGACTCCGCGGCCGCTTCCTCCAGTTCCCTCGCCGCCCTTCCCATCTCTGGCTCCTTCGTGCCTACCCTGTCCAGCTCCATGCCGCTACCCGGTTCCGATTCCGCTTCCAGAGGCGCGTCTTCGGGTTCGGCGGCATCCTCTCCCCGCCCTTTCTTTTCCGGGACTGTCGGCTTCTGGCCTTTCTCCTCGCCCCCGTCGCTGATAACATGCGTCTCCGCACCGGAAATAACATCCAGATAATCAGTGAGCATCTCCTGCACTGCCTTCCCCTTCTCCTCGTTCACCTGGCCGTTCTTGCCCAGGGCCTTGAGGTAAATCTTCTCCAGGGTGGGCATCATCTTGCTCTTCATCGCCTCCGCCTTCTCCTTGCCCAGTTTCCTCTCCATGAGCTGGTGGAGGGGCTTCAGCATCTTTTCCCGCACGGTCTCCGCCTTCCTCGTCTCCTCGGCGGTCTGCGGCTTCTCCTCCTTCTTTTTCTCCTCGCCCTTCCCGAACACCTCCGCGAAGGACATCAGCTGCGGCTGGGACGCCTTCCTCTTGTCTAGTATCTCCCTCGCGGTCCAGCTCACGTTCGTATCCTTGTCATAAGTGAGCTCGAGAATCGCAAAATTCGCACCCGGGTCGTCATAGTGGGAAAGCTCGAGCGCGGCCTGCCTCCTAACCTCCGGACTGGAGTCGAAGGTAAGTGAAATCAATTCATTTAGTGTCAGCTTCCTGCTCATTTTCTGCGCCTCCAAGATGAAGGGGGGACACCCCCCTTCTTCGCTCCGAGCCCCATATATCGGGGCACGGACCGAATCTCTTTAGGGTAATCATAACCCCCCGATTTTTCCACCACCGACCGGAACACGCCCAGGAGCGAAAACCCCTCCTTGCTCGTGGGGTTCGCCCTTGCAAGCACCCTTGCGAATGCCACCGTGCACCTTTCCGGATTGCGGACTTTATATCCTTCTGCTAACATTTTAAACATATGCGTGAGCGCCCGCCGCGCAGCCCCGCCCATGCGTTTCTCCCGCACCTTTTTCCCCTTTCCCGAGGCCATTTTCACCGCGTAAAGCACCACCGCCATAGCATGGCTAAGGTTGAGTATGGGATAGCCAGCGTCCGCCTCCGCATGCACGAGCAAATCGCACGCGCTTATCTCCCCTTCGCTGAGCCCTATCCCCTCCCTCCCGAAAAGCAGCGCAATCCTTTTCCCGGAATACCCGTTCATTCCAGCGCAAAACTTCTGCAAAGGAACCGCCGACCGAATGGTCCCCTTGTTTCTCTCCAGCACCCCGGTGGTTCCCACGACCAAATCGCAATCCTTCACCGCGGCCCCCAGCGTCCTGCATCTCTTCGCCTTTTTCAGCAGCCCCACCGCATGTTTCGAGAACTTCACCGCGTCGAATCCCACCCCGCACTTCGGGTTGACAATCCGGAGGTCCGAAAAACCGAAATTCTTCATCACCCGGGCTGCCATCCCCACGTTGACGTCGTATTCAGGCTCCACGAGCACAACTGCGATTTTCATTTCCGCACCCAGCCTCCCTCTCCAGCATCCGACTCGCATCCATTTTAAATGTTTTCTCCTTAAATACTTTCTTGCAATAATTCTAACTAGCTGTGATATAATGGAACTAGAGGAAGTGGAATCTCAAATCAAGGACCTCGAGCAGAAGAAGTCCGTCCTGATTGAGGAGATTAAGAAAAACTACGGCCGCATCCGCTACAAGAAGTACGAGGAGAAGGCCCTGGACCCATTCCTCAAAGAGACCGAAGGCGTCATGGTCGGCCCGGTGCGCAAGCGCCTGCGCCAGCTAGAATTCAGGATATCCACCCAGGCCTACACGCCCCAGCTGGAGCGCCAGATGGTAAAGGACGTAAAAAAAGTGGAGGAAGAGCTGAAGGGGATGAGGCAGGTGGAGCGCGCGAGAAGGAAGAAGAGGCTCGTGCAGCAGGACATAATCGATGCGGAGAACCGCATAAAGGCGATAGAGGAGGATTTGAAGAAAATCCGCGAGACCCTCAAGGACCTCTACGGGAGGGCGCGCACCATGAAGAACTCGACCAAGCAGGGCGTCACCTTCGGGGAGAAGCACGACAACCTCGTTTCCCTCGGAGACATTGTAATCATAGAGGAAGAGGAGAAGAAGAAATAGTCATCTCATCAGTTTTTTTGCTTCCTCAATTATTTTCTGATGGTCGAAAGCCAGCGCCGGCAGTCCCTCCAGCGGAAACCACTTGGCCTCCTTCGCATCATCCCCTCCTTTCAGCTCTCCTCCGATTAATTCACAAATGTACGCCCCGGCGATGGTCCCCCGCGGGTCTCTTCCCGGGTCCGAGAAAATCCCGATAAGTTTTTTCGCCTTCACACTCAGCCCTGTCTCCTCGTGCGCCTCCCTTTCGCAGCACCGCTCCGCCGTTTCGTTCGCCTCCGCGAACCCGCCGGGAAGCGCCCACATCCCTTTGTACGGCTCATTGTTCCTTCTAATCAGCACTATCCTCCCTTCCCGCACTATCACCGCATCCGTGACGAATGGCCTCATGGATATGTGTTAAAAAGAGTATATTTATAAATACTACTAACACCAATATATACTATTAAACACATTCAAAATGTGATGCTATGACCGAAAAACCAAGAGATTTGAAGTTCGCAGAACAGAAGGCCCCGAAGGATGAGCTCTCCGGAAGGGCGGCCCGGCTCAAGGAGTCCGGAAGGTTCGGCAGGCAAGTACCCCAGGAGGAGCCAAAGGAGGAATCCCGCTCCGGAAGGGGCGCGATAACTGCAATAGGGGTTTCCGGCGCACTTCTCTTCGCCGGCGCGTGCACGAATGAGGTCTTGGACATCACGGACGCGGGCACGAGCGCCTGCGAAATCATAGAGGTCTCCACCCGCTGCACCGTTGACACACCAAATCACAAGGTCTGCATGGTATATGAGGGGAATGCAGTGGAGATTGACGGCATCCGCTTCACAGCAAAGGACATAGCGCCCGAGGGAAGGGCGACCGATTTTGATTATGAAGTAAGGGACGAGCTTTTGGAATGCGAACCCACCGGGGCGGAGGGAACAATCCCATTCGGCGAGGAAGTGAGTCTCTCAATCGGAGGCCAGCCTTTCAAGATGAGGGTTCCGACCGTAACGCCCCCTGGCGAGGATTCCGCAGGCTGGGCGGAACTTGACGTTGAAAAAGTAGTTGACGAGCCGCCACAGCCGGCAGCCTGCCCCGCGGAGGCGACTAGGTGCACTGACGATGAATTCGGAAGGACCTGCGAGGTCCGCGAAGGCAAGGCAATCTCTTACGACGGATACCTCTGGGAGGTCAGCGACGTCTCCCTTGATTACGGGACCGGAAAGTTCAAGCTCACAATCATAGACCCGGAGGCCGATTGCGGCATTGTCGGCGTAATCGCCGATATGCACGAGGGCGACACCGAGGTCCGCATCCTGGTTGGAGGCTTCAACTACGCCTTTGAGGCACCGACCGTGCAGGCGGTTTACGACCCGCACTGGGTGCTCGGGCGCGTCTCAAAAGAGGTCTCCTACTGCGAGGCAGTGGACATCCCGATTGAGTGCGACGTCGGCACCGAATCCGGGCTTGACACCGTGCGCTGCCCGCTTTACACAAACATGGGCGCGATAAAGTTCGGCAACATAATGTTCGCGATAGACCGCATGTACCGCGACACGGACGGCAATGACAGGTTAGACCTCCGCATCTACGACGCGGCGATGGGCTGCAGCCCGCAGGGCGGCTTCACGCTCGGAGAATACTCCGTTTCCCCGACCATGGACATTGGCTTGTACCGCTACCAGGCGACGGTCGGCGCGATAGACCGCGCGACCGGCGTCGCTGACGTAAGGATAACCCGCGAGAAGATAATGTGCGGGGCTGAGACTCACTTCGACCCGATATACCTGGGCGAATGGGCGGAGGCGCCGAACGGCTACAAGGTGAGGCTTGATGATCTCACCCGCGACTTGAAGGGCGGCATATTCACCGTTCTAGATGCGAGCGACCGCGAAGTGTTCGTCTTCGTGCTCAACAAGGGCGATACCCTCCTCCTTCCGGAGTTTGGGTTCGAGGCGAGGGTGGACGAGGTCGCGCCGGGTCTCCTGTTCCTAGGAAAGTGGGCGAAGCTCACGCTGGCGGACTGCGCCTCCGGCTGAATTCATTTTTTATTTTCTTCCTTTAATTTCGGAGAGGCAGATGCCATGAAAGCCGAAAAGAATCCCCAAACGCAATCCCTGGCATCTCTGCCCAATCCAGAAAGAAGGAAATTCCTCGGCAACGCCCTGTTCGCAGGCGCGGCCCTCGCAACCGGATGCAAATCCGAAAATCCCTATCCAGAGAGGAGGGAAACCATCTACCAGAACCGCGAGCTCCGCATAGGAAGCTTCTCAGTAACCTTTGACGGCTGCAGAGATGATGGCGAAAGCCCGTCCGCGTATTTCAGCATAAGGAAGGCCGGGAAGGAAGGGCTGGAATCCACAGTCTCGATGCTCGTCCCGGGCTCCTTCAAAATCCACGGCTCCGGAACAGAATACGAGATTTATGTGGAGAGCGTCTCGTGCTCCGAAAGCCCCTCCGCAGAAATCATAATCATCGGCAAATCCGTCTCCG
>Ga0315295_10006319_pt1 | contig 10111 bp, 9 predicted proteins | sample YL17G14_0_MG_FD_204453 | JGI IMG/M metagenome (GOLD analysis project Ga0315295, IMG submission 204453) | Sediment microbial communities from Yellowstone Lake, YNP, Wyoming, USA - YL17G14_0 | ecosystem: Environmental > Aquatic > Freshwater > Lake > Sediment | place: USA: Wyoming | collected... | reverse complement strand
GTCGAGGAAGAAAAGCGCCTGACCGAAGTCGTGCAGGCGCGCCCCGCGGTAGAAGCCGTGCTGCTCGGCCAGCGCTCGCTGCGCCTCCGTCCAGCCATGCCCGCCCACCTGCGCCGTGTTGATGACGAAGTCCGCGCCCTTCAGCGCGTCCTCCCGGTCCGGGGTCCGGCGGAAGCGCAGGTCCACCTTCAGCTCCCCCGCGAGCCTCCCGGCCAGCCGGTGGATGAACTCCAGGCGCCGCGCGTCCACGTCCATCAGCACGACTTGGCTGCCGTGCAGCCCGGGCGTGACGCACAGATCCCGGACGATGCCGGCGGCGAACTGCGCGCTGCCGGCGCCGATCAGCGCGATGACGACGGGAGTCCCCATGCGCGTCTCCTGTGAGAGGGCTATGACGGATTACACCGGATGGGATGGAAGCTGCGCGGGCGAGCCGCGGGCCCGCCTCCGTCCTTCACGCCCGCAGCAGTTCCGCCAGCGCCACGGCATTCTTGAACGGGCAGTGACAGATGAGGATGTAGAGCCAGCGGTCTTTCTCGCCGCGCCAGGCCGTCAGGGTGTGTTCGGCATGGCGGGAAGCCCAGTAGCGGCGGCCGTTCAGCTCGACCGTTTCGGCATCCGGATCGCGCGGAGTCTTGAAGGCCATCAGCGTGCTGGGCAGGCAGCCCTCGCGGCAACTGCCGTATTCGATGAACAATCCCTTGGTCTTGCCGAGCTTGACCAGACCGCACCGGCCCGCGTGAATCCGCCCCGCGCGGAACGCGGGCAGTCCCGCGAACCCTTTCAGCTCCGGCGACAACTCGTCGGGCGTGGCGACGGCCCGCGGCCGGCGCCGGCCCCGTTCGATCTCCGCGTGGACCTTCTCCGCCGCGGCCAGCAGCGCGTCCGGGCTCAGCTTGCGCTCGGGCGTCGTCACGACCGCGCGGACGGCTTCGAGCAGCTTCAGCCGCGTGCGTATCTCCGCGCACCGCTCGCGCTCCGCGAGGGCCTTGGTCGGCCCGCTCAGACACGGGTGTCCGGCCGCCTTGTCCAGGCGTGCGAAGACCTTCGCCAGAAGCGGTTCGGGCGCCTCCGCCGCGGCCGTGCCGTGGATGAGCCGGTTCAGGACGCCCAGGAACTCCGGCTGGCACGCCGGCCCGGTCCAGGGGTCCAGCACAGGCGCTTTCGTCGCGCGCGCCTTCCGGTCTGTCCTCGGCTTCATGGTGCCCGGCCCTCGCGGCAGAGCGTGCGGCGCGCCAGCCCTTACGTCTCTCACCCGGCTGAACCTCAACATACCTGGCCCCCCCGGTTTTTGTAGTAGCGAATTGCGCGCGCAGGCTCAACAATCCGCTGAGAGGCTTCCCCGGCCCGTATCCCACGAGGCCCGCCAGGTTATGTCATCACCCAGCGGAAATAAGTCCAGCCGGGTGGCGATTCTGTTCCTGCTCGTGCTCTGGAGCGGCGCGGCCTTCTACGCCGGTTGCCGGGCGGGACTCTCCCGCGCCTTCCTCCGCGACCGACGGCTCGCCGACGGACCCGAACCCCTTCCGGAAGGCCGCGCCGCCTGGACGGCGCCCGCTCCTGCGAACGATCGCACGCCGAGCGACACCGGCGGGCCCCCATCGGCGGCGGACGCGCCGCGCGGGAAGTCCGCCGCCAAGGAGGCCGGGCCGCGCGGGGAGGCCCCGAAGGCCGACGTGGCGCCCTTCTTCCTGGATGTAACACAGCCCCTGCGGATTTCCTTCCCGCTCGACGTCGGCCCCGAGGTCTCTCCCGACGCGCCCGACCGGAGGCTCTGCCTGCGCGCGCGGCAGGGCGCCAACGAGATCCAGACGCCCGGGTCCGGCCGCGCGCTGTACGCCTTTCGCCTGGCTGAACCCGGCCGCTACCGGGCGTACTGCCACGTCCGGTGGACGGACGACGGCATCGGCTCCGTGGACTGCAACAACTCCTGGTTCGCCGGCTTCGACGACCAGCCGCTCGCCGTCGTGGGCAACGAGGAGGAGACCACGGACTGGTTCTGGGAGCCGGGGCCGGCCGCAGAGCTTGACGCCGGCTTGCACTGGCTGCGGGTCGAGTTGCGCGAGGACGGGCCGGTGATGGATCGCATTCTGATCGCCCGCGCGGACCCGCGTCCCGGCGCGGAGATGTTCGAGAGGGCCCCCGGCGCCGCGCCGACCGCCTGCGCCGGGGCGCGCCCGCCGCTGGACCCGCAGCATCCGTTGCAGAGCGTCGAGTGCTGGGCGCTCCCCACCCAGTCCCTGGCCATCGGCCGCGGGCAGGTGAACGAGGTCATGGTCGGCGCTTCCTGGCTGGGCGGCGGTCCGGGCTTCCGCGGCCGCATCACCATCCGCGCGCCGACCGCGCCGGGACTGAAGGTGGAGGGAACGCCGGAGATCTTCGCCGGCCCGGACGCGCCGTTCGCCCGCCGCGTCCTGACGCTTCGCTTCCCGGAGGATGCGGCGCGCCGAAGCCATGCCGTCGGCGTGGCGGTGGTCGAAGAGGGCAGCCAGCGCGAGGTCCTGCGCCAGGAACTGGTTTTCGTGAAGGGCTGCGCGTGGGCCTTCCTGGGCCCATTCCAGGACACGAGCGGGGTGGGCAAGAGCACGCGCCGGGGCACAGGCGCGCTGGAAGCGCTCAAGCAGCCCCGCGACGATGCGCCGGACCGGCTCGCGCGGTTGACTCCGCCGCGGGACCTGGGGCTGGAGAGTGCGCCCCTGGCGGGGAAGGGCCGCGCTCTCGGATGGCAGATCGTCGCGGACGGTTCGTGCTACGACTGGACCGGCGCCGTGGACTTGCTGCGCGTCTTCGGAGGCACCGGCCCCGCGTACGCCTATGCCGTGACGTGGATTCACGCCGAGACGCGCCTGTTCCATCGCTCCTTCAGCTTCCAGGCCGACGACGCCGGGTGGCTCTGGGTCAACGGCGACGTCCTCGTCTCCCTGCCGATGGACCTGCCGAAGGAGGCGAACCGGCTCTGGTCGTCCGCGAGGCTGCATCCCGGCCCCAATCCCGTCGTGGTCAAGCTCACCCAGAACCAGCGCTACTGGGGCTTCCGCTTCGACGTGATTGACTGGCACTGGCAGGGGCGGCGGGGGGACGTGATCACCGGCCTCGAGCCCGACCGCTGGCCGCGCTAGTGGGTCCGCGAACACCCTGAACCGTTGTCCCCCTACCCCCGTTTGGCGGTTCCAGCCTCGCCTTCCGAGGTGTATATAGGGTACGTCCTTCCACGAACGGATTCGACGGCGAGCCGGCGGGAAGTGCTCAAACCGCGCGACATGCGAAAGGAGCGGAAGATGACCGGGCAGGTTTTGGCGGTGGGGTTGGCCGCGAGTGCGGCCTTGCTGGGGGCGTTGCTGACGGCGCCGGACGCGAGGGCCGGCGAGGCCAAGCGGTGCGTCGTGGTCTGGTCGGAAGGCACCGCGCCGAAGAACGTCTACCCGAAGGACATCAACACGGCGATCGCCGAAGGTCTCCAGCAGAGCCTGCCGGATTGGGAAGTGGTCATCGCGAGCCTCAAGGACCCCGACCAGGGCGTGCCCGACGCGCTGCTGAACCGCTGCGACGTGCTCATCTGGTGGGGCCACCAGAAACACGGCGACGTGAAGGACGAACTGGTGAAGAAGATCGTCAAGCGCGTCAAGGAAGACGGCATGGGGTTCATCTCCCTCCACTCCTCGCACTTCGCCAAGCCCAACAAGGCGCTGATGGGGACGGCGTGCTCCTGGGGCGGGTACCTCGGCGACTCGAAGACGTGCAAGGTCACGGTTGCGGATGCCAAGCACCCCATCGCCGAAGGCGTCAAGGAATTCGAGATCCCGAACAGCGAGCGCTACAACGACCCGTACGCGATCCCCAAGCCGGACTCGGTCGTCTTCGAAGGAACGTTCACGCTGAACAACGGCCAGACTTCGTCCTCCAAGCAGGGCTTCACCTTCACGGTGGGCAAAGGCAAGTTCTTCTACTTCCAGCCCGGCCACGAGACCAACCCGATCTTCAAGGATGAGACCGTCAAGCGCATCATGGCCAACGCCGTCAAGTGGGCCGCGCCGGCGAAGTGAAGGCCATCTCTCGCGAGTGCTCCTGGTTCCCGGTTGGGCCGGGGAGCCAGGAGCCAAGGGCCGGGAACCTTATGTCTTGAACTGCCGGGCGACTTCCGCCCAGTTGATCACGTTCCAGATCGCGGCGAGATAGTCCGCGCGCCGGTTCTGGTACTTCAGGTAGTAGGCGTGCTCCCAGACGTCAATCCCGAGCAGGGGGCGCTTGCCCTCCAGGAGCGGGGAGTCCTGGTTGGGCGTGGAGCAGATTTCAAGGCGGCCGTTGGGAGACCGCACCAGCCAGGCCCAGCCGCTGCCGAAGCGTTTCAGCCCGGCGTCGGTCAGCTTCTCTTTGAAGTTCGAGAAGCCATCGAAGGTGCTGTTGATGGCCGTTGCCAGTTCGCCCTTGGGCTCGCCGCCGCCTTTGGGCGCCAGCAGGTTCCAGAAGAGCGTGTGGTTGGCATGTCCGCCGCCGTTGTTGATCACGGCCCGGCGGATGGACTCGGGGACCTCGCGGATCCCGCGCAGCAGTTCCTCCACGGGCTTGGACTGCAGCGCCGCGTGGCCTTCGAGCGCCTTGTTGAGGTTCGTCACGTAGGCGCCGTGGTGCTTCCCGTGGTGGATCTCCATCGTGAGCCGGTCAAGGTACGGCTCCAACGCGTCCGTCGGGTACGGCAGCTTGGGCAGTTCGTGAGCCATGTTCCCGTCCTCCTATGAGCACCCGTTCTCCGGAATAGCCCTTCGTCTTCCCTTCCCGCCTAGCATAGGCCGGATATGGGCTTTGCCGGAGATTATTCCGCGAACGGAGGAACCGCTCCGGTTAGAATGGGCGGCGACCGTGGACACGACGGAAAGGGCGTCACGCTGAAGAACCTGCTCAAGAGCATGGTTGCCGGGGCCCTGCGCGCCGCGCGGCCGCTGGCCCGCGCCTGGGCTCGCCCGGGCTACTTCGCCCCGTGCGACTGGGCCCGCATCGCCCCTCGCCGCGTCGCGCTCGTCTGCTGCCACTGGATCGGCGATACGCTGTGGGCCACGCAGGTCGTCACGCCGCTCACCGCGCGCTTCCCCGGCGCGGAACTGCACGCCGTCACCAAGCCCGCCTGCGTGGACCTCTGGCGCGGCTGGCTCCCGGCCGAGCGCGTCCACGCGGCGCCCGAGGTCGTCAGCGACTCGCGGCGCGAGCCGGTCTCCTGGCGTGCCCTGGGCCGGCGCGCGAGAGAGCTGCGCCGCCTCGATCTCGATCTCGTGGTGGACCTCACGGGCAACCGCTACTCGGCCTGCTTCACCTTCAGGCTCCGGCCCGCGCGGGCGCTGGGCTTCGACGGCGGCGAACTCGGCTGGCTGTACTCCCACCGCGTCCGCGACGCCGAGCGGCCGGGCAGGCATCTCTGCGAGCGGCCCTTCCGTGTCGTTGAACCGCTCCTGGCCGCCGCGCCGGACCCGTTCCCCTGCCCGCGCGTCCCGCGCCCGCCGGAGGCCCCCGGCACGGCGGAGGAAGCGCTGCGCGAGATGGGCCTCGACGCCGGCCCGTTCTTCATCCTCGTGCCCGGCGCGGGCTGGCCGGAGAAGGAGTGGGCGTGGGAGAGCTTCGCGCGCGCGGGGCGCGAGCTGGCGGCGCGGGGGCGGATCATCGTCACGGGCGCGCCGGCCCAGCGCGAACTGCTGGAACGTGTCGCGCGTGACATTCCCGAAGCGCGGGTGTCCTGCGCGCCCGTGGGTAAAGTCCTGCCGCTCCTGCGCGCCGCCGCGGGCGTCCTGGCCAACGATTCCGGCCTGGCGCACCTCTCGGCGGCGTACGGGCGTCCAACCGCGGCCGTCTTCACGGGCGCGACGGACCCGCTGGCTTACGCGCCGCTGGGTCCGGCGGCCAAAACCTTTCCAGCCAACGCGACGCCGGAAGCCGTCGCGGAGTTCCTGCTCCGCGGGGTGTGAGGGAAGCTACTGGCTCTTGGCTTCTAGCTTCTGGCTTTTGGCACGGGAGGCTGACTGCATGCAGCCAGGAGCAGCTAAGAGCCAATAGCTAACAGCCAGAAGCCAAGAGCCACAACCCTCTACCGCCCGCCCTCGCGGAAGAAGATGCGGAGGGGCACTTCGTCGAGGCCCAGCAGTTCGCCCAGCCGCGCGCTCAGATAGCGTTTGTACTTGGCGTCAATCTGCTGCGCATGGCGGCAGCGCACGACGAACGTCGGCGGGGCGACGCCGACCTGCACGGCATACAGCAGCCGCGGCTTGCGGCCCTTGCGCGCGGGCGGCTCGTGTTCCCGCTCAGCCTCGACCACGGCCTCGTTCAGCTTCGGGGTCGGGATGTGCGCGCGGGAGAAGTCGTACAGCTCCAGGGCGACGTCCAGCGTCTGCCAGCAGCGCGTGCCCTTCTTGGCGCAGGTGAAACAGACCGGGGCACGGCGCAGCGCGGGGAGCTTCTTCTGCGCGTACTCGGCGTAGTCGCCCGTCACGGCGTCGCCGGCGAGGTCCCACTTATTGACGAGGAGCACGCAGGGCTTGTAGGCCTCGAGGATCAGGTCCGCGGTCTTCTGGTCCGTGGTGCTGAAGCCCTCGCTTGCCTCGACCATGAAGAGCACCACGTCGGCGCGGCGGATGGCGCGTTCGGTCCGCACCTGCGCGAAGAACTCGACCGGCCCTTCCGGCTCCTTCGTCCGCCGCAGGCCCGCCGTGTCAATCAGCCAGAAGCGGCGGCCGTCCTTCTCCATCAGCAGGTCCACGGCGTCGCGCGTGGTGCCGGGCACGTCGGAGACGATGGTGCGTTCCTGGCGGGCGAGGGCGTTCACGAAAGAGCTTTTCCCCACGTTCCGCCGGCCGATGACGGCCAGCTTCGGGAACTCCTCGCCCGACGCGGCCGGCGTGGCCGCCTCGGGCAGGCGCGCGGCGATGGCCTCCTCCAGGTCGGCGAGGCCCTTGCGGTGGACGGCGGAGGTCGGCAGGACGGGTTCGAGGCCGAGCGCGGAGAACTCGCCGACGGTCAGCGCCGCTTCGCGCCCCTCGGACTTGTTCGCCGCGACGATCACGGGCCGGTTCAGCCCGCGCAGCCGCCGCGCGATGTCGCGGTCCTGCGGCGTCAGGCCTTCTTTGGCGTCCACGACCAGCACCAGGACGTCCGCGGACGCGACCGCCGCCTGGATCTGTTGTTCCACCAGCTCCCCGAGGTCACCGCGGTCCACGATGCCGATGCCGCCGGTGTCCACGAGGTCGCACGGCTTCCCGTCCAAGCGGACCGGATGCAGGACGCGGTCGCGCGTGGTCCCCGCGCGCGCGTCGGTGATGGCGACTTCCTGATGCAGGAGTGCGTTGAAGAGGCTCGACTTCCCGACGTTCGGCCGGCCGACGAGCGCCACGGCGGGCATGAGGTGCTCGATCAGCCCCGGCCGGGAGGCGGCGGGCGCGGTGGCCACCGGCAAGGCTCGCGCGTCGCGTTCCGGATGATGTCGTCGCTGTCCCCGCATGGCGCCATCTTACGCGAGAAGGCGCCGCGCGGCTACGTGTTCCCGCATCGCGTGGCGTACCTCCCTTTTCCCTCACGGACGGCAGGGGTATAAGGATGACGCCGGAAGGGAAGAGGGAGGACCGGTTCATGCGACGCGCACAACTCACATCCCGCGAACGCCTTGACCTGCAGCCGATGCGCCCGTTCTGGGAGCGGTATCACCCGGAGCAGGCCCCCTTCGCCTTCAAGGCGAGCACGCTCTCGGCCGCCGTCCGCTGGCAGGCTCGGACCCGCCGCGCGCTGGCGCAGGCCGTCGGCGGGCAGGACTGGCCGAGCGTCCCGGCGCGCCCGAGACTGCTCGAACGGAAGGACAAGAGGGATTATGTCCGCGAAAAGCTCCTGCTCCGGACCTCGCCGCACACGGTCCAGCCCGTGTACCTGCTTCTGCCCAAGCGCCGCCCGCGTCCGCTCCCGGTCGTGCTCGCCTTCCACGGCCACGGGTACGGCGTGAAGGACATCGTGGGCCTGTGGGAGGACGGTTCGGAGCGCGACACGCCGGACGGCTACCACAAGGACTTCGCGGTCGCGCTCTGCCGCCAGGGCTTTGCCGTCGCCGCGCCCGAGATCGCCTGCTTCGGTGAACGGCAGAACGATTACTCCGGCCTCCAGAAGACCATGGGCGCGCCCGTGCCGGCCAGTTGCCACCACACGGCGACGCTGGCCTCGCACCTGGGTCTGACCGTCCTCGGGCTGCGGGTGCTGGAGGCCCGCCGGCTGGTGGACTGCCTGGCGCAGCGGAAGGAACTCGACGTCGCGCGCCTCGGGGCGATGGGCATCTCGGGCGGCGGGATGCACACCTTCTTCTCGACGTGCCTGGATGAGCGCATCCGCGCCTGCGTCGTCAGCGGCTACTACAGCACGTTCCGCGACAGCATCCTGGGCCTGAACCACTGCACCTGCAACTTCGTGCCCGGGCTGTGGCGGTTCGGCGAGATGTACGACCTCGTGGGCCTGATCGCCCCGCGTCCGCTGCTGGTCGAGGCCGGCACCAAGGACCCCATCTTCCCGATCGCGGCCGTGCAGCGGAGCGTCGCGCGGGCGCGCCGCGTCTACGCCGTGTTCGGCGCGGAGGCGCAGGTCCGTACGGACTACTTCGAGGGCCGCCATCAGATCAACGGCCCGAAGGCCTATGCGTTCCTGCAGGAAGTGCTGGCGAAACGGCCTTAACGGCTGTCACTTGTCATTCGCCATTGGTCAGTCGCCACGCCCCGCATCCCGATCAGAGACCAAGGGCAAATGACAGAGAAAAAGTGGCCGGTCCGCGAAGTTGTTTCCCCATCCCGCGGCCTTATAGTGGTCTCCGGCCGCAGAAGGACGAGCGCATGACCGCCCACGTGAACGGCAAGCCGATGGAACTCCCCGCCGAGAGCACCGTCGCGGGGCTCATCGAACGTCTTGGGCTCGGCCGGACGCGCGTGGCCGTCGAGGTGAATAAGGAGTTGGTGGTCCAGAAGCAGTGGGAATCCGCGCGGCTGAAGGAAGGCGACCGCGTCGAGGTCGTTACGTTCGTCGGCGGAGGCTAGGCTTCTGAAGGAGAGCAAGATGCCGTACGCCCCGTTCAAGCTGGGAAAGCACGAACTGCGCTCGCGCCTGTTCCTCGGCACGGGCAAGTACCCGGACCTGGAGGTGATGCGCAAGGCGCTCGACGCGAGCGGCTGCCACGTCGTCACGGTTGCCGTACGGCGCGTCGAGATCGGACAGAAGCACGCCGGGCAGATCCTCGACGCCATTGATCCGGAGCGCTACCTCATCCTGCCGAACACCGCGGGCTGTTTCTCGGCCGAGGACGCCGTCCGTTCGGCGCGCCTCGCCCGCGAGGCGCTCGCGGTGGACTGGGTCAAGCTGGAAGTCCTGGCCGACAAGAAGACGCTGCTGCCCGACCCGCTGGGCACGCTCGAGGCCTGCAGGACGCTCGTGAAGGAAGGCTTTACGGTCCTCTGCTACGCCTCGGACGATCCGGTGATGGCGCGGCGCATCGAGGACGCGGGGGCGGCGAGCGTCATGCCGGCGGGCTCGCCCATCGGTTCGGGCCAGGGCGTGCTGAACCCCAACAACATCCGCATCATCCTCGAAACGGTGAAGGTCCCCGTCATCGTGGACGCCGGAGTGGGCACGGCCAGCGACGTCTGCATCGCAATGGAACTGGGCGCCGAGGGCGTGCTCTTGAATACCGGCGTGGCGCTGGCGCGGGATCCCGTGGCGATGGCGCGGGCGATGAGCCTGGCGTGCGAGGCGGGGTATCTTGCGGCGCGCTCGGGCCGCATCGCGAGGAAGCTCTACGCGACGGCCTCGAGCCCGTGGACGGGGCTGATCGAACCGGCCAAGCGGCCCGATGAGGTCGCGGGGGAGTAACCGACGACGACTCGGGTGTCCGCGTCACGGACGCGCGGTTCCCCCGCCCGTAAGCCGCCGGCCGAAGGTCCACCTGTACCTCGCGCCCCACAACCGCCGCAGCAGGCCCACCTGACCCGTGTGGTAAGTCCAGTGCCAGAGCAGGTGGGCCAGCACCCCTCGGGCGGTCACGCGCATCCGGCCTGCAGGCACCTCGCGATCCAGCGCCGTCAGCGCGGCGAGCCGGCGACGCGTCAGACGC
>Ga0315295_10006318_pt1 | contig 10112 bp, 10 predicted proteins | sample YL17G14_0_MG_FD_204453 | JGI IMG/M metagenome (GOLD analysis project Ga0315295, IMG submission 204453) | Sediment microbial communities from Yellowstone Lake, YNP, Wyoming, USA - YL17G14_0 | ecosystem: Environmental > Aquatic > Freshwater > Lake > Sediment | place: USA: Wyoming | collected... | reverse complement strand
ATAATATATTATCACAAAAAAAGACTGTCCTTTAACAAAAAAAATGAGAGGAGGAATGATGAAGATACTTTTTATCTATCCAAAATATCCAGACACGTTCTGGAGCTTCAAGCATGCCTTGGATTTCATATCCAAGAAGGCATCTTTTCCGCCACTGGGCTTGCTGACCGTCGCCGCCATGCTCCCCAAGGAATGGGAGAAAAAGCTGGTTGACATGAACGTTTCTGCCCTTAAAGATAAAGACATACAATGGGCGGATTGCGTATTCATCAGCGCGATGATTACGCAAAAAGAATCAGCCAGAGAGATTGTCGCGCGCTGCAACAAATACGGTATTAAGGTAGTTGCCGGGGGCCCGCTTTTCACCACCGGATATGAAGAATTTGAAGAAGTGGATCACTTCGTGCTGGGAGAAGCGGAAACCACCCTTCCCCAATTATTGGAAGACCTCCAGAAAGGATATGCCAAGCGGATTTATACTTCCGATGAGCGGCCGGACATCACCCGCACGCCTATCCCGCAATGGGACCTCATAAATGTAAAGGATTATGTAGCAATGCCAGTTCAGTTTTCCAGGGGCTGCCCTTTCGATTGTGAATTCTGCGACATCGTAATTATGAATGGTCGCGTTCCGCGCACAAAGACCGCAAACCAGCTCTTACGAGAATTTGATGCGGTTTATAAAACCGGATTCCGCGGCACGGTATTCATTGTCGATGATAATTTCATCGGCAACAAGGCAAAAGTCAAAAAGATGCTGCCGGAAATAATTCAGTGGCAAAAAGAACGGGGGTATCCCTTTTGGCTACTAACCGAAGCCTCTTTGAATCTTGCCGATGATGAAAACCTTATGCAAATGATGGTTAAGGCAGGGTTCAGCAAGGTTTTTATCGGGCTAGAAACGCCTGTCGAGGAAAGTTTAGCAGAATGCAATAAGGTTCAAAACAGGAACCGCGATATGGTGGCTGCCGTGAAAAAAATACAGAATCACGGTATGCAAGTTCTTGGCGGATATATAGTGGGATTTGACAATGATCCGCCGGACATCGCTAATAAGCAGATAGAGTTTGTCCAAAAAGGAGGCATTCCTATCGCAATGGTAGGCATACTCAGCGTTCTTCCGGGAACACCATTATACAAACGTTTGAAAGAAAAAGGCAGATTACTTGAAGAAAGCGCTGGTAATAATACCGACGGCTCGATCAACTTCGTTCCCAAGATTGATCCAAAGACATTAAAGGCCGACTATCTGAAGATAATTCAGACGATATATTCTCCAAAAAAGTATTTTGAAAGGATTATTACTTTCTTTGAAGAATATAAGCCGGCAAGAAAAAGGATGAGGATTACTGCTTCTGAAATAGGAGGATTTGCCAAATCAATTTGGCGAATAGGAGTAAAAGGAGGCTGGTACGAAAGGTGGTTCTACTGGAGACTGTTGGCTGTCTCCGCCATAAAGTATCGCTCTCTTTTTTCGGAAGCCGTAGTGCTGCAAATCTATGGCCTCCATTTCAGGAAAATCGTAGATGAACTCAAATAAAACATAAGACGCAAGGGGCTCATCCCTTGCGTCCTTTCTTTTTTAATGATAAGTTATATTATTATAAAAATATATGCCAATTACAAAATCAGCGAAAAAATCGCTTCGTAAAAGTTTAAGGAGAAAAAAAGGGAACGTTAAGAAAAGAGATAAATTAAAAAAACTCCTTAAAGAGGTGAGGGGTTTGATTGCAGAAAAAAAATCGGAAGAAGCAAATAAACTTCTGCCGCAGATTTACAAAGTCCTGGACAAAGCCGCCAAAATTGGATTAATTAAAAAGAATACCGCCTCAAGAACAAAATCAAGAATAACCCGAACGATAAATCGAGCGTAATTTAAATTCCGGCGAGAAACAGGTCCAGAGCGGCTTCCGGAGAAACTCGACCGGTTTTAATATCGAGGTCTACCTGAAAAATTTTTTGGTAGATTTTTTTTAATTCCGGGAAAGTAAATTTATTTGCTTCTTGATAGCTTTTTTTGACCACAAAGGGATGCAATTTGCTTATTTTTAAAATGGCGTAGTAGGGTCGATTTTTTTCGATAAGGTCCTTGATTATCAGGAGATTCCTGAATTGAAAATTAATCATTGAAAGAAGATAATGGGGGCTATCGCCGGTTTCTAAATGCTTGTGGATCAGAAATATCGCCTGTTTTTTGTTTTTTTGGGATATTGCATCAATTGTTTTAAAAATGTCGCTCTCAATTTTTGATTTTACCAAAAGTCTGACGTCGGCAACTTCAATTTTTTGCCGGTTTTTGTGGCCAAAGAGAACTTCGTTCTCTTTTCCATCTTCGCCCATCAAACTTTCGCGTAGCGAAAGTGAAGACAAGGAAAGAGCCTGCCTCTTCGCCTCCCTCCGCGGGGCTCGGGTAGGCGATGAGAACTCCGTTCTCATATTCACCTTCGCCCCGCTATGCGGGGCTCGGGTAGGCGGTGAGAACTCCGTTCTCATATTCACCTTCGCCCCGCTATGCGGGGCTCGGTAACTAACGAGTTTTTTTATTTCGTTACTGAGCTGCCAAATGTCGTTGCCGACAAAATTAATAAGTAATTCTTGCGCCTCCGGGCTGATATCTGTCTGATAATCGGCAAATTTCTTTTTTAACCAGACCCTTAAGCTTTCTCCTTTTAACGGTTTGAATTCCTGGCAATCCGCTTTCAGTTTGAGGAATTTTAGAAATTGTTCGTCTTTCGGAATCCCATCCTTATAGAACAAAACAATAACTTCTTTTGAATCCAGAATTTCTTTTTGGTTTTTTAAGAATTTTTCTTTGAAATCCCCGTTGGAAAACACATCGTTTACCACCAATAATTTTTTTTCATCAAACATCGAGGTCTGCCGAAATTCTTCTTTCAGATCCTCAAGGTTCAAGTCTTTTCCTTCGAAGTATTTCAAATTCATTCCACTCTTGTGGATTGATTTATAATGTTCGATTATCTCATTTAATTTCTGCCTTGACCTGTATGAATCTTCGCCGTAAAGAAGTATGACCATATTTACATTTTTTGGCAAATAGGGCAAAAATGAGCCGAACGACCGCCGATTTTCACTCTTTTTATAATACCGCCGTCTAATCTTTTACAAGGATTTCCTTCTTGTCGGTAAACCTTTTGGAATTTTTGATAACCGCCCTTTTCTCCGGTGATTAAACGATAATCGCTCATGCTGTCTCCTTTTAATTTAATTGCCCTGTTTAGAATTTTCTTAATTGCTTCGTATATTTTCTTAATCTCTTCGTCGCTTAATTTCTTTATCTCTTTAAAAGGATGAATTTTCGCTTCCCATAAGATTTCATCGGAGTAAATATTGCCTATTCCGGCAATAACCGTTTGATCCATTAAAACCTGTTTTATTTTTCCTTTCTTTTTTAAAATTGTTTCTTTGAATTTCTCAAAAGTAAAGTTTTTTTCTAAAAGTTCTGGTCCCAAGATGCTTAGCTCTTTTCCAAGTTCTTCTTTACTCAGCAATTCCGCTTTGGCAAATTTCCTAAGATCAGAAAGTGCCAACGTCTTTCCATTATCTAAATTGAATAGCAAATGGATATAGGTATTAACTTTTTCTTCTAAAGGACCTTTCTCTGACGGCTTCCATATTCCATTTTCTATGCCCCATGTTCCATATAAGAGATGTCCGGTTAATTTTTGATGAATTAACAAAGTTTTGTCTCCTGAAAGATCAAGTAGAATATTTTTTCCTCTTCGCCAAACTCTCCGAATTTTTCTTCCTCTAATTTGATTTTTGAACTCCTCAAAACTCTCTGGTTTCTTGATTATATTTTTAAAATCAGTCCAGACATCAACAAAGGTCCTTCCCAGGACCTTTTTGTTTAAATTGCGAACAGTTGTTTCTACCTCGGGCAACTCAGGCATTCTACTTCAGGGCGACTTTTATCTTTTCGATAATTTCTCCGGGGGTAAAGTGGGCCTTAATTAGATAATCAATTGCTCCCATCTTGAGGCCTTTTTCCACGTCGTCTTTTTGGCCAAGATTAGAAAGAATAATTACCGGAATTGAAGATAGGGATGATTCTTTTTTCATCCGGGCCAAAACCTCAAATCCATCAATGCCGGGCAAAATAAGGTCGAGTAAAATCAAATCTGGTTTTTCTTCTATAATTTTTTTAATCCCTTCTTCCCCATCTACTGCTTCCGAAACCTCAAAATCTTCTTTATTAAGTTTCCTAACAATCAATTCTCTTAAAAATTTGTCGTCTTCGATGATCAAAATTTTTTCCATAATAAATTTTGGTTAAAAGAATCTTGAACGGAACGAAGAGTAATTTATCCTCTTCTTCATCTTCGCTTCGCTCGTTAAGTGAAAGATCCTTGCTATGAGAATAATTCTAGCCATAATTTAACCAATTAGTTTTTTTACCTTTTCAACTACTTCCTGAGGGTCAAATTCGATTTTAATCAGCCAATCTTTGGCTCCTAATTTTTGGGCTCTATCGATTTCAACCGGCTGTCCAGAATTAGAAATAATAATTACTGGAATTTTCTTCAATTCCTTATCTTTTTGCATCTCCTCCATCACTTCAAACCCTCCCATCTTCGGCATAATAATATCCAGCAAAATAAGGTCCGGGCTTACCTCTCTCATCGCTTTTAAGCCTTCTTCCCCGTCCCGAGTAACCGAAATCTCGTAACCTTCTTGAGTTAATTTTCTTTGAAGGAGATCAATCATAATCTCCTCGTCCTCGATTAGTAAAATTTTCTTCATAATAAATTTTAGTTAAAAGAATCTTGAACGAAGTGAAAGATCCTTGCCAATAAAATTTTCTTTGCCATTATTTTATTTTAGAGTTCTTTTAAAAATTTTTCAAATTCTTCTTTAAGAGGGATGCTAAAATAGAAGGTCGACCCCTTTCCCTCTTCAGACTCGAACCAAATCTTTCCTCCGTGGGCTTCAATAATATTTTTGGTGATATAAAGACCCAAACCTGAACCATCGGTCTCCATTCTTATGACATTAACTCCTCGAAAGAACTTAGTAAATACTCTGTTTTGTTGATCTTTAGGAACTCCTACTCCGGTATCCTTAACGGAGAGTTCTATTTCCTTTTTACCACATTTTAAAGAAACTGTCACTTCGCCGGCCACCGGGGTATATTTCATTGCATTATCTATTAAATTCTGGATGGCCAATCTTATTTTCTCAATATCAACTTTTACTGCCGGCAACCTCTTGGTTGGTTTTAGAAAAATACATTTTATTTTTCTCTTCTCAAACTCCTCTTTGTAAGAGTTTAGCACAAATTGGGTTATGTCCTCAAGGCCGGCTAAAGTAGGTCTATAAAGATATCTTCCTTCTTCAATTCTGGTGATGTCTAAAAGGTCATTGATTAAAGAAATCATTCTTTCATTGCTTAAATAAGTCTTTTCAATAAAGTTTCGCTGGTCTTCGGTGATTTCGCCTAAATCTCCATCGAGTAACATCCTTAAGGTCCATTTAATTGCTGAAATGGGAGTTCTTAATTGATGAGCGGCCAGGGAGACAAATTCAGTTTTCATTCTTTCTATCATTTTTTCTCGGCTAACATCGTGTAAAATAACCAGGCTTCCCAAGTTTTCTTCTCCTCTCATCACCAAAACTGAGTCTACTTCTAAGATTAATTTTTCACCGAATTTAATTTCTTTTCTGAAAACCCCCTTGATTTCTTCACCAACTAACTCTGTTAAAGATCTAAGGGTGGGGAAGGTTTTTAGTTCCATAATAGTCCTCCCTATTACATCTCTGCTTTTGACATCGAAAATATTTTCGGCCTTGGGATTGACCAAAGAAAGTCTGTTTTCTTTGTCAAAAAACAATAATCCATCAGTAAAATTAGTAATGATCGACAAGGTTTTATTCTTTTCTTCTTCAGCGCCCTGTTGAGCTACCCTCACATCTTCTAGTATATTAACCAGGGCCCTCTTCGAATCTTCCAGCTCTTCTGTTCTTCCCCTTAATTCTTTGGTTCTTTCTTTTACTTTTTGCTCAACTTCTTCTTTGGCTCGTTTTTGAGCTTCGGTCAGTTCTTTTAAGTCATCAATCATTAAGTTCAAAGAGGCCAAGAGTTCTGTAAATTCTTCTTCCTTTTCGGGAACAACTATATTCTCAGAAAAATCGCCCATGGCGATTTTCTGCAAAATTGGAGTTAGCCGAGACAAGCGTTCAGCAACTTGTTTCTTGTATTCTTCTAAACCGACGAAAGACCTAAAATCTTCCACCATTAAATTTAAATTCACTAAAAGCTCCGTGAATTCATCCTCTTTTTCAGGAATAGCCACGTTCTCAGAAAAATCGCCCATGGCGATTTTCTGCAAAATTGGAGTTAGCCGAGACAAGCGTTCAGCAACTTGTTTCTTGTATTCTTCTAAGGCCTGGCCGTTCCTTAAACCAGTTTTTTTATATTTTTTTATATTTTTTTCTTTCATTTTTGGAGATTAGCCCATATTTATTAATCTTCTTCTTTGAGTCATTTGATTGCCTCTTCTTTTAATTTTTTTATTTCTTCTTTCAATCCGATCATTTTTAGTTCCCGGCCAACGGCCAATCTACTAAATTTTTCCAGTTCTTCAATTTTCTGTTGAAGTTCTTTCGTTCTATTTTGGACATCCACCTCAAGTCGATCAGAAAGTTCTTTTAATTCTTTAGTCCGAGCCTGGACTCTTATTTCCAGGGCCGCCTTTGCCATTTCTATCTCTTCCTGAGCCTCAAGCAAATTAATATAGTGGTTTTGTAAATTTTTAGCGATAAAGCCGATGATGCCTGCGCTTAATAAAATAAAAGGGAGATCAAGGTAGGGCAAGAGAGCTCCTTTTAAGGGGTAATTAATGAATAAATAAAAATAACTCAAAATGGAAAATCCCGCAGTAAAAAAAACCGTTTTAATATCACGAAAGAAACTAAATAATATAAAAATTAAAACGTAGCCTAAAACAATTGGCCTTCCTAAAGAAGGCGTTAAAAACAAAATAAGAATAGTCAGGCTGGAAATCAACGATATGCTGGCTAAGTATTTGCCCAAGAAAACCATTATTTTCCCCGCCAAAATTGTTAACATCGCAAAATACGCGAAAAAAACGATCGAGAACAAAGAAAAAAATTCTTTCCAGGTTAAAATTTTGGGATTTAAAGATGAAGAGGTGATTTGGAAAATAAAGAAGGAAATAAGAAATATGGAGAAAAAAACTACGAAAAGCCGCGTAGTTTCTATTTCTTTTTGTTCCAAAAAATAACTTTTCAGTGAATATATGGGAGTCTCAAGTTTATCGCAGAATTTTTTAACCGCATTCTTTCCGTACTCGGATTTAAAGCTCCAATTTTTTAATATACTGGAAAGCAATATATTGCCGATGATCCTTCCTCCTTTTTTATTTATAGCGCTTGAAAAAGTAAGGTCGAGCAAATAAACGGAAAAAACATACCATTCGATTTGAGGAATAAAGGCCGTGGTCGAAAAGAACCCGATGTTTTTATATCTCAAACCTTTGATTTCTTCAATATATCTTGCGACCGGCAAAGAAACCCTGGTCCAGTTGGGACTACCAAAACAAACAACATCGTAATTTGAAACATCCCGGATTTTAGGGGGCTGAATATCGCAGTCGCCTTTAAATATTCTGATGTTCCACCAGCCGAAAAAACTGTGCTCTTTTTTAGGTTTGATTATTTCCGTATCAACGGAATACCCCCTGCCTTCAAATTCTTTTTTGATGGCCTCCGCCAGCTTTTCCGTTCCCCCCCATTTTGAATAATAAGCGAGCAAAATACGCATTGTTTACTGAGTTTTTATTTATAAAAACCAGGTGAAAGAAGAGGATTTATCCTCTTCGCCCTTCTTGAATTTTACCACAACTTTAAGTTCTCCCCAACGGATTCTTCTTTCCCCGAAGCATTAACCGAGAGGGAAGATGAAGTAATCTTCATCGCCCCTCCTTTTTCTTCAAACAATCTTTTGATCAAACTGTGAAATTCGAAATCTTCCAAAAGTTCGACTACTTTGTTTTTATCGTATTCCCCAAAACGGCATTCCTCCAAATTGAATTCTATCGGCGTATTTTTTTCAATCTGGGCCAAAGTTTTGGAAAAAAAAGCCTGTTCTTTGTATTGCAAAATAGTCTCTCTTAATTTAGGCCTTAGGCCCTTGGCATTCTGCGAACTTTCTTCGATCTCTTTGTAGAGATTTTCCAAGGTGCCGAATTTTAAAAGAAGCTGGATCGCCGTTTTCTCCCCTATGCCTGTAATGCCCGGAATATTATCGGAAGGGTCGCCCCTTAATGCTTTAAAATCGAGAATTTGCTGCGGAATCAATCCCTGAAATTTCTCCTGGACTCGCTTTTCGTCATATAAGACAACATCCTTCACCCCCTTTCTTAGGGCATAAACTTTTGTCCGGGGATTAATTAATTGGAGAGCATCCAAATCTCCGCTTAAAATAATAGTTTCGATTTTCGGCCCTCCACCATTTTTTTGGTGGAAAATAGGAGCCAAGGTGGCGATCGTCCCGATAATATCGTCCGCTTCAAATCCTTCTTTTTCAAAAACAGACACTCCGAAAGCTTTTAAAACTTCTTTGACTTTTGGGATCTGTAAATAGAGTTCATCGGGAGCAGGGAGCCTTTTCGCCTTATAATCTTTGTATTTTTTATGACGGAAAGTGGGTTGCGGCGTATCAAAAGCGGCCGCAATAAAATCCGGCTGAAATTCCTTGATTATTTTTAGAAAAACCAGCAAAAATCCGTAAATGGCATTCACTAGTTCTCCCTTTTTTGTGGTTAAGGGAGGAAGGGCATGATAAGCCCGGTGTATTACGGAATTGGAATCAATAATGACCAAACGTTTTGTTTCTTCTGACATCGAAGTAAATAATTAATTATTTACGAGATGAAAGATAAATTTTAATTCATCGAACATCGAAATAGATTCATTGAACATTTTTGGATTGTATTGTAATTTTCCTTGACGTTTTGCCGACAAATCCAAACTTCAACGACAGAACATTCTTCGACAATATTTTTTTTATTCGGTCTGCCCATTCAATGGCGACAATATTCCGCGGATTGGAAATTATTTCTTTAAGTCCCAAGTTGAAAATTTCTTTCGGTTTCCGGATCCGATAACAATCAATATGATAAAAATCATGGAACATAGAACACGGAGTCGACGAACGCTGGTTCGTCTCCGCCTCGTTGCGACTTGGTACTTGAAACCTTTTTATAATAACGAACGTCGGACTGGTAATTTTTTCTTTAATTCCCAAACCCTTGGCGAAACCTTGTAAAAAAGTTGTCTTTCCGCCCCCCAAATCCCCTTCCAGCCCTAAAATAAGAGCTCTTTTTTCGATGCGGGTTTTAAAGATTTCTTTCGCCAAAATTTCTCCTATTTTTTTAGTTTGGGTAGGTTTTTCGGTTAAATATTTAATCTTCATTGATACTTTTGATAACTGTAAAATTATACACCTCTTGGTGGTTGACTTTTTAGGGATTTTAAGTTAATTTAGATAAGGCGAAGAGGATAAATCCTCTTCTTCATCTTCGACAGGCAAAGAGGAAAAATCCTCTTCTTCATCTTCGACAGGTGAAGAGTACTTCGTCCGTCAAGTTAATGCGAGACGAAAGAAGAAACATTTTTCTTTGCAATCTTCTTTGTCTTCGCTAATTAGCTTCATTGTAGACCCTTATGGAAGAATATTCAAAACAAAGCAGCCAGGGAATAACAATTTCTTCACGAATTAATGCCGAAATCCAAAAGAAAATAAAAAGTATTCTTGATTTTAAAGAAGAGATCGAGGAGGCTCTTAAAAAAGACACATCTGAATTTTTAGAAATTTTTTTGGGAGGAGGAATCCATTTGGACGCTTCCGATCTCCACGTTGAACCGACGGAAACCCAAGCTAAAATCCGGACGAGGATTGACGGAGTTTTACAGGATGTTGCTATGATTAATCGAGAAATATACGGAAATCTTCTCTCGAGAATTAAACTTTTATCCGGAATCAAATTAAATATTACCGACCGGCCACAAGATGGCCGATTTTCTGTTTTAACAGAGGAAAAGTCGGGGTATGCTTCCATCGAAATCAGGGT
>Ga0315295_10006317_pt1 | contig 10112 bp, 7 predicted proteins | sample YL17G14_0_MG_FD_204453 | JGI IMG/M metagenome (GOLD analysis project Ga0315295, IMG submission 204453) | Sediment microbial communities from Yellowstone Lake, YNP, Wyoming, USA - YL17G14_0 | ecosystem: Environmental > Aquatic > Freshwater > Lake > Sediment | place: USA: Wyoming | collected... | reverse complement strand
AGGCGCTGGGGATTGCGCAGGGCGCATTCGACCTGGCTTTGGAATATGCCTGCACGCGCCGGCAGTTTGGCGCGCCCATCGGCTCGTTCCAGGGCGTGCGCTTCATGCTGGCCGACATGGCGATGAAGATCGAGGCCGCGCGCGCGCTCGTCTATGCCACGGCGCGCCACATCGACAAGCGACCCAAAGAGCGGCCCACGCTTTACTCCGCCATGTCGAAGTGCTACGCCTCCGACGTCGCCATGGAGGTCACCGTGGATGCCGTGCAGATTTTCGGCGGCTACGGCTACATGCACGACTATCCCATCGAGAAGTATATGCGCGACGCGAAGATCACTCAGATCTACGAGGGCACCAACCAGATCCAGCGCGATGAGATGTCGCGAACCCTCATCAGCGGTTTCCACGCCCGCCACTCCGCCCGCAGCGCGTAGCGGCCATCTTTAGATGGGCGCGTTGGCGGCCTTGCGGGATGGGCGTCGTTTGTAGGGGAGGACCTTCACGGTCCTCCCGCTTCCGTACCGCCCGAACTCACGCCGGCCAATTCCGTGATAGCTCGTTCTTGCCAAATCGTGCCCTCCCGCCTTTGTAGAGAGGGCCCGGTGGGCCGTCTCCGAGAAACGTCTCTGCATCTATCTGTCCATCACACACATCGCGGAAGGCGCGATGTGTGCACCACCCGCCGGCGGTCATCAACCGCCGTTACAGCCGAAGCGGCATATTTGGCCGCGCACGGATATAATTGCGGCACAATCCTGGAAGCTTGGCGGTGGAATCATGGCAGGAGAAACTGATCTTAGCTTGCCGGTCCCCAAGGTGGCGATTGGGTTTCGGCCGGAATTTCTGGACTTTCGGCGCGGGATACGTGTGGGGAACCTGGAGGACAACGAGCGCATCACGCGCATCCTGAAGCTCGAGCTCGAAGCGCGCCATCAGCAACCGTTTGTGACGGAGCGCTGGGGCCGCGGCGTGTTCTGGCAATGGATCGCGTACCTGCCGCGTGCCAACCGCGAGGCCAAGCCGCTTTCCTCGCACGTCAGCTTCGGCTGCGCGAAGTTCTTCATCGAGGTGGACACGGACGACAAGCTCTTCAAGTCGGGCCTGCAGATCGAGCGTGGCTACCTGAAGGCGCCGCGCGAGTTCCGCGAGTGCCGGTTGCGCTCCGACTGGGACTGGCAACGGCTCCTCGCCGCGCTCAAGCCCAAGAGCCCCATGGAACGCGAACTCAAGCGCCTGCTATGCCGCGAAGGCTTCATGCTCCACGCGGGGAGTTGGGAAGTCGAGTCGACGGTCTTCTCGAAAGCCAGTTTCCCGGACATGCGGAAGCTGCGGAGACTACTCGACGCTGCGCCCGGGAGCCACTGGGCGGGCTTCCAGCTCTACTATCCGATGCCGGAGAGCGACGTGCGCGGCACCACGGGCCTGGACTTGGTGGAGTCCATGCTGGCTGTGTTCCGCGAAGTCACTCCGGCGATGAACCTCTGCATGCAGATTCAGTTGCGGGAAATGTAGCGCCGGCGTCTTGCCGGCTCCCACCTTTGGCACCGGGACGCCGGCACTGCGTGCTTGACGCGTTGGCTTACAGACGGTATTATGGATTGGGAGGAAAGTTAGACTTTCCGACAGTTGGACGAACCCTATGCAGACCAGAAGAATCTCACGGCAGCTCGTCAGGGTGAAAACCAAGTACCAGGTTACGCTTCCGACCGCGGTCCGCAGGAAGGCCGGTCTCCGCGTGGGTGATTTGTTGGAGGCCAGGGTCGAAGGCCGCAGAATTTCGCTGACGCCCATGAGCGTCGTGGAGCGAGAGCTTGCGCTGGCCTTGGAGGACGTCAGGCAGGGGCGGCTGAAGGGGCCGTTCAAGACGGCCGAGGGGGCCATCCGCAGTCTGCGTCGCGACGCCCGATGAATGTCCGATACACCGACCGGTTCGAACGCCAATACCGGGCCTTGTCCGAGCAACTGAAGGCCAAAGTTGACAAACAGATCCATTTCCTCATGGAGAACGTCCGCCATCCCTCGCTCCGCGCCAAGAAGTATGATGAGGCCCGGGAGATCTGGCAGGCAAGGATCGATCGAAGATATCGGTTTTACTTTCAGGTTCAAAGCGACACCTATATTCTCCTCTCTGTGATTCCTCATCCGAAGTAGTCCCGTTCGGACACGACCCCGTTTTTCTGCCGGATTTCCCGTGAAGGTGGGGGAGAAAGCCCCGGTCTAGGCCTCGCCGACTGACTCTCCCCTGCGGGCCATCTCCTCAAGTTGGAGAATGATCATCTCCAGCCAGCCGAGGAGAGCGTGTTCCGCTTTCTCGCGGTCGCCTGCGGCTTCCAGCGACGCAATGGTGTCTCCGTTCCGGTTCAGGGGGATGAAGTGGCAGGGGATGTCCTCGTGGCGGTGGTCTTCCGGGACCCATTCCCACAGGAGGCATTCCTTGCAGGCGCGCCGCTTGACGGCCAAGCCAAAGTTGAGGCAGGTGACCGAATCTCGGAAGAGAGTCGTCGGCTTCCAGGGCGCGGGGCCGGAGCGTCCGTAGCCGCCGTCCCGCAGGATGTCCCTTTCCAGCTTGAGCTGCTCTATAATGCGTGCGAGGTTCGCCGCCATGGCTGTCTCCGTCGGGCAACGGCGGGCGTGGCCCAGGTGGGCCTAGAGTACCCTAGAGCGGAGCGCGGGGCAATTCCATCAAGGGCACTCAGTGAGCGCGAGGCGGAGGCGCGAAACCTGGAGGAGCACTTGACGAAAATCACGGTAATTGGCAATGGTCCACTGCACGTCGAAGGCGAAACAGCGCTCTGCGATGGAAAAGGCAAAGCGTTCGGTTTGGGTGGGCGCACGGCCATCTATATCTGCCGCTGCGGGCATTCGGAGAACAAACCCTTTTGCGACGGCAGCCACAAAAAGGCTGGGTTTCAATCCGAGGTGCAAGCGCGGGAACTCCCGCCCCAAGCACCCAAACCGCCGGCAGCGTAAGCTGGCAGGCGCGCTTGGCCTACCTGCCGTGCGGCTCGTGATGGGGACTGACGCAAGGAGGATGGCATGCCGAGACCTCGATGGCTCCTGCTTTTGCCTGCCTCACTGCTTCTGGGGACTGCGATGCTCTTGGCTCAGGCTAGTGGATACCGGAATCCGCAAGTGCTGATTGAGACTTCCGAGCTGGCGAGTGTCTTGTCCAACGCGGACGTGCGGATACTTGACGTGCGGTTGCCGGAAGAATATGGCCAGGGACACCTTCCCGGCGCGGTGAATCTGCCGGCGCCCACGACCGACGATCTGCAGGCCAACCGCCAGGGATTGCCGATGCCCTCGGAGGGGGCGCAACGGCTCTTTCGGACGGCAGGCGTGAGCGCCACCTCGCGCGTGGTCCTCTGCGACGATCAGGGCCACCGGTTCGCCGCCCGGGTATTCTACGTTCTGGAGTTCTTCGGCCACCCGCGCGTCCAAGTCCTCAATGGCGGTTTCCGGAAGTGGAAGAGCGAGGGCCGAGCCACGACCACCGAGACTCTCAGCGTCGCACCGGGAGATTTCACCCCGAACCCGAACAGCGCGCTGATCGCCACGTCGCAGTGGGTGGCGGCGCACCTGAAGGAAGTGAAGCTGGTGGACGCACGCTCTCCGGCAGAGTACGTGGGCGGGCACATCCCGGGCGCCGTGAACATTGATTGGACCCGTACCCTCGAGCCCGGCGACAGCAAGATTCTCCGGTCTGCTGAGCAGCTTGAGGCGCTCTTCGCCGCGGCCCAGGTCTCGCGCGAGCAAGAAGTGGTTACGTATTGCCAGATGGGAATACGTGCGGCCGAGGTTTATTTCGTGTTACGCCTGATGGGCTATCCGCGCGTCCGCGTGTACGACGGCTCCTGGGCGGACTGGAGCGCGGACCCGGCGCTCCCCGTGGAGAGGCAATAACCGGGCGGTTCACCGGCGAGTCTCTCAATAGACTCCTTTTCGATTGACTCTGTCTGGATTCGGTGGTATGCCGCTCGAAGCGAACCAGACCAAGTTGGGCCCCTGGAAAGAGGCTGGAGGGCAGCATGAGTCATGATCGGTTTCACCGAGCGTGCGGGCATCTCTGGGGCGTGCGGGTGGGCGCCTTTTGCCTGCTTCTTGCCTCATCGGCACTCGCCAGGGCGGGGGACAAGGTCGCCGCGCCGAAATCTCCCCCCGCGCCTCAGCCGGCGGCCCAAGCGCAAGTGGTCGCGGCTTACGGCAAACTGCCGCTGAGTTTCGAGGCAAACCAGGGGCAGACTGACCCTCGGGTGAAGTTCCTTTCGCGCGGTCGCGGCTATGGCCTCTTTCTCACGGGTGACGAAGCGGTGCTGGTTCTGAGGAAGCTCTCAGCTATCAGCAGTCAGCCGTCAGGCAAACGAAATGCGAAACTCGAAAAGCGAAAAACGGAAGCCGACACCCAAATCCCGACAGTCCTCCGCATGAGACTCCTCGGTGCCAATCGTGACGCCAGGGTCACGGGCCTCGACGAGCTGCCCGGCAAGAGCAACTACTTCCTCGGCAACGACCCGAAGCAGTGGCGAACGAACGTCCCGAACTACGCCAGGGTGGCGTACAAGAACGTCTATCGCGGCGTGGACTTGGTTTATTACGGCAACCAAGGCCGACTCGAATACGATTTCGTCGTTGCCCCCGGCGCTGATCCGAAGGCCATCACCTTGGAGATCGAAACTGGAAACTCGAAACTGGAAACTAGCCAGTCGTCAGTGGTCAGTAGTCAGTTGTCAGTGGCGCAAAACGGGGATTTGGTTATCGCAACCGACGCAGGCGAAATCCGCCTGCACAAGCCGCTGGTGTACCAGATCGAAAATCCAAAATCCCCAATCCAAAATCGCAGATTCCTTGACGGCCGCTATGTTGTGCGACCGGCGAGACCCGACCTCGCCAAGCCAAAATCCAATCCGTCAACTGACGGAGAAAATCCAAAATACGAGGTTGCTTTCGAGATCGGCAAATATGACGCGAGACGGCCTCTCATCATCGACCCGGTGCTGAGCTACTCGACCTACCTCGGCGGTAGCGGCGCCGATTACGGTTACGGCATTGCGGTGGACTCCTCGGGCAACGCGTACGTCACCGGTAGGACATTTTCGTCGGACTTTCCCACCGCCAGCCCCCTCCAGCCCGCCAACGCCGGCATTAACGACGCCTTCGTGGCGAAATTCAACGCCAGCGGCACGGCTTTGATTTACTCCACCTATCTCGGGGGGACGGGTCATGACGCCGGACGCGGGATCAGTGTCGACTCTTTGGGCAACGCCTACGTAACCGGGGAGACTGACTCGACCGACTTCCCCACCGCCAATCCCTTCCAGCCAGCGTTCGCCGGGGGTCTCTGGGACGGGTTTGTGACCAAGCTGGATGCCACCGGGTCAATGCTGGCCTATTCCACATACATGGGGGGCACAGACCGGGATTACGGCACCGGGATTGCCGCCGACTCTTCAGGCAGCGCGTACGTGATCGGATACACTTCTTCAACCGACTTCCCAACCGCTAATCCCTTCCAGCCTGCCAGCGCTGGCTCCACGGACGCGTTTGTGGCCAAGCTGGATGCGAGCGGCACCGCATTAAACTACTCCACCTACCTGGGCGGCAGCTCCGGCGATTGGGCGTATGGCATTGCCGTGGGCTCCTCGGGCGACGCCTATGTGACGGGACTCACCTACTCGACTGATTTCCCGACCACTCCAGGGGCGTTGGACACTGCTTGCGGCACCGACGGCACGTGCAACGGTGGGCTTGCCGACGCCTTTGTGACCAAACTCAATTCCACTGGCTCCGGACTTACCTACTCGACGTACCTGGGGGCTGGGAGTGAAGACTGGGGCTGGGGCATCGCGGTGGATTCATCCGGCAACGCTTATGTCACCGGACATACGCGTTCGACTGACTTCCCAGTCATCGGTGCCTTCCAAGTGCTCAACGCAGGGGGCAACGACGCCTTTGTGGCGAAGCTGGATTCCGCCGGCTCCTCACTCATCTTCTCGAGTTACCTGGGCGGTAGCTTAGACGATCGTGGGTTTGGCATTGCCGTGGACTCCGCGGGCAACGCCTATGTGACCGGCAGGACTCAATCTGAGGACTTCCCTACTGCCAATGCCCTCCAGCCCGCCTTGGGCGGGACGTTGTTCGGGACAGCCGACGGTTTTGTCGCCAAGCTGAATCCTGCGGGAAGCGCTTTGATCTATTCCAGCTATCTGGGCGGCAGCGACGACGATCGGGGCAACGGCGTTGCGGTGGATTCCTCGGGCAATGCTTACGTCGCCGGCTACACATCTTCCTCGGATTTTCCCACGACCCCGGGCGCGTATGACACCACCTGCGGCACCGACGGTGCCTGCAATGCCGGAGCAGCCACCCCCCTGCCCGATGCTTTCGTGGTCAAGCTTTCCGGCCTTGCGCTTCCTGTCGTGACCCTGTCGCCGACCACTCTCAACTTTGGCAGCCTGGGCGTCGGCTTCACGAGTGCGCCGCTGACGGTGACGCTGACCAATGCCGGCGACGCGACGTTGATCTTCACCAGCTTCAACGTTCAGTCCGACCTAGGGCCTCCCCCCTGGAGCCCCGTGGACTTCACCCAGTCCAATGACTGCGGCGCTTCGCGCGCCGCGGGGGCGAGCTGCACTCTCACCGTGCTCTTCCGCCCCACGGCGACAGGATCGCGCACGGCGGTTCTGGTAATTGTCGACAACGCGGCAGGAAGTCCGCACTGGGTCGATTTGACGGCCGTGGGTTTCGCGGCCCCGGCGGTTTCACTTTCGGTGGGGAGCTTGGACTTCGGGTATCAGCCGGTAGGCTCGACCAGCGCGCCGCAGCCCGTGACGCTGACCAACGCCGGCACGGCGGCCCTGACCATCTCCAGCATCACTGCGCCCGCAGACTTCGCACAGACGAACGATTGCGGCACGCTTCCCGCCGTCCTTGGGATCGGAGGCATTTGCACCATCAACGTCACCTTCACTCCCTCGGCAGAAGGCTTCGTTATCGACTTCCTCAGCATCACCGATGACGCTCCCGGCAGCCCCCATCAAGTGGCCCTGTTCGGCACGGGCACCGCCTATCCTGTGCCGCTAATCCATCAGCCCGTGGTGCCGATGAGCGCCGTGCCGGGTGGGGCGGGATTCACCCTGACCGTGAACGGTACGGGCTTCTTTTCGAGTTCGGTGGTGTACTGGAATGGCGCCGCGCGAACAACCACCTACGTGAGTGGCACTCAGTTGACGGCCACGATCCCGGCCTCCGATATCACTACGGCAGGCACGGCTTGGGTGACGGTGGCGAACCCCACGCCAGGCGGCGGCACGTCGAACGTGGTCTTCTTTCAGATCACCAACCCCACATCCATCGTGTCGCTAGCGCGAACGGACCTGCCCACGGGTATTAATCCACGTGCGGTGGCCGCGGCGGACCTCAACGGGGATGGGAAAGTCGATCTCGCGGTCGCCAACCATGGTCCCAGCAAGGTCTCAGTTCTCATCGGGAATGGTGATGGGACGTTTCAGGTCGCTGTGGACTACGCGACAGGCACCAACCCGAATGCGGTAACAGCACGGGACTTCAACGGTGACGGCGTACTTGATCTTGCGGTTGCTAACCTCGGTTATGCAGGTCCGGGATCTGTTTCCGTCCTTCTCGGGAACGGCGATGGCACGTTCCAGCCTCAAGTTGTGTACGGGGTCACTGGGAACGCCTACGCTATGGCGACTGGTGACTTCAACAGGGACGGTGCGCTCGATTTGGCTGTGCCGGGTGCGGGTTCATCGGGCGTGGTCGGTATTCTCGTAGGCAACGGTGATGGGACGTTTCAGCCGCACATTGATTACGACGTGGGACCACAGCCTTACTCCTTGGCCATCGGTGACTTTAATGGGGACAACAAGCTCGATCTTGCTGTGCCCGACGCATATCCCGGCACGGTGTCGATTCTCCTGGGCAACGGTGATGGGACGTTTCAACCTCGCGTGGAGTATGCCCTGGTCGCCGAGTGTGAATCAGTGGTCACGGCCGACCTGAATGGGGACGGCAAGCTGGATCTGGCTGCGGCCAACTTCAGTACCTCCGGGATATCCGTTCTCTTGGGAAACGGCGACGGCACGTTTCAGGCTCCAGTCGATTATGGGCTGCGTCAGAGCTGGTACTCTGTGACATCCGGCGACTTCGACGGGGACGGGAGGCTCGACTTGGCCGCGGTTCGCTGGACAACAAACGCGGCGTATATTTTCCTTGGTAGTGGCGGTGGCACATTCCAGACCCCCATTGTCTTCCCCACGGGTTCCGATCCCATGTCGCTTGCTTCGGGCGACTTCAACAGCGATGGTCGGCTCGACCTAGCCGTGGCGAACACGAGCTCCGATAGCGTCTCGATTCTTTTTCAGGCTCCGATGGCAGGGCTCTCGCCTGCGGAACTGCTGTTCGGCGACCAGGTCCTCGGCACCAGCAGCGCGGCACAGAGGGTTACGGTCACCAACAATGGCAGCGCGGAACTGAACGTTACGGGCATCGCATTCAGCGGTACCAACGCAGGGGACTTTGCTCAAACCAACACATGCAGCGCCGGTGTTGACCCGGGAGCAAACTGCACCATTGAGGTCACCTTCACTCCAGCGGCAGTCGGTGCCAGGGCCGCCAATTTCACAATTACGACGAATGCGCCGGGCAGCCCGCATGTGGTGAGTCTGAGCGGGACGGGGATTGTAGGGCCGGCGGCGAGTCTATCGCCAAGCAGTGTGGAGTTCCTCAGGCATCCGCTGAACATTGTGGACTGCCCTGCGATTGACGTAACGCTGGCCAACACGGGCGACGCACCCCTGGCAATTACAGGCATCGCGGTGAGCGCCAACTTCTCCAAGACGCACACTTGCGGTGCGAGCCTGGCAGCGGGCGCGAACTGCAAGATCAGCGTCAAATTCTCCCCGCCGGGCCTCGGGACTACGTTGGGAACACTCACCGTTACTTCCGACGCACCGGGTAGTCCACACACGGTAGCCTTGTCGGGGACGGGGACAGCGGCCTGCCGGCTGCTAACGAGCGCGCGGTCGGCGACGGTGCTGCGCGGGACAGACTCGACCAGCTTCGGCGTTTCGGACTCCAGCCCGAGTTGCTCGGCGGTTCCGATCGAACTGAGCTGCTCGCTCCAGAATCCCGCCGCTTGTGCGCTCAATCCGGCGACGATCCCGCCCAGCGGCGGCAGCACGCTCAAGGTGAGCAATCTGAGGTCGGTGGCGGCGGAGTGGGTGACCGTGGTAGTGAACGCCGTGGGCGAGTTCCGCTGGGCGTCGGAGTCGCTAACGGTGTTAATCTCCGATTTCGCGTTCACCCGGGCGCCGGAGCGGGCGACGGTGCGAGCCGGAGAGGCGACGAGCTATGCGCTGGCGATCCGGCCAGTGAACGGGCTGGCAGGAACGGTGCGGCTGAGCTGCGGCGGAGCGCCGAAGGGGGCGACGTGCACTGTTGCGCCCTCGGCGGTGACGCTGGACGGTTCAAGCCTGGGGCAGGCGACGGTGCGGGTGACGACGACAGCGCGGGCACTGGCGGGGCCGGGAACGCAACTGCGGCCGCCGGTGGGCACACCCCGAGATTTACCGCTGGTGCTGGGGCTGATGAGCCTGGCGGCACTGGCGACGCTCGGGACGCGACGCCGGCGAGCCTGGGTGGTGCTGAGCTTCAGCCTGCTGCTGGTGCTGGTGTGGGCGGCGTGCGGGGGAGGCGGGTCGATGTCGACTTCGCCGGGAAGCGGGACGCCGGCGGGGACGTACATGCTGACGGTCAGGGGGAGCTACACGGTTCCCTCCGGAGACGTCGAGTTGACCCATGACACCACGGTGACCCTGACGGTGAACTGAAGATCGAGGTCTAGCCGTCCGGGGCGAGAAGAATGCGCAACCTGGTTCGAGGAGGCTTCATCATGTCTGGCCGTGCTATTCCCGGGATGTTGACGGCAGTTCTGATTCTGGCCGGCGCCAACGGCGTCGGCGCGGGGAGGCAAGAATCCCCTCAGCCCCTGGGCTTCCTCGCGGCGAAAGGTGACGTGTGGATTGACAAGCAGGCTGCGCTCCCTGCAACGGCACTCTTTGCGGGCGATGTCATTACAACGGGAAAGGGAGCGG
>Ga0315295_10006314_pt1 | contig 10113 bp, 6 predicted proteins | sample YL17G14_0_MG_FD_204453 | JGI IMG/M metagenome (GOLD analysis project Ga0315295, IMG submission 204453) | Sediment microbial communities from Yellowstone Lake, YNP, Wyoming, USA - YL17G14_0 | ecosystem: Environmental > Aquatic > Freshwater > Lake > Sediment | place: USA: Wyoming | collected... | reverse complement strand
GGCCGCTGCGAAAATAAAGATTCCCCGCATCCGCGCTGCCCTCTTGCCAGATCAGATGAAGGATGCCATCCCGTTGAATCACGTGCGGCCAGTGGTTAAAAGACCAGCCGCTCAGCTCGATCGGCGAGGTGAATCCGGAACCCGTCCAATAGGAGTAGGCCACGGCGTTGCCGCTGTCGTCAGCCGGAACGTGGACATAGAAGGCATGGGCGATGCCGCTGTCGTCCACCTCCACGGTAGGGTGCTGGTGGGCCAAGGGGAATTCGCTATAAACCGGGAGGGGCGCGCTCCAGCCGGCATTGAAGTCGGTTCTCCGGCGGCAATACACGGTCTGGTAATCTTCGGTCCTCTCGGTGAAGACCGCATAGACCACCCCGTTGTTTGCGGCGATATCGGGGAATTTCGACCGATAGCGGTCGTTGCTGATATATCTCTCGGCTTCCCAGTTTCCGCCCACCCGGGCCTGGGACCAGACCTCACCATTCCAATAGGAATACCAGATGATGAACAGGTCTCCTGCGCTGTTTACGGACAGGCGGACCATGTCCGGGCCGCCAAAAGAGGCCGTATGCTCGACTCCGCTCCAGGAATCGCCGGACAGCGTCCTCAACTTTATGCCGCTCCCGGCCTCACCCCAAACCACGTAAAGGCGCTGGGAGCCGTCGAGGCCGGCTGCGCAGGCCATCTTGGACTCGCAAGCCACCCTCCCGCTGTTGCTGAGGTTGATGGGCGCGATCCAGGTCTGGCTGCCGGCCGGCCGCCGGCTGTAGAAAATATCCCCGCTGGAATCGCTGTAGGCTTCCAGCCAGACCGCGTGAATATTTCCCGAGGAATCAACGGCGATTCGGGGTGACCAACACCAGCCGTTCTGGGCATTGGATATACGGACGGCAGCTTCCGCGTTCAGCCAGAAAAAAATTAAGCTGGCCGCCAGGAGAAGAACAAACCGTCGCCCCGGGCCGCTCATGTTCATCAATCTAGAATTCGACCAGGACGCTCTCCCCTCCGCCTAGGTTGACCGTAGAGATGGCGAACCGCCGCTTCTTGCTGATGTCGCTGAACTCGAAGCTCTGGCTGAAGGTCGACTTGGTCACCGAGGTCAGAAGCTGATAGCTCCCGGTATTCTCCTTCATATAGATTTTATAACCGTTGAGGTACGCGTCGTAGTTATCCGGGTTGGCGCTCCAGCTCAGGTTGTAAGTGATCTTGGGCGATATCTTCAGGCTGCCCATGACCACTGTAACCGAGAGGTTGACGGGGGGGAGAAAATACTTGGGCGAGATTGGCTCCAGGGAATAAAGGAGGACATCCGACCCGTCCGCTTGAAAAAAAGCTGATACACAGACGGCCACGTTGCCGAAATCATCGACGGAGATCCCACCGGCTTTGGTCCAGGGCCCGGGGAGTTCCTGGGCACTCCACCCCCCGCCGACATTGCTCTTATAGAGCATGCCGTCGCCCTCGTCGCCCGCTCCCTGTGGAATGGCGAGATGGACGTTGTTGTTGGCATCGACGGCCACTCGGGGATAATGCTGGGTCCATCGTCCGGTGATCAGCTCCATGGGGTTGCTGCTTTCATCCAGTTTACAGATCGCGATCTGGGTGCTCTCTCCGGGGTCCACGTCCTGCCAGGTTACCCAGGGAATGCCGTTCGGCCCGACGCCGATGTTCGGCCGCTCCTGGCTCTCGCCTGATTCGTTGACCCAACTCTGAGGCAGCCATGTTGTGGAGTTGGGCAGGCGCTTCCGATAATGAGTTTTGTATTCGGCATAACTGCCGACCCAGGCCTGCTGCAGCCAGCAGGCCCAGACCGTCCCGTCTTTGGCCAAGGCCACGTTGCCCTGGACACAGCGAACATCGCTCCGGGACAAGAGAAATTCCCTTTCCCAGACACCGTTGATTTTTGATCTGCAGTAAGAGCGCCCGTCTCCTGAGTCATAGAAAAAAACGTGGATGTTTCCATCTTTATCGATGGCCACCGAAGGCTCGTCCACGCCCCAATTCGACACCCGCTGCTCGCTCCCCCAGGTCTTAGTTTGTGGGTCGAGGACCCTCATGAAAATGCTGCCGTCCCGGGGTTCGGACCAGACAACGGCGACCTGTCCCCTGGAATTCGCGGCGATATGGGGCTGCATGGCGTAAGTATCGAGGGACCGAGTCAGTAGTATGGGCGAGGAAGCTTTTTGGCCGTCGTAGGAAACATAGTACAGCGGATTGCGGACATCCTCGTCCAATATTTCCACGAAGGCCAGGTGGGCGATGCCATCCGCGCCCAGGGCCACCTGGGACCAACGGACTTTGCCTCCCACGTGGGCGACATTGACCTTGTTGCCCATCGTGGCGGGTAAGGCGGTCGTAAAAAAGAATAACAGGATCAGGCCGCCGAAAAAAACTCTCTTCATAAAATGCTCCTTTACGAAATTGGATCGATCGGAAGCATAGTATTGCCCAAGTCGCCTCACCCTGTCAACACTTTCCACATTAAGCTCATAAATCATTCGGGCACTAGCTTTTTGGGACATGGCCGGCGAGCTACTGCGCTGGCTGGCTACTCGTCGGAATCAGCCAGTCGCCCTTCCGGAAGGGCAGCCAAACGCTCCGGCAGATCATCGGACGGCCGCGGGCATCGCTGGCGGAAAAAACCAGGGTCCCCTCTTCCGGCCATGCCCTTCCGGGACGGTCCAGGCGGATTTCGATTCTGTGCCGTCCCCTGTTCCGGAATATTACAGGATAAGTGCCCAGAGGGACTTTTCCGGCATCTCTCCCCCCAGTCGGCCCCTCCTGGAGTGAAAGGTGGAAGCGGTAGGTCGAATTGTCCTTGCGGGCATTGGCCACAAACCCCAGGTAGAGGTGCGGCCCAAAGGCCTGGAGGCAGTTTGGATATAGGCCTTCGCTCAGCCGTACCATCAATCTTTTGTCGAAGACCAGGCTGGGGATGGGGAAAAAAACCATCCTCCCCCTGACCGTCCGGGTCAGGACGGCTTCATATCTCATGACCAATTCCGGAGAGATGAGCATGTCTTCGAAGATCAGGTAGATGGTGGAAACGATGGTTTTTCCAGGCCCGGGGCTGACCTTCATTTCGCGCGTTTCGCGCATGAAGTCCAAGGACATGAGGGTAAAATCCGGGGGGAGGTCATAGAGTTCCAGGTCCACTTTATAGCAGCCCGGAGGACACGTGTCGAACATAAGCCCGGGGCCCAGGCGGATGGATTTCCGCTGCTGCCCGGGCAGCAATTGGAAGGGGACATCCCACTCGAAAATATCTATAAATTTCTTGTCCGCCATGGCCCGGGCCGTGGACGGCTGACCTTGACGATGGAGGAGAACCTGGGGCGACCGCTCGACCTTGGCCAGGGCCGCAAAATAGGATTGGGCCAGGGCTTTGTCATTCCAGTTGTTGAAGAATGCCAAAACATAGACCACCTGGACGGTCAAGCCCAAGCCGAGTAGGGCTTTCCCCAAAACAGGACGAAAGAGGAATCGTCTAAGCCTTTGGAATTTGTCCCGAACAAGATGACCAATCTGGAGGGCGGGCAGGGGCCCTAGCCTCTTTTCCGTCCAGAGGTCCAGGGCCCATAAAACTAAGTAGAAGAACACCAGGATAAAAGCACATTGAATGATATAGCCGACCTGATGGGGCAAAATCAAAACATTCCCCAGACTGATCTCCCAGAAATGAAGAGCCTTGTTCAAAAGAATGAAAGCCAAGCCGGCCAAATAAAAAACGGCATGAGCCCAGGAGGTTTTGGAGGCCAGGGCCCGAAGCGTGTAGCCGACAAACGCTAGAAACAAGGGGAACAGGATCAAGCTCATGCGGGTCGTTTCCCAGACGCTTCCGTGCCAGGGCGTGATGCTGATCAGGCAGAAGTAGGGCAGGACCATGGCCAACAGCATCCAGGCCCGGTGGCGGTCAAGCTTGACCCCCCAGTACATTCCGGTCAGGGCGAAAAGAAAAACCGGAAAGAGCGCCAGCAGGCCGGAGCCCGTGTCAAAAATGTACCCGAAAAAACCCGAAGGAAAAATGGCCGCCCGGGTGTAGCTCGTCCCCCACAGGCTGTACATGCTCCAGGGCCAGGGGCTCCCGGTGATGGCATAGAAATAATAGGCATAGCCCAGTCCGACCGGGGCCAAGGCCAGGCTGACCACGAAAACCCTTTTCCAGTTGCGGTGAAGGATGATTTCCTGAAAAAGAAAAAGGACATACAGGCTGACGGCCAGGGGGATGAATCTCTGATGAAGCCAGGGTAAATATCCAATGGAGGCCACCAGGGCCAGGGCGTTCACCCATTTTCTGGGGAAAGGAAAGAAAAGGACGTTGAGCCCGAGCACAAGAAAAAGCGCGGCCGCCGTTTCGGGATACACCTGGAACATGAAGCTCGGAACCTGGGTGGCAAAAATGAAAGCCAGGAGAAGTATGGCCAGAATCAGGCGGGAGTGGAACATGCGGTAAAAAAAGCGGGCCAGCAGAAAAAAGAAAGCCAGGGCCAGGAGCAAAATCCAGGCGCGGGTGAAAATCATTTTGGCCGGGAGGAACATCAAGGCCTGGGTGTTGGGGATGTCCCGCTGGAAGACCGACAGGTCGAGCAGAAAACTGGGGAGGAGCAGGAAGGACAGGCCCGGCATATGGATATGATAGATCCCGCCGTCCCGGCCGACGATGGAGAAATGCCCGATGGCCTTCTCCCCTGAATCTCTCGCTTTCTGCAGGAGCCAGCGGACTTCGACATCGTCCCCTACAAAATCATCGGTCAAGTCCAGGTCGCCCTCGCTGGCCAGCGAGTAAGTCATCCTGAGGTATTTGGGTTCATCCCCCAGGAAGATCATCAGGCTTGAATATCTTTGGTACATCGGGCTCAGCGTCAGGAGATGCACCAGGAGCGAGGCCAGCAGCAAGACCAGGATGACGGTTTTACTCTTCTCCTCCTGGCTCCCGCCTTTGGCCAAAATATTGCGCCTGAAAAAACTCCGCAAGCCGAAATCAAAATGAAGGGTGGCGTTGAGAGTGAGGACGGCCAGCACGACGCCGATCACCAGGAGCGGGTACAGGGGGAAATATATGATGTACTTCAGAGACTTCCCGTACAGAAGACGGCCGAAGGCCAAGGCCAGGAAAGGAGCCAGGGTCCAGGCCTGCCGGGCGAAGCCTTCTCCCAGGCTCCGAACCTTCCTCCTGGCCCAGGAGGCCCCCGCGGTCAGGGTGACCGCCGCTAAGCCTATAAAAAAAAACAGGGCATATTTCAGGCAGGGCCCCAGGTCGGACGCATTGGTGTAGAGCCATATCTTGGCCGGCAGGATTTTCTTGAAAAGTATCAAATGATGGTCGAAAAAGAAAATGCCCAGGGAATAGGAAACTAAGAGGAGGAAAATGACGGCCAGGGCAGAAATCAGGGGACAATGAAATTTTTTGACAAGGTCCATTGTTCAGGGATTTTCGAGTATTTCACACCTCTAAAGACAAAGTCAATCCGGCAACGTCCAGGAATTTCCCCATTTTTTGAGGCTAAGTGGCTATTTTCGACAATTTGGCTTGAAAATCGAGGTGTCATGTATTATAGTGCATTTTTAAAATCTTCTCTAAAATGAAAAAGAATACAGGGACAGGGATATTCATTCTGCTCACTCTCAGCCTGCCCCTGTGCCTGGCAGCCGCCCCCTCCCCGCCGGACACACTTTTTCTTTCCAAGCCGGAATTCAACGAACGGGGCGAGCTGGTGGTCATCACCGCCCCGGAGGAAGGCCTCTTTCTGCTGCAAACCCTTGACCCATCAGCCGGAACACGCCAGACCTTTCCCCTTTCGCTCGGACCCGGGGCAAGCCTCCCCGTCCTGAAAAAAGACGCCGGCGGCCGCCTCTGGGCGGTCTGGACCCAGATGGACGGCCTGCAATTCAAACTCGGCCTGGGCCGCGTTTCAGAGGGTCTGGAGGCCCCCGCTTTCCTGGATTTTCCCGGCCAGCCTTCCCTTCCCTGGGATTTCTGTTTTGATGCCGACGGCCATGGCTGGCTGGCTTGGGTCGAGGAGAATCGTTCCCGGCAGGAAGTCCGCCTCCGCGACTTCGGTTCGGCCCAAACCTGGACGATTGCTTCAGGGGCCAGGGAGGCAAATAGTCCGCGCCTCTTAAGCGATGCCCAACGATCAATGTGGATTTTCTGGACTGCCGTCAAATCGAGCCAGGAGCAGATCTTCTGCAGACGCTTCGACGGGACGGCCTGGTCCCCGGAGGTCCAGCTATCGGCCGGGCTCGACACACCCAACATCACCCCCCGGGCCGCGGCCGACCCTTACGGCCATATCTGGCTCGTGTGGGCCGGCTATGATGGACAAGATTATGAAATCCTGACCAGGGTCTGGGATGGCCGGGGATGGGCGCCCACCATGGCCATCACGGAGAATTCGGGGTCCAACGATGCCTTTCCTTCCGTGGACCTGGCCTTCGGAGTGGTTCCCGTCATCTCCTGGGTCCGCTACACAGACCGGGGCTCCCGGGTCATGGTCCGCTGTGGAAAGCCCGGGGAGTGGTCGGACGAATCCGAGCTGACGGCTCTGGCCGGAGAGCAGCCCTTCGTCCCCCTGGCCCTCAAGGATGATCTGGCCGGATTGGCCTGGCCGGACCGCGGTTCTCTCCGCCAGGAATGGTTTTCCCTGCCCGACCTGGCCAAGGTTTCCGGAGGAAAAAGTTTGCCCCTGACGCTGCCGCCCTTCCCTCGGCACAGAGTTCTCCCCCCCCGTCTAGGGCCTATCTACAACCCTGACCTCGATGAAAACACATATATCGGGTTCGGCGATAGCATCACCTACGGCGTCTGCGATGAAGACCGGATTGGTGAACCGACAGACTACATTCCCGACAAGGCCTATCCCCCCCGGCTGGAGGCCATGCTCACCCAAAGCTTTGGCCCCCACCAAGTGGTCAACGCCGGCGTCCCGGGGGAGAGCACCATCCAGGGGCTGGCCCGGGTTGATTCCCTGCTGGCCAAATACCTGGCCCGCTACATTTTGATCCTGGAGGGCACCAACGACATCATTTGGAATGACTATTCCCTGACGACAACATCCTTCAACCTGGAGCAGATTATCCGCAAGAGCCTCGACTACGGACTGCTCCCCGCCCTGGCCACCAATATCGAGCGCTACGGCTGGTACGCCAACCGGCCCCGGCTCTACGCCCTCAACATCCGGATCCGCGAGCTGGCCGGCGAATGCCTCATCCCCCTGGAGGACCTCTTTCAGGATTTCGCTACCTACCCGCCCGAAGACGGCGGCCCAACCTCCCTTTTCTGCTGGGGAGAAGACCGGACCCACCCCAACGAAAAAGGCTATCAATTCATGGCCGAGAAGTGGTTCCAAAGGATAAAAAACTTTCCGTTCCCCCCCGCCGAGGCCGGCATCCGCCGGGCCACCGACGACATCCTCTTCTACCGGGCCGAGGGGAATCTCCTCGAATGGCGGGACAACCCTAAGATCAGCGACCCGGCTCAAATCCAGGAATTCCGGGTTTATCGGAAAAAGAACTCCGAGCCGCCGTCGGCCTTCCGGCTTCTAGCCGCCGTGGCCGGCCAGCATTCCTACTTTGACTCCGATATCCAGCCCGGCGTGGCTTACAGCTATATCGTTTCGACTGTCATCAATGGAGGAATCGAGGGCCCCGGCACTCTTCCTTTAATTCGCTAATCCCAACCAATATGGAGGTCATTTTGAAGAATTCAGCCAATTTTAGGCGAGCTATGTGTCTCGGACTGGCCCTGGGGCTTGCCCTGGTGGGCGTTGTTCAAGCCCAAGAACCGCCCCAGACAACCGCTCCTCAACAACAGGCCGTCTCCGTCCTCAAGGAGATCAGCTTCCAGAAAATCGACATCGCCGAACAGCTCGTGGTCGCCATCAAGGTCGAGGGCCCCTTCCTCATCGAAACCACGGAGCTGATCGTCTCCAAAAGGTTGATCATCGACTTCAACTCCGTATCGATGATCGAAGCCCAACCCATCACTCAGGTCAATGATTTGGGCCTCTTGACCATCCGCACCGGCCAGTACAATCCGACCGTAGCCCGGGTGGTCTTCGACCTGGCCGACAACGTCCCTTCTCACCGCATCTCCTCCGATAAAGACGGAGTGAGGGTCGTGTTCGGGAAGGACATTATCCATATCCCTTGATCCGCCAATCCAACATGGAGGTCATCGTGAAATTTGCTAGGCGACATTTTCGAGGCTTATGTTTCTGTCTGGCGCTGAGCGTCGTCCTGGTGGGCGCCCTTCAAGCCCAGGAACCGCCTCAAACAACAACTCCCCAACCGGCGCCCGTCTCCGTCCTCAAGGAGGTCAGCTTCCAGAAAAACGAAATCGCCGAACAGCTCCAGGTCATCATCAAAATCGAGGGCCCTTTCCTCATCGAAACCTTTGAGCTCATCGCCCCTAAAAGGCTGGTCATCGATTTCAGCCCCGTGACCATGATCGAAGCCCAGCCCATCACCCAGGTCAACGACGTGGGCGTCCTGAACATCCGCACCGGCCAGTTCCAATCGTCCGTGGCCCGGGTGGTGTTCGACATGGATGTCCGCGTCCCTTCTCACAGCATCACCACTTTGCCCGACGGGGTTAAGGTCATCTTCTGGCAGGAGCCCCTCCCGCAGCCGGAAGTGATTGAAAAACCTGAAGTGAAACCCGAGGAAAAGCCGGGCCCGATGGTCCCTGGAATCAAGCGCCCTTCCTATATCGTGCGGGGCGGCCTGGGCCTGACGTTTTTTCTGAAGCCGTCCTTCTCCGCTCAGACCGAATACGAGCTCTACGGCGAGACGGCCACCATCACCGAGACCTTTGACCAGCAGTTGAAGCCGGTCTTCGACTTCAGCCTGGGCAAAACCCTGGGCTCCAAGTGGACCATCGGCCTGGGCGCCAGCCTGCAGCTCCTGGGCATACTCCCCACCCTGGACGCCAGCCTGCCCCACCCTTTCGAATACGACAATTTCCGCGAAGTGACTTATGAAGCGGAGGTCCAGGCGTCCAAGATGTGGAACATCTATGTCTTCGGCTTGTATTCGCTCGTTCAGACGGAAAAGCTCGAATTCTCAGTCGGCCCGGTCCTGGGCTTCTCCTTCGGAACGCTCTTCAGCCTGAATGATCTGCAAATCACCGAAACCGCCCCGTATGACAGTCAGAGCGTGAGCATCGACTCGGTCACTTTTTTAGAAAATACGTTTTTCAAGATCGATCCCGGCCTCCTGGTCTCCGGGGCCTACTCCCTAAACCCTAACTTATCCGTTTTCCTCTCCCTTCGGCTCCATTATGCGGACGTCATGCTGGAAGAGCTGGCCAGACGCTCCAGCCTGTTCCGGCTGAACTGGCTGGTGGGGCTCCAATACGGTTTCTAAGGAATCGAGCAGGATTAGAATTGTCTAGCCGCCCCTGGCCCGGCCCGGGGCGGCTCTTCTTTCTTTTCCTCCGGTCGGGAGTGTGCTATCCTGGCAGAGTAGAGGAGGATCATGAATAAGCGCACCGGAGCGGTCCTCGTCCTGGCGGCCCTGGCTCTTTTCTCGGCTCAGTCGGCTCCCCAAGCGCAGGCCGCCGAACGCCAAGGGACCATAGAGCTGTTCCTGGGCAACTACACCATCCAGGAGCCTTTGTTCAAAACGGTCTATGAGCCGGGGGGGTCCCTGCAGGGGCTCATCCTGTCCTCCATGCTTTTTTTCAACATCGATTTCTACCTGGAGCTCAAGGCCCTGTCCAAGACCGGCCAATTGACCTACAGCAAGGAAAAAACCACGATGCTGCTCGTTCCGGTCTCCTTGGGCTTGCGCTACGGCCTGCCCCTGGGTTTCCTTCAGCCCTACGCCGGCGGCGGCCTGGATTTCTATCTCTTTTATGAGTCCAACCCCATCGGCTCCCTGTTCAACTATGTCCAAGGCTATCATTTTTTAGCGGGCGTGTATTTGAGGTTTGCCAAGAGTTTTCCCATCCTTCTCAACTTTAGAATCAAAAACACCTGGGCCCGGGCCGAAGTGAACAATCGGAAGGTCGAACTCGGCGGGCTGGAATACGGCGGCTGTCTTGTTATCGCCTTTTGATGCCGGGACACATCCTCCTTCTCAACCCGCCCGGCGATAAGCTCTACATCCGGG
>Ga0315295_10006313_pt1 | contig 10114 bp, 11 predicted proteins | sample YL17G14_0_MG_FD_204453 | JGI IMG/M metagenome (GOLD analysis project Ga0315295, IMG submission 204453) | Sediment microbial communities from Yellowstone Lake, YNP, Wyoming, USA - YL17G14_0 | ecosystem: Environmental > Aquatic > Freshwater > Lake > Sediment | place: USA: Wyoming | collected... | reverse complement strand
AGCCAGTTAAGCATGCCCCAGGAAGCCAATTTATTTTCCGGAAAGAGCCAGGTGATAATCGTTACTCTTCCTTCCAGGGCTGGCCAGGAGACGCAGAACAGGCAGATTTTGGCGCAAAAGGCAAAGATACTCGACGTTAAGGAAAAAGGCGGTCAGGTTAATCTTAAGGATATGATGAAGAAGCTGGCGCAATTAGAGATAACAAACATACTGGTCGAGGGCGGAGGGACCCTGATCGGCTCTTTGTTTGACGAAGGATTGGTGGATAAAGCTTTATTTTTTATCAGCCCCAAGGTCATAGGAGGCAAAGAGGCGATCAGTTCTGTCATGGGCAGGGGAATTTCACGCATTGATAAGGCGACTAAGCTTAAAGACGTAAAGTTTGCTCGTTGCGGCGAAGATTTCTTGATCGAAGGATACATTAAATAAATGTTTTCTGGCATTGTAGAAGAATTAGGGGAAGTCAAGAATATTTCCAGGAAAGGCCGTAATACTATCCTGGAGATAAAAGCAAACAGGGCCGCGCAAGACACTGAAATCGGTGACAGTATTTCTGTAAACGGTGCCTGCCTGACCCTGGTAAAAAGAGAAAACGGCGTCTTGGCATTTGAGGCTATCCCGGAAACGCTAAAGGGCACAAATCTGGGAAACCTTAGGATCGGCGAAAGGTTGAATCTTGAACGCAGTCTGAAAGTCGGAGACAGGATATCCGGACATTTTGTAACCGGACACGTTGATTGCATCGGAGTTATCCGCAGGAAGACTTATTTAAATAACAATTTATGTTTTGAGATCGCGGTGCCTCCGGAGTTTATTAAGTACTGCATCCAAAAGGGCTCTGTGGCCGTAGACGGGATAAGCCTGACCCTAGCCGGGATTAAACCCGGCACCTTCACGGTTTACATAATACCGCACACGCTTAAAAATTCCACTTTAGGACTCAAAGGCCCCTCAGATAGAGTCAATATCGAGTTTGATATCCTTGCCAAAAAACCTTCTTCCTGAAGCAGCAAATCGTTGCTAATCAACAACTTTTCTGTTATACTATTTTAATACTATTGGGCGTGTTCACCCTTGCATTGAGAATCTAAACGAACCGAGCAAGGGTTTCGCCACAGTTCAAAAAGATTTTCGGGGCGTGGCTCAGTTTGGCTAGAGCGCAGCGTTCGGGACGCTGAGGTCGACAGTTCAAGTCTGTCCGCCCCGACCATATTATGAAGAGGCAGGTCCACGCATATTATAGCGGCAGGGTCCAGGGAGTGGGTTTCCGCTTCACCGCAGAAGATATAGCCAGAGAGCTTGGCGTCGTCGGCTGGGTGAAGAACTTGCGCGATGGACGAGTTGAAGTCGTGGCTGAAGCAGAAGAAGGGGTTTTAAAGGAATTTTTAAGCAAGATCGGAAAAGCGTTTTCCCGCTATATACAGGATACTGATTTAGATTGGCGTGAAGCAAGTGGACAATTTGATGATTTCGGGTTAGAATTTTAATGCGCTACGGAATTTTCTCCGATATCCATTCAAATTTAGAGGCTTTTAACGAAGTCATTAAGGCCTATAAGAAGGAATCCATAGATACCTACCTTTGCGTGGGAGACGCTGTTGGTTACGGGGCTGACCCGCAAGATTGCATTGAAAAAACAAAAGCTCTGGCCAGCATAACCGTAGCGGGAAACCACGACTGGGCAGCAGTAGATTTGTTTTCAACGGAATACTTTAATCCGCTTGCCGCAGAAGCCATCCTTTGGACGAAAAAAAAGCTTTCGAATAGTGGCAGTTCATTTCTGGGATCGCTTAAGTTAGTCTATGAGAACCAGGACCTGACCTTGGTGCACGGGACCCTGGATAACCCCCACGATTTTAATTACCTTGAAGATGATTATGCGGCCGGACAGTCTTTCGAATGCCTTAAGACAAATATTTGTTTTGTAGGGCACTCCCACGTAGCGGGGGCCTTTGTTCTTGATAAGAACGGGGAAATATCCTACTCGCGGAGCGGCTCGATCCGGATAGTTCCGGATAAAAAATACATAGTAAATGTCGGCAGCATCGGCCAGCCACGCGACGGCAACCCTAAAGCAGCGTATTGCATATATGACACCGCCAGGGCAGAAGTCACTATCAAAAGGATAGATTATGATATTGATACCGCTAGAAACAAGATCATCAAAGCGGGGCTGCCTAAATTTCTAGGCGACAGGCTTCTTACCGGGACATAAGATGACGATAGGCATCAGGAAAAAAATCGAAGGCTTAAGGGAAAAGATCCGCCATCATGATTATCTTTATTACGTCATCAGCCAACCGGAGATCTCCGATAAGGAATATGACGAATTACTCAAACAACTCCAGGGATTAGAAGATAAATATCCCCAATACAAGACCGCAGATTCTCCGACTCTCAGGGTGGGCGGCGCAGTATTGGAAGGTTTTGCTACTGTAAAACACAGGCAGAAGATGGTGTCTCTGGACAATACCTACTCTATTGATGAACTCAAGGATTGGGATGAGCGCGTGCATAAAGGGTTAGGTAGAAGCGAAAGCGTTGAATATGTAGCAGAATTAAAGATAGACGGTTTAAGCGCAAACCTTACCTATGAAAAAGGAAAGTTGACCATAGGCGCAACCAGGGGTGACGGAGAAACAGGTGAGGATGCCACTGCCAATATCAAGACTATCCGCGCAATACCGCTTGTGCTTCTGGGAGGAGATATCCCTGATTTAATTGAGATCCGCGGAGAGGTTTACATGGACAGAAAGGATTTTGAAATCCTTAACAAAGAAAGGGAAATTGAGGGGGAAGTCTTATTTGCCAATCCGCGCAATGCCGGCAGCGGCTCATTAAAGCTTCTGGATACGGGCATGGTCGCCAAGAGAAGGCTTAATTTTTTCGCACATTCTTTGGGCGCTCATAAAGGGCTGGATATAAAAACCCAGTGGGAGTTTTTGGGTAAGTTAAGGGAATGGGGCGTGCGGGCAAACCAGCACTCCAAACTCTGTAAAGACCTGGAAGAGGTGATCAGGTTTTGCAACAGCTGGCAGGAGAAGAGAGAGAAATTGAGTTATGATATAGACGGCATTGTGGTCAAAATTAACAACTTCGCTGGACAGAATAAACTGGGGTTTACCTTGAAGAGCCCGCGTTGGGCAGTTGCGTATAAGTTCCCCGCGCGCCAGGCAACTACGGAACTGCTGAAAATTATTGTAAACGTCGGCAGGACCGGAGTCATCACTCCGGTTGCAGAGCTCAAGCCGGTTGAATGCGCCGGCGTGATCATAAAACACGCAACACTTCATAATTTTGATGAGATAAAGCGCCTGAATGTCAAAGAAGGCGACCGCGTATTGATTGAGAGGGCAGGAGAGGTGATCCCCAAAATAGTCAAAGTCGTGGATTCTACCGGAAAGAGGCTTTTTAAGATACCTGAGGAGTGCCCTGCTTGCGGCAGTAAAGTGGTAAAGGAGAAAGAAGAGGATGTTGCTTACCGTTGTATAAATTCCTCTTGCCCTGCGCAACTCGAGCGCAGGCTGCTGCATTTTTCCTCGAGGGGAGCAATGGATATCGAAGGAATGGGCGAGTCAGTCGTGGGGCAGCTCGTGCGATTGAAATTGGTCAGGAATTTCGCGGATGTCTATAAACTAAGACGCCAGGATCTTTTCAGGCTTGAATTATTCAAAGATAAAAAAGTGGACAATCTTCTTGTTGCGATAGAGAAAAGCAAGAGTCAGTCCTTATCGCGCTTGATCTTTGCGTTAGGGATACGTCACGTCGGAGAAAAAGCAGCTTTTGTCCTAGCACAGAATTTTAAGACCATGGATGCCTTGGCCGGGGCAAAGTCGGAGGATCTTGACAGGATCTACGAAGTTGGTTCGGTGGTGGCGCGGTCAATCGTGGATTATTTTGCGCAAAGTCCGACCAAGAAATTAATTGATGAATTGCGCAAGGCAGGGCTTAATTTAAAAGAGGCGGATATCGAAACAAAGAAAACAAAATTGACCGGCAAGGCCGTAGTCTTTACCGGTGAGTTAAAAGATTATAGCCGTCCCCTGGCCGAAGGTTTGGTGCGGCAGGCCGGCGGCAGCGCCTCTTCAAGCGTGAGCAAGAATACTGATTTTTTGGTGGCAGGAGTTAACCCCGGTTCAAAATACGATAAGGCAAAGAAGTTGGGCGTAAAAATTATCAATGAAAAAGAATTAAAGGAGATGCTCAAATGAGACTCATGGCTAAGAACTCAAGACTCAAAGCTTTTTCTACAGTCATAATTCTTATTTTGATATTTGATTTGATCGGCTGCGAGGCCTTTGTGAAGAAATTTACACGCAAGAGCAAAAAAGAGGATAAAGTAGAGGAGATGGTCCTGGCTCCGGAGGAATACAGGGACACAAGAAGCAAGGAACAGATCTATCGGGAGTATTTTGATTTCTGGAAATCTTGGCAGACCGAGCTCGTCGAGTCTTTACTTCAGAAGAAGAGCAATAAGAAGCAGGTCAGCTGCGCCCAGGAAGCGATCAAGAATCTTTCTAGCTTAAGAGACCTGTTGAGTCCGGAAAAGCAGAAAAAGCTGGATGTTTATATAAATCAGATGAAGAGCCTGATGGATTCAATCTCAGGTGATACTTATGGGGCAAATACCTCCAGCTATATGGAGAAAGCCGAAGCGCTCAGAATGAATATCCTGAGGGATTTTTCTTATAAGAAGGTAAGTAAGGACATAAGTTATGGAGCATCGCAATAATATATCCGACATAACTTATATGTCCGAACTTACCCTGACACGAAATATACAAATCCTTTGGCGGTCGTGTCAGGGTTAATTCGCAGACGGACTTCGTCCTACAACTTAAGTCGTTTTACTCCGTAAGTTGTCTGCTCATTAAATATGATATTAGAAACAATCAAGGTAGGCCCGATGGAAGCAAATTGCTACATCCTGGCTTCCGAAAAGAATAAAGCGGCCATAATCATAGACCCGGGGGCGCAGGAGCGTAAGATCAGGCAGGCTTTAGATAAGGACGGCCTTAAGCCGGGCCTGGTGATCAATACGCACGGCCATTACGACCATATAGGAAGCGACGATAAGTTTGAAACCCCGGTTTATGTGCACAAGGATGATCTGCCGCTTCTTAAAGATGCCGCGCTTAATCTTTCAGGTTTTTTCTCTATGGCTTATGAGGTGAAATCAGAGATCAGGACAATGGAAGACGGCCAGGTCATTGAATACGAAGGCATAAAATTAAAGGTGCTGCATATACCCGGGCACACCCCCGGAGGGGTCGCTCTTCTTCTGCAAGAGCCTGAAGCTAAAGCGGTATTTACAGGAGACACTCTTTTTCATCATAGCATAGGCAGGTCTGACCTGGCAGGTGGCAATGAGGCCTCCTTGATAAAGGCGGTCAAAGAGAAATTGCTGGTCTTGCCCGAAGATACGGTTGTTTACCCCGGGCACGGCCCATCGACCACGATTGCAGAAGAAAAAAAGCACAACCCCTTTTTAAGTTAGCATGAAAGAACTGATCGACTCATTCCTGGATTATTTATCTGTTGAGCGCGGTTTATCCAAGAACACGATACTCTCGTACCGCAAAGACCTGGATATCTATACCGATTTCCTGGAGGGCTGTTCAGTGGATGCTTTGTCCAAGATACAAAAAAATGATATTATCAACTTTATGCTCAACCAGAAAGACAGGGGGATAGCCGCAAATTCCATCGCCCGGAGGCTGGCCGCGATCAGGATGTTCCACAGGTTTCTTTCGCGCGAAAGGATTCTAAAGAGCGACCCCAGCAATCTGATAGATTCGCCTAAATTATGGAAGAAGATCCCGGATACGCTCTCTTTGAATGAAGTGGAGTCCCTGATCGCCCAGCCAGATATAAGGAGCAAGCAGGGAACTAGAGACAGGGCGATATTGGAGACTCTTTATGCAACAGGGATGCGCGTTTCAGAGGCGGTAAACCTGAAGAAAGACAACGTGAATCTGGACATCGGATTCCTGCGTTGCATCGGAAAAGGAAACAAGGAGCGCGTCATACCGCTGGGCAAGAAAGCGATAGCAAGCATAAAAAAATATCTGGAAGCCTCAAGGCCTGCATTTCTGAAAAAGAAAGAATGCGAGTTTTTATTCGTAAGCCGTCTTGGCGGTAAGATCTCCCGGCAGTCCTTCTGGAAGCTCGTCAAGCGTTATGCAAGGCAGGCGCATATCAAGAAGCCCATGAAGCCGCATATACTAAGGCACTCTTTCGCGACACACCTGTTAGAGAGAGGTGCGGATCTGCGCTCGGTGCAGGAGATGCTGGGCCACTCCGATATCTCCACGACCCAGATTTACACGCATATTAACAAGGACAGGCTCAAGAGCATACACAGGCAATTCCACCCGAGGCCGTGATTATGAAAAAATATTTAGAGAAACTGCCTAAAGATATTCAGGAGCTAATCTGCCTTTCAGGAAATATAGCGCAGGCAAACAGGATGCATGCCTATTTAGTCGGCGGTTTTGTGCGCGACCTGATCCTTGGAGAGGGAAATTTTGACCTGGACATAGTAATCGAGGGAGATGGAATAAAATTTGCTGAGGATCTGGCCACAACGCTCAAGGCAAATCTCGTCCGTCATAAAAGATTCGGTACTGCCACCGTCACGCTGGGGCATAATTTAAAAATCGATATTGCTACTGCCAGGGAGGAAACATATCCGGTCCCCGCGTGCCTGCCCGTGGTCACAAGCGGCACTGTAAGGGACGACCTCAAAAGAAGGGATTTTTCCATCAATGCCATGGCGATAAGCATAAATAAGGAAAACTACGGGGAACTTATAGATTTTTTCCATGGCAGGAAGGACCTCAGGAGTAAGTCTATCAGGATCCTGCATGACCTGAGTTTTATTGACGACCCGACCCGTATCTTAAGAGCGATACGTTTTGAGCAAAGATTTAATTTCAAGATAGAGCCAAAGACGCTTAAATTGCTCAAAGTCGCAAACAAGCTGAAGATGATAGAAAGGGTTCAGCCGCAGAGGCTGCGCGACGAGCTTATCCTTATGCTGAAGGACAAATATCCCATCAGGGCGATAAAGCGCATGGAGAGCCTCGTGGGATTAGGGTTTATAAACACTAAACTAAAGTTGGAAATTAACAACCTTTTCCTCCTTGGGTCTGCCGAGAAAGAGGTCAATTGGTTTAAAAAAGTTTATCCTGAACGCAGGCACCTTGATATCTGGCTTGTGTATTTCATGGCGCTCATTGATAATCTGAGCCTTTCAAATTTAAAATCCATATTCAGGGCCTTTGTCTTCCGTAAGGGTGAAGAAAAAAGGATGCTTACATTCAAGAAGATCAATAAAAGTCTTCTGCGCCAGCTTTCCCGCAGGGACACATTGCCTTCCAGGATCTTCCATATTCTTGATCCGCTAAGCTACGAAGTCATACTTTTACTGAAGGCAAAATACAGGAATAAGTCCATAAAGATGCATATCGAGGATTTCTTTGAAATCTATAATTTCATCAGGATTTCGGTCACCGGGCATGACCTTTACAGATTGGGGTTTGAGCCCGGGCCTTATTATCAGAAGATTTTTTCAAAGGTCTTAAAGGCAAAGCTGGACGGCTGCGTAAGCACAAAAGAAGAAGAGCTGTTTCTGGTTAATAAGCTGATGAAATCCAGATGACAATAGGGATACTGAGGCTGGAGATTTTTATCCACGACAGTAATTCGCTTAAGGCAAAAAGGATGGTGCTGCACAGCATCAAGCAGAGGCTGCGTAACAGCTTTAATGTGGCGGTAGCACAGATAGATGATGAAGATAAGTGGCAGAAGGCGACCATAGCCGTCGTCGGAGTAGAGCGGGACAGGAAGAACATGAACAGCACCCTTTCCAAGATAATCGATTTTGTAGAAGGATTCGGCAATATAAACCTGATTAACCATGAAATGGAGCTTATTTAAATGTCAAGGCAAGAGAGAGTTACAGAGGCGATTAGGCAGGAAGTAAGCACGATTTTGCACAGGGAATTGAAAGATCCTCGTGCGGGATTCGTTACCATCACGCGTGTGGAGCTGACGCCTGATTTAAGGAGCGCAAAAATTTTCTTCAGCGTCCTGGGCGGGGAAGAAGAGTACAAGCGGACAAAGGAGGCATTGGATTCAGCCTGTGGATTTGTCCGCAAATTAGTCGCCGAACGCATTAACCTGAAATTTGCTCCCGAGATAATGTTCCGGGAAGACCACTCCAGCGAGTACAGCGTAAAGGTCCAGGCAGCGCTGGAAGAGGTACAGAGTTTGACTAAGGCCGAGCAGGAAGAGGCTAAACCAGAAGATGCAAAAACAAAAAAGGATAAGCGAAGTGAGCCTAAAAAAAGTCGCAGAGTTCATAAAAAATAATAATAATTTCATAATCACTTCCCACGTAAATCCCGAAGGAGATGCGCTGGGCGCTGAGCTTGCATTTTATTTCCTCCTTAAAAGATTGGGGAAAAACGCCACAATAATCAATGAAGACGAGGTCCCTCTCTCCTATAAGTTCCTTCCGGGGGCAGAGATTATCAGGAAATTAAAGTACAGCCCGAAGGAACATTTTAATTTCGACTGCCTCGTTTTTGTTGATTGTTCAGACCAGCTGCGCACGGGAGAGGTGTATAGGATAAATAGCGGGAACAAGCCGGTAATTAACATCGACCACCATATAAGCAACGAGAAGTTCGGCGACCTGAATTGGATAGAGCCTTATTATTCATCGAGCGCGGAGATGATTTATCAGCTTTACAGGAAAATGCGCGTCCCTTTTGACAGAGACTCCGCTATTTGTCTATATACCGGCATGCTATCGGATACCGGATCTTTTCGTTATTCCAATACAAAAAGTTCTACGCATAAGGCAGTCTCAAAACTGCTGAAGTTCAACGTGGATACCGTCCAGGTTTATAAAAGCGTCTATGAGGATATACCTTTCGAGGATATGAAGCTATTGATCCGGGTCCTGCCGCGCATGAAGCGGGAGGCAAAGGGGAGACTTATCTGGTTTGAGATACCGCAAAAGATGTTAAAGAACAAAAAATTGAGTTTTGATTTGAGTGAACACGTTCTTAGTTTTGCCCGTTCCATAAAGGATGTGCAAGTATGCGCGTTGTTCAAGGAAAATCTGGGCGTTAACGACGAGATCAGGGTGAATCTTCGTTCCCAGGGAAAGGTCGACGTGAACAAGGTCGCTTCTTATTTCGGAGGCGGCGGACACAAGACCGCAAGTGGCGCGACAATTAAAGGGAAACTGGGAATCGTGCGCAGGAAAGTCCTGGCAAAGATCAAAGAGAACTTGAAATGAAAGTTATTTATGGCTTAAGAAGAATCGGGAAGTTTAAAAAGCCTGTGGTTGCGCTGGGCGTATTTGACGGTGTGCATCACGGCCATATCAACATTTTGAAGGCAGCAGTACTTCAATCGCATAGAATTGGCGGGACAAGTGTCGCGCTTACATTTGACCCGCATCCGCAAAAGGAGGAAAGTCTTACTTCCCTGGATCACCGCATCAGGCTGATCGCCAAACAGGGCATCGACGTCTGCATGGTGATAAATTTCAACAGGCACTTCAAGCATATAAGCGCCCTTGATTTTGTAAGAAAGATTCTAGTGAATAAGATTGGAGCCAGCCACATTTACATCGGGAAGAACTTCAAATTTGGCAGGAATGCGCAAGGCGATATCGATACATTAAAGGCGCTCGGGAGGATCTATAATTTTAAAGTAAAAGTTTTTAAAGTGATAAAAATACATCTTAAGGCAGTCAGCAGTACCTATATCCGCAAGTTGATCAAAGACGGAAAACTTGCCGCAGCACAGAATTTACTTTGCCGGCCGGTGACGGTACTGGGTTCTGTAATGAAAGGAAGCAAAGTAGGCAGGAGGCTGGGTTTTCCGACGGCGAATATCGACCCGCATCACGAAGTCATCCCGCCGGAGGGAGTCTATGCGGTGAAAATACTACTGGACAACAAAAAGTATATAGGCGTATGCAACATCGGAAAAAGGCCGACATTCAGGAAAAAAGGGAAGGTCCATATCGAGGTGAATCTTTTTAACTTCCACAAGAATATTTACGGAAAATATATTGAAATCGAGTTCATCA
>Ga0315295_10006312_pt1 | contig 10115 bp, 10 predicted proteins | sample YL17G14_0_MG_FD_204453 | JGI IMG/M metagenome (GOLD analysis project Ga0315295, IMG submission 204453) | Sediment microbial communities from Yellowstone Lake, YNP, Wyoming, USA - YL17G14_0 | ecosystem: Environmental > Aquatic > Freshwater > Lake > Sediment | place: USA: Wyoming | collected... | reverse complement strand
GATTTTGATATTATCGTCGTGGGGCACGTTTCGATCGACGTGAACATTATGCCGTGGGGAGTCATAGAGAACGCACTTGGTGGAGCACCCACGTATGCTGGCTTCGCGCTTGCAGCTCTGAAGAAAAACGCAGGTATAGTGGCGAAGGTTGGGTCTGATTTTCCGGATAAATTCCCGCCACTCTACAGCAAATTTGGGCTGGATACGGAAGGCATCTTGATAGCTGGCGAAGACACGACCACGTTCGAGAACACGTATGACGAGGCTGGCAACCGCAAGCAGGCATGCACGCACGTGGCACCCAAGATATCGCCGGACGACATCCCGTACGCATACCAAGATGCTGGCGGCTTCTACATCTCGCCAATCGCGGATGAGATAACGCCCGATGTCCTGAAAGCGATAAAGAAGGACACCAATTTGGTGATGTTCGACCCACAGGGGATATTCAGGGAAATAGGCGCGAGTGGTGAAGTCAGACTAAAGGCGCGTGAAGATCTTAGAGAGTTCCTGAAGTATGTAGATATTGTGAAGGTGGGCAAGGACGAGGCGGGAGTGCTTCATGGCGATATCGGAGAAGTGTTGCGAAAGCTTGCCGAGCTCGGCCCGAAGGTGGCGATTCTAACCCAGGGGGAGAAAGGCTGTCTGGTTTTCGCCGACGGAAAGTTGAGCGAAGTCCAGGCGCTGAAAGTGGATGCAAAAGACCCCACAGGCGCAGGCGATGTGTTCGGTGTGGCCTTCCTCGTGAAATATTTGGAGTCTCGTGATGCCATCGAAGCTGCGCAGTTCGCGAACGCTGCTGCTGCTCTGAAGATAAGGTACAAGGGACCGACAGGATTTCCATCCGAGAAGGAAATCTCCGAAGCGATCAGTAAGTCTTAGCTATGAGCGCGTGGCCCTTCGCCCGCTTGGAACATATCGGGCAGATGCCGGAAGCTTGTTTGCCATCCAGCTCCTGACCCAAAATTTCTAAGCCAGTTTGCTCCTTGAGTGTCTGGCCGCAGGCCTCCTGCTCGCACCATGGAACGCGGACTACGCCGCCTTTTTTCTCGATGATTTGCTTGATGCTCTTGACATCGGATGCGTCATGTATCATCCCATTGAACAGTTTCCACGCCCGAGTGCGCATGTCTCCGCTTATCTCGTCGAGCAGCTGCCTCACCTTGACCCTGATCGCCTTCCTCTGTATCGTCTGCTTATCGCCAGTGTCTCGTCTTACCGCGATGACCTGTTCCTTCTTCACGTCCTCTGGCCCAATCTCCAGCCTGAGCGGCACGCCGTGGCGCTCCCAGTCGTAGAACTTCTTCCCAGGTCTGATGTCGCGCGCATCCAAGTGCGCTCTGATGCCGATGGAATTCAGTTCGTTCACCACGCTCTCGGCGATCTGTTGGACAGGGATCTCTTCCTTCTTGAACGGAATTGGCACGACGACCACTTGTATCGGTGCCACGGATGGGGGTATGCAAAGCCCGTGGTCGTCGCCATGCACCATCATGACGGCCGCGATGACCCGCTCTGATATACCGTAGCATGTCTGATACACAAAGTCGTGCTTGCCATCGGGCGTCTCAAACTTTAGATCGTAGACTTTTGCGAAATTTTGGCCGAGGTTGTGTATCGTGCCGATCTGGAGCGTCTTCATATCAGGCGTGAGCATATCGAAGGCCAACGAGTACTTTGCCCCTGCGAACGTGTCCCACGGCGGTCGCTTCGTGACGACGTACGGTACGCCGAGTTCGTCGAAGAAGCGCTTGTAGATCTCGACGGCTTTTTTCACCTGCATCTCAGCTTCCTCCCAGCTATTGTGTGCGGTGTGGGCTTCTTTGAACGTCGTGACCTCGCGCAGGCGCATCATCGGCTTCGTCATCTTCGTCTCGTAGCGGAAGATGTTGACTATCTGATAAACTTTGATCGGCAGGTCGGCGTGCGACCTTATCCATCGCGCGAACATTGGGTAAATAGAGGTCTCGCTCGTCGGGCGCAGCGCGAGCTTCACGTCCAACTTGTCCCGGCCACCGTGCGTGACCCAGTACACTTCTCCCTCGAAGCCGCGGATGTGCTCGGCCTCCTTCTTGAAAATATCTTCCGGGATGAGCAACGGGAAGAGAACTTCTTGGTGTCCAGAATCGTTCAACGCACGTTTTATTATATCAAAAATGGAATTGCGCAGCTTCAACCCATATGGTAGCCAGACGTAGAGTCCCTTCACTGGGTAGCGGGTGTCCATGATATCTGCATCTCGCAGCATCTGGTTGAACCATCCGCTAAATTCTTTCTGCCACTTCTCGCGTTTCATGAATCCACCTTTGAGATAGTTATCCAACACAAACTTAAATGTTTATTTTTGTAAGCAATTCCCGTCCTATTTTAGTGACGAGCACCATGTCCTCCCACCGTGCGCCTCCAACTCCTCTGATGTAGGCGCCCGGTTCGACCGTCGTCACCATGCCGCTCCGCAGTATCTCCGTTGATCTCGGCGACAAGCTCGGCGGTTCATGTACGTCGAGCCCAACGCCATGCCCAGTGCTGTGCAAGTAGAACCTCGCGTACCCTGCGAGCGAGGCTACCCTTCTCGCTGCCGCATCAACATCGCTCGCGCGGACGCCATCTCTGACTCGAGCGAGTGCTGCCTTTTGTGAGCGCTTTATCGTTTCGACCAGTTTCAATTGTTTTTTTGTCGGAGATAACGCGAAAGTTCTGGTCATGTCAGAAACATATCCTTCATATCTGGCACCAAGGTCTACGACGACCAACTCACCGTCGCGCAAGCATTTTTTTGTCGCCATAGCATGCGGGAGCCAAGAGTGTTTTCCTGATGCAACGATTGTATCGAACGGGATGCCATCGGATCCCGCTTTTCTCATCTCATACTCAACTTCGGCCGCGATCTCCAACTCCGTTCGTCCCTTTTCTATAAGCTCGGCCGCTCGCTTCATGCCGAGCGAGGCGAGCGCAGCAGATTTTTTTAGGCAAGCGATTTCCTGCGCAGATTTTATCATGCGCATCTCGGCGATGAGATTCGGCATCTCCCTGTAGTTGGCGTCGTGGTAGTTTCGCATCTTGCGCAGTTGGTCGCGCCTCAACGCGTCGAAACCTATCTCTCTAGCGTTGAACTCGTGAAGGCGCTCAGCTATCACCAGCCATAGTTCTCCGAAACGAACTTTCTCACCAGAGCGAAGGGGAACTCGATGCGGAGAATAAGCTACAACGTCTCTTATTGCACTCTCTGTCTTTGCCCTATCAAACTCTAGGCGGCTGCATATGAGCGTCTGTTCCTTGCTCGAGGTGATCACAGCGATGGCCGCGGTTGTTTCCGAGAGGTAATACGCATTTCTGACTGCGACAAATGCGTCCAGCCCCATCGCGGCGAGTTTGGCCCTTTGTTTTTTAGTTCGTTCGAGCATGACATCAAACCGAGTTGGGGCATGAAGTTAAAAGTTTTGTCGCACATCTACTTTTGATGTCTGCACGAAAATTAGAACTCAGGCGCCGCTACGATTTGACGGCTGACATCTACGATGGGCGCTACACTCGCATCCAGCGGGAAAAACACGAAGTTGTGAAAAAGTATTTGTCAAAGAGTGTTGCGCGCATCTTGGATTTAGGTTGTGGAACTGGGATGTTTTTGGAAGAACTGGCCAGGCGAAACGAAATTGTCATTGGAGTAGATTCCTCCATGAAGATGTTGGACATCGCTCGAAAACGTGCGAGTGGGGCGTCGCTCGTGTGTGCGGACGCAGATCATCTTCCGTTCAAGGACAGAATTTTCGATGTTGTGGTGTCAGTCACGCTGTTGCAAAACGTGCCGGAGCCGGTCGTCACGATGAAGGAGATAGCCCGAGTTTTGAAGCCGGGAGGAATAGCGATCGTGACGAGCCTCAAGCGCAAACATAGCCCAGAAAAACTTGCGGATTGGGCCAGTTCAGCTGGTCTGAAGCCCATCATCGCGGAGGAGATATCCGATGGCGAAGATGTGATATGCGTAGCGAGCTTTTAAATCGTGTGGTCGGTAAAATCAAGTGGTGATATAATGAAGGTTGGGTTCATCGGAGCAGGGCGGATGGGCTCCGCGCTCATCAAGAGTTTCCTCGACGCATGTGCCCTGAAGGCGCGAGACGTCGTGGTCAGCGATAAGGACGAGGGCAAGCTCTTGGCGCTTGCTGCATTGGGCATGGTCGTGACGTCAGACAACAGAGAAGTTGCGAAAAAAGCGGACACGATATTTCTCGCCGTGAAGCCGGGAGAGATTTTGAAGGTGCTTGATGAGATAAAAAATCTAGTAGACGGAAAGTTGGTCATCTCGATAGCAGCCGGTATTCCAATTAAACTCATTGAGGGCAAGCTCGGATCCAAGGTCATGGTTGTCAGGGTGATGCCGAACATGCCGTGCGCAGTTGGTGAAGGAGTCACCGCATATTGTCCAGGAAAAAATGTCAGCCTGAAGGACAAAGAGATAGTAAAAAAACTCTTCGGGTCGGTGGGCATTGCAGTCGAACTCAAGGAAGGACTTGTCGACGCGGTGACTGGATTGAGCGGCAGCGGCCCAGCATATTTCTACTTAATCATCAAAGCGCTGACGGATGCCGGAGTAAAGGAAGGGCTGCCGAGGGATGTGGCAAAAAAGCTGGCGGCACAGACGGCGAAGGGCGCCGGGGCGATGGTGTTGAAGAGCGGAAAAACTCCTGACGAGCTCATAGACATGGTCCGCTCGCCCGGCGGCACCACAGCCGAGGGGCTCAAGGCGATGGAGGAGCGGAAGGTAGCTGAGGCCATGATCGAGGCCGTGAGGGCCGCAGCCAAAAAGGCGAGAGAGCTGGCTAGATGAAGTTCAATAGGGTTGCCGTCGGTGGGACTTTTGATTGCTTGCACGATGGTCACATTGCAATTTTGGCGAAGGCCTTCGAAATTGGCGAGCGCGTAGTCATCGGGATAGTTTCGGATGAGATGGAGCTCAGGAAAGATTCTGCAGGTATCGGTTCCATCGAGGTGCGCATGCGCTCGCTCCTAGAGTTGCTCAGGCTTAAGGGGTGGATCGAGCGCGCGGAGATAACCATAATATCAGATCCATTCGGCCCAGCCGTGAGCGACGTTGCGCTCCAGGCCATCGTCGCTAGCCCAGAGACGAGGGCGAGGGCGGAGGAGCTGAACAAAATTAGGACGTCGAACGGGCTCCCGGTGCTCGAGATAGTCGAGATACCCTTCGTGCTCGCGGAGGACGGGGTGCCGATTTCATCTGTAAGGGTCCTGTATAAAGAAATCGATACGCATGGCAAGCTGCTGAAGCGGTACACCGAGTGAATACTAAACGGTGACTTTTTTAAACTTCAGCAGGCGTTGTTTATCTAAGGTGGAACATGCATCCTTCGCACGACATTCGCAGCTCCAAGAGCGTCGAGTTAGCGAATCAGAGGATAGTTCTCTGCATCACCGGTAGCGTAGCTGCGGTGAAATGCCACGAGTTGGCGCGAGAACTCATGCGCCACGGCGCAGACGTCAGAGTGGTCATGACGCAGGACGCGACGCGGCTGGTAACCCCACAGCTCATGCACTGGGCGACCGGCAACCCAGTCGTTTCAGAGTTGACGGGTAAATTAGAGCATGTGGAACTGGCGACCTGGGCTGACATAATACTCGTGGCCCCTGCGACGGCGAACACTTTGAGCAAAGTAGCATGTGCGATCGACGATACGCCAGTAACCTCGGTCATCTCCGTGGCAATGGGTTTAGGAAAACTTGTAGCAATGGTACCAGCGATGCACGGTTCGATGTACTCGCACAAGTTGCTTCAAAATAATCTTGCGCGATTGAAGGCGGCTGACGTCAAAGTGCTCGAGCCGAAGCTTGTAGAGGGCAAGGCAAAGTTGCCCGGCGTAGAAGAAATAACGAACTTCGTGATCGACCTACTCGGCCCGAAGGACATGGCGGGTGTGCGGGTGCTCATCACAGCTGGCCCCACGATCGAGCACATTGACCCAATCAAATTCATAACAAACAAGAGTTCTGGCAAGATGGGCATAGCTGTAGCACGTGTTGCGGCCTCCCGCGGGGCCGACGTCACCTTGATTTACGGTCCAGGGTCGGAGGAACCACCAGCAGGCGTGAAAGTGATTCGAGTCAAGACGACCACTGAGATGCGCAAAGCCTTCGTGAATGAGATGAAGAGGCGACCAGATATCGTCGTCTCGACGGCTGCGCCTCAAGATTTCGTCGTGGCAAAAATATCTAAAGAAAAACTCAGACATTACAAACCTTTGAGCCTGAAGCTCGTCCCAGCGCCAAGGGTCGTGGATGGTGCAAGAGAGCTCGTGCCGAAAGCTTTCATCGTCGGATTCAAGGCGGAGCACGACGTCAGCGACAAGCAGTTGAAGGCAGCGGCGGTTGGGAAGCTGCGCGAGGGCAATTTCGACATGGTGATCGCAAACGATGTTTCGAGGCAAGGTGCAGGTTTTGGTGCTGACACGAATGAAGTCGAAATCGTCACCTCTTCAAGCTCCAAACACTTGAAGGCGAGCAAGGTGGATATAGCCGAAATCATCTTGGATGCCGCGATAGAGAAACTTCGGAGAAGCAAGCGATGAAGAAAGCATCGGCGTTCGTGCCTGGCCACATATCTGGATTTTTTCAAGTCTGCGAGACGAGCGACCCAGAGCGTATGGGCTCTCGCAACTGCGGCCCGTGCATCAACGTCGGTGTCACGACGCATGTCGAGGTGCGGCCGAGCGATCGAACAAAAGTCAAAATTTTTATCAACGATAAACAGGCACCCGAAGCCCAGACAAGTTTTGTTGCAGCCGAACAGATATTGCGCGATGCATCAGAACCATCGGATGTTGTCATCAAGCACTACTCGCAGGTTCCGATCGGCGCTGGATACGGCGCGAGCGGCGCTGGCGCGTTTGGTGTGGCGTTAGCCCTACCAAAAGCTTTGGGGATAACGATTTCAAAAACGAAGGCTGCAAAGGTCGCGCATGTCGCCGAGGTCACGTGTGGCACAGGATTGGGCGATGTCGGAGCGCAGATGAGCGGTGGCTTGGTGATTGGGGTCGAGCCAGGAGCCCCACCGCACGGCAGATGGCGGCGAATCAGTGTTCCAGATGGCATGAAGATAGTGTGTGGTACGTTTGGTCCGCTGTCGACGAAGGAGCTCCTCCAAAATAAGAAGATATTGAAACAATCAAAAAAATACGGCGGGGTAGCCCTCAAGAAGTTGCTGAGTTCTCCAGAGATCAAAAACTTTATGGAGGTCTCCAGCGAGTTCGCGGAGTCCATGGGACTGCTCAACGATGACATGCGTGCATTAATTAACGCTGCCATGTCAGCTGGAGCAATAGGGGCGAGCATGGTGATGCTAGGCAGAACTGTCTTCGCACCGGTAGAAAAAGAGAAGGTTGCGGCTGTGAAGAAAGCCTTCCTGAAGCGGCTCAATCCAAGCTCCGTGCTCGTCGTCGGCATCGATGAAGTCGGGGCAAAGCTCATCTAAAATTTTTCTTCGTGCACTATTTCGTTTAGTGGGATACGTTGTGGCGCACGTGGCTTCTCCGCGGGCTTGCCTATCGGGATGATAGCGACTGGCCTCACGCCACTCGGCGCGTCGACGAATTCGGCTGCCTCTCTCTCGTCGAAGGCGCCTATCCAGCACGTCACGTAACCGAGCGCGTACGCCGCCAAGTGAATGTTTTGCGCAGCAGCCGCAGTGTCTTGGATGCAATATAGATCAGCGCCACGCTCACCGTACCTACTTGATGTCCTCGCCATGTTAGCGCAGATTACGAGGACCACTGGCGCGTCGATGATGAAATCCTGCCCGCGTGCCGCTTGTGCCAGCCTCTGCTTGATTGCATCATCTTTTATCACGACGATCTCGAGCGGTTGACGATTTCCCGCACTCGGTGCCCACCTCGCAGCTTCCAAAATCTTTTCGAGATCATTATCTTTTATCGCATCCCGCTTGAAAGCGCGCACGCTCCTGCGCCCCTTTATCGCGTCGAAAACATCCATGTCGTCACCGAGCAGCTTTAAGCGTGTGCATGTTAAAAATGTTGGGATGGAATGACGCAGGAGTTGGAGTGGATAGCTCAAAAGGCGGCCGAATTGCTTCAAGACAAGGTGAAGGAGGCACCGCTAACCAAACAGGACATAGACCTCGCGCTCGATGTCTTTGCAATTCCGCGCTTGAGGAAACTAAATGAATTAGACACCGAGCAAAAATTCAAGCAAGCGCTGGACGAGATACGGACCGAGCTCGGAGAGCAAGCGGTAAAACTCAACATGGAATATTGGAAAAAAGGAGAACTTTAACTAATTATTTTCCATTTATCGCCACAAGAAAAATATCAGCCAAGCGAAAGCCGCGATACTGACGGCCGTAACTGTGAAGCAGCCAGCGGCCCAGCTCTTGGCCTGAGCTTTCGCGCATATGTAGCCAAAGAGGGCGCTACCTGCAGCTATTAGAAGTAGAATTAATCCTAGCACGATTTTGATGATCCACTTCCACCACTCCATCGTCCCACACATTTGAGATGAACGCCAAGGTTATATAAACTTGAAGAAGACATCACGATAAAAATATATGAAGAGCAAAACAGCTAAATACTGGGCGCTGACAAAATTTGGAGTGAGATGCCATGAAAGTTGTAATCTTGACGCTTGGTTTTCATCCGCGCCCGCTGGAGCACATCCTCCTGAGCCAGAAGCAAGATGAATGTCACTTAATAGCATCGGATAACGGCTTGAAGTACATTGCGAGTGAACATGGCTATACCGAACGAAATTCTGTGGTATTAGAATCCGTTGCAAAGAGGGTTGGGTGCAAGCTTCACATATATCGCTGTGATCCATTCAACCCAAAGTCCATTGGCGACGCGCTCAGCAAAATTCTCAAGAAAATCGATCTCGACGACGATGTGACGATAAATTACAGCGGCGGCACTCAGGCAATGAGCTTCGTGCTCGTCTCTGTCGCTGTCATCCTCTCAAGGATAATGCCAGTAAGAGTCTTGTACTCAACTCGCGCGCCAGGGGGCAAAGAGAAGATCTACGATCATACCAAAGTGGTGAAGGCGCTTTTTAGAAAACTCGATGAAATCATCCCAAGCGGACCATAGAAGGCGGTTGGGAAACGGCTCGACAAGCTGTGTGAAAAAGATTAAATCCAGTTGACAAGTGGGAAAATGCCGAGAATAGCTATTATAGATCGCGATAGGTGTCATCCGAAGAAATGCGCTTTAGAGTGCCGACTCTATTGCCCCGGAGTGCGCACTGGCGATGAGACAGTTGTCGTCGACGAGCGAACGTTGAGTCCGACGATTTCTGAAGACTTGTGCAGCGGTTGCGGAATATGCGTCCACAAGTGTCCTTTCAAAGCGATATTCATAATCAACCTCCCGAAAGAGCTCGAGGGAAAGTGCGTACATCGCTACGGTCGCAACGGCTTCGCCCTCTACGGGCTACCCATTCCGCGGGCGAGCGGGGTCACTGGTATCGTTGGACAAAATGGCATAGGCAAGACGACTGCGCTCGAAATCTTGGCTGGCAAGCTCAAGCCAAACCTCGGGCATTCGAAGCCAGCATCAGTGCACAATCTGAGCGAATTTTTCAAGGGCTCCGAACTTCAAGCATACTTCGCAAATGTAAGCAAAGTAAAAGTCGTTTACAAGCCGCAGGCGGTCGACAAGCTGCCAGCAGCTGTGAAGGGCAAAGTTGGAAAGTTGCTTGAAAAAGTGGACGAGCGAGGAGTGGCGAAGAAATTGATAGATGAGCTACAGCTGGGCGAAGTGCTCGACCGCGAGATCAGTCACCTGAGCGGCGGGGAACTTCAGTGTTTGGCAATAGCGGCCGCAGCTGCGAAGGAAGCGGACGTCTACTACTTCGATGAACCCAGCTCGCACCTCGATGTTTACCAACGCCTGAACGCCGCGCGAGTCATCAGGAGCTTGGCCCACTCGAAGAAGGCAGTGCTCGTCGTGGAGCACGACTTGGCGACGCTCGACTACATGTGTGACCACGTTCACGTCACATACGGCACGCCCGGCGCATACGGTGTGATATCCGAGCCGCGGGGGGTGCGCGTCGGAATAAACGTGTACCTCGACGGCTACATGCGGGAGGAAAACGTG
>Ga0315295_10006310_pt1 | contig 10116 bp, 10 predicted proteins | sample YL17G14_0_MG_FD_204453 | JGI IMG/M metagenome (GOLD analysis project Ga0315295, IMG submission 204453) | Sediment microbial communities from Yellowstone Lake, YNP, Wyoming, USA - YL17G14_0 | ecosystem: Environmental > Aquatic > Freshwater > Lake > Sediment | place: USA: Wyoming | collected... | reverse complement strand
GGAAGAATGCTTGGTGATATTGGCTCATTTGGCAATTACCTTGTTGGAGCAATCCTGATATTCATAGGGCTTAATCTTCTTGAACTTGTCCCCTCCCCCTCCTTTGGCGGGGTCGATCAGTCAAAGATGGGTAGCAACAAGGGATACCTTCCGGCATTTATGCTGGGACTTATATTTGGCATTGCATTGGGACCTTGTACTTTTGCCTATCTTGCGCCGATGCTCGCAATAGTGCTTGGAATGTCTTCAACCAAGTTATTCTATGGCCTAATGCTATTATTGGCTTACGGACTAGGACATTGTTCCGTTATAGTTTTTGCTGGGACTTTCACTGGCGTGGTACAGAAATACCTGGACTGGAATGAAAGATCGGGCGGTTCCGCAATGATCAAGAAGATATGTGGCGTTCTTGTTATAATTGGTGGAATATATTTATTAATAGGAGGCATAAAATAATGATTGAAATTAAAGTCCTCGGCCCCGGTTGTCCCAACTGCCAGGAGATGGAGCGCCGCGTCAAGCAGGCTCTGGCAGAGCTGAAGTTAAAAGCCGATGTTATAAAGGTCACGGATTATAAGGATATCAGCAAGTATATAATGATGACGCCGGGGATCGTTATAAACGAAAAAGTGAAACATTCGGGAAAGCCGCTTCCCAGGGTAGAGCAGATCAAAAAATGGATCGAGGAGGAGATAAAATGACCACACTTTTCTGGATAATCGGCGCAACTGTTGTGGACAGCCTCGTTGGGCTTGTGGGAGTTTTCACACTGCTCGTTCGCGAAGACCTTCTCAAAAGATTGATAAAGACTCTAGTGGCTTTTTCCGCCGGCGCGCTACTTGGAGGCGCATTCTTCCATCTGCTCGCTGAATCCCTGGGGAAGCTCTCGGTCGTCAACACATTCGGAGTGGCTCTGATAGGTTTTATGGTGTTCTTTGTTCTTGAGGAGTACCTCCACTGGCATCAGTGCGAAGAATGCGAGATCCATCCGTACAGTTATCTTATGATAATAGGCGATTCCATGCATAACGTGCTCGACGGGCTTGTGATCGCCGGCACCTTCATGCTGAACACTCAACTAGGGATAGTAACAACGGTCGTGATAATCGCTCACGAGGTGCCTCAGGAGCTGGGGATATTCGGGGTCCTGGTCTCGGGTGGATTTGACAAGTACCGCGCCATATTCTTCAGTTTTGTAGCGCAGTGCACCTGCGTGCTGGGAGGATTGTTGGCTTACCTGTTCTTCAATCAGATCCAGATCTTTTCGCTGCTGATAGCTCCTTTCGCGGCCGGGGGTTTTATTTACATCGCTGCCGCGGACCTGATCCCGGGAATGCACCAGACCGAGGGTTTTGAAAAGATAACTTCATTCTTCTGGCTCTGCGCAGGGATAATCTTCCTGCTTTATATCAAGCTCGCCTTCAATTCATGAGGTGAGGTGTAATCAGGAACAAAACATCACTTTTTGATTTTTCTTTGACGTTGCGCTGGAATAACTGACCTACCAAAGGGATTTCCGATAAACCCGGGATCCCGGATATATTCTCCCTTTCTGCCTCGTTTATCAGTCCCCCGATAACCAGCGTTTCTCCGTCCTTGATCCTGACGGTCACCGATGCGTTGCGCGTGGATATTACGGGGAACTCGCCTGCCGCGGTTGTCCGCCATTCGGATATGTTGCTCACCTCGGGGCGTATCGTGGACACTATCGTTTGGTCGCTCGCCACATTGGACGTGATCTTAAGGCTAACGCCGGCATCGATATACTGGACCGACCAGAGGGTGGATGTGAGTGTTGCGCCTGACGGCACCGCGTAGGGGACCCGGCTGCCTATGTTAATCTCCGCCTCCTTGCCGTCGAGCGCGGTTATCTTGGGATTCGCGAGCATCTTCGCTTTTCCCGAGGCTATAAGCGCGCTGACGGCCCCTACGATGTTGTCGCTCTGCGATATCACTCCGCTTGACCTGTCGACAGAGAATTTAAAGTTCCCCTGTTCCTTTCCCCACATGATGCCTATGTCGGAAAGACCGCTTTCTGTAACTTCCACTACCTGTCCCTCTATGTAGATCTGCGGGATCTTCTTATCCAGTGCCGATATCAATTTTTCGGCTTCGTCAACGTCCGCTCTTGACGCTCTTAGAATTATGGAACCGGATTCCTCGTTCTTAACAGCGATCATATTGGGGATGACCCTCGAGATGGTATCGGTTATCCTGTCGAGCGACACGTTCCTTATCGCGACCGTGCGGCACACCAGATCGGGCTCCCTGCTCGCGGTCAAGCTGCCATAAGAAGTTACCATCTCCCTGCGCGGCGCATCTTCCTCTTCGGAAGCTGCGGAATTAAGAAGCAGTGAACTTTCCGCCGGCGTACCTGCTTCGTCCCCGCAGGATGAGAGGAATAGAACAGCGGATATTAGCAAAATAATAACTGACGCGGAGCGCATATATGGATATTTTCAGCAAATAAGTAGCCATTTGCTGAACATGAAAATAACGGATGTTGTTGTGGATGTCGACTGTAGCTGCTGGAAAATACTACAGAAGGATCATTTCTTGTTGATCAACAGGACCATGTCACCCGCTTTATACAGAAGAAAGAGCGATCTGCTGTATTCCTTGCCGATATTCATGAAATCCTTTTCGTTAGTGATAAGATACAACTTTTTGGATGTTTTAAGCCAACCCTTAAGATCGTTAGGGTCCTCTATCCACACGACCGGCTTATCAAGATAGTGGAGAAAGCTTCCCCTGTTAAGCACCTTATATCCGACTATAAGTTGTCCGCCCATATATTCCGCGTTCACCTTCTGCGATATGGCCTTCATCGGTTTGAACTCATCGAGCGTGACCATCGTTCGGTCGGCGGTATACAAGGCGAAAATAAGCATGGTGATTATCAGCACCGCCACCGGCATCCTGCGCTCTCTGGACCTGAAAGATGAAAGAGCCGCCGCAAGCCCTCCCACTCCGAGTATAAGGAACATTATGTTGAGGTCGCTGAAAATATGATCGAGCCTGTCGGGAGCCTCGAATACTTTGAACATGACACCGATAAGGACAAGGATCACGGAATACATCGCTAGCGTTTTATATGAGTTGGGCACAAGCGCGGGGATGCCTTCGTCCTCTCCGGACCAGTCGTCGGCGAAAAGCTTAGCCACGGATATCGCCGCAAGGGGATAAAAAGATATTATGTATCCCGGTAGTTTTGTGCCTGCAAGCGTGAAGAAAATGAATACTATAGCAAGCCACATGATAGTGAACAGATTATTCCCGTCCCCTTTTTTGACCCACTGGTAATATATGGAATACGGCAGGAAAGATATCCATGGTATGAACCCGACGAGGATCACCGGAACATAAAAATACCATGGAGCGTAGTGCTGCTCGATGGAAGTTAGATATCTCCCTATCATGTAGAACCCGAACACAGCGTCGACAAAACGTTGCCCGTGTATCACAGCCTCAATCGTATACCAGGTGCCTCCGGCCAGATAGGTAATGATGATCCCGGGTATAAGCCTTAAATTGAAAAGGGCCCTCAGCTCTCCCGTCACCGCGAGAAAGGGAATGATCACAAGCATGGGAAGCAGTACCCCGACAGGCCCCTTCATTAGCATGGCAAGGCCCATTGAGAGGAAGAACAGATAAAGGTCGCGGGGCCGCCTGTCCTCCATCCAGTTTAAAAAGAAAAGCAGGGACAGTATTATGAAAAAGACGAGCGGAATGTCAAAGATGGCTATCCTTGCCTGGAGTATGTATTGAAGGCTTGTCGCCAGAATGAAAGCTGCAAGCAGCCCGACACCGTTCCTGAACATCCTTCTTCCAAGCAGATAGGTGACAAAAATAAGACCGACCGAGAATATCGCCACCCAGATCCTCGTATTGAACTCGTTATCTCCCAGAACGCGGGAGCTTGAAGCCACAAGCCACATGTACATGGGCGGATGAATGAACCAGTTCTTAGTGAAAAGGTGAAGGGTTACCCAATCGCCGGTGCTGACTATCTCCCGCGCGACCTGCGAATAGATGATCTCGTCCGTCTCAAAATATGAAGGAGCTCCCAGCTTGTAAAAGAAAAGGAAGAAGGACATGATGAGCAGTAGAACAAGGAGCGATCTTTCCAGTTTTAGCCACTTAAGGTCCATTATCCCCTCCAGTTATTCCCTATATACCTCGTCCTTGAGCCTTGCAAGCATTCTCTTGCCGAAGAACGATATGCCCGGCTTATGGTCGAGCAGCTTGATTATCTCTTCAAGCACGGCCTTGGCCTCGGGCGTGGCCTGGTTCCTCCAGCTGTCGACCTCCTGGCCGAACTTTTCGTCGGCTTCCAGTTCGATATCCTCCGCGTGGCGGAGGTCCGGTATCACGTCGTGCGTCTGCGATTCCCAGTCGCGGTTCGGTATGACCCTCTCCACGATCCAGGACTTGTTCTGCCGGGCAAGACCCAGGTCGATAAAATACCTGCTAACTATCCGCCTGGCTTCCTTGACCGCGTCGAAACCTTTTTCTGATTCCGCCATTTATTTATTTATGTCGATGAATTTCGGAAGGAGCGCGTCTTTAGGTGCCGATTTGAGCGGCTTTCCGTCTTTCATGACGACCCTGCCGCCGACTATGGTCGCGACCGCGGCGCCCTTAAGCTTCCATCCGTTGTACGGAGAGTTGCGCCCTTTTGTGTAGAAGTTGTTCACGTCCACGGTGAAGGATTTCTTTATGTCGATCACGGTGACATCCCCAGCATATCCCGTAAGAAAAGTGCCTATCTTCTTTCCGAGTATGGCTGCGGGCTCTGAAGTGAACTTTGAAATGGCCTTGCTGAGAGTAAGCAATCCGGTATCAACAAGCTCGGTTAGCACAAGTGGCAGCGCGGTCTCAAATCCTATGATCCCGAATGCCGCATCCCTGAATTCCACGTTCTTTTCTTCGGAAAGGTGAGGCGCGTGGTCGGTCGCGATGCAGTCAATGGTGCCGTCCTTAAGCCCCTTCGCTATGGCCTTTACATCCTCTTCTGTCCGCAGAGGCGGGTTGATCTTTGCGTTGGTGTTGTAGCCTTCGACCTCATTTTCGGTAAGGGTGAAGTAGTGCGGTGCGGTCTCACATGTGACCTTGATGCCCTCGGCCTTGGCCTTTTTGATTATCTCCACCGATCCGGCCGTGGAGACGTGCGCAAAGTGCACTCTCGCTTCGAATTCCCTTGCCAGCGCACAGTCCCTCTGTATCATCAGCTCTTCTGCGGCTTTCGGGATGCCCTTAAGGCCCATGGAGGTTGAAATAAAGCCCTCGTTCATTACGCCTCCGGAAGAAAGTTCAGCGTCCTCTGAATGGGCGATTATCAGCGTTTTGAAAAGCCTGGAATATTCAAGAGCGTGCCTCATAACATCGGCGTTCATCACAGGCCTTCCGTCATCGGAGAACGCGACCGCGCCTGCGTCAAGAAGCCTTCCCATTTCGGAGAGTTCCTCGCCCTTAAGTCCTTTTGTGACGGCGGCTATCGGAAGCACGTTCACTATGCCTTCGCTTGCCGCCTTGGATAATATGTATTCTATTACCGCGGTGGTGTCGGCCACAGGGACCGTGTTGGCCATGCACGCTATGGAGGTGAAGCCGCCGGCCGCTGCGGACGCGGTGCCGGACCCGATAGTTTCCTCATCCGGATTGCCGGGGTCGCGCAGGTGGCAGTGCATGTCGATCAGTCCCGGGGTCACGATAAGTCCTTTTGCGTCGAGCGTTTCGCATCCGCGGGGTATTGGTTTCGTGATGTTCTTTGAGAGCTCCGCGATCTTACCGTCTATCACCAGCAGGTCCATGTCCGCGTCTATCCCCTGCCCGGGGTCTATCACCCTGCCGTTCCTGATAAGTATCGAGTTGGTCATTTTTCCTTGGCGATCTTCTTTTTTATTGCGGAGATAAAATGCCTGATCTTGTTCGGCTGCTTGGTGAGCCTGTGCAGCGCCATTTTCGCGGCCGCCTGTTCCGCTTCTTTTTTATTGGCTCCGTTGCCCACCCCGTAGTGCTGCCCGCGTATCTTTACCTCCATTACGAACAATTTTTTGTGCTTGAGTCCCGTCTCCTTTATCACCTCGTATATTGGCAGCCCCCATTTTTTCTTCTGCACGAATTCCTGCAGAGCGGACTTGAAGTCGCTCATGTAGCCTTCCTTGCTTATCTTATCGATCTCGGGCTCAAGGAACTCTATCAGCACGTCCCTTATCTTGCCCAGGCCGGCGTCGAGATATATGGCACCTACGAGCGCCTCGAAAATGTTCGCCAGGTTGGATTTTCTGTCAAAGCCGCCGGTGCGCCTTTCGTTAAGCCCCAGCTGCATATACTGGCCCAGCTTGAACCGCTTGGAGACCGATGCGAGTATGTCGTCGGATATCGCCACCGCCCTGATCTTGGTAAGCTCACCCTCTGCCCTCGCAGGAAATTTGTTGTACAGGTATTCGCTTATGACAAGCTTGATGACCGCGTCACCCAGGAACTCAAGCCGTTCGTTGTCGGGCACCTTGTCGTGGGATTCATGGGCAAAAGAACTGTGCGTGAGTGACTGGTTGAGGAGCGCTTTGTTGAGAAAAGAGAGACCGAGCATTGATTCAAGTTCAAGAAGCTGTTTTTCTCTCCGTTGCGTGAGCATTTGACTTTGGATTTTACACCGACTAAAATGGATTATCAATAGAAAAAAATCGAGGTAAAACATGGGAATACTATCGCCGATAATGAGCTTTATAGTGGACAGGGAACCGAACTATCCCTCTCCCTCCGAAAAGATCAAACTTAACAAGGTGATCGGACGCTACAGGCTTTTGCTCAAGACCATCGCCTGGAGATATGACGTTGGTGAGATCAAGTTCGGACTCGCGGACCTTCTGGTCGGCAGGAACGAGGAAGGCGATTACAAAGAAGCTCTCAGGCTGTACGACGATATCCTCAAGGGAGTGGCATCACCTTATCTGCGCGCCAGGGCTCTCGCGGGTAAAGCGGAACTTATGATAACCAGCAATGAGAATAAGGAGATCGTTGAAGCGATAAAGCTGGCTGAATCCGCCTCCAACATCATAAAGAGAGAGATAAACGTGAACGACTTTTTCTATCAGAAAGCCCAGGTGGTCGAGGCGGAACTGCTCACAAAGAACGGCGGCGCCTCCGACCTTAAGATGGCCTCCAGGCTGTACGAGGGGATAATCAAGAACGAGAAATCGAACGCGTATTTCAAGGCCAGGGCGATGGTAGGCCTATCCGAACTTAAGACCTACACTGCGCCCCTTAAAGACCTTAAGAGATACGACGAATACTGCAACAGCGCGCAGGTGCTCCTGGCCGAGCGGCCCAACGACTATTTCATGATCAAATCAAGGGTGGTCCAGGCCGAGATACTCACCAGGATCAACGCCAAGAAGCACGTGAATAAGATAATATCCCTCTGCAACCAGGTGATCGCCGTAAAATCCGCCGATCCCCAGCTGGTTTTCAGGGCAAAACTGGACAAGGCCGATGTTTCAAAGCCGGAGAACGGCCTGAAGATAGTGAAAGAGGTAAAGGCCTCAAAGGACCTGCCTGCCTATCTCGCGGAAAAGGCGAAATTGGTGGAAAAGGCGATAAAGAGCCGCGCAAAGAAGTAAAATGGGAAAGACGATCGCGGAAAAGATCCTGTCGGATCACTCGAATACTAACGCTCACGCCGGCGATATTGTTATCGCGGATATCGATTTCTGCATGGGCCAGGACGGGACCTCAGGCGTTGCCATTGATGTCTTCGGCAAAATGAACATTCCCAGGGTGTTCGATCAGGCAAAGGTGGCGATAATAATCGACCACAGCGCTCCCTCCCCCAACGAAGGCGTTTCCGCCATCCACAAGAAGATCAGGGAATTCTCAAAGGCCCAGGGAATAAAGCTTTATGACATCGGCTGCGGCATCTGCCATCAGCTGTTGCCTGAGCAGGGGCACGTTACCGCGGGCGACCTGGTCATCGGCGCCGACTCCCACACGTGCACCTACGGAGCTATAAACGCCTTCTCTACCGGAGTTGGATCGACAGATTTCGCGGCCGTCATGGCATCGGGCAAGTTATGGTTCAAGGTCCCACAATCGGTGAAATATGTTTTTAAGAATAAACTTCCTAAAGGATCATATTCCAAGGACCTCATACTGTTCCTTATCGGCAAGATATCCGCCGATGCTGCCACTTACCTCTCCGCCGAATTCGTCGGCCCCGCGATCGATGAGATGTCGGTAGACGAAAGGTTCACCATTTCGAACATGGCCATAGAGTTCGGGGCAAAGGCCGGCTTAATGAGAGCTGACAAAAAAGTGATGGAATGGGTAAAGAAGCATTCAAAGAAAGCTCCCAAGCCGGTGGAGGCTGATGCCGATGCCAAATATCTTAACGTAATGGATATCGATGCTTCAAAGATAGGCCCTCACGTGGCCAAACCGCACAAGGTGGACAACGTTGCCCCTATAGAAGAAGTTGAGGGAACGCCCATTCAGCAGGGATTCATAGGGACCTGCACCAACGGAAGGGTGAATGACTTTGAAGCCGCGGCGAAGATACTTAAAGGCAGGAAGATCAACAAAGATACAAGACTGATACTCGCCCCTGCATCAAAGGAGATCAATCTTGAGCTTATAAAGAAAGGTATTTATCAATCGCTGGTTGAGTCCGGCGGGACTTTCGTTACCCCCGGCTGCGGCCCTTGCGTCGGCACACATAATGGAGTTCCATCAGACGGCGAGAACGTGATATCTACTGCTAACAGGAATTTTAAGGGCAGAATGGGGAATGTGAATGCGTTTATCTATCTTGGCTCGCCCGCTACCGTAGCCGCTTCAGTGCTGAACGGAAAGATCACCGACCCGAGAAAGTTCTAAATATAACCCTCTTTTTTCAGGTCATTTACCTCTTCCGGCAACGGCATTTCCAGTTGTTCCATAAATTCAAAAGACAGCGCGAGAGTTAACGGATCAACTTTCGCGTATCGTTCCTCCCATAATCTCTGCACGCGATGGGCACGCGACTCCGCTACCGTCTCCATTAATGATTCATGTATGTAGTCTTTCACAGGGTCAATGGTGATGCCCGGCTGAAAAGGAGAATTGACAGAAACCAACGGATATTCCCCTGTGAATTCTCTGATAGATCTCTTATTTGCATCACCCGCAATGAACCACAATGTTTTTTTACCGCCGGCATGCGGAGAATAGAAAAACACGGCGTGTCCCCCTATCGCCTTCGCTACTTCTTGAATTGAATATTCAATATTTTGATGCGGGTTAGACGCATAACTCCCCAATAATCTCTGAATGTCGAGCCGGCCGAGTCTTTCAGCCGCGGTCCTGTCGGCCCTGATTGTCCCGATATTTCTGTCGCATAATAGCTTGCGTAATCCTTCATTTACCCCTGGATCGAATGTTTTCATGCCCACTAAACGCGTAAAAACCCCGGGCAAGGTGCGAAAATCAATATAATTGTATATCCTGGTACCCCCTACACTTGTTGGTCGATAAACTGTCATATATATTCCTCCTACATATTTGTTATCGATAACGATCCAAAATAATTTCAGTTATTTAAGATTTAAAACGGAGGCTAATTCCAGGGTGGCAGCTCTCGCGGTATCAAGGTTTTTCCCGTGTTCTTCTCTGTAGATCTTAATGATGTTCTCCGTACCCGATGCCCTGAACAGCACCCAGACACCACCTTCAAGCTCAACCTTTACGCCGTCGCCGATAGTTACATTTACCACCTTGCGCCCGGCGTATTTTCTTTCTCTTATGAGCTTTTCTGTTGCTTCTTTGTTCGCGATGAGGGCCGCCAGAATGTCTTTCTTAGCCTGCGTCGCTTCCGAATCGATCCTTTCCTTTTGGTATGCACCGAACCTGGGAACAAGGACCTTCTGGTAATAGGTCTCGATGTCCATCCCGGTGACTGCGGCGATCTCCATCATGAGAAGGTTGAAGGCTATGCCGTCCTTTTCGGTGACCCAGACGGAACCGTCGAACCTTGGGAACACGCCTCCCCCGCTTTCCTCGCCGACCAGGACGTATTTTCTCTCCTGCAATCCTTTAACGAAATATTTGAAACCTACATTATATTCATAGTGCGGCCTA
>Ga0315295_10006309_pt1 | contig 10119 bp, 11 predicted proteins | sample YL17G14_0_MG_FD_204453 | JGI IMG/M metagenome (GOLD analysis project Ga0315295, IMG submission 204453) | Sediment microbial communities from Yellowstone Lake, YNP, Wyoming, USA - YL17G14_0 | ecosystem: Environmental > Aquatic > Freshwater > Lake > Sediment | place: USA: Wyoming | collected... | reverse complement strand
TATTCCAGGATTGATTGCTGGAGGTTATATGATCTGGCCGTTGGTTACCCAATATTTACAAAACTTAAAAATGGCTATTGAACTTGGCCAAGTCTCTACGACAGAAGCAATCCCTTTACTTTGTTGTATTGGACCCGCCGTATTGGGTTTTGGACTTCTTTATAAAGGAGTAAGAAAAATAAAGGGCTCTCCTCCATGGGATAGATAAGAATTCATAAAATCAACATCGTATCTCCAAAAGAATAAAAACGGAATTTTTCTTTTATGGCGATTTGATAAAGATCGACTAAATGCCTTTTTGCTCCTTTGAACTGCAAAAACGCTTCAACCAGCATCATCAGAGATGATTTTGGCAGGTGAAAATTTGTTACTAAACAATCCACCATTTTAAAATCATAAGAAGGCATAATAAATAAATTCGTTTTTCCAACAATTTTTAACTTTTCACTTTGAACTTTTAACTTCGCGAGCGATTCTATCGCTCGCGTCACCGTTGTTCCAACAGCAACTAACTTTTCTCCCTCCGACTTCAATTGGTTAATTAATTGAAGTATTTGTCCATCAACCTCAAAATATTCTTCGTGTAGTTTTTTCTCTTTTAAATTTTCTTCGGTAATCGGCGCAAATGTTCCCAGCCCCAGATGAAGAGTGATAAAAAACTTCTTTATCCCTTTTTTATCGAGCCGATTAAATACCCGATTGGAAAAGTGTAACGATGCCGTCGGCGCCGCCACCGAACCCATATTCCACCGCTTCGGTGGAACAGCGGCAAAAATAGTTTGATATTTTTTCCTCAGCTCTTTTTCTGCAAGCGGAGTTTTGCGAAGGTAAAGAGGGACTGGTGTTTTCCCGATTTCAGTTAACTTATTCAGTAACCATTGATAACTAAAATGATATTTCAAATAAAAAAGGTGTTCTTCTTGTTTGATAACCTCAAAAAAATGTTTTTCATCAATAAATAATTTGTCACCAACATTAACTTTTCGATCAACCATCGCTTTTATTACCCCGTTATTAACTTTTTCATTTAATAAAAGCAGAATAATTGCTTTTCCTCCGGTTTGTTTTTTTAAGATCACTCTTGCCGGCAAGACTTTGGTGTTATTCAAAACCATAAAAGAATCTTGGGGAAGATATTTGACCAGATTATAAAAATGGTCAAAGATAATTTTGTTGGTTGTCGTATTGTAGATAAAAAGCCTAGACGAGTCACGCGGCACCGCCGGTGTTTGGGCAATTAATTCATTAGGGAGAAAATAATCGTAACTAGTTAATTTCATCTAATTATTATGTATGAAGCTCAGTATTGAGAGAAAGCGAAGATACTCGTTTTGAATCAATCGCCTGGGGCCCCGATCAACGGGGTGAGGCGGATGAAAAACGCAGTATCGAGCTTTCGATTTATTTATAATACTCTTTCACCTGAAACAGCAAATACAAAGACAGTAATGTTCCGATGATCAACCCACCAAGATTAAAACTTAACAAATTCTGTACCGCTCCCAACAAGGTTGAGTAATACAAAAGGTTCCAACCGGTCTTACTGCGTTTAAACAAAGGCGAGATCGACAACGCCTCTAAAACAATCATCGCCGCCAAAAAGATTACATTAATTAAATAACCGACTCCCAAAAACGGCCGACCGGACATCATCCCGCCGATTGTCCCCAACGGGACAACAAACGCTCCCATTCCAAACAAAGCCAAAACTCCCGGAATACCGATAATTACTCCAATAATTGCCAAGTAGGGTGCAATTTTTACTAAAAACTCCCGCCATTCTTTTGGTAGTTGCGGCGCCTTTTTACCAAGATAAAGATCTAAATTATCCTCAAGACCCCCCATCAGAGATTTAAAATTAGTTCCTTTTGTTTCTGCCATAATTTTTTATAAATTTTTAACTAATTACTAATTCAAGTATCGCAAATTTTCTTCTCTTGTCAACGCCATGTGCCATAAATCTTTTTCCCACAGACACGGCAACGACCTTTTTTTAAATCGAGGTTTTTTATTTCGGTATAATAGCCATCTCGCTTGATTAACAACGCCCCACATTTCGGACAGTAAGTTGCGGAGCGAGTCGGGTCTGAGATATTACCAACATAAATATAATGAAGACCGGCTTTTTTACCAATGTCATGGGCGCGGATTAAAGTTTCATGTGCGGTAGGCGAGGTGTCTAACATTTTATAAGCGGGTGAAAAACCAGAAACATGCCAGGGAATATCTGGAGAAATTTTAAATAAGAACTGGGCGATCTCTGTCAATTCTTTGTCCGAGTCATTGTGACCACGAATAATTAGTGTTGTCACCTCGGTCTCGATCCCGGCCTGAAAATATTTTTTGATGTTTTCTTTTACTGGTTCGATTTTAGCTTTGCAGATTTTCTGATAAAAATCAGGACTAAAGCTCTTAAGATCAATGTTGATTGCGTCTAAATATTCTTTGATTAATGCAAAAGTTTCCTCGGACTCAAAACCATTGGAAACAAAAATATTTTTTAATCCTTTTTTCTTTGCCAGTTTTGCTGTCTCGTAAGCGTATTCAACAAAAATCGCCGGCTCGTTGTAAGTATAAGCAATTCCTTCAACCTTCTTCTCAAGAGCAGTCTTCACAATTTCTTCTGGTGTAACTGTTGTTGATGTCTGATTAATAATGTTTTCTATCTGTTTTAAAAATTGTAATTTGGAATTTATTTGGAACTTGGAATTTGAGATTTGGAATTTATTAATTTGTGACATTTCCCAGTTCTGGCAAAACAAACAGCCAAAGTTGCAACCGACCGTACCGAAAGATAGTAACCGACTGCCCGGGAGAAAATGAAATAGTGGTTTTTTTTCTACCGGATCAATCGCCAGTCCGGTGGTTTTCCCATAGACTAAAGAATATAACTCGCCGTTTTGATTATAGCGGGTAGCACAGACCCCCACCTGCCCCGGAGCAATCCGGCAGTACCAGCTGCAGGCAGTACATTGAACTAAATTATTGTCTAATTTTTTATATAAGCTCGCTTTTTTCACGAAGTTGTTTACCTTATTAGTTCTAAAAATACAAATTTATAACCGTCTTGCTCTTTCTTTTCTTCAAAAATCTTCTTTTTAAAAATGTGTTTATACACCGGAAAAAAAGTATCGGCGGCAAAATTACCGTCAGGGTGTTCGGGGGTTTTTTCAACGATCGTCAGATAAAGTTTATCCGCCAAAGGCAGCGCTTGAGCATATATCTGTCCTCCACCGATTATAAAAACCTCGTCTTCGGATCTTAGATTTTTGACGAAATCAAATGCTTCTTTGAGTGAGTGGATAATAACTGGAGAAGGTGGAGTCGTCACGAAATGAGAAGGGTTCCCGCGAGAAGCGGATTGCGGTATGTTAGCAGAGCCTCGCAGCGGGAAGAGTTTCTCATGAGTGACGACTATATTCAATCGATTCGGTAACGGTTTTCCCAATGACTCAAACGTCTTCCTTCCCATAATCACCGCATGACCTTCGGTTAAATTTTTAAATCGCTTCAGGTCCTCAGAAATATGCCAGAGGAGTTTATTATCCTTTCCCAGTTCTCGTTTAGGTCCAATAGCGGCAATCATTGAGACTTTCATTTTTTAAAAAACCCTCCAGAAACAGATAACGGCGCTTTTATTGGCGGATAAGGATCATAATCAACTAACTCGATATACTCCGGTTTAAAATCATCAATTGTTTTAAAGTTTTTCGTAAATTTTACCGTCGGAAATTTCCTCGGTTTTCTTTTTAACTGTTCTTTAACCGCCTCAAGATGGATTTCGTAGATATGGACATCGCCGAAGGTGTGGATGAATTCCCCAGGTTTATAACCGGTTATTTTGGCAATAATTAATGTTAGTAACGCATAGCTGGCGATATTAAACGGCACGCCTAAAAACAGATCAGCCGATCGCTGGTAAAGTTGTAACGATAATTTGCCATCGTTAACGTTCAGCTGATACATATTATGGCAGATTGGAAAATGAGAGGTATCTTCGTATCTCGCCATCGTGTAAAGATATTCTGGATTCCAGGAGTTAACTACCGCATTATGAGCAGCTGGATCTTCAACGATTTCATTAATTACCCAAGCCAACTGATCGATGGTTCGAGTGGGTTTACCCGCCGAAGTCCCGCTTTGCGGGACGGAGGTGGGCCATTTTCTCCACATCTCCCCATAAATCCTCGGCAGTTCCCCCCACTTCTTGGCAAACTTTTTATCGGTTTTTATTTTTTCTATAAAGTCTTCTTTGGTTATTGGAATTTTGGATTTGTGATTTGTTTGGGATTTGAAATTTGGAGCTTGGGATTTTATTTTGTATATTTTATATGGATAATCATCCCAAATATGGACGTTGTTATCGACTAAATACTTAATATTGGTTTTTCCGGACATAAACCAGTAAAGCTCGTGCAGTACACCCTTCCAATAAACTTTTTTTGTTGTCAGTAATGGAAAATCTTTCGAAAGATCAAATCTCATCTGCCTGCCAAAAAGACTGAAAGAGGCAACCCCCGTTCCCCGATCGACTTTACGCACCCTTTTTTCTAAAGCTTCTTTTAATAAATTTAAGTATTGATATTCGGTATGATTTTTCATCAAGTTCTATTTTATAACGGTAAGAAATCATCTGCAATCTTATTTGTATACTCCTTGACGATGAGCAACGTGAACAACGAAAATAATCAATTTTTGCTGATAAATACAATAAATCACTCGATAAGGCCAAACACGTAAAGAATAATAACCATTTAACTCGCCCTTAAGCTTTTTCCCAAGAGATGGATTGTAAGCTAATCTGTTAATCGACTCGTTAATTCTTAAAACGTCTTTATTTCGTATTTTTTTTAGTTGTTTTTTTGCGTTTGGCGCGTACTGGATTTGATACCTCATACTTGGCTCTTTTATCGGAAACAATATATCCCCGTTCCAACATTACTTCTTCAAGAGTCGGATAAGTTTTATATTTTCCGCTTTTAATATCTCTTTCAACTTCTTTAATATCTTTTAAAAGATTGGGACAGTCGCGCATTACTTCGAATGTCTCTATCCATGACTCAAACTCTTCTGCCGAGATGATTACGGCTTTGGGTCTCCCTTTTTCTGTCAAGGTATAACGCGAGCCTAGTTTATTCACCTGATCGATAATGGTAAAAATTTTCTTCCGCGCTTCCGACACTGATAAAGTTGTTTGAGTGTCCATATATGTACATAATAATGTACATTAAAGAAGATGTCAATAAGAAGTTAAGAATTAAATCTGTTTTTCCCTTTTAGTTGTTGTAATTCTACCATTTTGCCATTGACCGCGGTATTGACTCCCACCGCCATCCACCCACTCAAACTGGGCATGGACGATCCGACAGCCCATTTCTAAAGTTACCGGTATCGGTCCTTCGTTTTTTATGGCAAAAGTTAATTTGCCGCAGTACCCAGGAGCAACGTTTCCGGTTCGAATAAATAATCCCGCACGGAATGTCGTCGTCCGCGGTTTAAAATTAATCGTAATATCTAGCGGAGTATTAACTTTTTCAATCGTAGTTGCTAGATAAAATTCTCCCGGCCTTATAGTTATCTTTTTGATTTTTAATCTTTGATGTTTTATTTTTGATTTTATTTTTGGTGTTTCCCGATGAGTAACACCTAAATAGGCCTTGCCGGAGATTTTATAAAGTTCTCCTAACCGCAGATCAAAACCTGCCCCTTCAGGAGCGGTCAACTCGCGCTTAGCCAGGCCTTCTACCAACTTTTTTTCCTTAACCAACCTCAGCAATATTTTCGGGCCAATGACCATAACAAAAAATTAAATATTAAATATCAAATAATAATTGAATAATCAATAATGAATTATCAATATTTAAAATTTAGCATTTATTATTTTATATTCAATTGATATTTATTATTTGTAATTTGATTTTTATTGACTTCCCACATTTAAATATTTATAAATACTACTTATAAGATATAACGAGCCAGTGATAACAAGAGTCGAATCGCTTTCTCTGATAATCCTTTTAATTGTCAGTCGATTATTTACTACCGTTTGATAGTTTTTAAAATTAAACTCCTTTAAAATCGCGATAATTTTTTCCAAATTGACTGATTTATGAAGCGAGTCGTTGCCAACAAGGGTAAAACCGGTGAGGAAAATTTTATCGGATAAGGGAATAATATATTTTAACATGTTGCGCATCGTCGGAATTTGGTCTTTACTTCGCGAAAAAGAAATCAAAAAATTAAACCTTTGTCCCGGGTAAATTTTTTTTAAGGAAAAAATGAATGCCCTCATTTTTTGAGGATTATGAGCCCCGTCGACAACAATATCCCGCCTTTTTGTTTCAAATATCTGAAAGCGTCCGGCGAAAGAAACAGTCTTAAGAACCACTCTGATTATTGGGATGTTAATTTTAAAATGATTTTTTTTGCTTAGTAAATATAATCCGGTTAAGGCTAAACTACAGTTTTCCACCTGATATTCACCAATCAAACCTAACTGAATTTTTCTTATTACCATCCTGTCAAAATGAAAATCAAAGATGGATTTTTGTTTGTCAAGAAAGATGTTTTTAAAATTTTTTCCAGATTGAAGTTGATATAGACTCGCCTGCTGGTTTTTAACTATTGTTTCAAAAACCCGGGCAACAGATTTTTTTTGTTTAAGGGCAACAACAATATTGTTTTTTTTGATAATGCCGCCTTTTTGACCGGCAATTTTTTCGCTAGTTTTGCCAAGAATCCATTGATGATCTAATCCAATTCTAGTTAAAATAACTAATTTGTCAGGGTTGTCGACAACATTGGTACCATCATACAGGCCGCCTAAGCCCGTCTCCATCACGGCAAAATCGACCTTTTGTTTCCAAAAAAAATAAAAAGTAAAACCAACTATGATCTCAAAATAAGTGATCTTTCCCCAGGTGGTTTCTTTGGCTTTTTCAATTGTCGGAATAATCTTTTTTAAGGTTTTAATAAATAATTCTTTTGAGATTAACTGGGTGTTGATCTGAAACCTTTCCCGAACATCAATTAAATGAGGAGAAATCTGCAGACCTACTTTAAAACCGCATCCCTGAAGCAATGCGCTAATTAAGTAAGCGGTTGAGCCTTTACCCGATGTGCCGGCGATATGGACGACCTTAATTTTCTCTTGAGGATTACCAAGAAGTTTTAATAAATACTTCGTCCGTTCGACTCCGTTTTGGCCGGAAAATTTCAGTGCCAGTCGATCGGTGGTAAATCGTAATAGATATTGTTGCCCTTGTTGATAGCTGGAAATTTCGAAGGTAAATTTATTAAATTAATAAATAATTTATTTATTATACTCTTTTTACTGCCTTACCGTAGCCTAAAACTAAAAATGCCAACAGGGCCATACCGGCACCGTAAAAAAATGTCGCCGCCGGATTAATTTTATACCATAAAAGTCCGGCGACATAGGAAGCAAAAAAAGAGGCGATGGCAATTCCTGTTTGGTAGAGACCAAAATAAGTACCTGATTCTTTTTCCGAAATAAACTCGGAAATATAGGCTTTAGAGACGCCGTCTGTCGCGGCAATATAAATTCCATAGATCGGAAAAAGAACCCAGATCCAAAACGGATGATTGATAATCCCAAAAGAAAAATAGACGGCAGAAAACACCAGTAACCCGATAGCATAAACTTTTCTGGCACCGATTTTGTCGGCCAGTTGGCCGGCCGGCGTAGAAAATATTGTTTGAGACAGATTATAAAGAATATAAGCCACTACCACCAATGTCGTCGTCAGTCCAAGATTTTTCGCCCGTAAAATCAAAAAAGCATCGGAGCTATTTCCCAGGGCAAAGATCATGCTTATGGTAAAAAATAAAACCAATTTATTAAAATCACGGGGCCTGCCGGAAGTTTCCTTCCCGCCAGTGCTCGCGACCAGCGGCGGGCTGGAAAAATCGCTGCGCGCTGTCGAGACCCCTTCCACTTCCGCCACCCGTGATTTTTTTTCTTTAATAAAGATTACTAAAAGTAGAACCCCTACAACTGCTGGCACAAAAGCCAGTAAAAAAATAAGGCGCATGTTTTCTTTAAAAACCGAAAGAAGAATCAGGGCGATGATCGGACCAACGAATGCCCCGGCCGAATCAAAGGCCCGATGAAAACCAAAGATAAATCCTTTGTTTTTTGCGTTCGTGTTTTGAAGAAGAATCGAATCTCGCGCGCCGGTCCGCAACCCCTTGCCAAACCGGTCGATAAAACGAGCAAAGAGAACAAATGGCCAGACCGAAGCTAATCCAATCAATAGTTTAGAAATCGAACTGACTCCATAACCAATGACAACAAAGATCTTTCTTTTTTGAATTTTATCTGATAAATAACCAAAGATAAATTTACCCAGACTGGCCGTTGCCTCGGCAATGCCTTCGATGAGGCCAACGACCGCCACCGGTGCCCCCAAAACAGAAGTTAAAAAAATCGGCACAATCGGATAGATCATCTCTGAGGCAACATCATTAAAAAAACTCACCCAACCAAGGATTAAAACGTTTTTAGGAATCCTTTTCATGAAGAATTAAAATTAATAATTTATACTATTCCTATTTCTTTAATATCAAAACTACCATCATCTTCAAACTCAACCTTATAAATCGGCAGACCTTTGGCCAGCCTTCTTGCTGTCTCCATTAAATGATTTTCCGCCGTCTCTGATATTACCTGATACAAATAATTTTCATCGCAGCCGCCAAATAATTTGACTGCTTTTTGGCGCAGTAGGGTACTGGCTAGCGCCCTGTGTCTTTCATCAACCAGACTTTGATGATAAACAAACACCTGAGCCTCGACGCCCCCTCCGTCAGTTTCGACCCTATATCGAGGCAGAATCCCCCAGCTACCCTTTACCATTAAAATCGCTCCTTCTAAGTGTTCTCCTTCTAAAATTATTTCCTGGGCCCCTTTTTTTCTCAACTCAACCAGTACTTTATCAATAAATTCAATCTGTCGTTTATCCATTTTATAGGCTTCTGGGTCGGACTTAATCATTTTGTAATGATCACAGTCAGAGGCAATGATTTTTGGGTCGCCATGGTGGCCGGAATGTAACCCAAAGTTACTTTCTCCACCAATTATTTCTATTAAGCTCTTTAATAATTTTTGTCCGTCAACCTCAAATCCGTAAATATTTCCGGAAGCAAAAATCAGCGCCAACTCTCCAATATCCGCTCCTGGAAACGCCAGCGCCGGTAAATTAGATATTAGATTTGAGATCTTAGATTTTAGATTATTTTGATACCGTCCGTCAATACACCGACTTAAAAATTTCGTTTTCTCATTAACTCGATAACGATTCTTGGAAATTAATTCTTGAATTTGATCCAAGGAAAGAATTATTTTCTTCATTTGGGAACTATTATACAAAAAACCGTCATTATTTTTTGCCACAAGATTCTGCTAAAATAGAACAATGTCCTCTCAAGTCTACGTCTTTGACCCGACTACCGGCGATGAACAAAGCCGCGTCCGTGGTGTCGGCCGCTACCTCCAACTCCTCAAAGAAAACTTCCCGGAATGGATCTTTACCTCAAAAATTGAAAATTGGAAATTGAAAATTGAAAATTGCTGTTTCATTAATCCTTTCTTCAACTTTCTTCAACCACCCTTACTGATGCGCCGAGTCGCCAAAAAACAAATTGCCGTTATCCACGATCTGATTCCCTTAAAATATCCCGAGCATTTTCCTGCCGGCCTCCGCGGCCACCTCAATATTTTTTTAAACAAAATGGCTCTGAAAAATTACGACCTGATCATCACCGATTCGCAAGCAAGCAAAAAAGATATTGTTAAAATGCTAAAGATCGAGGAAAATAGAGTAAAGGTTATTTATCCTTGTCTGCCAAAAAGTTTTATTAAGTATTCAGTATCCAGTATTCAGAATACAGAATACTTAATACCGAATACTAAATACTGTCTTTACGTCGGTGATGCTACTTGGAACAAAAATCTGGTTAATTTAGCCAAAGCAATCAAAATTGCTAATGTTACTTGTATTTTCGTAGGGAAAGTATTTAATCATGCGGTAGATGTCGCGAGTGAGGAGACTCTTCGAGAAGCGGATTGTCCCGCCATGGCGGGACAGAGCCTCGCAG
>Ga0315295_10006308_pt1 | contig 10120 bp, 5 predicted proteins | sample YL17G14_0_MG_FD_204453 | JGI IMG/M metagenome (GOLD analysis project Ga0315295, IMG submission 204453) | Sediment microbial communities from Yellowstone Lake, YNP, Wyoming, USA - YL17G14_0 | ecosystem: Environmental > Aquatic > Freshwater > Lake > Sediment | place: USA: Wyoming | collected... | reverse complement strand
TAAAGACAAAAGGGAGAATGCTCACAAAGTTTGCGTGGCAAAACGGGTATGGTGTGTTTTCAGTGGGACAGTCAGAGGTTGAACGTGTGAGACAATACATTGTGGGGCAGGAAGATCACCACAGGAAAAAGACTTTTCAGGATGAGTATCGATCATTCCTGAAAGAGTATCGGGTTAACTACGATGAAAGGTATATCTGGGACTGACGATATATCACCCTTTCAGGGTTAAGGGGAGACAATCTGGGTCGGGGCGATGCCCCGACCTCCAATATCCGACCCCTTCGGGGTCGATTGCCACGATCTCTAATATCGACACATAAGACAAAAAGCGAATATGATCGGTCAGACAATTTCACACTATCCCGACAAAAAGCGTCGGGACGCCACAATACGGCGCAAGTTTCCACAGGCGGCAGGGGACAAATGAGATGATAGGGCAAATCATTTCTCACTATAAAATAGCCGAGAAACTTGGTGAGGGTGGGATGGGTGTGGTGTACAAAGCCCAGGACCTGAAGGTTGATCGCCTCGAATCAACACGAAGATCTTTCTCACCTGAAGTCTCAAACCGACAACCTCAAACCGATGGAGCGGCACGTTCCTTGACCAGTTGCGACAGCAAGGCGATCCTGTTGCCGACCAGCCTCTGAACCGGCCCATGGAGGACGGCGAGATGAAGAGTGTTTGAAAGGTACCTCAGATATGGACTCAAAAACTGCGGGATCTGTCAAGCTCTTCACGGTTGCGACGCCGCAGTTGGACGACATGACGCTTGTTGTTGGCCGGAGAGTGAGTTAGATTTGGAAAGAATGAGAGTCCACTGCTGGAGATGATACCAGAATTCGTCAGGCAATGCAGAGCGAAGAGAGGGGAAGGAAGCTTCAGTATGCAACAAAATCTTAGCATCTGAACCGGGAGAGGTCCTGCAGGTGCCAAGAAATTGATCTGATCAACTAATCAACTATTCACCACCAACCCATCATTCACGGAGGAGAGACCATGCGTATTCTCGGAAAGTTCACCGCGTTCGTCGCTACTGTGAGCTTGGTTTTCAGCATTGCTCTCGCGCAGCAGCATACACTTCGCGGAACGGTGACCAATCAAGCGGGCGAGCCATTAATAGGAGTAAACGTCTTTGAAAAAGGGACGCCGCGCGGAACAACGACAGACAAGGATGGTAAGTATTCTCTTACCTACAGCTCCGCCGATGCGGTGATTGTCTTCAGCTTCGTCGGCCACAAGAGGCAGGAAATCAAGCCTGCTGGGAGAAGGGAGATCAATGTGGTGCTGGAAGAAAGTCTAGAGCTCTCCGAAGTCCTTGTCGTGGGCACACGCAGCCAGACCAGAACCGTGACCGAAACCCCTGTAGCCATCGATGTAATTAACCTCAAGGAGCTTACCACACGGATTGGACTGCCAGACGTGCATCAGATCCTCCAGTATTCAGCCCCCTCGTTTAACGCCAACCGTCAATCTGGCGCCGATGGAGCTGACCACGTCGATCCGGCATCGTTGCGTGGCCTGGGCCCCGACCAAACGCTCGTCCTGATCAATGGAAAGAGAAGACATCAGTCCTCTTTGATCAACATTTTTGGCTCAAGAGGCCGAGGTAACACCGGAACTGACCTCAACGCGATACCGGCAAGCGCCATTGAACGGATTGAGATTCTCAGAGACGGAGCCAGCGCACAGTATGGCTCAGATGCGATCGCGGGGGTCATCAACGTCGTGCTCAAATCAAGTGTGAATGAATTTTCCGGCAGTATGAGCACGGGGGCTCATGAGAGCCGATACAGGACGGACCGATCGTACGACGGAGAGGAATTACAGGTGAACGGAAACTATGGTGTAGGACTGGGAGAAACCGGCTTTGCCAATATAACCCTTGATTACTTGAGAAAGGGAAAAACGAATCCGCCTGCTGATCCCAAACAGTACTCTGTTTACCGAAAGCAGTTCGGGGACGCCCAGTTGGAGAACTTCGCGGCCTTCTTCAACTCGGGCCTGTCGCTAGCGAGTGCTGCAACATTCTATGCCTTCGGCGGGCTCAACTATCGCCACACCGACGCTTTCGCATGGACGCGTGATCCGAGCAGTGAGCGCAACGTTCCTGCTATCTATCCAAACGGCTTCGACCCACGTATTCTTTCCACGATCACAGACCCCTCCCTGTCGGTCGGTCTTCGAACCAAATTGGGAAAGTGGAATCTCGACTTTAACAACACCTTTGGCGCAAGCCGATTCCACTACTTTGTCGATGGAACTCTTAATGCTTCGTTACTGGAAAAATCTCCAACCCGCTTTGATGCCGGCGGCTTCCAACTTTCGCAGAACACCACATCGATCAATTTTAGCCGGTACTTCGGTGAAGTTGCAAGCGGCATGAACCTTGCGTTCGGTGGCGAATACAGGATTGACAACTACTTGATCTTCGCCGGCGAAGAAGGCTCGTGGAAAAACTATGGAGTGATCGATTCAGTCATCAATGGACGAGTGCGGCAGGTCGATGTTCTGGGTCGCCCGGGTGGGTCGCAGGGCTTTCCCGGGTTCCGTCCGGACAATGAGCTGGATGAATTCCGAACCAACATCGGTGCCTACCTGGATGTAGAAGTGGATGTAACAAACCAGTGGATGGTCGGGGCCGCGGCACGCTTTGAGAATCATAGTGACTTCGGAAAAACTCTCAACGCCAAGCTCGCATCACGCTTTAAACTGAGCGATGCGGCTTCCCTGCGTGGATCAATCAGCACAGGATTTCGTGCGCCGTCACTCGCTCAAATCTATTTCAATTCCGTCTTCACCGACTTCGTGTCCGGCGTACCCATCGACAAAATTATCGCGAAGAACAATAGTCCCATCACCCGTACGCTGGGGATACCTTCGCTGAAAGAGGAAACAGCCTTCAATGCAAGCGTTGGGTTTACCGCTACGCCGTTCGAGGGATTCGTAGCCACCATCGATGGTTACTATGTTGAAATCAAGGACCGGATCGTCCTCACGGGGGCTTTCGATAACTCTGACCCTGACATCGGTCGTGACCTTGATGCTTTGAACGTTGGTGCCGCCCAGTTTTTCACTAATGCCCTTGATACCCGAACGAGCGGACTCGATGTCATTCTCACGTACTCGACGCGGCTTGGTGGCTATCCCCTCCGGGTGTCGTATGCAGGGAACTTCAACGATATGAAGCTGGGTGGCGTCAAGACGAGCCCAAAGCTCGCTGGAAAGAAAGACATCTATTTTGGACAGCGGGAACAGCACTTCCTCCTTGCCTCCGCTCCTCCGAGCAAGATGACCTTGACGTTCGATTATAACATCTATCGATTCCATCCTTCCCTTCGATACGTGTACTTCGGCAAAGTCACTCTTATCGACTGGCTGGATACGGAGGACATTTACCAGGCCAACGGGACGATGGATTTCAGCCTCGGCTACGATGTAACCGATAATGTGTTGTTGAGCGTGGGAAGTGCAAACGCGTTCAACGTCTATCCATCGCAACAAGATACTGAGACGGAGACGGGCGGATTGTGGGACGCGGTGCAGATGGGCTTCAGCGGAAGGTTCTACTATGCGAAGCTGAATTTCAGATTCTAGAAGCCCAGTCGAAAACCCAGTAATCTAAACCTCCCCCCAAGATCGCCAAGAGAATTGCATTGTCTTACTTGGCGCTCTTGGCGTCTCGTATGTCAGGAAGTTGGTCAAGAAGTATAGCCCCGAATAGTGTCTTGAGCAAAATCTCGACCGCATCGTTGCGTTAATTCTCTTCACAACACAACCAAAAGCAAAACTCGATAGTGCATGAGCAGGCTGTTATGGCTCCCAAACGATAAGGGGATCGATGAGTAGGACCATACAAACAACTGATGCCAAGAACAAACGCCGGACGATTCTTGTGTTATCACTGGCGGAACTTCTTGGAATGTCGGTGTGGTTCTCTGCTTCAGCTGTTGTCCCCGTACTCAGCTCGGATTGGAATCTCAGTGGCTCTGGCCAAGCCTGGCTGACAATGTCGGTGCAGATCGGGTTTGTGATCGGAGCCTTTGCCTCCTCGCTGATGAACCTGCCCGATTATTTTCCCGGGCATTTGCTCTTTGCTGCCTCATCGTTCCTAGCATCCGCCGCCACCGCGCTCATTCCTTTACTTGCCGTCGATTTAACGTTTGCCTTGCCACTTCGATTTCTTACGGGCCTCTTTCTTGCTGGCGTTTATCCCGTCGGAATGAAAATCATCGCAACCTGGACGAAGGAAGATAGAGGAATGGGAATCGGGCTACTTGTCGGTGCACTGACGCTAGGATCAGCCACGCCTCATGTTATCAACGCCTTGGGCAGTATCAATGCGTGGCGGAATGTGATGTATTGCTCCGCCGGCCTTGCTGCACTTGGCGGGATTGTGACGCTGTTCTTCGTGAGAGAGGGTCCCCATCGCTCTGAGTTCCAAAGGTTCAACTGGAAGTATGTCGGAAAGATTTTTCGGCAGCGGGAATTGGCACTCGCTAATCTTGGTTACCTGGGACACATGTGGGAACTCTATGCCATGTGGGCATGGATACCATTGTTTCTTCTCTCGAGTTTTCAGATGGAGGCCATCAGTCCGGCTTGGGCGAGCGCAGCCGCGTTCGCTGTCATCGGAATAGGCGGAATCGGGAGCGTGCTTGCCGGTTTCCTCGCAGATAGACTTGGCCGAACGACTGTCACGATCGCATCGATGTTGATCAGCGGCTCGTGTGCTCTCGTCGTAGGAATTTTGTACGGTAGCAGCCCTGTTGCACTGGTGATTGTTTGCTTGGTTTGGGGCTTTGCCGTCGTAGCTGACTCGGCTCAATTCTCGGCTTGTATCTCCGAATTGTGCCAAGCCGAGTACGTCGGAACAGCCCTCACCCTGCAAACAAGCCTCGGATTTTTGCTGACACTCATCACGATTCGATTGATCCCAACTCTTGTAGATTGGGTTGGTTGGAGGTGGGCATTTGCTTTTCTGTCAATTGGTCCGGCTGTGGGAGTTTGGGCCATGAGCACACTGCGGCGAATGCCTGCGGCAGAGCGATTAGCTGGCGGACGGGGATAGCGCAGCATCGCCGATCATGGCACCGCGATACTATGCACGTTCCACCGGTTGCACCGAATCTGCTTACCCTGCTGCCCAATGGCCAGAAGAGGCCAGAAACAGCCCATTCTCTGGACGGTCGGTTGCTTGGAGCACAGGCAGCCAGACAGGGCGTTGTCCCACAAGGGGAAAGTTGAAGTGGCAATTGTTATATTACCGATGAAGTACCTGCGCCGCCCGGCTCTCTCACCGAATTCGTCCATTCGCCATCGCGGGCACTCGGGTCTGGAATCTTGAGAACAACGTCCTCCGAACCACCGTACGATTCTCTCCAATGATTGGCCAAACCATTTCACACTACAGGATTCTCGAGAAGCTCGGTGAGGGAGGGATGGGAGTGGTGTATAAGGCTCAAGATACCAAGCTCCTCCGCTCCGTCGCGTTGAAGTTCCTTACACCAGACATGACCCGCGATCAGGATGCCAAGAACCGATTTATCCAAGAAGCACGGGCCGCCTCGGCGCTTGATCATCCTAACATCGCGGTCGTCCACGAAATCAACGAGACCCACGACGGCCATTCGTTCATCTGCATGGCCTACTACGAGGGGCAGACGCTCAAAGACAAAATCACGAGCGGACCCCTGAGTATTCAAGAGGCCGTGCACATCGCAGTTCAAATCGCGAACGGACTTCAGCGCGCCCACGAATCCGGTATCGTTCACCGCGATATCAAGCCGGGCAACATCATGATCACACCGCGCGGCGAGGTGAAGATTGTGGACTTTGGCCTGGCGAAGCTGGCTGCCCAGACGCGCCCAACGAGGACGGGACCGACAGCCGGAACAGCGGCCTACATGTCTCCTGAACAAGTGCTGGGGAGTGAGGCAGACAATCGCAGCGATCTCTTCTCCCTGGGCGTTCTCCTGTACGAGGCGGCCACTGGCAAGCGACCGTTTGTTGGAGAGCACGAGCCGGCGCTGTTCTACTCAATCGCGAATGCCGACCCGGCTCCGCCTTCGACCGTTCGCAGCGACATGCCACAGGAGCTTGAGCGCATCATTCTCCGATTACTCGAAAAAGATCCAAACAAGCGATACCAGAGTGCTGCTGAAGTTCGTGCTGATCTGAAGCAGTTTCTTGGCGAGGCGCCAACGCCGCGTCCAGTCATCCGAGTTCCAGTTGTCTTTCGCGGCAGACTTTCTCTTCCGATTGTGATCGGTTCGGCGGTTTTGATTGTCGCTGCAGTACTATTTGCCAGCGGAGCGCTGCAAAAATGGTTCGGCGGGTCGGCGCTTCCGGAGCAGAAGCATATCGTGGTACTGCCATTTACCAATATCGGCGGCGATTCAAGCAAGAAAGCTCTCTGTGACGGTCTTTTTGAGAGAATCACCAGTGGTCTTGCTCAATTGCATGCCCTTCGCAGAGACTTGTGGGTGGTGGCACCCAGTGAGGCACGCAAGTTCACGACTGTGGGCGACGCGTATCGGGGATTAGGTATCACCATCGCTGTCGTTGGCAGTTTCCAATGGACACCCAACTACGTTCAGGTGACAGTCAATCTCGTTGATGCCAAGAGTTCACTCGTCATTGATTCCGAGATCATCGATAGTCCTCCCGACATCACTTCTCAACTAGAGAGCAAAGTCGTCAGCTCAATAGCCGGAATGATGGGAATCAAACTCAGATCTGCGGACCTCGGGGGACTCGCCGCTGGCAACAGCAAAGACGAAAAAGCGTACGAGCTGTATGTCCAAGCCCGTGGCTATTTGCAGGAATATACTAGAAGCGGAAGGCTTGATGTCGCCATCAATTTGTTCCAGCGCGCAACAAGAGTAGATCCATCCTATGCCCTTGCTTACGCCGGTCTTGGTGAAGCGTATTGGCGGAGATATGAAACGACGAAGGATCATCAGTGGGTTGACAGTGCGGTCTCCGCTTGTACGAGAGCCGTCAAGTTGAATGATCAGCTTGCTCCGATTTATGTTACTCTGGGGATGGTTTACCGGGGAACCGGTAAGTATGCAGATGCTATCCAAGCATTCCAACGCGTCCTCGCCATTGACTCATTGAACGCAGACGCATACCGAGAACTGGGAGATGCCTATGGAGGTGAAGGCGACACTGCCCTGGCTGTGGCAGCTTACAAGAAGGCCATTGACCTTCGGCCCAGCGACTGGTCGGGTTATAATTATCTAGGAAGGTTTTATTATAGAAGCGAGCGAAACGAGGATGCGATAGAGGCGTGGAAGAAGGTCATAGAACTCACGCCCCACAACCGCACAGGCTACACCAACCTTGGAGCTGCATATTATAGGCTTAAGCGCTGGCGAGAGGCCATTGAACAGTTCGAACGCTCGATTCAAATTGACACAAACAACTACGCTGCATATTCCAACTTAGGAACTGCGTACTATTACGATGGGCTGTTCGATCGCGCCGCTCGAGCATACGAGAAAGCTCTTCAAATCAATCCAAAAGACTATCGTGTTTGGGGGCACCTGGCAGCAGCCTATCATGCGATGGGGAGCAACAGACTAGCACAAGAATCATATGAAAAAGCTGCTTCGATGGCTGAAGAGGAGAGAAGAATCAATCCCCGCGATCCAACTCCCCTCTATCATCTTGCCGGTTACTACGCTGACCTTGGCAAAGAAACCGAAGCCCGTTCATTGCTGCACCAAGCTGTTCTGCTTGCGCCAAATGACGTGAATACCCTCGGGCGCGTTGGGTTGGTGAATGAACAACTTGGCCAACGAGAACAGGCGCTGAAGTGGCTGGCACTGGCGCTGAAGAAAGGATATTCCACCACAGACATCGATTATGACCCGGAGATGAGGAGTCTCCGAAAGGATCCTCGGTATCAACAACTCTCGAAGGATGGAAGGACAAAAGAGAGACAATAAGTTTAACCACCGTGAATAACCCGCTGTCGTTCCGGTAACTCATAACTCTTCTTCAAACGCCAACAATAGAGGGAGTACACCTATGGCATCGCACAAGCCAAGACTTCGAAAGGAGCAGCATCCAGAAAAGAAGGTCTGGGTGATCGACAAGATAAAAGCCAAACGCGGGGATGAGATAAGCTGGACTGCACCCGATGATTCCGACATCACGATTTGGTTTCCGCCAAAGGGGGATCCCCTGAAAATAGGGACCATTGCCCTGGACAGCGGCGAATCCTTGATCAAGGTTGTAAGCAAAAGTGTGAAAAAGGGTACCTATCCCTATTCCGTCTACTGTCATGAGGACAACTCGATGGCGGAAGGCGGAACAGGCCCAGAGATGATTATTGAGTAGTCTGGGTTGGTGGGAGCCGAGGAGGAGGATGGCAGATTATTCTGGGGGGAAGGGAGAAAAACGCCCTCTTTTGCGTTTTCAATCTCTATGAGTAGCTGAGATTTATCGACAAGCGCGCTCGAGTGAAAGGAGCGATTGGTATGTTCATGCGACTTGTGCAGGTTAAGGTGAAACCAGAGGCCTTAGCGGCGATCCCGAAGCTCTACAACGAACGAATCATTCCCGTGCTGCGGCAGACGCCTGGCTGCCTCTTTGCGGGCCTCATCCGGAGCAACGATCGCCCGGAGGAGTCCATCTCGCTGACACTCTGGGATACACCTGAACACGCCGAGGAGTACGAACGGAGCGGACTGTTCCAGAAGCTTCTGCACGACGCTAAGCCCCACCTTGCCGATGCATCAGAGTGGAGAATCCAACTCTCCAAAGATCTGACGCTTGAGTATGCACCTGTGCAGGAAGAACCGGTTGTGAAATCCTACAATGTCGCCGCGTCATCCGGTGATCCGGAACTGACGCCCGAGCATACACCGCAAATGTTTGTCAGAATTGTCTCCGCTCGTCTCCAGCCCGGCAAGACCGAAGAGTTTGCCAGACTCTATGCTGGCGAAATTCTTCCTACGCTCCGACACGTTCCAGGCTGCCGCTACGCGTTCCTGACTGAGGGTATCGAGAACGAGGTCCTTTCAATCTCCATCTGGAACACGAAGCAAGACGCCGACGCCTATGAAACCAGTGGGCTCTTTGAACGCCTCACTCGGAAAGTACAGCATACCTTTACTGAACTCTATCAGTGGAAGATGGCATTTGAAAGACACCCCAGCCGCCGGATATCGACAAGCGATGATCTGACCATTCAAAGGTACAATGTCGTTACGGGCAAAAGCTTTCGATAAGTGCCGTCCGCTTTGATTTCCCTCCGAGCCGGCCACCACGACGCATTTCCCTGTCACACCTAGGGGAGGCATCCGTCGAACATCTCATCGCCTGCACATGAGCTGATCCTGTTGATCTTCTTTGCTTCGAAGAGTAGAACCTCAATCTTGCTTGTTTCGTGAGTAATCTTCATATTTTGCTTCGCTGTCCGAGATCTCTTTCTTGACCTTCCAGAGCCATTTCACATCTAATCAGCCGCATCGGAGGATCTGATGAAGCATTCCTGCCCTCTCGCCTTTCTCGTTCTTCTTGCACAACTTCTGCAAGCGCAGCAGATCGCTACGACCTCGGATTGGGAATCACGGTTCCGTGCAATTCCAAGTGCGGAACGACAGCGTGAGTACGTCCGACGTCTCTCTGCCCGCCCTCACCATCTGGGCTCTCCTTACGACAAGGAGAATGCAGAGTGGCTGGCTGAAACGTTCAAGCAGTGGGGGCTCGATGCAAAAATCGAGACGTTTGATGTTCTCTTCCCGACCCCGAAGGAGCGGGTCGTTGATTTGGTGGAACCGACAAAGTATAGAGCCCTGATGCAAGAACCAGCGGTGCAAGTTGACCCCACCTCGAATCAGCACGCGGAACAACTACCAACGTACAATGCGTATTCTATCGATGGGGATATCACCGCGCCGCTCGTGTACATCAATTACGGTATCCCGGACGATTACGAACAACTGGAGCGACTGGGCGTATCGGTCAAAGGCTGTATTGTCATTGCCCGGTATGGCGCGTCCTGGCGGGGCATCAAACCGAAAGTTGCTGCAGAAAAGGGGGCCGTCGGCTGCTTGATTTACTCAGACCCGCGCAACGACGGGTACTATCAGGGCGATGCGTTT
>Ga0315295_10006307_pt1 | contig 10120 bp, 9 predicted proteins | sample YL17G14_0_MG_FD_204453 | JGI IMG/M metagenome (GOLD analysis project Ga0315295, IMG submission 204453) | Sediment microbial communities from Yellowstone Lake, YNP, Wyoming, USA - YL17G14_0 | ecosystem: Environmental > Aquatic > Freshwater > Lake > Sediment | place: USA: Wyoming | collected... | reverse complement strand
GCAGTCCGTGCAGCCGCTTCCGAGTTCACGAGGTTCTGGAGAGCAGCATCTGCCCCCAGGCGTACCGTCGCCTCCGTCTCCAGGCCGGCCTTCTGGCTCGTGACCGCTGCCTGGAAGGTCATGATGTTGACGAGGAGGGCCGCGTCGCCGTCTTGCAGGGACGTGGTAGCCGCCTTGCGTGCGTTCGCCTCCGCCACGTCCGCCGCAAGGCGCAACGAAGCTTCCTGGACAAGGTCCTCTCTCAGTGCTGGTAGACCGCCTGCGGATTGGCCCAAGGCCAGGAGCGGTGCCATCGTCAAGGTCAACAACGCGAAGATGCGCCTCATTGTCCCCTCCTTGCGGGCGAGATGCCCGCGTTGATGCTGCGAAGCGGAGAAGGAAGGAGGGGAGCCCGCCGACCGTGTCGACGTTTCCGCGTTCGCGGTCTGCGGCTCTCGCCGGACCAGCGGCCATGGAGGCTCCCCCTGCGGGTCAGGGTTCACCTCCGGTGCAGAAGAAACAATCCCCTGTGCGTCATGCTTTTTGGGGCGGCCTCCTCGGGTGAACCAGGCGGGGTCGTCTGGACTCGGGCGGTCCAGATAGGCGTCCGGCACGCAACACGTCCGCATGGGCCTACGTCACAATGGGCTCACCGCTGTCGCTGGCCCGCGCTGCCCGTGCCCTCTCGTCTGCGATCTTCACCAGGGCGCGATCCACGGCCAGGGCTTGCCGGGCTACCGCGACGAGATCCTTCGACACCTGGCCCAAGTCCAGCCGGTGCGCCGCCGCCCAGCGTGCATGCGAATTGGTTCCCGCAGCTGAAGCTGGCGAAGGAGTAGAAGCGGGCGGCCCCGTCGCCAGGACCGCCCTCAGGTCACCTCGCTAGTGCGCCCTCACTGCCTTGAATCCGTGCGCCATCCAGGCCTCGTCGAAGTAGAAGCCGACGATCTCGCCGTGGTCGTTGATCGACATCGTCCCGGTCATGAGCGCGCCGGGCATGTCGAACGTCGTGTAGGTGCCCTTGCTCAAGAGGAAGCCATGATAGCCCCCGTCGTCGGTCCAGAACTGGCCGGCGATCTCTCCACTGGAATTGATGCTCCTTGGGTTGGTCCCCAGGACTACGATCCCCTGGGTTCCGGGCACGTCGACGGTGGTGAAGTCTCCCTCGTGCTGCAGGAACCCGTGGAAGGTCTTTTCTGACCTTAAGTAGTAGAAGCCGACGACATCGCCGTCGTCGTTGATCCCGACTGCATAGGTCGAATCGGCTCCAGGGAAATCGATGGGGAGATAGCTTCCGGGCGCGCGGTCGTGGCCGGGCCTGAAGAGGAAGCCGTGATTCGTGCCGATATTGGGGTCGACGAAGCCGCCCGCGACGCCGACGATCTCTCCTTGGCCATTGATCCCCTGTGCAAAGGTTCCTCCCTCCGCCCCGGGGACATCGAGGCTCGTCCACTTGCCAAGATGGCTGCGTAGGAACCCATGGATCGTGCCGTCGGCGGGGTAGTACTCCCCGACGATGTCGCCCGATGAATTCATGGACCGGGGGGCCGATTCGACCGCGCCCCATGTGCTCGGGGGCTCGAAAAAGGTGACGACCCCTTTGCGCACCAGGTACGGGTGCCCTTTGCCAATTTCGTCCATCGTGAATCCCACCACGTCGCCCCGGTCGTTGATGCTCTGGGCCGCGGAGCCGTTGGCCGAGAGTAAACCTGCCTCAACGTCGATGGTCGTGAAGGAAAGGGCAACGGTGCCCAGGGAGAGGGTGAGGAGCGAAACGGCGACGGCAAACACCTTCGTCATGGCTGCCTCCATTGTCGATGAACGCTCACCCGAAGCCCGGATGTCCATCCACGCCGCGAGTGCGGGTGCAAATGCTGCCTAGGGGAGCAGAAGGAGTGCTTGGTGCCACGTTGCTCACCTGGCCCGATGCCAGGGGTTCCCCGTTTCGCGCAGCGTGAACCCTCTCAACCTACGAATGCAAGCGACCGCATGGAAATCTTCACAAGAGCAATCGCGCCGCAATGCGTCTAGCGCGGGATCAATATTAGGGTTCGCTCATAGTGGAGTCCCGGCACCGTTCCGCGCTGCCCGTGCCCGCTCGTCAGCGATCTTCACCAGGGCACGATCTACGGCCAGGGCTTGCCGGGCCACCGCAACGAGATCCTTCGACACCTGGCCCAAGTCCAGCCGGTGCGCCGCAAGCTGCTCCACGGCGGCAACGAGGGAACGGCTACCAGCATCCACATGACGCTCCATCAGATCCACCGGACGCCTTGCAGCGAGCGCCCGAGCCTCCTCCGCTTCGTGGAGGCCGGCGATAGCGTGGAGCGCCGCGTCGCTCTCGCCGGAAGCGTCCGGGCCGACCTTCGCGAACTTCGTGATCCCGACCCGCTGGGCGTCGCTCTCTGCAAGGTCCGCCCCGCGCTGCCGCGACGAGCAGGATTCCGCCGTTCACGCCATCGCACACCAACCCACGTTGGCGCCGTGACGGGCCATCGCGGACCTGTCAGTTTGGGCCTCACCTACCGGCGAGGATTCGGCCGCATGTGGTTCTTGCTCTTCAGCACGGGCGCCATTCTGCTCGGCGTCGTCGGACTGCCCGCTTCGCGTCGCCTGCCGGCAGCGCCGCCGCCCGAGGCGCTGGTGGCCTGCTACTTCCTCTTCGCCGCGCTCCTCCGGCTGCTCGTCCGCAACGCCCGGCTAGCCGCCCATCACGAGAAGGCACGCAAGCTGGCCCGGCGCAAGGAGGACAAGCCGGCCTCGGCCATTGGCGAACTCGGCGTCGGCGTGGGGCGCGGCGCGATCCTGGCCGTGGGCGGCGACGTGCTCGGAGCCGGGCTCTCGCTCGCGGCGGCGCTCCTCCGCGGCGCCTCCTCCTCGCTCCTGGCGCCTCCGTCTCCGTATCGGGAGCGGCGGCGGGCGTCCCGGTGGGAGCAGCTCAAGGCGCTCGTCTGCATCGCAGGGGTAGGGTTGGTGTGCGCCGGCGTGGCCTGGGAGCCAGTCGTACACGGGCGACTGGTGCGGGCCGCGGACGCGGCAGTGAAGGCGGCGGGGATGGGAAAGTCGTCGGCGAAGTAGAGCTCCGCCACGGGTCGCGAACCCTTCTGGCGGTGTCAGCGCCAGGTAGACCTTCCCCCCGCAGGAGTCGCAGACCACCCCATCCCCGGGCTGGACGTGCGGCACGGGCACCAGAATTGCGGATCCAGGGTTGGGCCATTCGAGTCTTGTCGACCATTTGGGCTCCACCCCCAAAGGACCTGGAACCTCGCCGGAAAGAACGCCGTAACTTACCCTTGAACACACTGACCGCACGCATCCCACGTGCGGCTGATTCGGCCCATTCCACGGAGCGATCCCGGTATCGAAAGGCGGTTTGACGCCATGACGCTGCAAAGGATGCTCGCCCTCGGTTCACTCATGGCAATTGCCGCGTGCGGTGGCCAAGCCACGACTGACAGGGGACAACTCTCACTCGCCCTGACCTCGAGCTCGGCGACGCCCGTCGCCGCTCTCACCACTGCGGCAAGCTCGGACAACAACTGCGGCTCGATCCAGGCGGCCAACGCGACGTTCTCGGCCATCGAGGCAAGGACACTCGACGGGCTGCTCATCGACGCGACGCCCGAAGGCGGTTTCCCAGTGACGGTGGACCTGATGTCGCTCGGGAAGGTGAATCCCACGGCGCTCCCCAGCGCGTGGCTGCCATCGGGAACCTACGACCAGATCGTCGTCGTGATCAGGAAGGTGGAGGTGACGCTGACGAGCGGCTGGAAGGTCGCCGTCTCGCCTCCGGGCGGCGGCTGGACCGCCGTCATCGACATCGCGCCGCCCTTCACCATCTCCGCGGCCTCGCCCAAGACGGTCACGCTCGGCTTCAGGAAGGATCTGTCGTTCCTCTGCCACCTCGGCGAGTGGAAGTTCAATCCCAAGTTCGAGCACGACGGGAAGCACGACGACGGGCCACACTAGTGTCTCGCCCCAGGCATGATGCCTCCTGCGAGCGCCGATCCTCTCGCTGCGTCGGACGGCCTCGTCGGTGCGCTGCTCGACGTGGCGCTGCCACGCCTCCGCTGCTCCCTCCTCGGGCGTCCGCCTCGCGTCGGTCTCGGCGCTCTCGCCACGTCACCATGCCTGGGGCGAGACACTAGGCTCGCGACGAGTATCCGAGACTGTTTGCCCATTCACGGCCCCGGCGTTCCGACGCGGGGGGCGTTCCCGGGAGCCGCCTCTCCTCGTCGCGGATGTCGATGGCGATGACGGGTCTGCGCCCCTCGGCGATGGCCCTGGCGCGTTCGGCGAGCTCCTCCCGCATACCCAACCAGGATGACGCCCATCGCGCATCCGAGGTGCGAGAATGGTCCCGTGTTCAAGTGGAGACCCGCACGGGCCATCGGCGTCCCCGAGATCGACGCCCAGCACATGGCCCTGTTCGAGGAAGCGGACAGGATCGAGCGCGCGGTGAAGGCGGGTGAACCGCAGGACCGGCTCAGAGCCCTGCTGGCCTCCCTTGCAGGTCACGCCGTGGAGCACTTCATTGCGGAGGAGCAACTGATGCGGGACGTGGGCTTCCCGCGACGGGCCGAGCACGTCCAGGAGCACGCCTACATGATGCGGAGGTTTCGGTCCCTGCTGCCACGATGGACGTCCGAACGTGACTCGGCGACGCGGATGAAGGCGTTGCTCGGGTTCCTGGACCTGTGGCTCAACACCCACATCGCCCATAGCGACGGGCAGATCGGCGACTTCATCAGGAGGTGATCGTCGCCCACGCCGGCTCCGCACGTAGCGCCGCGCGGGAAGCGGGCGGCCCCGTCGCCAGGACCGCCCGCACGGATGCTCCGGCCGACCGGGAGTTCCCGTCGGCTACTTGTAGTACCCGACCGCGCAGACCTGATCGCCGACCTTGGTGACGAAGACCACCTTCTGCACGGGGTCGGTGGTGCCGGGGCGAGGCCACATGTAGGAGACCTCGGAGATCTTCCCCTGCTGCGCCGTCTTGTAGATCTCCTCGCCGAGGGGCTTGGGATTGGCGGACTTGTCCTTCAGGTCCTTCAGGCTCTTGCCGACCAGGGTGGGGTGGGCCGTGAACATGCCGTCCGGGCCGCCACAGTACGGGTACAGGTCCCGGTCCTTGAAGCCGCCCTCGCCCTTGGTGAACATCGCGAGCGCGCTGGCCTGGTTGGCCTTCAGCGCGGCCACGACCTTCTCCAGCATGGCCTTCGCCTCGGCCGCCGTGCCGAAGTCGGCGGCGAGCGCAGCGGTGGCGATTCCCAGCGACAGAACTGCGAGTGAACGGATCAGGTGCCTTCGAATCATGTAAAGCCTCCTCAGCTTCGCCTGCGGGTTATCCCCTCACGCCGCGTGACATCGAGGCCCGAATACTGCGCGACCGGCACCGGCACGGCAAGGGGCCCCCCGATGTGGTTACCCCCGGGGGTCCGCCCAGGGCTCTCGTGGCGCGCTACCGCACGCCCGATCCGGCGACCGGCGCCGCACAGGCCCCGAACTCGGCGGCTGGCGCGACCCGCGTGCAGAAGAGCGGGCCACACTCGTCGTCCGAGCGACACTTGCGCCCCACGATGTCCGCGCTCGCCATCTGGATGACCGACTCGTTCAGGGCGGTGCTCTGAGGTTCGCGGCACAGGTAGGTGATGCTCGTGCCGAAGACGGGCGACGAGCTGGACGTTCCGAAAGCGACGGGGCCAAAGGAGTAGGCCACCCCGCCGGAGGTCGTCCGCCCCGTCTGCACCTGGGCGACCTCGACGATCTCGTACACGCCCCGGCAGTGAAGCTCGATGGCGGAGACGGCCTGACGCGTGGCCGCGGGAACGCCCGATCCTCCGCCCACCAGGAGGGTCCCGCCGTCCGCGGTCTGACGGACCTGCTGGGCGGTCGCGGCCTGGCCGCAGCCGGCCAGCAGCGAGGCGAGGGCCAGGACGAGAAGGGAGGGAAATGGGTCGTGCATGAGCGGGAGATTACCGTAACTCGGCCGCCCGGCCTCGCGATCCAGGGAATCGGGGCGGAACGCTCGCTTACCTGGCAACTCCTCCGCCCCCAGGTGTCGAACGGAGGACCCCTCCCGCAACGGGATGGGCGGCGATGTTCCTGAACAGGAACCTGGAGGCACGCAATGAGTCACATCACGAGCCCGGGCGGAGCCTGGTTCGCGGTGACCGGGGGCTGACGCCCTACCGCTGCCACCACCAGTTCGGCTGCTCCGGCTCGACGCGGGGGCGGGGCAGCCGGACGCCGGGCGCGCCGGGGCCGGAGGCGGGCCGGCGGATCATCTCCGATCGCAGTCGCTTCAGCCGCTCGGCCAGCCTGGCCCTTGCCTCGATCTCCCGGTCCTTGAGGTCCTTCATGACGTCCTCTCCGTGATGCGATTTCAGCATGGGGGTCTGTCATCCGGGCCGGGCGGGGCTAGGATGTCCGGGTGCCGGCGATGCTCCTGGTCCTCCTCGCCCTGGCGGTCGCGCTGGGTGCGCCATCGGCCCGCGCCGCCGACGGCATGAGTTGCCAGCGGGGCATCGTCTCGGTGGGCGACTCGCGGCTCGACCTCCTCGGCAAGTGCGGGTCCCCCACGTTCACCGAGGCCCGCCTCGACCAGCGCTCCGGGTGGGCGGGCGACCGGGTTCAGGGCGCCATCCGCACGGTCACCATCACCGTCGAGACCTGGACCTACGACCTCGGGCCGGCGCGACTGGTTCAGTACGCGACGCTCGAGGCGGGGAGGGTGGTGAACGTCCGCACCGGAGGGTACGGCCGGGCCACCGAGGTCCGCCGGCGCGAGAGCGCCGTGCCCCGCGCGGCCTGCGACCCCGCCGTGATCCGCAGCGGCGCCACCACCTACGACCTGCTGTCCCTCTGCGGCGACCCGGTCTTCCGGGACACGCGCGAGGAGCAGATCGCCGTCGCCGAGACCGACGGGCAGGTGGCCGTGGGAACGTCGGTCGTGGTGGTGAAGGAGACCTGGACCTACGACTTCGGGCCCCGCGCCTTCGTGCGCTACGCGTCGGTCCAGGAGGGCCGGGTGACCGCCGTCCGGACCGGGAGCTACGGTTACTCGGAGTGACGACCGGCGCGAGGTTGCGACCCCCGCCCTCGCATGCTACGAGACCTCGCCATGCCCGGAATCGTGAAGGTGACGCTCCCCGACGGCTCGCAGAAGGAGGCCGCTCGCGGCACGCGCGTCGCCGACTTCGTCCGCGAGAAGATCGGCGCCGGGCTGGCCAGGGCGGCCTACCTGGCCCGCCTCGACGGAGAGCCGGTGGACCTGGCCCAGCCCCTCGACCGCGACGTCCGGCTCGAGGTCCTGACCACCCGGAGCCCCGAGGCCCTGGAGGTGGCGCGCCACGACGCCGCCCACGTCATGGCGAGCGTGGTGCAGAAGTTCTATCCGGGGACGCAGGTCACCATCGGGCCGTCCATCGAGGACGGCTTCTACTACGACTTCGCCCGGGAGACCCCCTTCACCCCCGAGGATCTGGAGCGCATCGAGAAGGGCACCAACGAGGCCATCGCGGCCGACCTTCCCTTCGTCCGGGAGGAGGTCTCGATGGAGGAGGCCCTCGCGCTCTTCGAGAGGCTGGGCGAGGGCTACAAGGTCGAGATCGTGAAGGACATCGCCGCGCGGGGAGCGAGGACGCTCACCCTCTACCGGCACGGCGACTGGGTCGACTTCTGCCTCGGGCCCCACGGCCCGTCCACCGGGCGCATCGGCGTGGTCAAGCTCACCTCGGTGGCGGGCGCCTACTGGCGCGGTGATCCGAAGAACCCCATGCTGCAGCGCATCTACGGCACCTCCTTCTTCTCCAGGAAGGAGCTCGACGAGTGGGTCACCCGGATGGAGGAGGCGCGCAAGCGCGACCACCGCAAGCTCGGTCCCCATCTCGGCCTCTTCACCTTCCACCCCTACGCCCCGGGCGCCGCCTTCTGGCTCCCGCACGGGACCACCGTGTTCAACCTGCTCGGCGATGCCATGCGCCGGCTCACCCGGCGGAGCGGCTACGTCGAGGTGAAGACGCCGCTGCTCTTCGACAAGAAGCTCTGGGAGACCTCGGGCCACTGGGGCAAGTACCGCGAGAACATGTTCCTCGTGGTGAATAGCGAGACCGACGAGACGCTGGCGCTCGAGGACCGCTGCACGCAGTCGCTCAAGCCCATGAACTGCCCGTCCCACCACCTGCTCTACGCCATGCAGAAGCGGAGCTACCGCGAGCTTCCCATCCGCTACCACACGCAGGACGTGCTCCACCGCAACGAGGCCTCGGGAACGCTCTCCGGCCTCACCCGGGTGCGCCAGTTCCAGCAGGACGACGCCCACATCTACCTGGCCGAGTCGCAGATCGTCGACGAGGTGCGCTCGCTGGTCCGGCAGATCGACACCGTCTACAAGGCCATGGGGCTCGAGTACACGGCCAAGTTCTCCACGCGACCGGCGGTGAAGCTGGGCGACGACCTCACCTGGGACCGGGCCGAGGCGGCGCTCCGGGTCGCGCTCGAGGCCGTGGGCCTTCCCTTCGAGGTGAAGCCGGGGGAGGGTGCCTTCTACGGCCCCAAGATCGACTTCGACGTCACCGACTCGATCGGCCGCAAGTGGCAGCTCGCCACCATCCAGCTCGACTACCTGGCCCCCGATCGCTTCGAGCTGTCCTACGTGGGGAACGACAACGCAGAGCACCGCCCGGTGGTGATCCACCGGGCCATCTACGGCTCGTTCGAGCGCTTCATGGCCATCCTCACCGAGCACTTCGCCGGCGCCTTCCCCACCTGGCTGGCCCCCGTGCAGGCCCGGGTGGTCACGGTGTCCGATCGCTTCAACGACTGGGCGGCCGAGGTGTCGGCGAGGCTCGACGCCGAGGGCTTCCGGGTCGAGCTCGACCACACCAGCGAGAAGCTGGGCGCGAAGATCCGCGACGCCCAGCTCCAGAAGATCCCCTTCACGCTGGTGGTGGGAGAGAAGGAGGTCGAGGCGAGGGGGGTCTCGCCCCGTCGTCGCGGGGGGGAAGATCTCAAGACCATGCCCCTCGACGCATTCGTCGACCTGCTGCGCAAGGAAGGCGCCCCGCCGTACTGACGAGGCGCGGGGATCGGGCGCGCCGCTCGTTGACATGGGCGGGCGACTTCCCTACATTACTCGTCCCTTGTCTTTCGTACGCAGAGAGCAGCGACTTCTTCGCCCGGCGGGAGAGGACTCCCGGCGAGGCTGAACCCTCTGCCGCGACCTCTTCCGCCGAACCGGCTGGAGGGGTCGATCTCGATGGCGAGTTCGCTCCTCTGGCCCCGAACCGGAGCCCGAGAAACCGCCATGTCGAGCCAGAACGAAAAGCCCTCCGCCGTCCCGGCACGTCTCCCCGACCGCGTCGTGGTGTTCGACACGACCCTTCGCGACGGGGAGCAGAGCCCCGGCTTCTCCATGAACCTGGGGCAGAAGCTCCGGGTGGCCCGGGCCCTCCAGGAGCTGGGCGTCGACGTCATCGAGGCCGGCTTCGCCGCGGCCTCGCCGGGCGACCTGGAGGCCATCCAGGGCGTCTCCCGCCAGATCGAGGGGCCCATCATCTGCAGCCTGTCGCGCTGCACCCGGGGCGACATCGAGGCCTCCTGGAAGGCGCTCCGGGACGCGCCCCGCCGGCGTTGCCACGTCTTCCTGGCCACCAGCCCCATCCACCGGGACTTCAAGCTCAAGATGGCCAAGGACGAGATCGTCCGGCGCGCCGTCGAGGGCGTGAAGATGGCGCGCGAGAAGTTCGACGACGTGGAGTTCTCCACCGAGGACGCGGCCCGCACCGAGTTCGAGTTCCTGGCCGAGGTGGTCGAGGCCACCATCGCGGCCGGGGCCACCACGCTCAACATTCCCGACACCGTCGGCTACGCGCTGCCCTCCACCTACGCCGAGACGCTGTCGTACCTGCGCCGAAACGTGCGCGGCATCGACAAGGTGGTCATCTCGGTTCACTGCCACAACGACCTGGGGCTCGCGGTCGCCAACAGCCTGGCCGGGGTGCAGGTGGGCGCCCGCCAGGTGGAGTGCACGCTGAACGGCATCGGCGAGCGGGCCGGGAACGCCTCCCTCGAGGAGGTGGTGATGGCCCTCAAGACCCGCGCCGACGTGTTCGGGGTCACCACCGGCATCCGGACCGAG
>Ga0315295_10006306_pt1 | contig 10120 bp, 8 predicted proteins | sample YL17G14_0_MG_FD_204453 | JGI IMG/M metagenome (GOLD analysis project Ga0315295, IMG submission 204453) | Sediment microbial communities from Yellowstone Lake, YNP, Wyoming, USA - YL17G14_0 | ecosystem: Environmental > Aquatic > Freshwater > Lake > Sediment | place: USA: Wyoming | collected... | reverse complement strand
CGCCGCCGTCGGACTCCGCGGCGTCCCAGACGGCCGCGGCAAGCGCCTCGGCGCCCTTGCCGCCCTCAGCAAAGTTGGTGGTCACGACCGCATCGCGGGCGCCCGCGGCGAGGGCGACCTCACGGATCGCCTCGAACTCGGCGGGCGTATCCGTCGGGAAGGCGTTCATGGCCACGATCACCGGGACGCCGTACGCGCGCACGGTCTCGATGTGCTGCGCCAGGTTGGCGGCGCCTGTGCGGACCGCCTCGACGTTCTCGGTCGTGAGGGCCGGGTCGAGCGGCTTGCCGGCGACGATGCGGCCGACCCCGCCGTGCATCTTGAGGGCCCGCACCGTCGCCACCACGACCGCCGCGTCCGGCTGCAGCCCCGACGCCCGGCACTTGATATCGAAGAACTTCTCGGCCCCCATGTCGGCGCCGAAGCCCGCCTCCGTTACCACGATGTCGCTCGTAGAGAGAGCGACCCGGTCGGCGATGATCGAGCTGTTCCCGTGGGCGATGTTGGCGAACGGCCCGCAGTGAACGTAAGCCGGGCCGCCCTCGAGGGTCTGGAGAAGGTTCGGCTTGATGGCGTCGCGCAGGAGGACCGTCATCGCGCCGGCGACGCGGAGGTCCTCGGTCGTGACGGCCTTCCCCTCCCGGGTCGTCGCCACGACGATCCGGCCGAGCCGCGCCCGCAGGTCGAAGAGGTCGTGCGAGAGAGCGAGGATCGCCATCACCTCCGAGGCGACGGTGATCACCCACTCGGCCTCGCGGGGGACGCCGTTGTCCTTGCCGCCGAGGCCGATGACCGCCCGCCGGATCGCCCGGTCGCTGATGTCGACGACGCGCGGCCAGCGGATCGAGAAGGGGTCGATGCCGAGGGCGTTCCCGTGGTGGAGGTGGTTGTCGAGGAAGGCGCTCGCCAGGTTGTGGGCGGCGCTGATCGCGTGGATGTCGCCGGTAAGGTGGAGGTTGAAGTCCTCCATCGGGATGATCTGGGAATACCCGCCGCCGGCGGCCCCGCCCTTGATCCCGAAGACCGGGCCCAGCGACGGCTGGCGGATCGCGACGGCCGCCTTCTTCCCGAGCCGGTTGAGGCCCTGGGCCAGGCCGACCGTCGTCGTCGTCTTGCCCTCGCCGAGCGGCGTCGGGGTGATCGCGGTGACGAGGACGTACTTCCCGCGCGGGCGCTCGCGCTCCACGCGCTCGACTCCGGCGAGGGTCACCTTCGCCTTCGTCGGCCCGAAGTACTCGATCTCGTCAGGGCGGAGGCCGAGCTCCGCGGCAATGTCGCCGATGGGGCGCGGGGTGACGGAGCGCGCGATGTCCAGGTCCGACGGGAACGGCATGGGAGCCTCCGAAGCTCAGTGCACAGGCTGCGACGTGGGGGTGGACGAACGGAGCGAGGACGTGCCGGGAGCGGTCCGCCCCTCGGCCTGGTTGCGGGCCGCCCGCATCAGGTGGGTGAGGAGAATCGCGTTGGTCAACGGGCCTACGCCGCCCGGCACGGGCGTGATGGCCGAAGCGACCCGGGCCGCCGAGTCGAAGTCGACGTCGCCGACGAGGCGGCCCTCCACGACGTTGATGCCGACGTCGACGACGACGGCACCCGGTTTGAGCATCTCCCCGGTGACCAGGCCGGGGCGGCCGGTCGCCACGACGACGACGTCCGCCTCGCGCAGGTGCGCCGCGAGGTCCGGCGTTCGCGAGTGGCAGATGGTCACCGTGGCGTGCTCCCGTAGCAGCAGGAACGCGGCCGGCTTGCCGACGACGTTGGAGCGGCCGACGATCACCGCCCGGCGGCCCGCCAGCTCCACTCCGGAGCGCTTGAGGAGCTCCACCGCCGCGTGGGCCGTGGCCGGCAGGAAGCCGTCGTAGCCGAGCGACAGGAGCCCCGCGTTCAGGGGGTGAATGCCGTCGATGTCCTTCGCGGGGTCCAGGGTGTCGATGACGACCCGCAGGGGGATGCCCGCCGGGAGCGGCTGCTGGACGATGATCCCGGCGACCGTCCGCTCGGCGCCGAGGGCCACGATCTCGCGACCCAGCGCTTCGGCCGGGCAGTCGTCGCTGAGCTCCACCAGCCGATCCTGGATCCCGACCAGGCGGCAACCGTCGAGGATCTTGTGGAGGTAGACGGTCGAGGGGGCGTCGCGGCCGACGATGACGACGGCGAGCTCTGGCGTGTACCCGTAGGTGGCCTTGAAGTCGGCGACGTCGGCCGCGACGGTCGTGCGGACGTCGGCGGCGACCGGCCCGCCCCGCAGGAGGCGCGGCCCGCCGTCGTCGAGGAGCGTCACGTGGCGGGCTCCGGGTCGCGGAGCTCCCCGCGCTCGACGTGCGCCCGGGTCGCCTCCCCGAGCTCCTCGATCTCGGCGAGGAGGGCCTCCACGCGACCGCGCAGCTCGTCGGCAGCCACCTCGTCGCCGAGCGACGGGAGGTTGACGAAGACGTTCTCCGCGGCGCCGTGGGCCGACGCCTCGACGAGGCGCGAGGCGACGGCGAGGTCGCTCGCGGCGTTGAGGTTGCTGCGGCCCGCGAGCGCCTCCGAGGCGACGACCACTTCGCGACAGGCCTCCACGGTCCGCAGGGGCACGTCCGCGGCGACGCGCGCCGAGGCCCGGATGGCGGCCGTGCGGGTGGCCTTCTCCGCGTCGGTCTCGCGGGGCAGCTTGAGGGCGGCGGCGAAGGCGGCGTACGCGTCCGCGTCCTCGTCGGCGAGAACCAGGAGGCGGGCAGCCAGCTCCCGGCCGGCGGCCCCGTGATGAGCGTGGCTTGCCGCATGCGCCGCGTACTTCGGGCGGTCGACGGAGAGCGCCGCGACCATCGCGACGAGCGCCGCCCCGCACGAGGCGGCCACCGCGGAGGCGGCGCCGCCGCCCGGGCTGGGCGTGGCGGATCCGAGGATCTCGATGAAACCGGCGAGGGTCATGGACCTGAAGCGAGGCGCGGTCATCTCCGACATGCGGTCGATTGTAGGAGCCGGGATATCCGCCGACAGTGCCGTCCCGCCCATGGGCCCGGGCCGACCGACTGGGCTCCCGGTGACCCGCGGCCCGGTGCCCGCGGGCATCGCCGCGTCAGGCGTGCTCATCGCGCACGGCCATCGATGGTGCTCCTTCCTGCCGCAGGTCAGTTCAGCCATGGAAGACGCGGCCGCTTCCGAACGTCATCTCGGCCCAGCGGTACGCCCGCTACATCCGTTGAAACAGAGGCGCCAGCGCAGGGTAGAGGCCCCGGTAGATCGCGTGGACCTCGGCGTACCGCGGCGCGTCGGGCCCCGGCACCGCCGCCGGCGTGGCGGTCACGAGCGCCGCCGCGGCCGCCTCCACGGTCGGGAACCAGCCGGCGCCGACGGCTGCCAGCAGCCCCGCCCCGAACGCCGCGCCCTCGGCCGTGTCCACCGTGGCGATCTCCGCCCCGAGGACGTCCGCCAGGACCTGTCGCCACAACGGGCTGGCGGCGCCGCCGCCCGAGGCCCGGATGACGCCCGGCGCCGGCATCCCAGCCTCGATCATCAGGTCGAGACCATCGCGCAGGCGCATCCAGGCCGGGTCGATCCGCAGAGCCTCGAGCACCTCGCCCGGCCAGTCGCGGGAAGCCAGGTCGAACAGCATCGTGCCGGAGCCGTCGGCCTTGTCCATCGCGTACCCGCCGGTCAGCCGCAGCCGCACGTGATCCTTCGGCAGGAGGACGTGAGCGGTGGCCGGTCCGGGCCGTCCGACTTGGGCCCGGCAAAGCCTCCCAGCGGCAAATACTCAACGCGGTGGCGCGTGTATGGCTGAGCCGAGAACTCGGCGCGCGAGGGGGCCAGCAAGGCGACGGGAACGACACCGACCTCGTCCGGGCGGCGGTAGGCCACCCGACCCCACCGCCGAGGTAATCTCGACCCGGCGACGATGCTCAGGCGCCGAGCAGGGCCAGGGGCACGACACCGATCCCGTCCGGGCGGCGGTACGCGATCGGTCCCGTTGAGATGACGATCGCGTCGAGGAGACCGTCGCCGAGCCGATCGTGCAGCCAGCGAAGGTGCCTGACGTGCCCGTCGGTGACAGTCCTGGCGAGCTTGACCTCAATAGCGACCACGCGACCATCCGCCCGCTCGACGATCAGGTCGATCTCTCGCCCTCCGTCCCACGCACGGAAGTGCGCGACCTGCGCCTCGTGGTCCTGGGCGTAGGTCCGGACGTCCATCGCAACGAGCGCCTCGAACAGCGCGCCGAACAGGGTCTCGTCCCGCGGTCCGAGCGAGCCAGCGGGGGCGCCCTGGAGCAGAGTGTCCACGGTGGTGCCGAGCAGGCGAGCGGCGATCGCCGGATCGACAAGGGCGTGCTTCGGCGCCTGGGCGAGACGGCGCAGCCGGTTGTTCGTGGGCGCCCACGCGGGGATGGGCTCGATGAGCCAGAGTCGCTCGAGCACATCGAGGTAGCGGATGACGGTCGTCTTGGCGGGCTTCTCATCGTGCCCGCCCGTCGCAGCATCCCGGATCTTCTCGAACGAGGTCGTCGAGGATATGGCACCGGCATACGCTCGGAGCCAGCGACGAAGTCCAGCCCGGTTCCGAATCGTCTCACCGCCGAGCTCTGCGAAGTCCCTCTCGATCGCGCGGGTGACGTAGCCATCGAGCTGAGCACGGAGAGGTCGGGCCGGCATCGCGCGCAGCCCGGGGAACCCGGATGCGAGGATCTCCGACGCGTAGTCCGCCGTTGAGACGGTCGTTGTCCCGCGCAGGGGAGGAAGCCGCCCCGAAAGGAGGTCGCCGAGGCTGACCGCGGGGACGGCGACCCCTCGCTCCGCGAGGGTCATCGGCCGCATCCGGATCGACGCGATCCGCGCGCTTCCTGGGTGGGCGGGCAGCACCTTGGGCACCGCAGAGCCGGTGAGCAGGAACTGACCGGGCCCCGGCCCCTTGTCCACCTCGGTCCGGACGACGTCCCACACCGTGGGCACGAGCTGCCATTCGTCGATGAGGATCGGCCTTGGGCCGATCGCGACGATCTCCGGATCGTCTCTAACGGCGCGCCTGGTCGCCTCATGGTCAAGCCGGTAGATCGTGGCGGCGCGCGCAGCGGCAGTGGTTGTCTTGCCGACTGCCCTCGGCCCCTCGATGGCGAGAGCGGTCAGCCCGGTCATCAGCTCGTCGATCTCGTCGTCCACGACGCGGCGGATGTACTCAGCCACGCAGTCCTCCGCTCTCCGGGACGGCTACGCTACCATTCCCGCAGGTCCTACGCTACCATGCCCGCAGGTCCTACGCTACCATTCCCTCCCGGCGCTCGCAGCACGTGGCCGGGCCCGAAGTGAGCGCGGTACCGGTCGCACCCACTCCGGGCCCGAAGAGGAGGCCCACCGGGAGGGCGGCGAGCCGGGCGAGCCGGGTGGTGGTCCGGCGCGGAGATGTCGATTGATCGGTCGGGGTGTCGGGCGGTCGGCCGGACCCCGGCGCGGCTCAGGCCGCCCGGGCGACGTCCGGGTCCAGGCCCTCGATGAGCCAGCGGCGGCCTCGGTGGCGGAAGGTGAGCGCCATGCGCACCTCCGGGGTGTCCACCACGAAGGTGGTGCGCGGACCGGTCTCGATCGGGTACGCGGACCGTTCGCGGCGCACCGCCGCGATTGCGGTCACGGGAATCGTCCGTTCGCCCCAGTGAATCTCCCGGGGGCGCCCGGAGAGCCAATCGGTCCGCACTCGGACCTCGACCGGCTCGACGCGGGTCATGACCATCGACGTTGCTCCTTCTTGGCGGCTTGGCGTCGCCCGGGGCACTCGGGAGACAGAACACCTGTTCGACTCATTCGGACTCTAGATCGAACACCTGTTCGATGTCAAGCTCTCTGCTGGAACAACGTGACTCTCCCCGCCGCCCGTGCCACCTTGATTGGCACAGGCGTTCGATCTGAGTCCGCTGAGGGGAACTCCACCGATTGCCCGGTGGCGGCATCAACGACAACCTTCCTTCGTCCGTGAGGAGCATTCCGTTACCCGTGCCGGATCGGGCCGCCGATGACCCGGGAGTCGGGTCGGTACCCTCCATCCCGGTCCGTGCAGCGAATCCTGATCGAGCACGCTCCGTTCGACTCCCGGGATGCCGTCGGAGGCCCGGATCGGCCACCGAACGCAGCATGGTGAAGCCCGGAACCGTGCTTGGCCCCGGGGCCGGCTGTGTTCGGCGAGGAGCACTTGACTGCTACGCAGTTGGCGTAGAAGATCTGGTGATGAAGCAGATGCTGAGCGAGCGAACGGCGGCGGCCCTGGTGGCCCTGACCGAGCGCCCGTCGGGACTACGGCTCGCCGAGCTCGCCAGGTTGACAGGCGCACCGCTCTCGAGCGCGCAGCGGACGGTCGAAGCGCTGCTCGACGAAGGCCTCGTCGTGCGCGACGGCGAGAAGCGGCCGCGCTACCGGATGGCCCCCGAGGCGCCCGCCGACGCGCTCTCGACGCTCGCTGGCTGGCGACTCCCGCCGCGTCGGGCCGCGCAGATCCGCCAGCAGACGGCCGCCATGGAAGGCGACGCGACGCTGCCGCGGCTTGACCTCGAGGCGCGCCTCCGCGACGCCACGAAGGTCCCTGAGGCAGCCGCGTCCCTCGCGGACCTGGCCGAGCGCCTCGTGTGGTGGCAGCGAGCCAGGCAGACCCTTCGCCGCCCGGAGCGACTCATCGCGCAGGCGATGGCCGTCGGAACAGGCGAAGACGCCGACCGGGTAGAGGCGATCTTCGGAACCGAGGCCATGCGCCGAGTTCTGGCCGCCGCGCCGGCCGGGGTCTTCGACCCACGCCGGTGGGACTACTGGCATCTCCGCTTCGGCTACAGGCGGACGCCGCCGCTCCCGACGAGATCCACATGAGACCCGGCCCGCCGAGCCTCGCGGTCCTGCCGCAGGCTCAGCGCGTCCTCTGGCCTTCGCTCAGCCAGGTCCCCACGGGCTTCGTCCTGTACGGCGGCACGGCGCTCGCCCTGCGCCTTGGACATCGCCAGTCGGTCGACTTCGACTTCTTCACCAGCCGCCCGTTCTCACCCGTCGCACTCCAGGCACCATGCCGTTCCTGGAGGGCGGGGTCGTCGGCCAGAGCGAGTCAAACACGCTGACCGTCTGGGTCCGCCCCCTGCCGACGGAGCGCGCGGTAAAAGTGTCGTTCCTCGGCGGCATCGGCTTCCCGGTCATCGACCGTCCCGATCGCCCGGACCCGGAGGGCATCGTCATCGCGTCGCTGCGCGACCTCGCGGGGACGAAGGCGAAGGTCATCAACGAGCGCGTGGAGCTCAAGGACTACCTGGACATCGCCACGCTCCTCGACGCGGGGTTGACCCTGCCCGAGATCGTCGCCGCCGCGGTCGCCATCTTCCCGGGCGAGGTCGACTACATCTCGACGATGTCGGCGATCACCTACTTCGAGGACGGCGAGGCGACGTCGTTCCCGGAGCCGCTGAAGAAGAAGCTCCGGGCAGCGGCGAGGGGCGCCTCGCCTGCCCCCGCGCCCAGGCCGACGTTCACCTCGATCGAAGCATCCGCCGCGGCGCTTGGTCGGTAGGGATTCTCCCGCCGTGGGGGGGCCGAGCGCGGGGTGCGCGAGGGGAGCGAGGGCGGAGCGCGGGCGCGGGTTGGGGATGTGCACGGTTTCGCGATCCACCACGCTCCGCTCGAGCCTCCGGATGGCCGGATCGGACCCCCTGCGCTCCTGATCGAGCGTGGTCTGGGGCGATTCCGTGCATGAGCAGGCCGCCGCTGGGAGCCCGAGCGGGCGGCCGAATGCGAGGTCAGCGCTCTGGGCCGGGCCCCTCCTCGGGCGGGTCAGGCAGGTCGGCGCCCCCGGCGCCCCCGGCGTCCCCCGCGTCTTCGGCGCCCCCGGCGCCCCCCGCGCCCGGCCGCGCCCGGCCGACCCGGCGGCCCTCGAGCGGCTGCAGCGGGTCGCGGCCCCCGGGGTCGGCAAGGGGGTCGCCGAGCAGCCGGGCACGGGTGAGGGCGCGGCTGCCGTATTTGCGGCGGATCTCGTCCTGTGCCTCCACGGCCTTGCGCCGCCGCGGGTCCTCCGTCGCGAAGAGGCTCATCTGGGCCGGCTCGCCGAGGCCGTGGGCGCCGACTCCGAGCAGGCGGATCCGCCGCCCCCGCACCTCGGGGCGCACCAGCTCCAAGGCCGCGCGGAAGATGGGGTCGGCGAGGTCGGTCGGCTCGGGCAGGGTCCGCTGCCGGGTGACCGTGTTGAAGCCGCTGTCGCGGACCTTGACGGCGATCGTGGAGGCGCGCACGCCCCCGGCACGCAGGCGCGAGGCGACCCCCTCGGCCAGGGCCAGGAGCGTCCGCTCGATCACCTCGGCGTCCGTCGTGTCGACGTCGAACGTGTGCTCGTGGCTGACCGACTTCGCCGCGACGTCCCCCGTGACCGGCGACGGGTCGATCCCACGTGCCCGGTCGTGGAGGGTGGCGCCGTGGGCCCCCAGGCGGCGCACGAGGACGTCGACGGGCAGCTCGGCGAGGTCGCCGATGGTACGCACGCCGTGCTCGGCCAGGACGACCCGCGTCTGCTCCCCGACGCCCCACAGGCGCCTGATGGGGAGCGGCGCGAGGAACGCCGCCTCCTCGCCCGGCGGCACGACGACGAGCCCATCGGGCTTTCGAAGGTCGGAGGCGATCTTCGCGACCAGCTTCGTCGTGGCTGCGCCGACGCTCGCCGTGAGCCCGACCTCGTCGCGCACCGCCGCCCTGATCCGTCGGGCGATGGCCTCCGGTGGGCCGAAGAGCGGCTCGCTGCCCGCCACGTCGAGGAACGCCTCGTCGATCGAGACCTGCTCGAGCAGCGGCGTGAAGCGCCCCAGGATCTCCATCACCCGCCGGCTCTCGCGGCGGTACTTCGCCCCGTCAACCGGCAGGAAGGCGCCGGCCGGGCAGAGCGCTGCAGCGGTGCGGAGCGGCATTGCCGAATGAACGCCGAACGCGCGAGCCTCGTAGCTGGCGGCCGAGACGACGCCGCGGGCCCGCGGGTCGCCGCCGACGATCACCGGCCGGCCGCGCAGCTCCGGCCGGTCGCGCTGTTCCACCGCCGCGAAGAACGCGTCCAGGTCGACGTGGAGGATCGTGGGGGCCGTTCGCACCCGCCTATCATCGCGGCGACGTGACCTCCACCGATAGCCCCGCCGCGGGCCCGCGCGATGCCGCCCGGTCGCTCGTGCGCGACCACGCGCTCATGGTTGCGGGGGCAGGCCTCGTCGCGTTCGTCCTCGCCTGGTTCGCGCCGCCGGTCGCCATCGCGGTCGCCTGGCCGTTCCTCTTCGCGATCCCCGGCTGGCTCCTGGTCGGCCGAGCCGTGCCCCGGCTAGGCCCGGCGGGGCGGCTGGGCGTCGGGATCGTCGTCTCCACGTATGTCGCGGCCCACCTCGCGAACGTCGTCGGCCTCGCCGCGGGCGACTTCGACCGGCCCGTCGCGCTCGCGGCGGCCGCGATCCTCGCCGCCGCCAGCCTCGTGCTGGCCGTGGCCCCGCTGCCCGGCCTCGCTCCTCCGCCGTCGCTGGATCCCCGGCGCGCCCTCGCCGCCGCACGAAGCGAGCCCGCGCCGTTCGCGCTGGCCGCCTTCGCGGTCCTCCTGGTCGGCAGCATCCTGGCCGCGAACGCCTGGCGCGAGATCCCCGGCGGCTGGGTCTCCGGCGGTTGGAACTGGAGCGACTTCCTCGTCCACGTCTCCATCGGCCAGAGCATCGTGGAGGGCAACTTCCCGCCCCAGGTCCCCTACTTCGCCGGCGTTCCGCTCACCTACCACTGGTTCGCCGACTTCCATGGCTCGATCGCCGCCGCGACCGCGGGTCTCCACGTGATCCCTGTCTTCATCGTCTCCAGCGCGCTCATGGCTGGGGCCCTCGCGCTCATCGCGTGGGAGCTCGCGCGGCACCTGACCGGCAGCCGGCGCGCGGCCACGATCGCGACACTGCTCATCCTCACGGGCGGCGGCATGGGCTGGATCCGGCTCGTCATCGACGTGCAGGCGGGGGTCGGATCCGCGTGGGAGCTCGTCCAGCGATTCCCCTACGACAACACGTGGGAGCCCGGCAGCCCGGAGTTCAAGATCGCCTCGATCCTGGGGACCGGCCTCTTCCCGCACCGGGCCACGACGTTCGGGCTGCCCGGGCTCCTCTCCGTGCTCCTCCTCGTGC
>Ga0315295_10006305_pt1 | contig 10121 bp, 6 predicted proteins | sample YL17G14_0_MG_FD_204453 | JGI IMG/M metagenome (GOLD analysis project Ga0315295, IMG submission 204453) | Sediment microbial communities from Yellowstone Lake, YNP, Wyoming, USA - YL17G14_0 | ecosystem: Environmental > Aquatic > Freshwater > Lake > Sediment | place: USA: Wyoming | collected... | reverse complement strand
GCCAGTCCTCCCCCCACAATGATCACATCTACTTTTTCCATATTCCTTCCACCGTATGGATATTATTAATCCATTATCACTTATAGATCAAGCAAGTCTCAGTCTACCTTACTTGCACCCCGTAATGGAATAATTCTTTTCGAACGTTCTTAATTCCACATTCCGTATTCCGAAATCCGCATTACAAAAGGCCAACTTTTTTATGGATGGCACCGAATCTCAATCTTTAAGTCTGGTGCCGTCAAGACGGACACCGATAAACCTAAAGAAACTACGGCAAAGGGAAAGATGGGGATGACTCTATTGATTTGTTTCGCCCACTCCGATACGAACGACGGAAGGGGAAGAAGATACTCCTCTTACGGTAGGAATACTTTTTTCTCTTGACAGGTGCCTTTTAATGGGTGACCCCACGCCCCCGAAGGATGGATGCTCTCTGCGCTATGCGAATTTCTGAGAGAGGCCGAAGACTGCCGGACTGCTTTCGAGAAAGAGAAGTAGGTTACCATTTCATCATCCTCTTTTTCCAAAAGGCTCTTTTTTGCCCCAAAATTGCCACTCTAAGGCTAAAATTAGCCCCTTTTTTTCACAATTGATTCATAAAATCAATTGCTTGACTTGGTCCGACCCCGTGTTCTTTTCATGCAAAATTTTTTCTTGACAAACGATTTACAAATTTGTTATTTTAAAATAAAAATAGTAACAGTGTTACGATTATAGTAACAAATGGGAAATAAAAAAAGAAATTTAGGCTATTATTCTGTTTCTCTCGCAAAAGGATTAAGCATTTTGAGGCTTTTTAGCCGAGATCGTTCTTCCTGGAATCTTACCCAAATTGCACGGAGCATAAGTATCAATAAAACCTCGGCTTTTCGTTTCGTCAATACATTAGTCCAATTGGGTTATCTCAGAAAACATCCACAAACTAAATTAATTTCTCTCGGGCCGCAGGTCGTTGGATTAGCTTTGGCTTTTTCTCAAACAGAAAATTTGAGCGAAATCGGCAAACCTTTTATTGATGAAGTTTCTGAGACATATAACTTAACTGTTGAATTGGCATTGTATCAGGAGGATGTGTTAGTCGTAGTATACCGGAGAGAGGCTAGGGACGCATTAGTTCCTCGTTTTCCCGTAACTCGCACGACTGAACGATTTTATTGCACCTCCTTGGGGAAAGCAGTTTTAGCTCACCTTCCAGCCGACGAATTGAAAAGTACTGTTGAGAAACTCTCCCTAGTGCCAAAAACACGCTACACAATAGTGAATAAAAGCAAGCTGCTAGCTGATCTGCAAAAGACCAGAGAAAGGGGCTATGCCCTGAATAATGAAGAATGGGTACTGGGTTTAGCCGCTGTAGGTGCTCCCATAATAAATTTGAATACTAATAAGATAATAGGAGCGGTTTGCTTTGATTTTTCGAAAAGTCATACTTCAATAAAGATGATCGAAGAAAAGTATGCTGAACTGCTTCTTAAGTTGGGGCGAGACATTTCGCAAGCGGTAACCATTCAACTTTAAATAGGCGAGGGATGGAATTACCAAAAAAGTTGGATACCAATAACAAGGTGATGATTACAGTGGCTCCAGTGGGTTCTTATCCAACGAAGAAAGATAATCCAAATCTTCCTATTACTCCAGAAAAGATAGCTATTAAAGTTTACCGGGCATATAATGCCGGTGCTTCGGTGGTCCATCTTCATGCTCGAAACTTGGAAACATATGAGCCGACGGCTGATCCTGCCATCTACCGGGCTATCGTTGAGGCAGTTCGAGAGAGATGTCCTGAAATCATCATTCAACTTTCCACAGGTACAGGGGCAGCAAAACTGGGTTTATCACCTGAAGAACGCATTGAACATTGGGTGAGACGGGAAGGTCTTGTTCCTGAGCCCTTGAGTTACAGTCTTGTTTTAGGAGTCATAGGAGGTATCCCTGCAACCGTGAAAAATCTGATCAATATGGTTGATGCTTTGCCCGAGCATTGTATCTGGCAGGTGATTGCTATGGGCCGATTTCAAATTCCTCTGGGTACTGTCGGAGTAATAATGGGTGGGGGAATTCGAGTTGGATTTGAGGATAACATTTACCTTAGCCGTGGGATTTTAGCCAAAAGTAACGCCGAGCTTGTAGAAAAAGCCGTAAGGATAATTAGGGAGGTGGGGCGAGAAGTCGCCTCTGCCAGGGATACACGCCAAACTTTGCAGATTTGAAAGAAGGATATCTTGGAATTAGGAAAGGTAGACGTATGTTAGCAATTCCTGGAAATGTATTTCCACGTAAATTGGATGGTCCTTTACCCAAAGCGATAAAGGCATGTGGTGTTTGGATTGAAGATGATCAGGGGCGCCGTTATCTAGACGCCAGTGGTGGTGCTGTAGTAGTTAATCTTGGGCATGGGAGACCCGAAATTGCCAAAGCCATATATGATCAACTTCTGCAATGTGATTACGTACATCCAACTATGTTTACAACACCTATAACCGAAGAATTGGCCCAGGCATTAACGAGGCATGCTCCAACAGGAATTGAACGATTCTACTTTCTGTCAGGAGGGGGAGAAGCGGTCGAAATGGCTATTAAGTTGGCCCGACAAATCCACTTAGCGTATGGCAATACCCAAAAATTCCGCCTCATTTCCAGGTGGAAATCCTATCATGGTCTTACGTTAGGTGCTTTGTCCGCAATGGGCAGAACATCTTTCCGGACACCATTCGCACCCATGTTATCCGAGGTTATCCATATTAGTCCACCTTACTGTCTTCGCTGTTCTTACGGATTGACCTTCCCTAAATGCCAGCTACGCTGTGCCCTAATTTTGGAGGAAACAATCCAGAATGCTGGACCTGGAACGGTATCCGCCTTTCTTGGAGAGACAGTAAGTGGTGCGACCCTAGCAGCCTATCCGCCCCCCCCTGGTTATTGGGCATTGATCCGCCAAATCTGTGACCGTTACAATGTTCTGCTCATCTTGGACGAGGTTATGTGTGGTATGGGCCGGACTGGACGCTGGTTCGCTTCTGAACACTACGATGTCATCCCGGACATCGTGACTTTGGGTAAAGGTCTTAGCAGTGGGGCGATTGCGCTATCCGCTGTAGGAGTTCAATCTAAACATTTTGAGGCCATTAGATCTGAAAACGGGGTTTTTGTCCACGGCGGCACCTTTACCCATCATCCTGTGGCAGCTGCAGCGGGCCTTGCTGTAATTGGTATAATGGAGCGAGAGAATTTGGTAGAGCGCGCAGCTAATGTGGGGCAAAGCTTGGGTAGCCAATTGACCACTCGGTTATATGAACACCCCAATGTGGTTGATATTCGCGGCCTCGGAATGATGTGGGGCATCGAGTTGGCAAAGGATAAGGAAACACTTGAACCCTTTCCTCGCCGAGAAAAAGTGACTGAGCGAGTCTGGCAGGTTCTTTTTGATAGAGGAATTGTGACTTATAGAACCACTGGTTTAGCGGGATTGGACGGAGATGCCTTGGTTATTTCTCCACCCTTTACCATAGAAAATGATGATGTCACTTTTGTGGTTGAAAATGTAAGTCGTGTCTTGGAAGAAACGTTGCAATAAACAATGGAGTCATTTGCTAATATTTATTGGGTGAACCGCTTGAGGGGGTGAAAGATGATGTACGGATGGCGAGGAAAGATTATTCGCGTTGATTTGAGCAACAATAAGATTCAGGAAGAAGCTATAGATATCCAAGTCGCTAAAAATTACATTGGAGGAAGAGGCTTAGGTATTTATTATCTGCTCAAAGAGGTAGACCCCCGTTGTGATCCTCTAGATGAAAAGAACATATTGATAATGGCAGCAGGACCTCTGACAGGAACTCGGGCCCCTACAGGAGGCCGATATATGGTTGTGACTAAATCGCCTCTAACCGGAGCGATCACATGTTCTAACTCGGGTGGCCAATTTCCTGCTAATATGAAAAAAGCTGGTGTAGATATGATCATTTTTCAAGGGAAAGCAACTGAGCCTGTATATCTCTGGATTGATAGGGGTAAGGCAGAAATTCGCCCTGCGTCTCACATTTGGGGTAAAAATACCCACGAGTGCGATGATGCTTTGCACAAAGAGACTAACCCAAAGGCGCGGGTTGCTTGTATTGGACCTGCAGGAGAAAGATTGGTGCGAATTGCAGCTATCATGAACGACAAGGATAGGGCTGCTGGACGATCTGGTGTTGGAGCTGTTATGGGATCCAAGAATCTCAAAGCTGTTGTGGTATATGGAGATAGTGAGGTGCCTTTATGGGATGAGCAAGCTTTTAAAGAAACCTGCAACAAGTATTATGAAAAATTCAATCAAAGTACTAAAATCAGTCCGCCAATCCTGCGATTGCATGGTACGGCTTATACTGTCGCAGCTACACAGAGCCACGGAGTTCTACCGACAAGAAACTTCCAACAAGGAACTTTCGAAGGATGGGAAGAAATCTATGGCGAGACATTGAGTAAGAAATTTCTACTTCGACACAAGGCCTGTTTCAGTTGTCCTATCTCGTGTGGCCGAGTTACTCGGGTAAATGAATCACCTTTCGAAGGGGAGGGGGAAGGTCCAGAATATGAAACCATATACGCTCTGGGGAGCGACTGTGGAGTAAACAATTTAGCAGCTGTAACGAAAGCTAATTATCTTTGTAATGAACTTGGCTTAGATACAATATCGATGGGGTCTACTATTGCGTGTGCGATGGAGCTGAGGGAACGAGGATACCTTCCAGAAGCGGATGTGGGTAAGCCCCTCCGGTTTGGAGATGGTGAAGCGATTGTTGATCTTACACGGATGACGGGACTTAGGGAGGGGTTCGGAGACATTTTGGCTGAAGGGAGTTATAGACTGGCCCAACGATACGGACATCCGGAACTGGCCATAGTTTCTAAGGGTCAAGAATTTGCAGGATATGACCCTCGTGGGGAACAAGGTATGGGATTAGCTTATGCTACATCTAGTATCGGCGCCTCTCATATGCGTGGTGATTTGGCTTATATGGAGTTACTTGGTATCCCTGTACTTATTGATCCTCTCACTTGGAAGGATAAGCCCTCGATTGTCATAGATTTTCAAAATCTGTTTGCCATTATCGACTCAGCAGGGCTTTGTGTATTCTTCTCAATCAGGAACCTTGTGACTCAAACCATAGACATTCGACCGGTGGGGATCCTAGAGCTGCTGAATGCGGCTACGGGAGCTGAGTATGATTTGGATCAATTGGTGCGGGCTGGAGAAAGGATTATCAATGCCGAGCGGCTCTTTTTAGTTAGGGCAGGGTTTTCGCGGAAAGATGATACTTTACCGCCTAGAATCCTTCAGGAGCCTTTGCCTGATGGACCAGCAAAGGGCATGGTTTGTCACCTGGACGAAATGCTCACTGAATACTATGAACTCCGGGGATGGACCCAGGATGGTATTCCTACAGACGAGAAGCTTAGAAAATTAGATCTAGTCTGAGTGCATACATAGAGAGGAATGGGAAATTGGGACTTTGTAGCATTTAATCCATTCTTATTGGTGATGGTAATTTGAAAAAAAAATGTTCGAAATGCATCTAAAATCACAGGATCTAAAATGACAGGAGCCAAATTCATCGCAGAGACCCTAAAAGGATATGGAGTAACACATATTTTTTATGTTGAAGCTATTCTAAGACGGGCTCTTGTAGAAATGGAGAATTTAGGGGTAAAACGAATTTTAACACACTCAGAGAAGGCAGCAGCTTATATGGCGGATGGGTATGCAAGGGTGAGTCATAAACCAGGGGTTTGCATGGCTCAATCAGTGGGAGCTGCCAATTTAGCCTCTGGGCTTCAGGATCCATACTTAGGTCTTTCACCTGTGATTGCATTAACGGGTCGAAAACCTCCCATTGCGCAGTATCGAAATGCATACCAGGAAATTCTACATGGTCCCATGTTTGAACCTGTTACCAAATATAATGTTTCCGTGGATACTGTGGAGCAGCTTCCTTATTTGCTTCGCCAGGCATTTAGAGAGGCGACTTCAGGAGCTCCCGGTCCAGTTCACCTGGACATAATGGGTTATTCAGGAGAAATAATTGAAACAAGTGAGAGAATTTTGGAAGTAATTATTGAAGAGCCTTTCACTAATTGTCCGTCATACCGTCCTGAACCTGATGTAAAAAGTGTACGTGAAGCTGCAGAGATTTTGGAACACGCTGAGCGACCAGTGATTGTTGCAGGAGGAGGAACGATAACATCTGCAGCAGGCCCTGAGGTTGTAAAACTTGCAGAGACACTATCAATACCGGTCGTAACCTCTCTAAATGGGAAGGGGACCATTCAAGAGAATCATCCCCTTAGTGTAGGTGTTGTTGGATCTTATTCAGGGTGGTGTGCCAATAAGGTAGTTTCAGAAGCTGATTTAGTATTATTTATTGGGAGTCATACTGGAGATCAAGTTACTAACAATTGGACTGTCCCACAGCAGAGCATACCAATAATACAGATCGATATAGACCCGTTAGAGTTGGGTAGAAACTATCCTCATACTATAGGAATAATGGGGGATGCCAAAGTAACTGTGCGTATGCTCATTGAGTTTCTTAAATCTGAAAAAAATAAATCACAGTGGGCTGACCATGCCCAAGAATTGGTAAAAGAGTGGCAGAATGAATTTGCGCCCTTATGCAATTCCGATGCATCTCCCATACGTGTAGAAAGGTTATGTAAGGAACTTACTGATTTTCTACCATCGAATGCCATTCTTGTTTCGGACACGGGCTATGCTGCGATTTGGACAGGTACGTTGGTTTATCTGAATCATCTCGACCAAAAATATATTCGAGCGGCTGGTTCCCTGGGTTGGGCATTACCTGCATCCATAGGGGCAAAATGTGCAGCACCTGAAAGGCCTGTGATATGCTTCATTGGCGATGGGGGATTAATGTATCATCTAAGTGAGCTTGAGACTGCTAGTCGGCACAACATAAAGACAGTGACTCTAGTAAACAATAACCATTGTTTGAGGCAGTGTTTGGAGGGCGTAAATCTTGCCTATGGAGATAGGCCAGGTAATAGAGGTGAGATGTGCATGTTTCGGGAGGTTAATTTTGCCAAGATTGCTCAAGAAATGGGTTGTTTTGGAATTCGAGTCGAAAGTCCTAGAGAAATCTCCGAAGCCTTAAGGAAGGCTTTAAAGGCCGATCAACCAGCAGTTGTTGATGTAGTAACCGATATAAAATGTAAGCCTCCAAGTCCATGGGTGCCATTTTAACAAATGATGATTATCGAGTTAGATAGCTACTTATAAGGAGGAATTTCATTATGTACATATACGTGAATGGTGATTTCGTCCTCGAAGAACAAGCAAAGATTTCAGTTTTTGATCACGGGTTCCTATATGGGGATGGAGTTTTTGAAGGTATTAAGGCTTATAATGGTCGAATCTTTGCCTTGGATGAACATGTAGACCGTTTCTACGAATCGGCACAGTCGATTAAATTAGAATTACCACTCAACCGAAGCGAAATGAAAAGGGCAATTATTGAAACGGTTAAACGGAACAACTTAAAGGATGCTTACATTCGCCCTGTTGCTAGTCGGGGAAAAGGTGCGCTAGGTCTTGATCCCAGAAGTTGTCCGAGAGCAACAGTAGTCATCATTGTGGATAGCGAGATCTGTCATCCTGAAGACACAGGTGAAACGCTTATGAGCAAAAAAGGAATAAAGGTAATAACCACTACTTTTCGGCGTAATGGTCCAGATGTTCTCAGTCCACGTGTAAAATCGACAAATTATTTAAACAATATTCTGGCCAAATTACAGGCCAATGCCGTAGGAGTTCAGGATGCAATCTTTTTAAATAACCAGGGATTCGTCTGCGAGCTGACCGGCGACAACCTGTTTATTGTGAAGAACTCTAGAGTTATTACTCCGCCGCTTTGGTTTGGGATCTTGGATGGAGTAACCAGGCGAACTGTTATGCGCATTGCACAAGAGATAGGGTTTGATGCAGTGGAGGAACCTTTAACCTTACATGACTTATATACGAGTGACGAATGCTTTTGTACGGCTACTCGTATTGAAATTTTGCCAATTATTTGGATAGATGGAAGACAGATTGGAAACGAAACCTCTGGCCATGTGACGAACCAAATTACGAAAAGATTTTTAGAGCTTGTTAACCAGGAGGGTACTCCTATCTATGATAGTTAATTGATTGATTCAAACGCTTCGCGCTTTATATTAGACGGATAGAGGCATTAGATTTATTTTGGGATTTTGTAGAAATGTGTTGGAAATGTAATCCTAGGGAATCTAGAATCTAAAGGATGGTTTGCCGGGAAGGTATTCAATGATATTTGGCATTAGATCTATGATGAGAAAGTTTGATATCTGATTGTTTACGGTTGAGGTTTCAGGATGATGTTGATTATAGAGTAAGTCAGGATAACCATGAAAACATCTTTTATAAATTCTGAGAAATTTATAACACGTTATTTAAATGATAAAACAACATCCGGAGGAGAATGATAAATATGGAGAAAGTCTGGTTGCATCTATGGCCAAATGACATTCCAAAAACTCTAAATTATCATGGTGGATCTAAACCATTATTTGAATATTTGAGACAATGGGCTTTAGAGGAACCGGAGAAGCCGGCAATAATTTTTTATGGGAAGTGTATTACTTACAAAGAATTGGATGAAATGTCAGATCGGTTTGCAACTTTTCTTCTTCAGCAAAAATTACAAAAGGGAGATAGAATTGTTATCTACATGCATGATTCTCCATATTTTCCTATTGCTTTATATGGCTCTCAAAAGGTAGGTGTATCAGTTGTTCCATGCAGCCCAATGTACAAGGAGTGGGAACTTGAACATGAGCTAAATGATATAGAACCCAAGCTAATCGTTTGCATGGATCGTCTATATCCCGTGCTTAGAGTAATTCGCAAAAAAAAGCCACTAAAAACTGTCGTTGTAGGAAGCTTACGAGATTTCTGTGATTTTCAATCAGATATTAATATTCCAAAGGAATTTGAATTCTCCAAAGAGACATTTACTGACACTATTGAATTTAAAGAAATTTTGGACAAGGTGCCACCGAATCGACATCACATAGAGATAGACCTTAATAAAGATATTGCCTATATACCGTATACTGGAGGGAGCACAGGAATTCCAAAAGGAGTTATGCATACCTATGGGGCTGGTTTATTTAAGGCAGCATGTTGGACTTCGGTTCGGCGTTTCAGAAAAGATGAAAAAGTAATTGCGATTAATCCTCTTTTCCACATGGCAGGTTTAGTTAAGTCTTACGGTTATATATATTCAGGGACTACACAAGTTATGATGACTAGGTTTGATCCTTTGGCCTGCCTTCAAGCAATTGAAAGATATAAAGTTACAGGATTTCACGGACCAGTACCAACACTGATTGCTATAATGGATCACCCTGAAGCAGCTAAGTACGACCTTTCTTCTCTTCGTTGGTCAACTGCTACTTCTTTTGGCGTTCCCCTTACAGAGGAAATTGCCCAAAAATGGAAAAATTTCACCAAAGGCTGCACTGTTATTGAGTCCGCTTATGGTTTAACTGAGACTCACGATATGGATTGTTATATGCCGTGGGACAAAGCAATATATGGCACCGGTGAGATCCCTTGTGGCATCCCATCTTATGAGCAGGAATTTAAGATTGTCGACTTAGAAGACAATAGTAAAGAATTGCAAATAGGTGAAATGGGGGAAGTGGTGATACGCAACCCAGCCTTATTCAAGGGTTATTGGAAAAATCCAGAGGCAACTGCACAAGTCTTAAGAGATGGCTGGCTTTATACAGGAGATGTTGGAAGGTTCGACCAGAATGGGTACTTTTACTTAGTAGGTAGAAAGAAGGAAATGATTAAGGTATCAGGATTTGCTGTTGCCCCCGCTGAAATTGAAATGTTTTTGAATCGTCACCCCGCTGTTGAAGAATCAGCTGTTGTAGGAATTCCAGATGAAATCAGAGGGGAGGTGGTAAAAGCAGTAATAGTCCTTCGACCTGAATATGTTGGGAAAATCAAGGAGTCCGAGATTATTGAATGGGCTAAGGATAAAATTTCTTCCTATAAAGTTCCGAAAGTTATTGAGTTCAGAGACAAACTT
>Ga0315295_10006304_pt1 | contig 10122 bp, 14 predicted proteins | sample YL17G14_0_MG_FD_204453 | JGI IMG/M metagenome (GOLD analysis project Ga0315295, IMG submission 204453) | Sediment microbial communities from Yellowstone Lake, YNP, Wyoming, USA - YL17G14_0 | ecosystem: Environmental > Aquatic > Freshwater > Lake > Sediment | place: USA: Wyoming | collected... | reverse complement strand
CAAGCATTCTGCCACAGATCTTATTTAAACGAAAATCCGAAATTCTATTTATCCCATAATGAGAGATTAGAATTTCTTGGGGATGCAGTTTTGGAACTGGTCGTCACAGAATATCTTTATCAAAAATATCCCCAAAAACCAGAGGGTGAACTAACAAACTGGCGGGCAGCTTTAGTTAATGCCAAAATACTAGCTGAAACCGCCAAAAAGCTCGGGTTTAATGACTTTCTTCTGCTTTCCAGGGGCGAAGAGAAAGAATTAGGCAAGGCGCGTCAGTATATCCTGGCCAACACTTCCGAGTCTTTTATAGGAGCTCTTTTCCTTGACCAAGGGTACAAAGCCTGCAATAGTCTTATTAAAAAGCACTTAATAAAAGAGTTGCCTAACATTATTAAATACGGCCTTTATAAGGATTCAAAATCGCGCTTTCAGGAAGAAGCCCAAGAAAAGGTAAACGTTACTCCGACCTACCAGGTATTAAAGGAATGGGGCCCTGATCATGCTAAAAGTTTTATTGTTGGAGTTTTCCTTAATAAAGAACTAGTAGCTGAGGGTAAAGGTTTCTCAAAGCAGGAAGCTGAAGAAGCCGCAGCTAAAAAAGCATTAGAAACTAAAAAATGGTAAAATGTTAACTATTCGTTTTTTAAGAACCGGTAAGAAAAATCAACCTTTTTTTAGGATAGTTGTTACAGAAAAGAATAATCCGCCAACGGCCGGCCGTTTTACTGAGATAGTCGGTTTTTATAATCCCTTGACTAAAGAGAGAAATTTAAAGACTGACAGGATTAAATACTGGATTTCAGTTGGGGCAAAACCTTCAGATACTGTTCATAATTTACTGGTTGCAGAAAAAGTTATTGAAGGAAAAAAAATAGCCTTAAATAAAGCAAAGAAAGAAAAGACTGAAGCTGCTTCGGAACCTCCAGTTGAAAAAGCGCCAAAGAAAGAGAAATCCGAAGAGGTTAAGCCAAAGGAAGAAAAGAAGACCGAAACGAAAGCAGAAGAAAGAAAAGAAGAACTAGCACCCATTAAAGAAGAGAAACCCCAAGTAGAAGAAAAGAAAGCTAAGGAGAAATTAGAAGAAAAGAAACCCTCCGTCGTCCTCCCGCTAAAGCGGGACGGAACTCTGGAGGGCAAGGAAGAACCTGCTCCCGTTGAGGCCGAAAAGCCGGAAGAAAAAACCGAAGAGTAGGGGATTGAATAAATAAGGAAAACACAGGCAAAACACCTTTTTAAAGGGTGTTTTTTTGTTTAAAATCGGGGCTTTTAACCCCGCACCAATTTTGATATTCTATAATCGAAAACCAAAGAAAAATATACAACAGAAAAAAATACCTGCAGTCTGCGTGGGGCGAATAGCCCCATTCTTTATTGGGCGAAGCGGACTGCCATTGATTTTCTTGCAAATTTGGTGTTGGGGTTGACAAATTATAGGTAGTATGCTATAATACAAATGTAAGAGGATGAAATAAGACGTAAATCATTTTCCTTCAAAACTGGAAGAAAAAGATTTGCACCTTAATATTCGAAGAGAAGGGATTCAAGGCGTCATGAGGAATGATTGTTGGCACTCGGGAAATGTATATCTGCTTTACCGCAGATTATATCCTCCCGAGAGTCAGCAATCTCCTCTTGACCGCTTCCCTTCTCTCTCTGTCAATTTACTTCAGAAATATAAGCCTGGAGGCAATTGACAGGGAAATATTTAAAGATAAATAGGGTTTTAACCCCGCACCAATTTTGCCATTTCATAATAGAAGATCCAAGAAAGATATACTACGATATAAAACTCTCGCAGTCCGCGTGTCCCGAATAGGGACAACCCACAATGGGCGAAGCGGACTGCCATCGAAATTCTTGTAAAAGACGGTGCTGGGGTTGACAAATTTATATTAGTATGCTACAATATTTCTGTTAGAGGATAATAACGGTACTTTAAATAAATATACTTGTCCTCCGAAGTTCCGCTCAGCGGAACGAAGGAGGAAAAAAATCGACCCTCCGTCGCTAAAGCTATGGAGGGCAAGGGGAGAGAGTCCCGCCAAAATTCCGCTTCGCGGAACCTAGGAGGGTAAAAAGCGATCATCAAGCTATTTAGCAATGATTGCAGGGCTAAATTGCTTGATGATCGTTAGGTCGCCATTTTGACATTTGGACCAACAGGCGGCTCTCTTCGAGAGCCGCCTGTTGCATTACTTGCCCCGTATCAATTTTGCTGAATTATTCAATGATACTGTTGTAAATTATAGTAGTCTTGTAAAACTTTCGCGATGGCCGGGGCCGAAACAAACCAGTCGCCACTTCGTGTCTCCTTGTAATTGCTTCGCAATTAAAAGGCCTTTCCCGCGGAGAGGGCATCGCCAAAATATTTTGAGCAAAATTGATATGGGGTAGAAACAGGAAGGACTTTGAAAACCATACCCCGTAGTTCCCGCTTTAGCGGGATGGTACGGGGTAAATATGGATTCCCCGCCTAAGTCGTAGCACATAAAATCTATGTACTCGATTAAGGCGGGGATAGAAATGATTGAAACGATAGTTTCGCTTCCCCTTAGTTCGTCAAAAATTGATGAATTAAGGGGAGGTATTAATAAAATTTAGCGATGAGAGAATTGGAAAAAACGGAGGATGGGTCTCCGGTAATCTTTCTAGTTCTCTCCTTGCTATTCTCCTCCTGTGGAGGAGGACCGGTATTCCGGTAAGAACAAGGAGAACGAAATTAAAAGCGCGCAATGAGTGATCCGCGCCCCCTAAGCAATTATTAAATAGTTTAGAGGGCGGGATTACTGATTGGGCATGAAAGGAGGTGAATCGGATGTATTACTGTCGTGACCGTAGCGGTTGCCTTCACTTCGGGCAGACGCCTGAGGATGCGATCGCTAAGGCAGTCGCCGCGAACCTTGAAATGCGATAATGCCGGTCATCCTGGTCACCATCCGTGGGGAACCCTGGAGGGAGTCGCTCATCTCCGCCAGGGTTCCCCCAATCACCCGAGTTCGTTAAAGAATTAATGGATTCAGGCGAGGGCTTTCTTTTACCGGGCTAGATGATTTCCAAGCAGTGCTTGGCCGTCGGAGAAAGCTCATGAGGCAGATGAGGGAATATGCGATTTATGGCATGGGGTCATCCTATGTCCATAGCTAGCGAGCCCGGTCGCGAGTGTATCCTCATCTGTCTCCCCCCTAATTCTAAAATTTTCTGGTCTCGCGGAAATTTCTTTTTTATAAAAGAAGCTTCGGCGGGAGTAAGAAGGAGGAGTTCGATGCGTATTTTCATAGGACTACTGGCCATAGTAGTACTGTTGGTCAGTATAGCATGCGGTTTCCAAGACTATCCTGACTCTCTTCCCCCTGGTCACCACCGTACATCAGCGGAGTACTACTGGAAGGTGGTGATCGATAAGGTGGATGAGAACCGGGTGTACTACACGGATTCCCAGCCAGTCTGTTCTACGCAGATAACAAGCGAGGATCAGCAGCAGACATTTGTCTGTATAGGTATTGTCTGTATGGACTCTCCGCGCCAGCCGCGAGAGTTCGCAAAAGACATTTTCTATACGGATCGATTGTGTGATGGTGGCGAGGGGAAAATCCAAATAATTCCCCAGGGATCCATCGTTAAGTACTAGTTCACTTCCTGCCGGCAAGGTTGAGGGAGGCACGCGCACTCGCGCACCTCCCTCACCACCACAAATTTATTTAGTCTCTCCGAAATTTTCTTTACGGGGAAATGAAGAAAGTTTCGGGAAGATTAGTCAAGTTAGTTAAGGAGGGTTCGATGAACGAAAAGATTTCTGAGTTCGAGCAAGCGATGACGATAGCTAAATACAGCTTCGTCGTTGCTCTCTGTGTCCTCGCCGTCCCCGTTTTGGTGGCTGCGCTGATAGTCGGATAGCAGGAAGGAGCGCGAGATGCCCGAAACCAGAAAAGGAATCGTCCTTCGTTACTGTAAAGACTGCCGTGACTTTCACGTCGGCTGGCAGTGTGGGACAGTGATCGAGGGTCGAGAGTGCGGGACCGTAAGCTCGCTCACCGAGAAGTGGTGTCGAGCTTGCGGTACAGAGTGTCCTCGCGAGGTGGCTCTCATCGCCACTCTTACGCGGACCGTCCCGCTCGCCCATATATCTACCCAGGCCAAAAACTAGGGTCGTACTTCACCGTCGACCATCACTTTAGGGAAGGAGGCGTTCACTCACGTTTTCCTTGCCTCTTCCCTTGAGCTCATCAAAATTTGGTGAGTTGAAGGGGAGGTGATAAAAGTGCGCGGAATGATTCTTGCGTTAATTGCAGTTGTTGTTGTCTTCGGTGTTATCTATGACGGAGGCATGTACCTCCTATACAATTACATCATCGACAACATCAGCGCTGCGATCCTGTAGTCGGTCACTCGAAGGGAGGGAGACCCTCACTCACCACGTCTCCCTCCCACCCCGAGTTTTAGTGACGAGAGAATTGGAAAAAACGGAGGACGGGCCTCCGGTAATCTTTCTAGTTCTCTCCTCATTTGACCACCGCCAGTAAGGCCAGAGCTCTAGGCAGTAAGGAGGCTGCTAATTAGAGCCGAACCTGATGGCAAAGAAAGGAGGGTTTAGTGATGGAGTTATGGTTGGTGATTACTTCCGGAGTGCTGGCCCTGATTCTCACTATCATAGGGCTAGTAGTCGCATACCACACAGTGCCCAAATCGAAGGCGGGAATCGGCTTGATAGGCGTGGGACTTCTCCTAATCGGAGGGATCTTCGGCGGAACCGCCATTACCGGTCTCTTCATTATGGAGAGCGACAACCTGATGTATCAGTTGGACCTTGGTGCACCGGTACGGGAGCTCCTCGTGTCGGAGGTCTCAGGGTCCGACGTCTGCGGTCTCCTCGAGAACGGTGATGACCGGCTTTGTGTCTCCAAGGAAAAGATCCTGAACTGGGAGACAAAGGCGCCTGGCTTCGACCCGCCCGGGGTCATTCCTCTGACCGGAAACTTCTACGGCGTTTCGTGGGTCACGGGATTCGGACAGGAAGGACTCCTGTTCGAATTGGCCCGGTAGCTTCAGCCCCGTCATCGCGTTCCCATCCAACGCACACGCTAAGGGGGAGGGAGCACGCGCACTCGCGTGTCTCCCTCCCCGAAGCATATTTTTAGAGAATATTTGACATAATTTTGAGAGCCCAGAGGCGCTTTCGTAGTAGGTGATTCCAGAAATCGCTTTGCGATTTCTGGAAAAGGAAATCTCTCTCCTCCCTGCTGCGGGAGCACCTCTGGTCTTGCTAATGGGGTTGACAAAGAATTTAAAAGTAATAAAATGCAAAAAGATAGTAGCTTCTTTAAATTTACCGATTCTCCGCAAGATTGAAAGAATCGGAAAGAAAGGTCGGGCTACTGAGTTCAGTAACTTAGTGATTGTTTCACTAACTGATAAAGAATTATGACAAAAGCATCTGATCAGGATTTCCTTGAGTACGTTGTTAAAGCTCTAGTTGATCATCCAGAGGATGTCAAAATCGACCGAAGGGTTGATGAAATGGGAGTTTTACTTTCTTTAAAAGTAAACCCCGAAGACATGGGCCAAATTATTGGCCGAGCTGGCGAAACTGCTAGAGGAATCAGAAGTCTGGTTAGGATTATCGGGATGAAAAATCATGCCCGAGTAAACCTCAAAATTGAGGAACCAGAAGGTGCCAGACCTGCTCGAGGAAGAAGGACAGAACCTAGTAAAGGAGAAGATCTAGAAGATCTGAAGCTGTAAACTTATTTCTGTTATTTTTTATAAGAACAGAAGCTACTAAAGTTTACAGAAATCAGAAAACCGTGCTATCATACCTGATAGCGCGGTTTTCGTTTTATGCAATTTGATATTATTACAATTTTTCCGGAAATTTTCAACTCTTATTTTAAAGAATCAATTATAAAAAGAGCTGTAAAAAAAGGCTTAATTAAGATTAAAATTCATAATTTGCGGAACTGGGCAAAAAATCGCCATCAAGCCGTTGATGACAGGCCCTATGGCGGCGGAATTGGAATGGTGCTAAAAATTGAACCTATTTATAAGGCGATAGCCGCTTTAAAAAAATCCAAGATCCAAGATCTAAGATCCAAAATTATTTTATTTACCCCTCGGGGTAAGAAATTTAATCAGAAAATAGCCCACCAATTTTCTAAATTAGATCGAATAATAATGATTTGTGGACGCTATGAAGGAATTGATGAAAGAGTGGCAAGCTATATCGCCGATGAAAAAATTTCAATAGGGGATTATGTTTTAATGGGTGGGGAATTGCCAGTAATGGTAATGATAGAAACAATGGCGAGATTAATTCCCGGAGTTTTAGGTAAGCCGCAGTTATTGAAGGAAAGAATTCCGTCTCTTCCCGGAAGAGGCGGGAGAGGATTTATTGAATATCCGCAATATACCAGGCCCGAAGTCTTTTCTCCCCGCTTTCGTCCTCCCGCTAAAGCGGGACGGGACTCCGTCGGGCAAGTAAAAAAAGGAGTCAGATGGCAGGTGCCTAAAGTTTTATTATCCGGTAATCACAAAAAAATCGCCGAATGGCGAAAAAAACATCAGAAAATTATCTCGTCTTGAATTTAGCGAAGGAACTCGTCCTGAGAGCATCGAAGGAACTCGTCCTGAGCGGAGCGAAGGATTGAAAAATAACTATTTTCCTGATAAGATAATTTTGATTAAAAGGGTGCGTAGTCCTGTAGGGAGCAGGAGCGGTCTGTAAAACCGATGTTCGTTAGGACCCTGTCGGTTCGACTCCGACCGCACCCACTTTCCTTTGCCCATGTAGCTCAGTTGGTAGAGCAACTCCATGGTAAGGAGTAGGTCAGCGGTTCAAGTCCGCTCGTGGGCTCTTAATAAAAAAATAATTTTCTTTACGGGGTATGGCAACAAAAAAAGCATTTATAAAACTTCAGTGCCAAGTTTGTAAAAGGATTAATTACTACACCAAAAAATCAAAAACAATGGTGGAGAAGAAGTTAGAATTGAAAAAATTCTGTCGTTGGTGCCGTAAGCATACCGTACACAAAGAAGGAAAGAAGTAAGATTGAGCAGATAAAAATTTGATAAGATATTGATATAACAATATGGAGATTAAAATTGTTAAAGATCCGATAAATAAGAAAGAGCTTTTTGATATCGCAAAAAAACAATTTGGCGATTTAGTTAAGGCGGTAGTTGATGTTGAACAGTTAATAATGGCGATAGGCGGCGAATTGCACGCTGACGAAGAAGTGGCGTTGATTGAACAAGAAGGATCAAGTCGGGAAAATACCTGGGGGATCAATTTATATCCCGAAAAACAAGAGAAGGAATGGATTGAGTTTGATTCAATTATTAATATTAAACCTTCTTCTGGTAATCGGTCACGGGAGGTGGAGAATTTGGAAATAAGAAAAAAAATCAAAAGTGTTGTTAAAAAATTAGTTATTAAGTAGATGCACCCTGCTATTCATAAGAATTTAGCTTCAGGCAGATGGCAAAAATTGTCTTTAGTTGAACAGCTTGGTAATATTGGTAGCGAAGTTAGTCGTGCTCGTCGATGGTTTGGGAAAGATAATAAACTTTACGAAAATTCTGTTCAGAAAACTCTTGAATTGTTCGACCTGACGCTCGCAGATCGCCGTTGGGTAGGCCGTTTAAGAGAAATCGGGCGCGCAAGAGAATTGTTTTGCGATGCTATTACTGGGGGCAAAGAATATAAAAGTTCACTAGAAGATCTAGACCATTATTTCTTCCATTACGCTTTCGCCGCACGGCGTAATGTGTAAAGTTAAAATAACGGTTTCCAATTTCGTTTCTATACTTTTTTGGGGGCTTAGTTTAATGGTAGAATGACGCTCTCCAAAAGCGTGGATGGGGGTTCGATTCCCTCAGCCCCTGCCATAAAAATTACTCCGTAATCTTCAGTTATTAGTTGTTAGTTTTTAGTTATTAGAATCGCCAATCTGTCCGCCAGTGGAGGAGATGGCGATTTTTTGGTAGGATAGAGGAATGGGAAAAGAAATTTTAGTGAAAAAATTTAATTCAAATTTATTAGCTGAATCGATACAAAGTTTGCTAAAAAGTCATGGTATCGCAAGTACTCTTAGGGTTGAAGGTGGAATAGAATTTAGAGGTGCCCTAGGAGATAGTTATGGTGCCGATTTATATGTTTTAGAAAAAGATTATGAGAGGGCAAAGAAAATTATTGAGAACGAATAAGTGGGGCTTTTTGTTTTGCCGGACGATTTTTTGATATCTGCCAGAGAGTTGTTCTCTCTCTTTAGATGTAAAATAAATAGCCAGTTCCGCATGCGGAACTGGCTTTCGTTTACGGGAAAACCGAGGGCAACGGATAGAGTGATAATGATCACCGCTACCCTCGGCTAGCACAGACTACTAGGTTCTTTTAGAACGTTTGAGGCAGGGCGTAGAGAAGGCCAAGGATCAGCCACACCGCCAGAAAGACGGCGACACTAATCCCTGCCCAGAAGATTGGTCCTCGCCTCATGCGCTGGTGCCACTTTCGATGTAGATGTTTCATGGTGGCACCTACCTCTACCAGGCCTGCTTGCCGCAGCCGCCAACGCCATTGCTGTACCAGGCACTGGCTACAGCCCACCTGGTCTGTTGGGACCAGGTTATGCCGAACGCCTTAAAAGCGAAGTTCGCTTTGGCATAGCCTTGGACCTCTCGGTTCCGGCTATACCAGTAGGCGTCGGCAGACAGCCCGGAATACGACCAGCCAGCGACATAGGTTACGGCGCCATGGTATGGCGGGTCAGTGAATCCCGTAACAGAGCCGAATGGCTGGTAGTAAATCCTTGTCGTCACCCAGAGCTTGTAGAGGGGAAGTTTAGCAGTTGATTTCCCCACATACTCTGAGTAACAGCTGAGACTGTAGGTTGTAGCTGCGGGGGCATAGCTTACCGCAGAAGCTGCGGTGAGCATATCGCCGGCAGTTCGTGCCGGACAGGACTTCCCGATGACGTTACTGAAGAGCAGCACATCTGCGATGTTGACCTTGCCGTCGGCATTGAGGTCAAACCGCCGGTTGTTGCCCCCGAGGTTGCCCCGGAAACGGAGGATATCGGCAGTGGTGACTCGGCCATCTCCATTGATGTCGAATGGCCAAGTTTGCCGAATCTCATTGGTGGGACAAGACCGCAGGGGGTCAGTCCCGACCAAGGTCTCCACCGAGTCAGGGAAACCGTCAGCGTCAGCGTCGGCTGTTGCCGGAGCTGGATCGCAGGCGTCACCGAGTCCATCGTGGTCCCGATCCCCATCCGCAGGCCGACAAAGGGTTTGAGAAAAAGTTATGTCGGCCTTGGATGCGTCTTCCATGTACTGCTGAACTTCGGGTTGGGGATCTCCGGCATGAGCAGGCGAACCTGTCCAGCCGAAAATAACCACCGTAGCCAGCAGCACAACTACCAGATGCTTTCTCACGGGAGCCTCCTTTCGCTATACGCTGCAGATAGGCCCCCGTCCCTCAGCTTTAAATCTGTGCTATTTTAATTATACTTAATTTAAAATATTTGTCAAGTTATAATGAAACCTCGCTGTTTATTTTTTTATATTCATATGCTATTATTTTCTAATGGAGAAATTAATTTTACGGAAATGTGGAGATCCGGTTCTGAGGAGAAAATCTGAAGAAATAAAGGAAATAACAAAAGAAACTCGTGAGCTTGCAGAGAGAATGAAAAAGACAATGCTGGAAAATAATGGAGCAGGGTTAGCTGCCCCTCAGATCGGTATCTCAAAAAGAATAATCATTGTTCAAACAGAAAAGGGGCCAGAAGTTTTTGTTAACCCAAAGATTATTAAAAAAAGCACAGAAACCACCATTGATGAAGAAGGATGCCTCAGTGTTCCGGGAGTTTATTTAAAAATAAGAAGAGCAAAGGAGATTTTAGTAGAAGCTCAGGACTTAGAGGGAAGAATCTTACAGGTTGAGGCTAAAAATCTCGCTGCCAGGGTTTTTCAGCATGAAGTTGACCATATAAACGGCGTATTAATTATTGATAAGCTTAATTTTTTCCAGAAGCTAAAAATTAGAAATAAATTAAAAGGATTCTCTTAATAATAACTTTCTTGCTGATAATTCCATGGGGTGTCTTGACAACATTCTTTAGGGGAATA
>Ga0315295_10006302_pt1 | contig 10123 bp, 6 predicted proteins | sample YL17G14_0_MG_FD_204453 | JGI IMG/M metagenome (GOLD analysis project Ga0315295, IMG submission 204453) | Sediment microbial communities from Yellowstone Lake, YNP, Wyoming, USA - YL17G14_0 | ecosystem: Environmental > Aquatic > Freshwater > Lake > Sediment | place: USA: Wyoming | collected... | reverse complement strand
TGCGCGACCAGATGGCCGTGCCCTCCGGGGAGCGCCACGAATTGTGCCGGGGCCTGCACGCCGAGCAGAATGCCATCATCCAGGCGGCCAAGCACGGCGTGCGGATCGACGGGGCGACCCTCTACACCACGCATCATCCGTGCTCCATGTGTGCAAAGATGTCGATCAACGCGGGTGTCCAGCGGATCGTGTGCCTTCACGATTACCCCGACGACCTCGGCAAGACGATGCTCAGGCTTGGAAAGGTGCGGCTCGAGGTGTGCCAACCGCCCGGGCAGTAGAGGAAGCGGGGGCGGCGTAGCCACGCCCCGCCGCGGCGGGCCGCGGCCCATGACGGCGAGGAATGCCCACAAGGCGTCGGGTCCCACAGGCGCGGCGCCCCCCGCCGGTGGTGAAAGTGGCGCAACCGGTGAAATGCGGTGCAAAGATATTCTTTGGCGGTGGAAAAACAGGCTGCTGGAGCCACAAGATATTGTAGTGCCCTGTCTTAGGGCATTTCCCTCATGTGCGGATAATCCCGCCTTAGCCTCGCCTTGAAGAAATCCTTTGACACCCCATACCATGGGGACTATCATTCGTCCCGCCGATATGCGGTAGGTAAAAATGCACTTTCTCAGTTTTGCCTGAAGACGGTGAGGCCAACCAGCCGATTGCCTACATCGGCAGGCAACCCCAAGATGTTGTATGCTTGGGTTGGCTTTGGCGGGTCGGCTGGCACATCGGCATGCCTTGAGAGGAGCGCGGCGATGGAATGCCCGTTCTGTCATCAAGATAACGATAAGGTTGTGGATTCTCGCGCCAGCGGCGCCGCCATCCGCCGCCGGAGGGAGTGCATCGCCTGCGGCCGGCGCTACACGACCTACGAGAAGGCCGAAAACGAGCCGCGGCTGCGGGTCATCAAGAAGGACGGCACTCGAGAGGCTTACGACCGGTCGAAGATCCGCAAGGGCCTGATGCTGGCCCTGCATCGGCGGCCGGTGCCGACCGAACGGTTGGACCAGGTGCTCCAGGAGATCGAAGACGAGTTGACCGCCACGTACGACCTCGAGATTCCCAGCCGGGCGATCGGCGACCTCGTGATGCAGAAGTTGCGGAAGGAGGACCAGGTGGCGTACGTCCGCTTCGCCAGCGTGTATCGCGATTTCAAGGACGTCTCGGAGTTCGTGCAGGAGGTGCAGCCGATGTTATCGCAGCGGGCGGGAGGCGCGCCGCCCGAGAAAGGCAAGGAACGCAACTCAAGTGAAAACCGGCCGGCCTCCCCATGAGGCCGGCTGCTCGTCGCACGCCGTGAGGGCGTGGGGGGCGGTCCCGGGGCCGTCCCCCGGATCATTGGCAGGTCGGCGGCTTCATGGCCGCCCGGAAATCATAGAACCATCCGGCACGGGTAGGGGGAAGGGTCACATGTCGCATCGCATCACGCAGATTCGGAAGCGCGACGGACGGGTCATGCCGTTCGACAAGTCGAAGATTGCCGCCGCCATTTTCAAGGCCGCCCAGGCCGTCGGGGGAGAGGACCGGTTCATTGCCGAAGAACTGGCGGCGGCCGTCATGGACTACCTGGACCGCCACTACGAGGGCAGCACGCCCGGCATTGAAGACATCCAGGACATGGTCGAAAAGGTCCTGATCGAGACGGGCCACGCCAAGACGGCCAAAGCGTACATCCTGTACCGCGAGCGGCGGGCCCAGGCCCGGCGAGCCACGAAGGTCCGCAAGGCCCAGGAGGACCCGTCGGCGCGGAACACCACCGACTTCACGCTCCTGGTCGACACCGGCGCCAAGGACGCGCTGGTGACGTGGGACAAGGGCCGCATCGTCGAGGCCCTCGAGAAAGAGGCGCACCTCGACGCCGCCACGGCGCGCAAGGTGGCCGGGGCGGTCGAGGAGAAGGTGCTGGCGTCGAGCCTGTCGCGGATCTCGACGTCGCTGATTCGCGAACTGGTGGACAACGAACTCTTCGACCGCGGCCTGACGGGGCGCCTGGAGCGGCAGAAGCTCATCGGCATCCCGCGGTTCGACCTTGAGAACCTCATCTACTCCAAGAGCAAGGAAAACTCGAACATCTCGCAGAACAACCCCGAGGCGATCAACCTGGCGATCGCCGAGACGGTCCTCAAGCAGTTCGCCCTGAGCGAGATCTTCTCGCACGACGTGGCCGAGGCCCACCTCACGGCGCGGCTGCACCTGCACGACCTCGGGTACCCCACGCGCGTGTACTGCTCGAGCCACAGCCTGGAGTACCTGAAGAAGTACGGGCTGGAATTGATTAATCTCGATACCAAGAGCGGCCCGGCGAAGCACGCCCGCACGCTCACGGGGCACCTGAACACGTTCCTTGCGTCGATGCAGGCGTATTACGCCGGGGCGCTGGGCGTCGGGTACATCAACGTCATGTACGCGCCGTACGTCGAGGGAATGAGCGAGAGCCAGATGCGCCAGGAGGCGCAGCACCTGATCTTCTCGTGCTCGCAGTCGGCGTTCAGCCGGGGCGGGCAGACGCTGTTCCTCGATTTCAACGTGCACACGGGCGTGCCGGCGTACATGCGGAACATCCCCGCCATCGGGCCGAGCGGCAAGTACACCGGCCGCACCTACGGCGACTACGAGAAGACGGCCCAGGCCTTCTGCCGCGCCATGCTCGACGTGTGGCGCGAGGGCGACCGCGACGGGCACCTCTTTGCGTTCCCCAAGTGCGACTTCCACATCAACGCCGACTCGTTCGCCGACCCGGCCCAGCGCGAACTGGTGGAGTACGCCTGCGTGCTGGCGTCGGAGAACGGCGTGCCGTACTTCGTCTTCGACCGCGACGAGGTGACCCTGAGCGCCTGCTGCCGCCTGCGCACGGCCATCGACGACCGGTACATGATCGAGCACCCCGAGAGCATGCGGTTCTGCGGGTTCCAGAACGTGACGATCAACCTCCCCCAGGCCGCCTACCGGGCGGGGCCGGGCCGCTGGGACGCCCTGACGAAGGAGATCGCGACCGGGATGGACCTGGCGATGAAGGCCCACCTCCAGAAGCGCGATTTCATCCGCAAGATGATGTCGTCTCCCGAGATGCCGCTGTGGCAGATCGGCCAGAAGGCCCGCGACGGGCGGCCGTACGTCGATCTCGATAAGTGCACCTACATCATCGGCCTCATCGGCCTGAACGAGTGCGTCCAGTACATGATGGGCAAGGAACTCCACGAGAGCGACGAGGCCCTGAAGAAAGGCCTGGTGATCGTGGCGGCGATGCACCACCGGGCCAAGGCGTACAGCCGCGAGCACGGCCTGAAGGTGAGCCTCGAGGAATCTCCGGCCGAGAGCGCCACCCGGCGCTTCGCCAAGGTCGACTGCCGCGACTGGCCGCAGGCCCGCGCGTTCGTCAAGGGCGACCTTGCGGCCGACGAGGCGTACTACACCAACTCGATCCACCTGCGGGCCGACGCGCCGGTCGACCTGCTGACTCGCCTCCAGAAGCAGTCGAAGTTCCATACGATGATCGAGTCGGGGGCGATCATCCACGCGTTCGTCGGCGAGGAACGCCCGCCCGCCGAGAGCATCATGGCCCTGGTGCGGCTGACGCTCGAAAAGACCCCCGCGGCCCAGATCACCGTCAGCCCCGAGTTCACCATCTGCAACGACTGCCGCAAGTGGACGCCGCGGCTACAGGACCATTGCGATTTCTGCCAGTCGCACAATGTGTACGGCATGACGCGCATCGTGGGGTACTTCAGCCGCATCTCGAACTGGAACAAGTCGAAACTGGGAGAACTGAAGGACCGGCACCGGGGCAACTACTCGGTGGCGGGCGCGTTCCCGCCGGCCGAAATGGGCACGGCCGCCGGGTAAGGTCGGGCCAAGACCGGTGCCGCCGCCCGAGCGGCCGGGCGGGGCATCGGAGGGGAGAATGCCTTATGTGGAGACCCCCTTGTTGACGGTGGAGCCGGGGCCGCAAGGCACCTTTCGCCGTCCCGGCTCCCCGCTTTTCCCCGGCGCTTCGCAGGGCCTGGGGCGAGGGCAGGACCATGGAGATCGCTCGCGAGCAGGAGAAGGAATTCCGGGGCGGCGCCAGCGGCGTCAAGTACCTTCTGCGCGGCCCGAGGATCGACTGGGGCGTCATTCTCTTCGCCCCCGGCGAACAGTTGGGCCGCCACCTGCACAAGGAAGTCGAGGAGACGTTCTTTTTCATCGAGGGGGCCGGTGGCCGGTTCATCGTCAATGACAAAGAGTACCCCGTCACGATCGGCACGGCCTTTCGCATCGAGCCGGGCGAGACGCACAACATCGTCAACGACACCGCCGCGCCCCTGAAGGCCGTCTTCATAAAGACGCCGTATCTGCCGAAGGACAAGGTCGACGTTTGACGCGGCGCCGCGGGCCGTCGGTGAATCAGGTATCTGACAACGCGAGGGCCAGAAACATGAAGTTCGAAGTCTTCGGCAGACAGAATTGTGCCAAGTGCACGAGCGCGAAGCAAAAACTGAACCACCTTCTCCACAAGGCCGAGGCGGGGGCGTCGGCCGCCGTGGCGTTCATCGACCTCGACACGGTGGAGGGGATGGCCGAGGGGGCGTTCAACGACGTGGCGGGTGTTCCGACCGTCATCCTCAGGTCCGACGCGGGCGAGGCCCTGGCCCGGTGGGAGGGTCGCGTTCCTCCCTCGGTCGAAATCCAGGCGTTCCTCGGCTCGCGCCAAAACGCCGGTGCCGTGGGATGAACCAGACCCAGGTTTCGACGTTGCCGCCCATCGCCGGGTACCACCCGACGACGCTGATCGACTGGCCGGGCCGGCTGGCCGCGGTGGTCTTTCTGCCGCAGTGCAATCTGCGGTGCCGCTTCTGTCACGCCGGGCCGCTGCTCGGGTCGCCGCCCGAGACGATTCCGCTGGAGTCGGTGCTGGGCCACGTGGCGTCGCGCGAGGGATGGGTAGACGGCGTGGTGATCTGCGGCGGCGAACCCACGACGTGGCCCACGCTGCCGGACCTGGTGCGGAAGTTCCGCGGCGAGGGCTTGGCCGTCAAACTCGATACCAACGGCACGCATCCGGACCGCCTCGAGGAACTGCTGGCGGCCGGCCTTCTCGATGCGGTTGCGATGGACCTCAAGGCGCCGCTCGACGAGCGGTACAGCGAGGTTTGCGGGCCGGGCCGGCTGGACCTCGATGCCGTGGGCCGCTCAATCGACCTCCTGATGTCGGGCCGGGTGGAGTACGAGTTCCGCACGACCGTCTGCCCGCCGCTGCACGGGGAGGCGGAGATCCGCGCGATGGGCGAGCGGATCGCGGGTGCCCGGCGCTGGGTTCTCCAGCGGTTCGAGCCTGCCTTGGCCCTCGACCCGGCCCTGCGGATGGTCAAGCCCTACGACCTGCCGACGATGGAAGCCCTTGCCGCCATCGGCCGCCAATATGTCGCTCGCTGCTCGGTCCGCGGCCAGCCGGAAAAGCGGACCGCGCCGGCAGCCCTGGCCTGAACCCCAAACCATCTACCCCCCAGGTTTTGGGGTCCGAGGACGCGCTTGACACAGGCCGTGCTACACCCTACATTGGCCCTCCGTTGGGCTGGTGGGGCTTGGCCGGCCGCCCTGACAGATTCGCTTCGGGGGGTGGGGTACATTCTCACGTTGGCGCGGCGGATTTGTTAAAGTCCGATAACCTGTGCCGCCGATGCCAATGCCCGGCGAGAGTGGGGTTAGTATGCGCGCCTTTCGGATCCTGAAAACGTTGGCGCCGGGGCGGCGGGTCTGCGCCCCGCTGGCGATCTTTGCGCTCGGCGCTGCCTTGGCCGTCCTGGCCCTTTCCTGCACCAGGCCGAAGGCGCCCAGCGAGCCGCGCACGCCGCGCGAAATCGAGATCCCGGCTTACCTGAAAGACACGGTGGGGGAACTGGCGCGGTTCGCGGGCCGCGAGGAAATCCCCGTCCAGGGCTACGGCTTCGTGACGGGCCTCGACGGCACGGGCACGAAGGCGATGCCGCCCGGCATCCGCCAGCAGATCCTCGAGATGATGCGCCGCAACAAGGTCGACAAGGCCGAGGAGATCATCACGAGCCCCGACACGGCTGTGGTGATGGTCAGCGGCTGGATGCCGCCGGGCATCAGCCGCGGCGAGCTCTTCGACCTGGAAGTGCGGGCCATCCCGACCACCGACACGGTGAGCCTCGAGGGCGGCTTTCTGCTGGAGTGCGAACTGACGCGCGTGGTCTCGGCCCGCGGCGTCGAGCAGAAGAGCGAGCCGCTGGCCCTGGGGCGCGGCAGCATCTTCGTGTCGCCGTTCGGCGGCGAGGGCCGCGAAGCCAAGAAGGCGAGCGACCCGCGGGTCGGCCGCGTCCTGGCCGGAGGCAAGGCCCTCAAGACGCGTCATTTCCGCCTCGCGCTGCTGACGCCGTCGGTCCGGTCCGCCGACCAGATCGTGCGTCTCGTCAACGCGCGGTTCCCCGGGGCGGCCAGGGGCACCGAGGACCCCGGCCGCGTCGACCTCGAAACTCCCAGGGGCTTCGTGAACGCCAAGGCGCACTTCCTCGACCTCGTGGGCGCCCTGTATCTGCGCGAGACGCCCGATGCCCGCGACCAGCGCATCGGGTTGCTGATCGACACGCTCCAGACCGGCAAGGACATGGACCGCGTGGCCCTGTGCCTCGAGGCGTTCGGCGCGAGCGTCGGGCCGCGCCTGCACGCGCTGGCCGAGAGCGAAAGCGCGGCGGTGCGGTTCTACGTCGCCCGGACGCTGGCGGGCCTCCAAGACGCCTTCGCGGTGCACGTCCTGGAACGCATCGTGACCGACGATGGTTCGGAGTTCCAGGAGGCGGCGGCGGAGGCCCTGGGCGAGATTCACAGCGGCGTCGGCCTGGGCGTCCTGGGGCGTGCCCTGAACGCCAAGAGCGCCCGCGTCCGCGTGGCGGCGTGGCAGGCGATGGCCCGCCTGGCGCCGCGGACATTCGTGGCCCGCCATTACCAGAACAAGTTCACGCTCAGCGTGGTCGCGACGCGGGCCGACCCGTTCGTTTACATCGCGCGGACCCTCAAGCCGCAGATCGCGATCTTCGGCGACGCGAAGGTGCTGCCGCCGGTCCTGGCCGAAACGCCGCGCGTGACGGCCACGGCGGTCGCCGGCGCCGAGAAGGTCCGCCTGATCTCGCGCCGCCACGGCCAGGACCTGCACATCGAGGCGCCGCTCGACCTGAAGGGCCTCGTCGAGAAGATGGCGTCGCCGCTGCCGGCGGAGGAGACCCCCAAGGTTCCGCCGGTCGAGGGCCTGGACCTGGCATATGGCGACGTCGTGGGCCTTATACACGAGATGTCGCGCAAACACGCGCTGTCGGCGCCCGTGATGCTTCAGCCGCTGGGAATCAAGGTGATGGGCGACCGGCCGGTGGCGCGCCCGATCACGACCGAGGCCGAAGCGCCCAAGTAACGCCGACGCCGGGACGGCGCGGGGGCCGCCCGGCGACCGACATCGCCAGGGGCGCGCCGGGCGGCGCCCGACCTCTAGGAGCACGAGCCGCGTGGAACTGAAGAAACTGGAAGTGTTCGGCTTCAAGTCCTTCGCCGACCGGACCCGCTTCGAGTTCGACTCGGGCGTCACGGTGATCGTCGGGCCCAACGGTTGCGGCAAGTCGAACGTCGTCGATGCCGTCAAGTGGGTCCTCGGCGAGCAGAGCCCCAAGAGCCTTCGCGGCCGCGAGATGTCCGACGTCATCTTCGCCGGGTCCGAAACGCGCCGCAGCCTCGGCTTCGCCGAGGCGACGCTGGTGTTCGACAACTCGCGGGGCCTCCTGCCGATCGACGTGCCGGAGGTCGAGGTCAGCCGGCGCCTCTACCGCAGCGGCGAGTCGGAGTACCTCCTGAACCGCAAGCCCTGCCGCCTGCGCGACGTCCGCGAACTGTTCATGGATACCGGCGTCGGCGTCGACGCCTACAGCCTCATCGAGCAGGGCAAGGTCGACGTCCTCCTCCAGTCCAACCCGCAGGAACGCCGCATCATCTTCGAGGAGGCGGCCGGCATCTCGAAGTACAAGGCCAAACGCCGCGAGGCCGAACGCAAACTCCAGCGCACCGAGCAGAACCTACTGCGCCTCGGCGACATCCTCGGCGAGGTCGAGCGGCGGCTGCGCAGCGTCAAGTACCAGGCCGGCAAGGCCCGCAACTACAAGGAATACACGCAGCGGCTCAAGGACCTGCGCCTGTCGTACGCCCTCAACCAGTACCACGAGCAGGAGACGGCCCTTGCCGCCCAGCGGCGCGAGATGGAAGGCCTTCAGACGGAGCGTTCGGCGCGGGCGGGGGTTCTCGCGCAACTCGACCAGGAGCGGTCCGCCCTCGAGGCTGAACTGATGGACCTGGAGGGTGCGGCCCGCGAGGCCGACGGCCGCCTCAGCCAGGTCCGCTCGGGCATCGCCACGCGCGAGAACGAGATCGGGTTCCACCGGACCCGCGTTGACGAACTCGGCCAGGTGGTCGAGCGCGACCGCCGCAAGGTCGGCGAACTCTCGGCCCACCTGAGGACGGCCGAGACGGCGGTCGAGACGCGCCGCTCCGAGATGGCCGGCATGGCCGACGCCGCCCTGAACCAGGAGGCCGCCGTCGCGGCCGTCGAGGCCCAACTGCGAGAGGTGTCGGACCAGGTCCGCGATCTGACGGCCCGCCTCGAACACGCCAAGACGGCGATGATGGACCTTGCTCAGCAGCGGACCCAGCGGGCCAGCCGCCAGGCCAGCCTGGACCTGCGCCTCGAGACGCTCCAGGCCCAGGTCGCCAAACTCGCCGCACGGCGCGACGAGATTGCCGCCGACCTGGCGGGCCTCGCCCGGCGCGACGCCGAGTTGCACGCCGAGGAGCAGACGCTCGAGGCCGCCATCGCCGAGCGACGCGGACGCCTTGAAGCCAAGCGCGCCGAGGCCGAGGCGAAGCAGAAGGAAGTCGAGGAGGCCGGCCAGACCCTCGCGCGGGCCAAGGAGCAGGCGTCGGGCCTCGACAGCCGCCGCGAAATCCTCGAAGACCTCCAGCGCCGAGGCGAAGGCATCCCGGCGGCCGTCCGCGAGGCCAAGGAGGCGATCCAGGCCCGCGGCGGCGAGCACTGGCGGGGCATGGTCGCAGACCTCATTGAGGTCGACGTCGGCCACGCCGTCGTCATCGAGTCGGCCCTCGGCACGGCCGAGAAACTTCTCATCGCCGACCACCAGGCCGACGTGCTGGCCCTGGCCCGCGACCTCGAAGGCCGCCTGCCCGGGCAGGTCCGGTTCCTGGCGCTCGACGCCATTGAGCCGGCCGCCAACGGCCGCGACCCTTCGACAGGCCCGGGGCAGGATCTCTCGGCCTGGCCTGAAGCGGTGGGCTGGGCGATGGACTACGTTCACGTCGACGAGTCGGTGCGGCCGGCGCTGGCGCACCTGCTGGCCCGCACGATCGTCGTGCGGACGCTCGAAGGCGCGGTGGAACTGGCTCGCGGCCCGTGGCGCGGCTGCCGTTTCGTCAGCCTCTCGGGGAGCGTGCTGGAGGCCGACGGGTCGGTGGCGGTCGGTCCGCCGGGGCCGGAGACGAGCCTGATCTCGCGCCGGTCTGAACTTCGTGACATCGCCCGCGAGCGCGAGGCGGTCGGCCGACGCATCGAGGAACTTGAGGCCGCCCGCCGCCGCGCCGTTGAAGAACTCACGGCCCTCGACGCCGCTCAGCAGGAACTACGGCAGGAGATCTACGAGGGCTCCATGCGCAAGGTCGAGGTCGAGGGGCAGTTGCGGCGCCTCGGCGACACGCGACAGGGGCTCCAGGCCGAGGCGCCGGTCGTGGAGGCCGAACTGGCGGACCTCTCGCGGCAGCAGGCCGAGGCGACCGGCCAGCGCGACGCCCTTGAGCAGGAAGTCGCCGATCTCCAGCGCCAGGAGGCCGAGCAGGCGGCGTCGATCTCGGCCCTGGCGGCCGAGCAGGACACGCGGGCCCAGGCCCGAGCCGCCTGCGAGGAGAACCGCACTCTAAGCCGCATCACGCTGGCCCAGTTGCGCGAGAAGCACGCCGCCCTGGTCGACCAACTGGCCGGCGCCGAGCGCGATCTGGCCGCCACCCGCGAAGGCATCGAGCAGGGGCGGGCGGACCTGGACCAGTGCCAGCAGCGCATCCGCGACGCCGAGCGGGCGATGCTCAGGCTCCA
>Ga0315295_10006301_pt1 | contig 10123 bp, 12 predicted proteins | sample YL17G14_0_MG_FD_204453 | JGI IMG/M metagenome (GOLD analysis project Ga0315295, IMG submission 204453) | Sediment microbial communities from Yellowstone Lake, YNP, Wyoming, USA - YL17G14_0 | ecosystem: Environmental > Aquatic > Freshwater > Lake > Sediment | place: USA: Wyoming | collected... | reverse complement strand
GCCCGCGACGCCGGAGCCCGGCGGCCTCAAGTTCGGCGATGTGTTGTGGAAACAGCGAACTTTCGACCTGGTCGGCCAGGTCCTGGTCATCCTGGCCGGTGTCTTTGCCGTCCTGGCCCTTTTCCGCAAGAGGAACAAAGATGAGTAACACCTGGCTCCTCTACATGGCCTTCGCCGCCGGCCTGCTGGCCGTGGGGGTCTACTGCCTGCTGTCCATGAGGAACCTCATCAAGCTGTTCATCGGCATTGAAGTCATCAGCAAGGGCGTGAGCCTGGTGTTGCTGGCCACGGGGTTCGCCCGGGGGAACGTCCTGCTGGCCCAGAGCCTGGTCATCACCTTCATCGTCGTGGAGGTCAGCCTGGTGGCCACCGCCCTGGCCATCATCATCAATATCACCCGACACACCAAGAGCTTGGATGTCCGGAAGCTCACCAAGTTGAGGGGATGAGCCGATGAACCAGATCGACGCGCTGCTATCGCCGCCGGTGGCCTTCCTGTTGATGCTGGGGGCGGCCGGCCTCCTCTATCTGGCGGGCCGGGCCATGGGGCCCAAGCTGAACAAAGTGGGCGGCAAGCTCACTACCTACGCCTGCGGCGAGGACATTCCGGGGACCAAGGTCCAATTCGGCTACCGGCTGTTCTTCTTCATCGCCCTGTTCTTCACCATCATGCACGTGGCGGCCCTGGTCATTGCCACCGCGCCGGCCGGCAAGGTCCTGCTGCTGGCCGTCTTCTACCTAGTCGTGATCTTTCTGGCCATCATGGCCCTGGTGACGAGAGATTGACATGCTGAACCGACTCGTCCGCTGGTCCCGGATCAAATCCCCCTGGATCCTCCACCTCAACTCGGGCGCCTGCAACGCCTGCGACATCGAGGTGGTGGCGGCCCTAACCCCCCGCTTCGACGTGGAGCGGCTGGGCGTGCTGCTCAAGGCCAGCCCCCGCCATGCCGACGTCCTGATCTCCACCGGGCCGGTGACGCGCCAGATGAAGGACCGCATCATCCGGATTTACGATCAAACCCCCGACCCGAAGTTCGTCATCGCCGTGGGTGCCTGCGCCATGTCCGGCTGTGTTTACCGGGGGGCTTACAACGTTATGGGCGGCCTGGACCAGGTCATCCCGGTGAACGTCTATATCCCGGGCTGCCCGGCCCGGCCGGACGCCATCCTGGAGGGGGTGGTTAAACTCCTAGGCACACTCTGAGCTGATGAGGAAGTCATGACCGACCAGGACATCATGGACAAAGCCAAGAGCGCGCTGGGCGAGCGGCTCCTGGAGATCACCAACCCCGCCCCGCATCGGACCTTCCTGACCGTCGGAGTCCAGGACCTTGTGGCGGCCATGGAAAAGCTGAAAAATGAGATGGGCTTCCGCTATCTGGCCACGATCAGCGGAGTCGATAAGGGAGACGTCTTCGAGATCCTCTATCACTTCGGCTATGAAGGGGGCAATCTCAACGTCAGAACCCGGGTCCCGAAATCACCGGTCACGCATATTCCGTCCATCTGTTCGGTCATCCCCGGGGCCGTCCTCTACGAGCGCGAGCTGCAGGACATGTTCGGGATCGTGGTGGACAACATTCCCGACCCGCGGCGCCTGGTCCTGCCCGACGACTGGCCGGAGGGAAACTTCCCCCTGCGCAAGGACTGGAAGTTCGAGCGGCCTCCGGAAGTCATCCCCGGAGGGAAGAAATGAAGTTTGAAATTCCCATCGGCCCCCAGCACCCCGCCCTCAAGGAGCCCATCAGCCTGCGCATGACCGTTGAGGGCGAGGTCATCCGCGACGCCGACATCCGCCTGGGCTACAACCACCGGGGGCTGGAGAAGCTGGCCGAGGAGAAGACCTGGATCCAGAACATCTACCTCACCGAGAGGATCTGCGGCATCTGCTCCCACTCCCACGCCACCTGCTACGTTCAGGGCGTGGAGAAGCTCATGGACATCGTGCCGCCCAAGCGGGGGCTGTACCTCCGTTTCCTGGTGGCCGAGCTGGAGCGGGTCCACAGCCACCTGCTGTGGCTGGGGGTGGCCGGCCACGAGGCCGGCTTCGACACCTTTTTCATGTACACCTGGCGGGACCGCGAGATCGTCATGGACATCCTGGAGATTATTTCCGGGAACAGGGTCCATTACGCCATCAACACCCTGGGCGGGGTGCGGCGCGACCTGGACGAAGGGCAGCGGCAGCACATCCTGGGCCAGCTCGACACCCTGCGAAAGCGCTCCGAATACTATTTCAAGATCGGGGCCAGCGAGCCGACCTTCGTGGGCCGCATAGCGGGCGTGGGCAAGCTGTCCAAAGAGATGGCCATTGACCTGTGCACCGTGGGCCCCACCGCCCGGGCTTCGGACATACCGCGGGATGTTCGCCGGGACGACCCCTACGGCATCTACGATGAGACGCCCTTCGAGGTCGCCACGGCCGACACTTGCGACGTGCTGGGCCGGGTCGTCGTCCGCGTCAAAGAGCTTTTCCAGTGCTACAACCTGATCGAGTTCATGCTCAAGAACTTGCCCTCGGGCGAGGTCAAGGTCAAAGCCCCCCGCCGGGCCAAGCCGGGCGAGGTGGTCAGCCGCTATGAGGCGCCCCGGGGCGAGAACATGCACTACATCGTCTCGGGCGGCGCGGACAAGCCCGAGCGCCTGAAGGTCCGGGCGCCCACCCTGGCCAACTACCCGGCCACGGTGGAAATGCTCAAGAACGGTTTCATCGCCGATATCCCCCTCATCTTCGCCGCCATCGACCCCTGCATCTGTTGCGCCGAGCGGACGGTGGAAACGGTGGACTTGAGGACCGGGGAGGAAAGCACCCTGCGCTTTAGCGAACTGAGGGCCCTGGCCAAGGAGCGGTTCGACAGAAATCCAAGGAAGGGGACGGGGCTATGGCCGTTTTAAAAGCCGTCCTCTATCTCCTCGTCTATCCGGGCATCCTCTTCCTGTTCGTCTATTCCACCTTTGTCGAATGGTTCGACCGGAAGGTGTATGCTCGCCTGCAGAACCGGATGGGCCCCACCCATACCGGCCGCTTCGGGCTGCTGCAGCCCATCGCCGACTTCGTCAAGCTCATGTCCAAGGAGGACATCGTCCCGGACAAGGCGGACAAGACGCTTTTCACCCTGCTGCCCATCTTCGGGCTGGCCATCGTGGCCACGGCCGGGCTGCTCCTGCCGGTGTGGCACACCAACCCCCTCCTGCCGGGGTTCAACTCCTTCCCGGGCGACATCATCATTCTTCTGTATCTGCTCAGCCTGCCGACGCTCATCTTCTTCCTGGCCGGCTGGTCGTCCACCAATCTTTTTTCCACCATTGGCGGGTCCCGCGTCCTGACCATGTTCTTCGGCTACGAAGTCCCTCTTTTCCTGGCGGTGCTCAGCCCGGCCCTCCTGGCCGGGAGCTGGCGTTTGGCCGAGATCGCCGCCTTCTACCGGCAGCACCCTCTGCTCATCCTGCCCAACCTGATCGGCTTCGCCGTGGCCCTGGTCTGCGTCCAGGCCAAGCTGGAGCGGACGCCCTTCGACATCCCCCATGCCGAGACCGAGATCGTGGGCGGGACCTTCACCGAATATTCGGGCAAGAAGCTGGCCTTCTTCCGGCTGATGACCGACATCGAGCTGGTCGTCTCGGCCGGCCTCTTGGCCACAGTCTTCCTGGGCGGTTTCGGCGGCGGAGTCTTCCTGGGCTTCCTCCAGTTTATCGGCAAGACGCTGGCGGTGGTCTTCCTCCTGTCGCTGATGCGGGCCGTCACCGGCCGGATCCGGGTGGACCAGGTGGTGTCCTTCGCCTGGAAATACCTGGCCCCTCTGGCCGTGCTCCAGCTTCTCGTCGTCATTTTCATCAAGGGGTGGGTGCTATGAAACTGGCGGCCTTCCTGCCCGAGCTCCTCCGTCACCTGTTCAAGAAGCCGGCCACCGTGGACTATCCTTTCCAGAAGCTCGAAGTGCCCAAGGATTTCCGCGGCTCACCTTATTTGCGGCCCGAGCTGTGCATCGTCTGCCGGGCCTGCGAGCGGGACTGCCCGGCGGAGGCCATCGACATCACTTCCATCAACGAGGCCGAGAAGACCTTCAAGCTGGCCATCCATAACGACCGCTGCATCCACTGCGCCCAGTGCGTGGACTCCTGCCCCACCGACGCCATGCAGATGGACCAGAGGTTCGAAATCGCCGCCTTCGACCGGCACGACCTCAAGATGGCCTGGGAGTTCGTGCGGGCCGTGGTCAAGATCAAGCCCCAGGCCTAACGCCTCGCCCTAATCCAGACCTTCGAAGAGCGGCCTATTTCCTCTTTATGTTTTCTTTTGTTGACATGAAATGGAATTTGTGACTATACCATCACAAATAAGAGCATGTCGGATTATGATTGCAGTGCCCCGGTTGAAAATTATTGCGGCCGTAACGGACCTGGACGGCAGGCCTTCGAGCCATGGGCATGTTGATGCGCGCTCCGATTTTGTATGGTTTTGGCTGATTCTTGAGTGATAGTGCCCAAAAAACAGGCATGAAGTATCAGACAAGGAAAGGAGTCATAGATGGCGGGCAAATGTAATCGTAGCAAGCTAATAAACAAAACTTGCTGTAAGAAGTTCCTTCTTGTGGTTGCGGGTCTGGCCCTTGTTTATGGCCTATGGGCGACAGGGGAGCTGTTTGCTGATCCTCCATTTGTCATTCATTACGGGCTGAATGACAGTCACGGCCGAAGCTGGGTGCGGGAAAACAGCGAAGGAGTCGTCGGCATCATCACCTTTCAACATTTTGAGGGCAGTGATGATGAAGGGACTCTCCTCTACAAGACGATCTCAGCAGACAATTCAGAAACCTCGGAACCGGTGACAACCGGCCGGCGGCTTGAGAAATCTGTCCTACTGTATGATGCCCTGGACAATCCTCATATCTTTGTCGCCAGGTCAAATGATACCGATCAGGTTATTGATCATTATTTCAAAAATAACGGTGCCGAATGGCAGAGCGAGACAATCATCCACTTCTATAATGAAGGTGGAAAATTCATATACGAACTTTCTGCCGATAAAGGTCCGGATCATTCATTCCACTTGTTGATATTGAAGACACGTTCTGACGTTGACTCGGATGATTTCATGGATGCCTGGATGGACTCCTATCTGTACCACCTGACCAACGCCACCGGTCATTGGGAAAAGGAATGGGTCCATCATTATGACTCGCCTTATACCTATGATATGTGCATCAAGTCATCCATTCGTCAGGATATGAAGGTCGACCGCCACGGTTTCGTACATGTGGCTTTTGGGCTCCAAATCAGGGGCTCGGTCGATCCTTCCCGGCTGATGTATGCCACCAACAAGACCGGGACCTGGCAGATAGAGACGGCCCTGAACAATGATCACGGACAGGTGGATGATGCCGGATGGTTTCCCTCTTTAGGCCTGGATAGCCATGATGTGCCCCATATCGCCTGCATATATATCAACCGCGTTTTGACTCATTCGGCAACATATAGCAAGCTGCTATTGCTAAAAAGACTGGGGGCTGGCCATTGGCGTTCTGATGTTGTTGCCGATTCCGACGACGGCTATTATGGCGCTGACGGCAGGAATTACACGGGCGCCCTGTGCCATCTTGTTTTTGACAGCGACGATACGCCCCACGTCATCTTCTCGGACATTGCCTCCACCCATTATCAGTGGCAGCAGGAAAATGTGGGAAACATCCGCTACGGAGTCTATCGCGACGGCCGGTGGAATCTCGATACCATTTATCGCCAGCCCTTGCCCCAGGGCTTTTACGACGCCGTCGAGATGTTATGGATTTGTTTAATCGTTTCCCCGCTCAGCGACGCCATCCATGTGATCGGCCAGGAGATAGATGTCAGGGGTGAGGGCGACTACTCATGTAGACTGATAGAGTTTGCCTGGTCCGGAGATCCCCCGAAAGCCAATGGAAAAATTGGCCGGGTACCTCATGATCCTTAAAATCAACAAATTATTTTCTAGGGAGCATAAAGGTGAAAAGATTCCTCTTGGGAAGCACCTTGGTATTGGCGGTCACTCTTTTTGTCTTATGTAAAACCCAACCGTTAACATCCGAGGGAATCATCACCCAATGTGCCGAGGCGATGGGCGGCATTGCAAAAATTAGCGAGGTCAAGACTTTGCGTATCAAGGCGGTCTATCCCGACCACGGCGACCACCCGTTGGCCTATGAAATGAAGCGTCCGAATCTATCCATGAATCCGACGATAAATCTTGTGTTCGACGGCAAGCGTGCCTGCTTTCTTAAGGGACAAGATAATCAATCAGCGCCTGAATTAGTCAATGCCGAGGAATGGAAAGATTTTGAAAAGGAAAATGCCTTGAGGTTTCCCGCTTTCTTTGATTACCCGGCAGAATATACAGGCGAGGAGATATTGAATGAAAAAACATATTATAAACTCGCAGTTGTTCTTCCTCTTGGCGTCAAAATGATATATTTCATCGATAAAGAGAGCTTTCTCATTGCCAAGATAACAGCGGATTTCGTTTTATATGGAAAAGAACATCACGCCGAACAGAAATGCAGCGATTATAGGGAGGTTGATGGCATTCTCTTTCCACGTGGCTTTACCTACGGTTCAAGAACAGGACAAATGAAGGGATGGGTTCATTCCATTGAAGTTAATTTCCCGGCAAGTGATGACTATTTTAAAGTTCCGGCAGACATAGATTAAAGTAATTTTTTTTTCGAAATCGCCGCTTTCGACCGACACGACCTCAAGATGGGCTGGCAGTTCGTGCGGGCCGTAGTCAAAATCAAGCCCCAGGCCTGGGGCCGGCCTCTTGCTCGATCGACTGGGCGGAACCCACCGCCAGGAAGCATAGACAGAGCCCTATCGCTTTTCTGTCTCTTCCAGCCTCATCAGGATGCGGCTGCCCAGAAAGTCTTCGAAGGGCAAGGTGAACTTCATCTGACGGCCAACGAGCGCCGCCTCGTTGACCTCGAACCCGCGGTGGCGAACTAGGTAGGCCATCCACAGGTGCGTGGCGCGGCCGGCGGAGGCGCAATGCAAGAGCACTTGGCCCCTGTTCCCGGAGAGGAGCGCGGCGAAGCTGTCGACCGTCTTGGGGCTGAAGGATTCCTTTTCCCCGACCGGCAACAAGGCGTAGGCCAGGCCCAGTTCCTTGACGACGCTTTCTTCGCTAAAGGCCGTGGCCGTGAATTCTTTGTTCTCGGCCTCAGAACGTATGTTGACCACGAGCATCACGCCGGCCGACTGAAGCCAACGCAATTCTTCCAGCGTGGGCTGGCCAGCAATAAAGAAATCGCCGGTGCGGAACAGGTCCTTGAAACCTTCGACCTTGACCGCGGCGCGAAGGGCCGGATCGGCCGCGGCCAGGCCAGTTGATAGCAGAACTGCCGCGACGCAGACGATCGTGACTCTTTTCATTGCTGACCTCCTTAGCCTTCGAAAAATTCTAGCAAGACTGGCGCAATTTTACAAAATAGAAGCACCTTACCCCCTTGACGCTAAATCTCAAGATGTCTTCGGCCGCAACGCCTCGATGAAACCGGCGTCCACCCACCAGATATCCCCCTGGCCGATGAAAAACATGTATTTGCCGTCGGGCGTAACGTAGGGGCAGAGACCCTGCTGGACAGTATGGATTTTTTCGCCGAGGCTGACCGGAGCTGTCCAGGAACCGTCGCCGCTCCGGTAGCTGATGAAGAAATGGAGTTGTCCCTTCGCGGCCGGATGGCCGGTCGAGACGAAAATCAGATAGCTTTCGTCCGGGGCGATGGAGGGCATGCGCTCGTCGCCCGGGGTGTTGATCACGGGCCCGATATTCTGGGGCTGTTCATGGCTGCCGTTGACGAGACGCGACCTGTAGATGTCCTGGGCTCCCAGCCCGCCGTCCCGGACAGAAGAGAAATAGAGAGTGCCGTTGCTCGAAACCGAGAAAAGCCAGTGATGATTGAAGGCGTTCACCGCAGCGGAGACCGGCCTCGGCTCGGACCAGCCGGAGGCGGTGCGCTCCACGTACCAGATGTTCTCCTTGTTGGGATCGCCGCCCGGCTGAAGAGGCCGCAGGGAAAGATAGTATAGCCTCTGGCCGTCGGGGGAGAAAAAGGGTTCCCCGTCGCCCTGGCTCGATCCGAAGGGGACCGGGCGGGGCGGAGTCCAGACACCGTTCTCCTGCTTCATGAAAACCATGGGTCCCTTGTACTTTGGCGTCCAGTAGGCCTCCTTCCCGTCAAGGGAAAAGGCGACCGGGCTATGCTCGCTGTCGAAGCTATGTCCGGAGACAATGCCCAGGGCGAAGCGCTGGGGTGTGTCGCCGGGCGTGCTCTGGCTGAGGTACGGCCCCCTGAGCTCGGGGAAGCGGGGCGGGGCTGGTGAGGCGCCCTTCGATTTGAGCAGGGCCGCGACCTCCGCATGGCCGTTTTCCTCAGCCAGGTGCAGGGCCGTTTTGCCCATCCGGGTCGGCTCGTCGATCTTTGCTCCTCGCTCCAGGAGGAATTCGATGAATTCTTTCTGGCCGTTTTCAGCGGCGACGTGAAGGGGGGTAATGCCGTAGACGTTTTTCTGGTCGAGTTCCCCGCCCTTGGCTAAGAGCGTCTGGGCGATGGCCACCGACCCGCTCCGGGCCGGAGCCTGAAGGGGGACTTCCTTCCACCAGGCCAGGCCTTTCTCCTCGGCCTTCCCCACGGCGAGCTTGAAAACGCGCTCCAGTCCGTTGCTGGCCGAGACGTAAATCGCCCGGCCGATCGTCCGCTCGTCGTCGGGGAGGCGGGCCCCGCTGTCCAGGAGAAAGTCGATGATCTCCTTCTTTCCGTAAAAAAGCATTGGGACCAAGACAGTTTCCCCTCTGGGTGTGACGTCGTTGACATCGGCGCCGGCGGCGATGAGCAAACGAACGGCTTCCAGGTTGTTGCCCATCCCGCAGGCCAGGAAAAGTGGCGGCCGGCCGCGCATGTCCCTCAGCTTGAGATCCGCTCCGCGTTCGAGCAGGAGCTTCACCGCGGCCGCATCGCCGGCCAAAGAAGCGAGATGGAGGGGCGTGAGTTTTTCGTCGTTGGCCGGTTGAATATCTGCCCCGTTGGCCAACAGAAACTCGGCCGCCGCCAGTTGCTTGGATTGCACGGCGTAATGAAGCGGAGTCATCAGTTTTTCATCGCGGAGGCTGATGAGCGCGGCGTCCTTGGCCAGCAGGGCCTTCAGCCGGGTGACATCCCCGGCCTTGGCCGCCTCGTGGATCTCCGTCCCCTCTCCCCGCGGACCGGAGGCCGGCTGATTCCCGGCCAGGATGAATATAGTCGAACATAATACGGCCATTGACATCGTCAAGACCCGGCCAGAAATACCGAGATAGGCTGGAAGGCGTTTTATAAACATTGCGAACACTCCTTTTTCAGAATTTGAATGTTTAGCGACCCTTCATTATTCCATATAACGAAGAAAGAGGGCAAAACGTTGTCGCCAAGATGCGCCCCATGTCGCCAAGATGTGCCCTATCAACCATAGTTGGCAAGCATGGATAGACGCAGGGAACTTGCCAAGGACCCCTGTTTGGAGAAAACAGTGCCGGGGTTTTAAGGTGAAACGCTACCTAGGGCGCCTTGAAAGCTTTATACTGTTGAGGGAGTGCGCCCATTTTCAAGGCGATGATCGGCCTCAAAGCTGAATTTGCCTCAGCCGCCAGGGTGGCGGTCATTGGCGTGGGGAATACCGGCCGCGGAGACGACGGCGCCGGCGTCCTGGCTGCCGCCGCGCTAAAAAAAAAGCTCGGACAAAAGGGACGGTCGCGCCTCAAGGTCCTCCTGGGCCATGAGACTCCCGAAAGCCTGACCGGAGAGATCCGCCGCTTTCGGCCCGGCCTGGTCCTCATCCTTGACGCGGCCGTAAGCCGGAAAAAGCCCGGGTCTGTCTTTCTGCTCGAAAAAAAAGATATGGCCGTGGAAGACATCTCCTCCCATAAGATGCCGCTCGCCCTTCTAGTGGACTATTTAGAAAAAAGCGTCGGCTGCCGGATGCTTGTATTGGGAATTGAGCCGCGCTCCTGCCGAGAGGGAACACCTTTATCAGTCCCTGTCCGAAAAGCCGTGGAGACACTTGCTTCCCAATTGGCCGCCGTTCTCGTCGAGCGGCCGGCTCGGCGCATTCCCTG
>Ga0315295_10006299_pt1 | contig 10124 bp, 9 predicted proteins | sample YL17G14_0_MG_FD_204453 | JGI IMG/M metagenome (GOLD analysis project Ga0315295, IMG submission 204453) | Sediment microbial communities from Yellowstone Lake, YNP, Wyoming, USA - YL17G14_0 | ecosystem: Environmental > Aquatic > Freshwater > Lake > Sediment | place: USA: Wyoming | collected... | reverse complement strand
ATCAGGAATACGCCCAACCCTTACAAACAGTTCAGGTTCATTCGCCCAGCCGGGAAGATGTTTATCAAACAGGGTTTTGAAGCTGTCGCAAGTCCATGTGAACGTATGAACGCCGTTTGTAATAGCATTGATCTCATATCCGGGGAACATACTTCGTGATACTTCACCGTGTTTTTTTGCAACCCCGTTTATAAATTCGCTCAGGTTAAGTCCAAGGCGGGTCATGTTCAGATCTTCCTTTCCACCGAGTTCTTTTAAAACATTCAAGGGTATTTGTTCACCCATAATCTTTATGACAAGGTCATAGGGGAATCTGTCATGTCCTGCATCAATAGGGGTATGTGTTGTAAAGACACAGAGGGCTTTTACTTTCTCCACATCCCATACAAGTTTTTCATCCCAGACATCTTCAATCGGCCGTTTGAATCTATTGAGAAGTTCGAGGGTAAGAAGACTCGAATGCCCTTCATTCATGTGGTACTTCTTGATCTCAAAACCGATCTCATGAAGCATTCTCACACCGGCGATGCCGAGGACTATCTCCTGCTTCAGCCTGTATGCAAGGTCTCCTCCGTAAAGATAATGGGTAATCTCTCTGTCCTGAGGGGCATTCCCTTCAATATCCGTATCAAGGAAAAAGATTGGGATGCAGCCTCCTGTCAGACTTTCAACATTATATTCCCATGCCTGTACCAGTACATCCCTGCCTTCAATCTGTAACGTGATCCTTGCAGGAAGCAGTGTCATAGACCGGGACGGATCCCAGGATACAGGGTATTCAGTCTGTTTTCCATGTTCATCCAGTTCCTGTATGAAATACCCTTTTTTAGTAAGAATGGTAACAGCAACCATCGGGAGTTTCAGGTCAGCGCCTGTCCTGATGGTATCGCCTGCGAGCACACCGAGTCCACCGCTGTATGTAGGAATATCATTCCGGATTCCTATCTCCATCGAAAAATATGCAATCTTGGGTTCTTTTGTAAGTTCTATCGGACAGGCGTTATTCATATCAAAATATTTTAAGATATTTTAATAGAGATAAACAATAATGAAAAAAACATTACTGGAAAAGAAAGGATAGGGGAGATAAATATCAGACAGGGCAGATGAGTCTGCCGAGCTTTTCAGTCAGCCTGAGATTTTCTGAGTAATCAACCGGACAATCAACAATAGCAGGTACTTTCTGAGTAAGGGCATCCTTTAAAACCGGCAGCAATTCATCGTCTGAGGTAACACGATAACCTTTGGCGCCAAAGGATTCTGCAAGTTTCACAAAGTCAGGATTATTGAATCGTATGAAGAAATCTTTGTGATACCTCAGTTTTTCCTTCCATTCGATGAGACCATATCCGCTGTCATTAAATATAACGCAGACAAAGTTAAGACCAAGCCTGATGGCTGTGTTGATCTCGCATAGAGACATGAGAAAGCCTCCGTCACCAACTCCTGCTATAACCTGTTTCTCCGGGTATAACAGCTTTGCTGATATGGCAGCGGGTATTGCAAAACCCATTGAGGCAAAACCGTTCGAAATAATAACGGTATTTTCTTCATATGCAGGATAAAACCGTGCAATCCACATTTTATGAGCGCCAACATCACTTATCAGGATATCATCTCTTCTCAGAACCTTCCTTATGTCATTTACTATTCTGAATGGTTTGAGCGGAAATCCTGTCAGTGAAAAATCCATCGAGTGATCGCTATATAGCTTAAGTTTGCGATAATAAGATGTATCTTTTTGAGGCCTTACCCTTTTTGCGAGCAGAGAGAGTGTGGTTTTGATGTCTCCAATAAGTTCGAGAGAAGTATAATGAGAATCTGTGTCAGAAGGTGTGAAATTAACATGGATAATATTTTTGTCGCTGTTTTTGTTCCAGTGGATGGGGCTGAACTCAACAGGATCATAACCAACTGTTATTATCAGATCAGCCTTGTTAAAACCGCATGAAATATAGTCCTTTGACTGTAGCCCGACTGTAGATATAAAAAGATTGTTATCTGCCGGCATGGCACCCATGCCCATGAATGTTGTTGTAATACCGATTTGTGTCTTTAATATGAATTCCTTCAGTTCCTTTGATGCATTGCCTCTTATTACACCGTTTCCTGCAAGGACAAGCGGCATATCTGCATTTTCTATAATGGAAACAGCTGCAGATAAAGCTTTTTCTGAAGGCTCAGGATATCTTATTGGTTCATGGGGCAGGGGCGAGCCTTCTGTATTGACTGAGGCTATATCTTCCGGGAACTCGATGTGAGACGGCCCTGGTTTTTCGATAGATGACGTCTTGAAGGCTTTTCTTACTATCTCCGGGATCACTGCTGAACTTTCTATCCTTGCATTCCATTTTGTCAGTGGTTTAAACGATGAGAGAATGTCAATGTACTGATGTGATTCCTTGTACATCTCTGTTAATCCTGCCTGTCCGGTGATTGCAACCAGAGGAGAAAAATCAAGCAGGGCGTCAGCGATGCCGGTCATGAGGTTTGTTGCTCCGGGACCGAGTGTTGAGATACAGACACCGGGTCTTCCCGAGAGTCTTCCATATGCATTTGCCATAAAGGCTGCCCAGCGTTCATCATGTGTAAGGATGAATTTTATATTTGTTGTGGTTAATGCATTGAGGAAATCCATATTTTCTTCGCCAGGAAGACCGAAGATATATTCGACTCCCTCAGCTTCGAGACATTTAACGAATAATTCAGAAGATCTCATAACAACTCATCGAAATCAACAATATGCAAAAAACTATCTGAACCCCTGGGCGTTGTCATTGAATTAGACCTGGCTTTATAGAGAATATATTTGATTCCGTATTTAGTAGCAGTATGAAGAATTTCCTCTGTATCATCAATAAATAGTGATTTATCTTTGACAAATCCGAGACGTTTTTCAGCTTTTTCCCAGAAAATCGGACTTTCCTTTGGATATCCGACATCAAAAGAAGAAAGCACTGAGTCGAAATACTTCCCGATCTGTGTTTTGTTGAATTTCAGCTCGATAGATTTGTAATGTGCGTTTGTCAGCAGAAATATTTTCTTCTTGTGGATTTTCATCATTTTCAGAAAATCAATAACATGAGGATGAACTTCAATCAGGTGCCTGATCTGTTCTTTTAGGGCCGGGATATCGAGATGGAGTTCTTTTGACCAAAAATCAAGGTCTGTCCAGTTTAACGTTCCTTCATGCACTTTGTATTTTCCCATGAGTTCTTCCTTTGCCTTTCCGAATGTAATATTATGCTTCTCTGCATACTTTTCAGGCACAAGATGTTCCCAGAAGAAATCATCGAAATATTTATCAAGGAGAGTCCCGTCCATATCGAGTAGGATGAAGTTTATGTCATTCAAGGAAAACAACATTTCTTTTTATATATTTGAGGCCCTTATAAAATAATTATATTGTAGCCGCAAACTTTAGTTTGCGTTTTATTGTTCTTTTTCGATTTGCTATGAAAACGCAGGCTGAAGCCTGCGGCTACCTTGTAAATTTTAAAAAGGCAGGACTTTTGGTAATTTGAAACCTTTCTTGCCTTTGAACATCTTAAGCATTTTCTTTATTTCAATATATTGCTTTATAACCCTGTTTACATCCGGTACAGTAGTGCCGCTACCCAATGCAATCCTTCTCCTTCTGTTTCCGTTGATTATGTTGTGGTCTCTTTTCTCTTTTTTCGTCATGGAGCTTATGATTGCTTCAACCTTTACCAATTCCCTCCCATCAATATCCAGATTTTTGATCTTATTCATGCCGGGTATCATATTAATAAGGTTTTCCAGGGGACCCATGTTGCGCATCTTCTGAAGCTGTTCTCTAAGGTCATCAAATGTAAACGAATCATCCATTATGGTCTTCTGGAGTTTTTCAGCCTCTTTATGGTCAAAGGTTTTCTGTGCCTGTTCAATCAAACTGATGACATCACCCATACCGAGTATCCTCGACGCAATCCTGTCCGGATAAAAAGGCTCAAGCATCTCGATCTTTTCACCGGTGCCGATGAACTTAATCGGTTTCCCGGTCACTGATATTATGGAGAGTGCAGCTCCACCCCTTGCATCACCATCCATCTTTGTGAGGATTATGCCATCAATGCCGATCTGCTCTCCAAAATTCCGTGCTATATTGACTGCATCCTGTCCTGTCATTGCATCTGCAACAAAGATGATCTCTTTTGGCGAAACACTGTCTTTTATCTTTTTTAACTCTGCCATGAGAGATTCATCGATGTGCAATCTGCCGGCAGTATCGAGGATGACTATGTCTCTGGCATCAACCTTTGCCTTTTTCACAGAGTCATAACAGAGAGTTACGGGATCTTTTATGTCTTTTGAAAAATAGACAGGGACATCGATCTGGCTGCCGAGAGCGATTAACTGGTCTATTGCTGCCGGTCTCTGGAGGTCGGCTGCCACAAGCATAGGTCTTCTGCCTTCCTTCTTGAAAAGTCTCGCGAGTTTCGCTGATGTTGTAGTTTTACCTGAGCCATGCAGACCGACCATCATTATGATGGTCGGAGGATTGGGTGAAAGGGGGATCCTGCTGTTTGTCTTTCCGAGCAGCTGGCAGAGTTCTTCATTGACTATCTTGATAACCTGTTGTCCCGGGGTCAGGCTTTCAAGAACTTCCTTGCCAATAGCCTTTTCCTTTATCTTTTGAACAAAATCCTTTACAACCTTGAAGTTGACATCAGCCTCCAGAAGGGCAAGCCGAATCTCTTTCAGGGCGACCTCTACGTCCTCTTCTTTCAGGAGGCCTTTCCCTTTTAATTTTTTGAATATGGATTCTAATTTTTCTGTGAGGGATTCAAACATATATAGATATTACTCTTTCCTTGCAGTTTTCCGGCAAAAGCACTGCAGGCAATAACTTAAATCCATTACAGGAGAGAATCTAATTTTGCTTTTAGCTGTTGTTTTGGAACCACTCCAACTATCTGATCGACCTTAACGCCGTCCTTAAAGAACATTATGGTAGGTATGCCCATAATTTTGTATTTGCTGGCGATTTCAGAATTCTCATCAGTATTAAGTTTCATAACTTTTACCTTGCCGATATATTCTTTAGATAATTCTTCAACTGTTGGTGATATCATCCTGCATGGACCGCACCATGCAGCCCAGAAATCAATCATAACAACACCCTGAGCTTTTATAACTTCATTTTCCCAGTTAGATGTTGTAGCTTCAAGTATACCTTCTGCCATACAACCCTCCTCTTATCCCCATCCAATACAATGGAAAATTTATTTGATTAATTATATTTTCAGGTTGTAATCTTTGTCAATCTTTTTAGGAGTATGAAATAATCATCTCATTGACACTCTTTGGTTCTTTCTGCTATTTTTAACCATGAAAAAGTGTTTCCTTTTCTCTCTTATTTTTCTTTTCATACTCTCTGCAAACTCATATGGCTTTGACATAAAAGGTTTTCAACCCCTTGATCCTTATGGCATATTTTCGACCTTCAGCGCTGAAAGCTTAACGAAGGGTAAAACAGCAATTTCTACCGGCGCTGAACTGTCAGTAGATCCGGATTTTTACCGGTTTGTTTTTAAAACTGCTTATGGAATTACTGATAACTTCGAAATAGGTTTGACCGTTCCTTATGTGCTCGGTTCTGATACTCCGGACGGATTTGAAGATGCCGCTCTTGGTTTTAAACACCGTTTTTTTGAAGAAGGCAAGTACGGTCCATCACTGGCATATATTGTAACTGCTTCTCTACCCTCAGGTCGGGACCAGTTAAGTACAGATGGACGGTATGGTATCGGTTTTATTGTCAGTAAAAGAGTAGGGCCTATTAACGGACATATGAATTTCTTCTATATAATGCCGGGTTCCTCGCAATACAAAAAAGAGATAGATTTTCTGGCAGGTCTGGACTTTGCAGCAGCACATAATTTCAAGCTTCTTGCAGAATTGTCCTGCAAGAAAAGCAGCTTTTCCGAGAAGGTTGACTCTATAGAGGGAAGGATCGGCTACAGGATAAAAACTACCGATTATATATATACTACATTTGGCGCCGGATTTGATTTCAAAAACAGAAACCCTGAATCTAGACTGATGTTCACGGTAACATTTCTGTCGCCTAAGGAAAAGAAAAAGGTCAAGAAAATTTATGAGGAGGAATAGGTAAGGAATGTTTGACATAGGGATGCCGGAACTCATAGTAATATTTATTGTTGCCCTCCTCGTGTTAGGTCCGGATAAGCTTCCTGAATTGGCAAAAACACTCGGAAAGGGTTTGGCGGAACTGAAGAAATCATTTCAGGATGTGAAAGACTCGGTTGAAGAGGAATTCAAGGAGGCAACCTCTGATATCCGAGAAGCGGTGACGGACGTTAAACAACAAATAGAGAGTGAGGTAAAGGACACAGGCCAAACAATCGAAAGCACAATGCAGGAAGTTAAGCAGCACATCGAGACCGAATCAGAAGAGGTACATAAGGCAATAGAAAGCGCCGAGAAAGATGCGGAGGAACAGGGAAAGCAAGGATCTGAACAAACAGGCAAGGCATCAGATGACGATTTAAAAAAACAATCATAGATACAGTGATGATACCTGCAACAGCAATCCTTATATTAAATCAGATAGAAAAGATTATTGTGAAACAACGGGCGGAGGTATAGATGGCAGAAAAAACCAAGATGATGTCTTTTCTCGAGCATCTCGGTGAACTCAGGAAAAAGATTACTGTATCTTTGATTGCTACGTGTGTAACTTTTATGATTTCATTCAATTACTCCGAGCAGATTCTTGAATCACTCATGTTTCCGCTCAGATACACTCTGGACTTTTCAGTAACAAAGAAGTACATCTATTTTATTCCGCAGGATAAACTGCATAATACAAAACTTGTTTTTTTGGCGCCTGCTGAGGGGTTCTGGATGAACATGAAGATCGCAATGGTTGCCGCTCTGATACTTGCACTGCCTGTAATATTTCAGCAATTATGGAGTTTCATATCTCCCGGTCTCCATAGCAAAGAAAAAAAGTATGTAGTCCCGTTTGTAATAACAGCGACCGCTCTTTTCCTTGTTGGTGGGGCGTTCTGTTTTTTTATTGTCCTGCCGTTTGCAATGGGGTTTCTTCTTACCTATAAGGTTGGTGATTTCATGATGCCATTACTTTCTGTCGGACAGTATGTTGATTTCTGCCTTAAGTTTATCCTTGCCTTTGGCGCTGTATTTGAACTCCCTATTATTATTCTCTTTGCCACTCGTATGGGTTTAATAACTACACAGACATTAGCAAAAAACCGGAGATACGCTATATTAATAGCATTTATCGTAGCCGCCATTCTTACTCCAACTCCTGATGTCTTTAATCAGACCCTCATGGCAGTTCCGATGATAATTTTATATGAAGTCGGAATTCTTGCGTCAAGAATTTTTGTAAGACGAAAGGATGCATAGTGCCTACTATCAGGGGGAAAAGTCTCAAGGCGATTGCATTTGATATAGCTGAGGGTTATGTGGTTGTTAATCCTATATTTTTGAAGCCGCTCGACCAGGAATCCCTTAAGGGCATATATCAGGAGATCATGAGGGCCCAGATAGAGATCAGGGGTGAGAAATTTCCACAGGGAGATATCAAGGCAATCAGATGGCGGAATACACGGCTCCAGAGACTCAATTCTGCCCTGATGATACTGAAAAACTTTGCAAGAGAAAGAAAAATCATCATCATATGAAATTTGACTGCTTGTGAAATGTATGGTAATTTTTAATCATGGAAATATCTGAAGAAACAAAAGAAGTAAGGGATTTACTCCAGAGCATTATAAAATCAAAGAAGACCATCAGGATGTATCCTCAGAACAACCCTGTCTATGTAAAGACGTTAGAGGATGCTTATATAAGATTCAATAGTTTTTTTGATTATAAAGATACCTTCACATTAAAGATAAAACAGAACAGTATTTATTATGATGCTGAACAATTGTATTACAACCCTGAAAAAGAAGATAATTTTGCACTGTTTTTCTTTAAAGACGGTTTAAGGGAGCTATCATTCAAAAAAGGATTGACTCAGGAAGAACTCGAGGAATTTTTAAGGATTATTGCTCTTGATTTTGACAGAGAAGCTATAGATGACGACGTAGTCACTCTCTTATGGGAAAAGGACTTTCAGAACATCAAGTATATTGTTGATGAGGCTTATCTGGTAGATGCTGATGAAGAGAATTATCAGGATAAGGCTGAAGAAAAGACAAAGGAACAGGTTACTGATGTCGATGATCTGATGAGGGCTTATTCAGATGGATTTGCTGAAGAGGACATCAGGAGCATATCAATCGTGCCATTGTCAGAAAAAGACCTCCAGCTTCTCGTGAAGGAACTGGAAAAAGACTCATCTGATAACAAAGTATACAAACTGGTTAACATACTCTTTGAATTAATCTATACATCAGAAGATAAAAGCGATTTGGAAGATATCTATACATTCCTTCAGGAAGCTATTCTGTTTTCGATGAAACACGGGGATATCCATGCAATATTGGATATCATGAAGAGGGCTCAGGAAGTTATAGATAACCCTATGTTATCTGAGAATGAGAAGCGATATATGAGAATGCTCCCTGTATACCTTGGTACAGAAGGGATTATGTTGCTTCTGGCAGATCTTCTTGATAGTGGTGTAGAGATAGAAGATAAAGTTCTTGAGAATCTGGTTCAATTCCTTGATAAAAATGCGATCGAACCCATGGTAAAGTGTCTCGGGGAACTGAAGACAATCCGTGCAAGAAAAAGTATTATAGAGGCGCTTATTGTTACCGGAAAGAAGGATATCCAGACTCTGTCAAAGGGACTTGATGACCAGAGATGGTATGTTGTCAGGAATATTATATACATTCTCAGGAGAATAGGGGACAAGAGAGCTACTGAATATCTCCTGAGGACTGTAAGGCATGGCGATATAAGGGTACGGAAAGAGGTCATTAAGGCTTTTGGTGAACTTGGCGGGAAAGAAGTAATCCATACCCTCAGGGAATGCCTTGGTGACCCTGATACGCAGGTAAGGATTGCTGCTGCAAAGGCCTTTGGCATTATCGGGACAGAGGCTCCTAAAAGAATAATACTCGATGAGATATGTGATAAGGATTTTAAAGATAAGGAATTTGATGAGAAAAGGGAATTTTATGAGGTGCTTTCAAGATGGAAGGACGCAGAGGTCTTTGAATTTCTGATAAAGACTTTCAAAACAACGTCATTTTTTGGCAGGGCTAAAAACTACGAAAACAGGGCTTGTGCTGCATTCTGTCTCGGTCTTTTGGGGAACAAAGACGCTCTCCCGGTTCTGGAAAAATATAAAGACTCAAACAATAAACTTCTGAGGGACTTTACATATACAGCAATCAAAAAACTTGAGTATGGACAATAAGGAAGACAGAGAAATCCACAGGAGCGGGCAGGATATAATCAATCAGCTGGCTGTTATCCTGAGGACCGCCCAGATCCATGATCCCGGCAATATTGCCGTAACATCAGCGATAGAAAGGTTTATTTTACTTATCAATCAACTCACCGCTTCTGAGGCGAGCGTTGCACTTGAGCTTATAGGAGAATTTTTTTACATAGCTGATGTAAGGATACGATACTCCATGGAACATCTCCTTAATTTTGATTTTCTTGTGCGGGAATTTAAAAGGAGAGAGATCGGGAGAGTTATTTTCAGGAATCCTGTCAGGGCTGATGATGTCCAGATATTTCTTAAAGCATTCATAGCATCAGGTTATTCTGATTCTCCATATGAAAAAATGCTCGATATAATGACGCAGTCAGAGAACATAGATGTAGACAAGTTACAGAAAATAGTGGAAGAAGAAGTAGATGCCAGGAAGGTGATAAAAAAATCATATTTCAATGCTGTTTCATACACAAGAGGCGTGATGACCAAGATTAAACAGGGAGAAAAGGTCAATATTAAAAAGGCGAAAAGGATTGTAGAGTCCATGGTTGACCATCTGATCGAAGAAGAAAAATTCCTGATGGGGATGACTGCGATCAAGGACTATGATGAATACACATATCATCATTCCGTTAATGTCAGCATACTCTCGATAGCCCTGGGCCAGAGGCTGGGGTTGAACAGGAAGGTTCTTACAGAAATTGGACTT
>Ga0315295_10006298_pt1 | contig 10125 bp, 12 predicted proteins | sample YL17G14_0_MG_FD_204453 | JGI IMG/M metagenome (GOLD analysis project Ga0315295, IMG submission 204453) | Sediment microbial communities from Yellowstone Lake, YNP, Wyoming, USA - YL17G14_0 | ecosystem: Environmental > Aquatic > Freshwater > Lake > Sediment | place: USA: Wyoming | collected... | reverse complement strand
TCGGCTTGGTTGACTGGACTACCGGCGCGTCCCCTGCTCCGGAGTCGATGCAGGCCGATGCGCCTGACCCGCAGGTAATGGAGATCGATACGCTGGGTGCTGGCTCGGTCCAGTACACCTACGAGTACAAGGACTCATCCGCCCTATACACCGACGGCATCGATTTCACGCTGCTGGGCTATCGGGTCATCGGCAACTACAGACCTGATGGTGTGGTCTACTCCACGCCGATGCACTATGGGGATAACTGGTCGAGAAGCGTGAACTGGCAGTACGAGTTCATCCAGGGTTTCCCTTATAGCGCGACCGAGACGCACTCCAAGGACATCGTGGCCAGAGGCAAGGTCAAGCTGCCGATCTCCGGAGAATACTATTGGCCGTGCCTCGTCATCCGGGACCACTATACCTTCGCCGACAACTATGGCGACAACGACTCACGTTGGATATACGAATGGGTCGTGCCCGGCCCTTTCAGCGGTGCGAACGGCGTGGCCGCGGCGATGAGTGATAGTGGCGCGGGTCAGAACTTCACTCACGTCGCAACGATGATGACGCTCTCGGTCATCACCATCCCGGGCTGGGACCTGCGCCCGCCGGCCTTCTCGAACACCCGCGTCTGGCCGGACACGACATACGTCGGACCGTACGTGGTCTGGTCGGTTATTCAGGACAACGACGCGGTGGGCGAAGAGTCGCTCTTCTACCGGGTCGACACGGGCGTCTGGGTCGGGGCCGAGCCCGATTCGGCAAGGGGCGACACGTTCTACTTCACGATACCGTCGGTCGCCCATTCCTCGCGGATTGACTACTACTTCTGGGCACGAGACCGATTCTCCACCAACAACCACATCGACCTCTGGACGACGTGGCCGGTCTGCTCGCCGGAAAGCACGATGATCACGTTCCACGTGGATAATACCGGAACGACTGAACAAGAGCCGCCGGTTCCGGGCCGCATCGGACTCTCGGCCTCTCCCAACCCGTTCGGCGGCGCGACCACGTTCTACTTCAACTACCCGCGTGTACGCCAAGCGACCATCAAGGTCTTCGCCAGCTCGGGCGAGCTGGTCCGCACGCTCGATATGTCGCCGGTGCCGACCCTTGGGTTCCAGGCCCGCTGGGATGGCCTGAACGACGTGGGCGAGCCGTTGCCTGCCGGCACGTACCTGTACAGAGTCGAAAGCTCCGGATACACGGAGACGAGGAAGGTGACACTTACCCGCTGAGGCGGGTGAGTTGGCAGTGACCAGTTGCCAGTTTGCAGAGACCGGCGAGGACTCCCCTCGCCGGTTTGTCATTGCGGCTTGGGCATTGTCTGGTCATTGGGATTGGGGGCTTGGTCATTGCAGCCACGCGCGCACGGATCCCGCATAACGGAGGACTATGTGAATCTTGAGACAATCGCCGTCACGCGGCCCGATGACACCAACACCATCATCGGCCAGACCCATTTCATCAAGACCGTCGAGGACATCCACGAACTGATGGTGACCTCGGTGCCGGGCGTGAAGTTCGGATTGGCCTTCAACGAGGCCTCGGGCCCGTGCCTGGTCCGGCACTCGGGCACGGACGCCGAGCTCGAGCAGCTTGCGGTGAAGAACTCCCAGGCAATCGGCGCCGGGCACACCTTTACGCTCATAATGCGCGGCGCGTACCCCATCAACGTCCTGACCCAGCTCAAGGCCCTGTCCGAAGTCTGCTCCATCTTCTGCGCCACCGCGAACCCGGTATCGGTCATCGTCGCCGAGAACGAGACCGGCCGCGGCATCCTCGGCGTGATTGACGGCGACAAGCCCAAGGGCATCGAAGGCGACAAAGAGACAGCGGACCGCAAGGCCTTCCTCAGGAGAATCGGCTACAAGCAGTAGGTGCGGGACTGGGAACTAGCCCGCGCCAAGCAGCCGCTGCTGCCCATTCCTCCGCTCGACTGGCAGACCATGCACTTCGTGAAGAAAGCCGAATACGCCGGGGAGCATCGCCTGCTGCTTACGTTCGAGGACGGCGGTGAGCGCCTGGTCGGCCTGGAACCGCACCTCGACGGCCCGATCTTCGAACCGCTGAAGGACCCCGCCTACTTCAAGAACTTCCGGGTCAACGAGGACCTGGACACGGTCGTCTGGGAGAACGGCGCGGACTTTTCCCCTGACTTCCTGTACGAAATCGGCCAGCCGGTCTCGGAAGCGACCCGCGCGGCTGACCGCTAGCCGCACCGCCGTCCACCGCTGCCTGCGAATCGACACTCGACAGTCGTCAACCGGAAATACGACAACCGCCAAGAGCGCCGAGGGGTGTCATTCCGACCGAAGTAAAACGAAGTGGAGGAATCTGTCTGCCACTGCAAACTGCGACCTGCAAACTGGTACCTCGGGCGCTGAAAGCGTCCCGCAAAGCTCGTCGGAAAGCTCCTTCGAAAGTTCCCCCGAAAGCTTAGCCGAAAGCTTGTTCGAAAGCTCATTTCAAAGCTCGTTTAATAGCTTAGCGCATTGCTCGTTCAGAAGCTTCTCGCATTGCTTCGCTCAGCGCTCGGCTCAAACCTCGCGGCGACCCTTGCTTCAAGCCTCGTCCTGAACCTCAACCTGAACCTCAACCTATTCCTCGTTCTAAACCTCAACCCAAACCTCAGCCTTTTCCTTCTTTGAATCCTTCTTTGACTGCAGCCCCCCGGGCAGTCCCTGGGTCGCCCACTCCACGGCAGAATTGTGGCCGGGCATCGACGCACTACTACATATAGGTGGCGGCCAGCGCTTCGGACTGCGGTAGCCAGGCTGCCGCTTTTCCGAGGAGACGCGGGGCACGAGAAGAGACAACACGTGGGACGGAGGCAGACGCTCGAGCCAGTATCATGCGCTGCTCGCAGGAGTTACGAGCATGAGGAACTCCGGGGCAAAGCACCCGCACCGGAACTGCGGCGTTCGCTTCCGGACTCAGTGCCACGCTCGACCGCAGACTCGACGCGCGGTTCAGCGCCGAACTCAACTCGCGGCTGAACGCGCAAGTCAGGCCGGAACTCGCTGCGCGACTCGCCGCCCTGTTCACTGCCAGGTTGAGAAAGGCGTTGACGTCCTGACTGACAGCGGCGCTGAATTCCTCGGTCTCCGCGGGGTTGGCCGCCGCGTTGAGCCCCGAACTCGTCGCGCGACTGACTGCAGCGCTAAGTCCTTGATTGACCGCCACATTGATGGCCGCACTGTACTCGGCGTTGAACCCCGGAGTCAACCCAGGATTGACCCCCCTGTTGCCGGTAGAAGTGCCGGCCTAGGCCTCGGGTCGAGCGCCATGGAGCCTGTTCACCGGCCTTGCCCTGCGGATGTACTCCAACAGGGCCCGCGTCTCGCGGTTCAGACCTTTTCGGATAGACTTCACAGCCATACAAAGCTCCTTTCCTACTGTCTTCATGCGTACATATGCCGAAGTCGCCAAAACGGACATACTCCGGGCGGTTTCCACCCAGGTGGGTGGTCCGGGGGTGGGTATGTGAGTTCGTACTTCGAGAGGTTTGTCGGCAGGTTTGTCGCTGAGTAAGTCATTGAGTCTGTGACTATCTATGTCGGCGAGTTTGTCGAAAAGTACGTCGTTAGGTTCGTTCTTATGTTTGTCATTGAGTACGTCGTTATATAGGTCGCCGAGTTTGTAGTTAAGTTGGTCGGCAGGTATGTCGGCGAGTATGTCGCTGAGTTCGTCGGCACGTATGTCAGCAGGTTTGTCATTGAGTTTGCCGTTGAGTTACTCGACAGGTTCGTCATTGAGTACGTCAGCAGGTAGGTGGTTGACTTCGTCGCCCGGACCGGCGCAGTCGTGTTGACATTCGTTCGACCGGAGGTATCCTATCGTTGTGAAACAACGTCCGCTGCTGTACATCGAGACATCGGTCTTCGGCTTCTACTACGACGAGGAACCGCGCAATGCACTCAGGCGCGAGGCAGTGCGGACCATGTTCCAGCAGATTTCGCTCGGGATGTTGGACGCGGCTGCTTCTCCCCTGACCGAGGAAGAGCTCGATGCAAGCGCAGAACCCATGCGTTCAAAGCTCCTCTCGCTTCTCGACCAACTCACGATGCTGGACGCGGAAGACGCGGAAGTCTCCCGGATTGCCGGGCTGTACGTCGAGGAAGGCGTAATCCCGGCCGCGGAGACACTCGACGCCCGACATGCGGCATACGCGACGGTGGCACGGGCAGACATCATCGTGTCGCTGAACCTCAAACACCTAGCCAACGCCTGGGCAGAACAACGGCTCAACGTGGTGAACGTACGAGAAGGACTCCCGACCGTGAACATCAGAACGCCCGAACAGGTGGTGCACTATGAAGATTGACGGGCTCGATTGGATGGACTGGCTGCATGAGGTCCGCCACGAGGCAGAAGAGAAACGCATCCGTGACGGGCTCACGGTGGAACAGTGGTTGCATCAGGTTCGCGCCCGCGCGGCCCAGTCCAGAGAACGCAGACGCAGCCACGAATACCCTACCGTCGCCCGCGACAAGCCGCAGTCAGGCAAATGAAGTGACCCGCTCGGCCTTGACTGAGGCTGGTAATATGGGAAGTGTCCCTCTTCTTCCCCAAGCCGAACCGTTGGCACCCGGTCATGCTGCCTGACGACTATCTGCGGAAGATGAAGCAGGACCTGGCCGAAGCCGAAGCCATGGTCGAATCGCAGACCCGCTACGTCCCCGACCCCGCCGCCTCAGTTCACCCCAATCCCCGCACCTCAGGGGTTCCACCCCTAAGGCGGTGTACGGGTTGAGCCGGCAGGACGGCTCCCTGCGTGGACGCAGTGCCTCTGGTCGCAGCACGCGCACCTGTGACCCCTTGGGGTGAACCGCCGTCCGAGCCCCGGTACGAGCCGTTTCCGGACGACGCCCCGCCGCCTTGACATCCCGCCCCGCAGAAGTAGTATTCGCCTGATGGTGAATCCAAAGCCCGGCCGCGCCTTGACGGGCATGGAATCGTCTATTAATGTCCCCGGAATTCCGCCGTGATCTGGGAAGAATGGAGGTAAGGTGAAACGCATCCTCATCGTTTCAAGCGCGCTTGCGCTAGTTCTTCTGAGCACCGTGTGCAAGAAGCCGTTGGTCGGGAGTCCGCCCGCAACACCGTCCGCGCCGGCCGGAATCTCCAACGGCGGGTATAACACCAGCTACGAGTTCACTGCCTTCACGACCGACCCGGACACAGACAGTGTGGCGATTCGCTTCTCGTGGGGCGACGGCGCGACCTCGGACTGGAGCGGCTGGGTCGCCAGTGGCGAGACCGTCGCTCAGGCCCATTCGTGGCCCAGTGCCGGCTCCTACCAGGTCAAGGCGCAGGCCAAAGACAACACAGGCTCGTCGTCGAACTGGTCCGCGGCACTGGCCGTGACGATTACCACCAACCGCCCGCCGAACACACCCGCCATTCCTTCCGGCCCATCTACCGCTCCGAAGGACAGTGGATGCTTCTTCACCAGTATCACCACCGACCCTGACGGTGATGGCGTGAGCTACAGGTTCTCGTGGGGGAACGGCGACACGTCGGAGTGGGGCGGCTGGACCCAGAGCGGCGCGCCCGGTGGTGCTATGTACGCCTATCCAAGCGCCGGCACGTTCCAAGTCCGCGCCCAAGCCCGCGACGCCAACGAAGCCCGCTCGGGCTGGTCGAACCCGCTCTCGGTCACCATCACCGGTGGCCCGCCGCTGAGCCTTCAACTCTCCGCTGCGACGGATTCAACAATCACGCTTTCGTGGACGGCCCCGACCCAGGGGACGCCGACCGGCTACAACGTATACTTCAAGGACGTGGCTGGGACAGCCTTCGTGCCAGTCGATACGGTTACAGCAACTTTGGTGGACATCGACCCGCACGGCGCGACCGGTCTGTACACGGTCTCAGCCGTCTTCGGCGCCGTCGAGTACTTCTGTGCGGACACCCTCTCGACTATTCCAGTGTACACGGCCCAGACCACGGTTTGCGAGCTCAACGCGGCCGGCAATGCGGGCTACGGCTGGGAACGGCCGGCAGGCACCGGCGCAACCTACTCGATGGCAACGGCGGGAAACGCGGCCTATGTTGATTTCTACATCACCGACTTCGGAGTCGGCTATGCCGGGCCGTACGCCATCGCGAGCCCGGACATGGGCCCGAGCGACCCCGGCAACGTCGTGCCAACCGGGCCCTGGCGTGTCAGCGCGTTCAGCAACGCACTCACCAGCGAAACCGCCCAACTCCCTACCTACTCAACCTCCACCTACTTCACCTATACTGACCTCACGATCGACCCTTGTCTCGTCGGCTGCTACACGACTGCTGACTCACACTACGCGCTCGTGAAGCTCACGAACTACAACGTCGGCGCTGGTACCGTGTCGGTCGAATCCTGGTTCCAGCTTGTCAAGGGACTAAGGCTCATCAAGCACTGACCGCCCGCGCCCGCGTGCTCGACTGAACTCGCCGCCTGTGGCCGGGGAAAACCCGGGAGAACCGGGACACTGAGCCTGAAACCGGGAGAAACGCGGGAGAAACGGTGATGCGTCAAGGACCCCTGCCGGGCCGACGCACGCGTCTCCCCTGCCATCAGCGCAAACCATCGCCGTCGGACGGTGAAGTTAGTCAGTTAGTAGTAAGCAGTTAGTCGCGCCTCCGGCGCGTCCGGCCGTTTGATGGCTCGGCCATAAAGAAAACGCCGGCTCTTGGCCGGCTGGCGGGAATAAGACCGGCGTGCTGCTAGTTCAGTCCGGCCGCCTCATCCGCCGTTGGTCGATCCGGTCGAACAGGTCGGTAATGGCCGCCTCTTCCCGCCCGGCTTCCTTGAGCAGTTCCGTCAGTCGTTTCCGACCCAGCTTGTCCTCACACCCGGATAGCCCGGTCAACGCCTGCCGCGGGCCGTCGGCCACCCCGATGGCGAGCATGAGGGTCATGGCCTCCGCGAGTTTCGGCACCGCCTGCTCGTGCTCGCTTCGGTCAGTCAGGATGAGCCCGATGTTGCCGAGCTCGGTCGCCATGCCCAGTTGGTGACCCATCTCACGGGCGACGGCCAGCGCTTCGTTGTCGTACTTGAGCGCCTGGTTGAGGTCGCCCTGGTCACGGTAGATGCTTCCGATGCTGCCCAGGGTGCTCGCCAGGCACCACCGGTCTCCGGTCTCGCGCGCTATGGCGAGCGCTTCCTCGTAGTGCTTGAGCGCTTTGTCGAGGTCGCCCTGGTCGTGGCATATGCTTCCGATGTTGGCCAGTTGCGTCGCCACGCCCCACTGGTCGCCGATGTCGCGTGATATGGCCAGCGATGACTCATAGTACTGGAGCGCATGGTCGAGCTCGCCCTTGTCCTGGTGGACGCTGCCGGTGTAGCCAAGGTGAATGGCCGTAGCCCACGGGTCAACGGAATCGTCGGATAGCGCCAGCGCCTGCTCCAGCAGCACGAGCGCGCGGTCGAGTTCCCCGTTGTCGTGGCAGATGAGCCCGATGTTGCCGAGTGCCCGGGATTTTCCCATCTTGTCATCGTACTGGTCCGCCAGCCGGGCTGACTCCTGGAAGTCTTTGAGCGCGTCGTCGGGACGGCCCTGGGTGTAGTGGCAGACCCCGATGAGGTTGTGGAGCGCAACCAGCCCCGGCCCGTTTGTCGCGGTTACCGCGTCCTGGAAGTGCCGGATTGCCTGGTCCCAACTGGAGGTATTCATCGCGGCAAAGCCGAGCTCGAACGGCTCCCTGACCTCAGGCCTTGATTGGAGAAGCGTGCCCATATACTCAGCCATCCGGGCCGGGCGACGCTTCACCACGCCCGACTTCCTCACGGCCATTTCTGTTTACCGCCGGTTGAGGTTGAACATATGGCCGAAGCGGGCTGCCGTGCCCGCGAAACCGCGCAGCGGGGTAGGCACAGCGAGCGGGAGCACGGACGCACCAGTCAGGTGTCCGAAAACGTAGGCCAAGCACGTCAGTTTAACCTCATCCGGCTGTCTGTCAACCGTAGGGAGTTGTCAGTATTGACTGCCCGCCGGACGCCGGTCCTTGACCTCCGCCGCATCGGCTGCGCGGTCCGCAGCGTGCCTCATTTGACTCTGAGTTGACTTCCCTTAGAATACGTCGCCATGTCTAAGCGAATCGAACGGCTACGCGCGCTGATGCGCCGCGAGGCACTCGGCGGGTTCGTCGTTGTGAACCTGCCCAACGTCCGCTACCTGTGCGGCTACACCGGCTCGAACGGGTTGATGCTCGTCACCCGCCATGACTGCTGGTTCTATACCGACTTCCGGTACAAGGAGCAGATTCGGACCGAGGTGAAGGGTTGCCGCAAGCGCGTCCTTGTTCGCGATCTCGTGTCCCACCCGCCGCCGGAGTGGCAGCGGCCGCTCGGGCGCCTCGGCGTCGAGGAGAACCACGTGACGCTCAGCCGGTTCGCCCAATTCCGGAAGCGCTTCCGCAAGGCCCGGCTGGTCAGGACCAAGGACCTCGTGCTGGAGCTGCGCCGGACCAAGGAAACGGTTGAGGTCGAGACGATTGCCGCGGCCCAGAACATTACCGACCGCGTGTTCAGAGACGTGCTGAAGATGGTGAAGCCGGGCGTGCGCGAACGCGACCTCGCCCTCGAAATCGAATCCCAGTTCCGCCGGCACGGCGAAGTGGCGTTCGACTCCATCGTCGCGTCCGGCCCGAATGCGGCCAAGCCCCACGCCGGGTTCAGCGACCGCAAGCTTCGCAAGGGTGACGCGCTCACCTTTGACATCGGCTGCCGGCTGCGCGGGTACTGCTCGGACATGACCCGGACCGTATTCGTCGGCAAGGCCCCGGACGAGTTGCGCAAGGTGTATGAGATTGTCTACGAGGCCCAGCGGCGCGCACTCGATACCATCAAACCGGGCATCGCGGCCAGGGCCGCCGACGCCGCAGCGCGCGACTACATCACCGAGAAGGGCTACGGCAAGCAGTTCGGCCACGGCCTCGGCCATGGCGTCGGCATCGAGGTCCATGAGCTGCCCAACCTGGCCGCCGCCAGCAAGGATACGCTCGCGCCGGGCGACGTTGTCACGGTCGAGCCGGGCATCTATCTGCCGGGAGTCGGCGGCGTCCGCGTCGAAGACATGGTGCACGTCACGAAGACCGGATACGCGAATCTTACCCGGAGTCCGAAGCGGCTCATTGAGCTCTAGCCGGACCGGGTACCACTAGAGGGAACAGGAGCAGAAGATGATTACCCCCAACGAATTCAAGTCCGGAGTGCTCATCAAGTTCAAGGACGGCATCTACCAGGTCCTGTCCTACTCGCGCAGCCGGACCGCCCAGCGCCGAGCGCGGGTCGTGGCCAAGCTTCGCAATATCAAGACCGGAGTCCAGATTGAAGAGAGCTTCGAATCCGAGGCCAAGTTCGACGAGGTCGAGATGGAACGCAGGAAGGCGCAGTTCCACTACCACGACCACATCGGCTATCACTTCATGGACAACACCAGCTACGAGCAATTCGCGCTGAGCGAGGAGCAGCTTGGCGACAGCGCGCTCTATCTGAGCGACGGCCTTGAAATCGACGTCTCCTACATGGATGGCCTGCCGGTCAGCGTCGAGCCGCCGATGTTCATCGTCCTGGAGGTCGTCGAGACCGAGCCGAACTTCCGCGGGGACACCGCGACCGGCGGAGGCAAGCCGGCCAAACTCACCAGCGGTCTAGTCGTGAACGTGCCCTTCTTCGTCAAGACCGGGGACAAAGTGAAAGTCGACACCCGGACGAATACCTATGTAGAACGGGCGTGAGCGAAGCTCATGCCCGAAGGCATAAGTCCGAAGTGGAAATGACGAATCAAGCTCGAATGACCAAAGGCCTGATTTCTGAGCCGGGTCTGTCTTTGGTCATTTCCGCCTTTCCCCCATTCATTCGTCTTTCGAGCTTCGGACTTCGGACTTCCTCCTAGCCCATGCCTCTTCCTTTCAAGAAGGTTCTCATCGCCAACCGCGGCGAGGTGGCGCTGCGCATCATTCGCGCCTGCCGGGAACTGGGCGTGCCGTCGGCCCTCGTCTACTCCGAGGCCGACCGGGACTCCCTGCCCGTGCTCGTTGCCGACGAGGCGGTCTGCATCGGCCCGGCACCGGCGCAGGACAGCTACCTGAACGTCTCGCGCATCCTGTAGGCTGCGGAAATCACCAAGGCCGACGCGCTCCTTCCCG
>Ga0315295_10006296_pt1 | contig 10126 bp, 10 predicted proteins | sample YL17G14_0_MG_FD_204453 | JGI IMG/M metagenome (GOLD analysis project Ga0315295, IMG submission 204453) | Sediment microbial communities from Yellowstone Lake, YNP, Wyoming, USA - YL17G14_0 | ecosystem: Environmental > Aquatic > Freshwater > Lake > Sediment | place: USA: Wyoming | collected... | reverse complement strand
GTACCTCATGTTCATATTCATCTTGTACCGATGAATACCATGAATGACTTAAATTTCAGAAATCCCAAACTCAAATTCACACCTGAGGAATTTAGCAAAATCGCAAAAAAAATAAGCGGAAAGGTGGTATTATAATTCAGCCCGGATTTTTCTGCTTCTTATTGTTCCATTTAATATCTTTACAGGAATAATTCAGCTCGCTGCATGAATTACTTATATGATTTGTGGGACGATTTTATAAGTCTCCTTTTTCCACGACTCTGCTATGGTTGCGGGAATCATCTGATGAGGAATGAAACGCTTATCTGTACTGAATGTTATGTTCTGATTCCGAGGACAAATTATCATTTGAAGCCCGATAACCCGGTTTCACAATTGTTCTGGGGCCGTTGCCTGATTGAGAAGGCAGCAGCATTTTCATTTTATGCAAAAGACAGCAGGATCAGAAAACTTATTCATCAGCTTAAGTATAAAGGCATAAAGGAGATTGGATCAGAACTTGGCAGGATTTACGGAAATTCATTGCAATCTTCCGGATTTCTGGAGGAGATTGATCTTATCATTCCTGTGCCATTGCATCCTTCAAAAAAACGGCAGAGAGGATTTAACCAGAGCGATCTTATTTCCCGCGGTATATCGGAAACAACAGGAATCCCAATGAATTCTGATCTGCTTGTAAGAAAAACTGTCACAAACACACAAACCCGTAAATCGAGATATGACAGGTGGACCAATGTCCATGATATCTTCAGCGTTACAAATCCGGACAGTTTTAAGGATATGCATATATTGCTGGTGGATGATGTAATTACAACCGGATCGACTATTGAAGCTTGTGCAAATGAAATCCTTAAAGCAGAAAATGTGAAAGTCAGCGTTGTCGCTCTGGCTTTTTCAGTTATGTGATACGGTTATTCTTTCTTGATCCTTTTTGGATTTTTATTTATAAAATCCTTCCAGCTGGTATAGTCTTTTTCCTGCCGTGGATTGTTGGTCTGATAAAAATGGCACAATGCGGCGGCAAGTCCGTCAGTGGCATCAAGCTTAATTTCAATCTTGTTGAACTTGAGAATCCGCATCAGCATCGATGCAACCTGTTCTTTTGAAGCAGCTCCACGTCCTGTTATTGACATTTTTATCTTCCTGGGAGCATATTCGTATATAGGAAGTGAACGGCTCAGGGCAGCAGCAATAGCGGCTCCCTGTGCCCGACCCAGTTTTAGCATCGACTGAACGTTCTTGCCGTAAAAGGGTGATTCAATCGCCAGTTCATCAGGGTGGTATTCGTCTATTATTCCGACAGTCCTGTCGAAGATATGCTTAAGCTTCAAATAGTGGTCATCAAATTTTGAAAGATCGATTGAACCAATAGTGATAAGCTCAGGCTCAGGACCGACAGTCTTAATTAATCCGTATCCTGTAATGCTGGTTCCCGGATCGATGCCCAGAATTATCCTTTCCTTCTTGTTCTTTTTCAAATGATTTTTGAATTGTCGATTACTTCCTTAATGAAAGTCCGTTGTTCATCCAGTCGGGTTTTTCGGAATATTGCGGATAACGATAAAAAGGAGTGGATCCCTTAGTTGAAAATGATCCGTTTTCGAGATAATGAATTGCCTCTTTAAGACAAAGCTCATTCCTGTCGCCAAAATCATGCGCAATATCATCAGCAACTACTTTACCCGGTGCAATACCATCGAAATACTCCCCTTCATTATCCTTGTTTATTATCTTAAATGTAATCGGCCAGAAAAAGTACTTTTCACCAACCGACCACCCATTCATACCAACCGGTTTCCCGTTAGTAGTATCTCCAATGCTGACAACGTTCATATAAGGCTTTAGTCCGTTCATAACTGCCTCACTTGCAGAAGCAGTAAGCCTGGTCGAGATCACAACCAACCTTGTAAGTGAAAGGTTCGATTCCGGATCTGTAAATCTGTATGTATAATTCTGATTCAGATTCTTGCTATTATACTGAAGCACCGCAAAAACTGAACCGGAGTTGTACAATGCCTGACCTGCTATTTCACTGGCAAGACCCTGGGCTACATAAAGATATCCTCCTGAGTTATATCTAAGGTCAAGGATCAGGTCTGTTATATTGCAGCTGTTAAAAAAATCAAATGCGACAGCAAGTTCTGCCGGTGAAGGTTCAATAAAAGATTCAAAAGCCAGGTAACCTGTTACTCCTGTAGAAAGTTTCAGTGTATCATATATGAGGACAGAGTTAATTGTAAATGAGCTTTTTGTAGAAGATATTTCAACTTCAGTCGAATCGGGCTTCACGAAAATAAATTTATTTGTAATTCCTGCAGTGCTGGCTCCCAATGCAGTATAATAGGCAGTTGCATCACCGTCAATGATAATCTTGGCAATATCATACCCGTTCACACTTTTAATAATCCATCCTCGCCGGACTCCCTCTGCATACAAGGGTGATTTTGAATAGATCATGGCAATCCTGGCTAAAGAATCTGTATCAACTCCAATCCTGATTCCATGTCCTACAAATTCTCCCTGCATCTCGGCAATGAATTCATTATAGTCAGCTACAAAACTCCATTTGTCGAGTTCTTTATATCTCATTGCTTCGAGTAATTCATAAGGATCAGCATAGTTTGCCTTGTTCACCGATGGCATAAGATCGTACCAGTAATACCATTGTTTCATCAGGTAGTACAGACTGTCCCTTGCCATGGCATCAGTAAGTTCATCAACTATAACAGGTTCAGGATCTTCCTTTTTACATGATGAAAAGACAGTCAGAATTATAAATGTATAGATTATCAGCTTTTTCATATGTCTTTATTTATAGCTTATTGCAGATGACAAAGATAAAAAATTATATCCAGTTCGGTTTCCGGTTCTGGATCATTATGCCTGAAACTATCAGCAATAATCCTGCCGGAGTTGTATAGAATATCGGTTCATGAAGAATAAAATGCACAAAAATCAGCGACAAAAACGGTGCCAGATAAACAAGATTGCTTATTTTATCGGTGGTTGATGCCATCTGAAGTGCTTTAAGCCAGAAGAAAAATGTAATTCCCATTTCAAAAAGACCAATATAAACTGCAGAAGCGATTCCTTTGAAATCTATCGTTTCAGGCCATTTGCCTGCAAAGCTTGTGGCAGTAATAAGACAGACAGAACCAAATAAAAAATTAAGGAAAAGTTTTATTGCTTCATCTCTTTTATCTTTAACGTTCAGGATAAAGTAAAATGCCCAGAAAACGGAACTGCCTGTTGCCAGTAATACTCCCCTGATATCAGCATGTCCCGGATTAAAAAGATTTCCCTGCGAGGAAATAATATAAACCCCGATAAAGGAAATAATAAGTGCCACAAAGCTTTTGCTTTCTATTTTCTGCTTTAATACCGGAACGGACAAAAAAACCAGAATAATTGGCCAGATCATATTGAGGGGTTGTGCAACCTGGGCCGGTAGAAGGTGATATGCTTTAAGAAGTATCAGATAATAAAGAAATGGATTTATTAGTCCAAGTATAGCTGAGTTTAAAAGATCTCTCCGGGAATTGTTTCTTAGAAGGCTTGTTTTCGATTCTGAAAGAAGAATTATAAACAGAGCCAGGGTTGAGGTAACAGAAGCAATTGTAAGCATGGGAAGTATAGCAAGCTCACTCAGGCAAATCTTGAAAGCTGTCGGAATCGTCGACCAGAAAAATATTGCAAGCAGGGCATAGATATATGATTGCTTTGTTTTGTTCATATTGTTCTGCACTTAACCCCCTGATTTCGCCCCCCCTGCCCCCCTAAAAGGGGGTAAATTATAAGCCCCCTTTAGGGGGTTGGGGGCAACCCTTCAGGGGGGCAGGGGGGTTAGTTGATTATGTCAAATCCTGTATATGGAACCAGAACGGCTGGTATCTTTATACCCAATTCTGTCTGGTTATTCTCAAGTATCGCAGCAACAATCCTTGGCAGCGCAAGAGCGCTTCCGTTGAGAGTGTGAACAAGCCGGGTCTGTTTTTCCCCTTTCTCTTTAAAGCGGCATTTCAGACGGTTTGCCTGGAAAGATTCGAAATTTGAAACGGAGCTCACTTCGAGCCATCTTTTTTGAGCAGCCGACCATACTTCAAAATCATATGTAAGGGCGGAAGTAAATGACATATCGCCACCGCAAAGCCTCATAATACGGAAAGGAAGTTCAAGTCCTGATACCAGACTTTCCGCATGTTTTACCATCTCGTCAAGTGATTCATAGGAATGATCGGGATGTGCAATCTGCACAATTTCGACCTTATCGAACTGATGAAGCCGGTTAAGGCCTCTTACATGCGCACCCCACGATCCTGCCTCTCTCCGGAAACATGGAGTATAGGCAACGTTTTTAACAGGGAGCTGATCGCTTGTCAGGATCACGTCCCTGTAAATGTTGGTAACAGGGACTTCAGCAGTAGGGATGAGGTAGAAATTATCCAGACCAACATTGTACATCTGTCCCTCTTTATCCGGAAGCTGGCCTGTCCCGAAACCCGAATCCTCGTTAACCATAATTGGCGGCATCAGCTCATTATAGCCGGCTTTAACCCCCTGATCAAGAAAAAAGCTTATCAGTGCTCTCTCCAGCTTTGCGCCTTTGCCTTTATAGACCGGGAAGCCAGCGCCTGTGAGCTTTATGCCAAGCTCAAAATCAATAATATCATATTTTCTGATAAGATCCCAGTGAGGAAGCGCGGTGTCGGGTAGTTTTGGAATTATTCCGCCTTCCTTTACTTTCACATTGTTGTCTGCTCCGTAACCGGCTGCCACCGATTCGTGGGGAAGATTCGGCAGTCTGATGATCTCATCCCTTAATTCAATTTCCAATGGAATAAGTTTATCGGACAGAGATTTAATTTCCTCTTTAAGCGAATATGTTTTTTCACGGGCAGCATCTGCTTCCGGTTTCCTGTCTTCTTTTATCAAAGTGCCAATCTCTTTTGAGATCCTGTTCATTTCTCCCTGCATCATATCAGCTTTGGACTGAATTTCGCGGCGTGATGAATCAAGCATAAGAATTTTATCGACAATAGCTTCTGCTTCAAAATTCTTGATTTTCAGTCTCTCAATAATAAAGTCTTTTTTTTCGCGGATCAGGTTTATTGTAAGCATCTTTGGTAACTATTAATAAAAAAGCAGGTACGGGAAGCCCGCTGCAAAAATATAAAAACTCCCGGTAATGCTTTCCTCTATAAGAAAGAATTTCGGGAGCTCTGATATTGTTAAAATCCTCTTATTCAGTTACCGGTTTAACTGAAACGAAGCTTTTATTATCTTTTTTCTTTTTGTATTCAACCTCACCATCAATAAGTGCAAATAGTGTGTGATCTTTCCCAACGCCTACGTTCAGGCCCGGATTATGCCTGGTTCCTCTCTGACGGACAATGATGTTGCCGGCTTTGGCTGCCTGGCCGCCGAAGAGTTTGACGCCAAGCCGCTTGCTTTCAGAATCGCGGCCGTTACGTGAGCTTCCTGCTCCTTTCTTGTGTGCCATAGTCTTATATTTTTATCTTCTGAATTATTTTATTCCTTCTTTTTTGCAGCTTTTTTTGCTGCTGGTTTCTTCTCAGCTACTTTCTTCTCAGCAGCTTTCTTTGCTTTTGATGTACCTTCTTCTTTCTTTGCAGACGGCTTTTTGGCAGCAGACTTTTTCTCTTTAGCCTTAGTTTCTGCTACAGGTTCCTCAGCAGGTTCCATTACTTTCTTGACTTTTTCTTTTTTAGGAGTCTCTTTCCGTACAATTTTCCCTTTTTCCCCAATACCTATAATCTCAATCTCCGAAAAATTCTGGCGATGACCATTTTTTACCCTGTATCCTTTTTTCCTTTTCATCTTGAAAACGATGACTTTATCCCCCTTTACATGATCAATCACCTTGCCCTCTACTATAAAATCCTTAACAGTGGGTTCTCCGACGAGGACTTTATCATTATCATCAACAAGCATGACCTTATCAAATTCAATAATATTGTCTTTTTCGGTTTCGAGACGATGAACGAAGATCTTTTTTCCTTCTTCAACCTTAAATTGCTGACCTGCAATTTCAACAATAGCGTACATTTCTGTTTCTTTATTAAGTTACTCCATGAGGCGTATACGATATCTTATCCATATAACTTTACGATGCCCCGGTGGATTTATTCAAATTCGGACTGCAAAGATAAACAAATTCATTTATTTGCAAATCATACGTGCAATTTTTAGAGTACAAAATATGCAGAAAAAACCAGCCAGGCTTCCGCTAGTCGTTAAAAAGAACCTTTTTTAATAACAAATGCCACCCTTTGTCTGTTGAAAAAAAGAATAAGGCAATTCTCCGTCTTACTGCGATTATCTATATATTTGTTGGACACGACAGGGGAGCAGATATTCTTCTGGTTATTAATTAATTGATATGAAGAGAGTAAAGCTTAAGGTTTTAGGGATTTCTTACAGCCAGACTCAGTCAGGAGCATACGCTCTTATACTGGTTGAAGAGAACGGCGAAAGAAGAGTTCCCATAATTATCGGAGGCTTTGAAGCTCAGGCCATTGTGATTAAGCTTGAAAATCTGGATCCTCCCAGGCCTTTGACACATGACTTATTCAGGAGTTTTGCGGCTGAATTCAATATTACAATTATTGAAGTCATGATCTATAAACTGGAAGAAGGTGTATTCTACTCCAGACTGCTCTGCAATAATGGCGAAAAAGAGTTGTCGATCGACAGCCGTACCTCCGATGCCGTAGCCCTTGCACTGAGGTTCGGATGTCCCATTTATATAACTGAAGAAATCCTTGAAAAAGCCGGGATCACAATCACCCCTGCCGAAGCCGATACCTCAACAGAAACTGATACTGACAGTCTGTTCGAAACCGGCAACTCAAAGTATAACAACTATCCGGATGAAGAACTTTATAAAATGATTGATGAAGCGGTTAAAACCGAAGATTATGAACGCGCGGCTTCTATCAGGGATGAAATAGACAAAAGGAAAAAACGAAAAGAGTGATCTCAGCCGGCTTTTCATCCCGGTTTCTTAAAAAACAGTTAATAAACCAAACAATATGAAACGTAAACTATTATGCTTTTTCTTACTGGTTATTGCAGTAAATTATTCATTTGCAAAAGATTACAAGGTGAGTTCGCCTGACGGCAAGATTATTGTCACTGTAAGTGCCGGAACCGATCTTAAATGGTCGGCTACTTATGATGGAAAAGAAGTAATTGCTTCCGCAAAGGCCGGAATGGTTCTTGGCGATGGCAGAATATTAGGACTGAATGAGACTGTTAAAAAGGTAACACCGGGAAAAATTAATCAGATACTTGAAACGGTTGTTGCATACAAAAGATCTAAGATAAACGATAATTGCAATACTCTCTTTATTGCCTTCAGATCAGGAATGTCAATACAGTTCCGGGCTTATAACGACGGTATGGCCTACAGGTTTGGGACCACAATGAAGGATGAACTTATTATCAAAAATGAAATAGCTGATTTACAATTCCCTTCTGGTTCATACACATGGTATCCCCTCGAAGTGAGTTTCATGTCGCATAACGAAAGAATTTTTATTTATTCAGCACTTGATACGATTACAAACAAACATCTGGCTAGTCTTCCAACACTCTTCAAAGCTAACGGGGTAAATGTCCTGTTTACTGAAGCTGACATTGAGGATTATCCAGGCATGTGGATCAGAGGAGCCGGATCTGGAAAAATTACCGGCGTACAGCCCGGATATCCTGAGATTGAAAAACTTACAAGGGACAGGGATCTGTATGTCACAAAAACTAAAGACTATATCGCCGCAACAAAAGGCACACGGACATTCCCCTGGAGAGCATTTGTAATAGCCGATAACGACGGCCAGCTTGTGGAGAGCGATCTTGTGTTCAGGCTTGGCTCACCGAACAGGCTGACTGATACTAAATGGATCAAACCCGGACAGGTAGCATGGGACTGGTGGAATGCAAACAATATATATGGAGTGGATTTCAGGTCGGGCATTAATAATGATACATATAAATATTATATTGATTTTGCTTCCAAAAACGGTATCGAATATATAATCCTTGACGAGGGCTGGTACAAATCAGGAACGGTTCTTGAATCTGTTCCTGCTATCAATGTCCCGGAACTCTGCAAATATGGCGAAAGCAAAAATGTCGGGGTTATCCTATGGGTCGTCTGGAAGACTTTCTGGGATAAGATCGATGATGCTGTTGCCCTGTATGAAAAATGGGGAGTCAAGGGAGTGAAGGTCGATTTCATGCAGAGGGATGACCAGAAGGTAGTCAATTTCTATTATGAAGCTGCCCGGAAAACTGCTGATCATCACCTTCTTATCGATTTCCATGGTGCTTATAAACCTGATGGTCTGCAGCGAACTTATCCGAATGTACTTACACGGGAAGGTGTCAGGGGTATGGAAAATGATAAGTGGGAGAAGAATATAACACCTGAACATGATGTCACATTACCATTCACTAGAATGGTAGCTGGCCCGATGGATTTTACTCCGGGTGCTATGGTTAATATGGATAAAGCCAACTTTAATCCTCGGTTTTCCCGCCCGGCAAGCCAGGGAACCAGGGTTCACCAGATGTCGATGTATGTGATATATGAAAGTCCTTTGCAGATGCTTTCCGATTCTCCCTCAAATTATATGAAGGAACAGGAATGCACAGATTTTCTAGTCAAAGTGCCCGTAGTATGGGACGACCTGAAAGTGCTTGATGCGAAGGTAGGTGATTATCTTCTGCTTGCACGGCGTTCGGGGAATGACTGGTTTGTCGGGGGCATGACCGACTGGAGCGGACGTCAGCTGGAACTGGATCTTTCGTTTCTTCCTGCAGGAGAATATGATATGGAAGTTTTCCGGGACGGGATAAATGCCGATAAACATGCACAGGATTATAAGCATCTTGAAATCAACGTCAAATCGGGAGATAAACTGAAGATTGATATGGCCCCGGGAGGCGGCTGGGTGGCAAAAATATCTTCAAAATAGATATCTTAAGATCTCAGAATGAAACAATATCTTGAACTTCTTGATCATGTCCTGAAAAATGGTACCAGGAAGTCCGACAGGACAGGTACCGGTACAATAAGTGTATTCGGGTATCAGATGAGATTTAACCTCGGAGATGGTTTCCCGCTGATGACCACCAAAAAGCTTCATCTGAAATCAATTCTGCATGAACTCCTTTGGTTCATTTCAGGAAATACAAATATTAAGTACCTGAATGATAATGGTGTAAAGATTTGGAATGAATGGGCTGACAAAGACGGTAATCTTGGTCCTGTTTATGGATACCAGTGGCGCTCCTGGCCGACAACCGATGGCAGAAAAATCGACCAGCTGAGTAATGTGATCAGCTCTATAAAAAAGTCCCCCGATTCGCGGCGCCATATTGTAAGTGCCTGGAATGCAGGAGAGATAGAAAAAATGGCACTTCCTCCATGCCATATTCTGTTCCAGTTTTATGTTGCTGACGGGAAATTGTCCTGTCAGTTGTACCAGCGAAGCTGTGATATTTTTATAGGAATACCTTTCAATATTGCATCTTATGCCCTGCTTACACTTATGGTGGCACAGGCAACCGGATTAAAGCCAGGAGAGTTCGTTCATACTCTGGGAGATGCACACATTTATCTGAACCATATTAAGCAGGTTAAATTACAGCTGACCAGAGAACCGTTCCCTCTGCCAAAGATGACTTTAAATCGGGAGGTTACTGATATTACAAAATTCAGGTATGAGGATTTTACCCTTTTGGATTATATTTCTCATCCTCATATTAAGGGAGATATTTCGGTGTAAATAATTGATTATGATTTCAATAATTGTTGCAGTTTCCGATGATTGGGGTATCGGGAAAGATAATGAGCTTCTGTGGCATATCCCCGAAGATCTTAAAAGGTTTAAGAGACTGACAATGGGGAAGTGCATAGTAATGGGGAAAAAAACATGGGAATCACTGCCAAGGAAACCACTTTCGGGGCGCAAAAATATTGTTCTGACAGATATCCCGAACGAATGCATCGATTGCTCGGTAACAGCATACTCAGTTGAGGATGCCCTGAGTAAATGCGGCAGGGATGAAGAGATCTTCGTTATCGGAGGAGGAAGCGTTT
>Ga0315295_10006294_pt1 | contig 10130 bp, 8 predicted proteins | sample YL17G14_0_MG_FD_204453 | JGI IMG/M metagenome (GOLD analysis project Ga0315295, IMG submission 204453) | Sediment microbial communities from Yellowstone Lake, YNP, Wyoming, USA - YL17G14_0 | ecosystem: Environmental > Aquatic > Freshwater > Lake > Sediment | place: USA: Wyoming | collected... | reverse complement strand
AAGTCGAGGTTCGAGGTTACGTAGCCTGTCCCCGGAATTATGCCTTCTCGACCCAGATCGGGCTGGACCAGGCCAACTGCCCGTTGGCCTGAATCACGCGCGCATAGTACCAGTTTGCCTGCCGCCCGTCGTCGCTGTCGCGGACGGTGAACGAGGTCCGGTAGTGATCTTCGTGGACCAAACGGTGCACCAGCGCCGACTCGCGCGGGAACTTGCCCGTAAACAGCGCCTCGCCGCTGTCGGCCAATTGCTCGAGAGATTGCGTAAGGGACACCGGCTTCGGCGCCGACAGAGCGAACGTCACGCGCGTCGCCGGCCCGCCGCGCACCTTGAGGACCACGGCCTTCTGCGAGACGTCGTCGATCTGCTGGCGCAGCGCGGTGAACGACTGCACGCGGACTCCGGCCGGCGTGCGCTCCAGAATGCGGTCTCGCCGCCCCTCTTCCAGCGGCCCGGCCTGGAAGCAGGGCTGGACGTCCTCGAGCACGCCGCCCTGGATGCGCACGCGGATGTCCCAATCGGCCGTGTCGCCGATGCCCAGCGCCGCCCACGGCCCCCACCCGTATTCGAAACGGATGAGCACGGGACGGTCCCAACCGCGCGCCGTGACCTGGCGGTCCATCGGGAAGTCGCGATGGATCACGCGGTTGTTCTTGAGCACCTCGACGCGGTCCACCTGGTCCCAACCGGTCACCTCCACCTGGATCTCGCGCTCGCGCGTGTAGGGCAGTTCCTGGCCCATGACGCGGCCGTTGAGGAGCAAGTCCAGCGCGATGCGGTCGCCCGTGACGGCGTAGGTGCGGCGCGCGCGCAACGCCTCGAGGATGGCCGGGCGTGAAAGCCCGGCGGCCTTGACCACGGCCAGCCCTTCGCGGTATGCGCCGGGGAAGCCGAGATGGTCGTCGGTGCTGGCAATGACGCCGACCCGGTGACCCTGGGCGAGCAGGTAGTGCAGCGTGTTTTTGGTCCAGCGGCCGGCCTCGGAGTGGCGGATGTAGGGGAACGGCGCGCGGTCGTGCTCGGCGTTGCCCCATTCCGAGTAGATCTCGAGCACCGGCGAGACCTCGGGATCGCGCAAGGCGAAGTTCGCCCCGCGATGTCCCAGCCGGTTGGCCGGATGATGCGGTATCAGGATGCAGCCGCGTTTGCGCGCGAAAGCCTGCAGCCGGCCGAGATCGTCGAAAGCGGTCAGTTCGGCCTCCAGATCAGGAAAGAGAATGTGGTGGTCGCCGGCGGCGGTGGAATGCCACTCATACCCGGCCAGCGCGACGAACTTCCCCGGAGCGTCGAATTCGCGGGCCAGTTTCAGCACCTCGGGCCAGCGGGCGCGGGTCACCGCGAAACCGTTGATCCACTTGTCGGCGATGGCGTTCTCGTACTCCTGGATATCGTTCCAGTGCGCGTGCGGGGTATAGGCGAAGAAGTCCAGGTGCTCGCGCGCGATCTCGTAGGCGCGCCGGAGCGAGCCCTGCGCGTAGCCGACGTTGCCGTGGTTGTGCAGGTCGCCGAAGTAGTTGCGGTAGGTTTCGGTCCCCGCGGGCGCCGGCGCGCCCATCGGGAGAGCCAGCGCGGCGGTCATCCATTGTCGACGGTTCATGATGTAACTTTACAAAAAATGCGTCAGCCTGGTATGGCCCCTTTTTTGAAAAAGGGGCCATACCAGGCTGACGCATTTTTTTACAGCGCAAGGCGCAGCGCGATCTGAAGAACCCGGCCGTCGTTGAGCGTGTTGGTGATGCGCCCGAAGGAGGGGGAAGAAAGATTGCGCTGGGGCTCGTCGAACTGGGCGTGATTGGTGAGGTTGTAGGCTTCCCCGCGCAACGTTGCGGTCCACTCGCGCCCGGCGTTGAACCGCCACAGCTTGCCCAGGGCCGCGTTGTAATTGGCGATGCCCGCTTTGCGAAAGGTGTTTCGCCCCACCGAACCGCGGTGTTCGCCGGGCTGGATGTAGGCGAACCGGTCGCGGCGGATGATCAGGGGGGCCGTGTCCGGGTGGCTGATAGTCTTGCCGAGAATCGAGGGATCGAGGATGTTGGGGCGGTCGCTGGGTCCGCCGTCGACGTTGCCGTAACCAGGGCCGTCGGAACCGACGTAGAGCGTAAGCGGCGTGCCCGACTTGAGCATCGCCACGCCGGAAAGCTGCCAGCCGTTCACCAGCCTGGCCCACCAGCGGGCATCCCCCGCCAGGCGCGGAAGGTCGTAGGAGTAACTGAGCAGCAACGCGTGGGTCGAGTCGAACGTGCTGAGGCCCTTCTTGTCCTTGAACGCATCGTATTGCCACTGGCTGCGCCCGCTTGACACGTCCCTGTTCGCGGCGGTGAAGGTGTAGTCGGAACCCTCGTCAATCGCCTTGCCGAAAGTGTAGCCGGCCGACCAGGCAAAGCCGCGCCGCGCCTGCATCTGGATGGACGCCTGCGCGGCGTCCAGGTAGGCGATGCCGCCGTTCAGCAGGCGCTTTACCTCGTAGTAGCGCGGGTCGGGGCGCCGCAGATCGACCGTGTCGGTGGTGAGCGCGACACCCGGCACCGGCTCGCCCCGGTTCTGGATGTACATGTTGATCAGCTTGAAACTGCGGCTGCCGACGTAGCCCAGCCTCACCTGGTAGAGATTGGCGAAACGCCGTTCGAGAGTGAAGTTGTACTGATGCGAATAGGCCGAGACCAGTTCCGGCGACAGGATGGTGGGCGAAGTGCGCCCGCCCTTGTCGATCGGCGGCAGATTATTCAAGGGATTCAGCAGGTCCGGGTTCTGCACCTGCACGTAGCGCACCAGGGGAAGGTTGTAGCGCGCCTGTTGATAGGCCACCTGCGGGATCGCGGCGAAAGAGACCGTGTAGGAGGCGCGCACCACCCAGCCGCCGCCGGGGCGCCAGGCAAAGGCAAAGCGCGGGCTGAAGTTGTTGCAATCGCACCGGTACGGGATGGTGTCGCGACGATTCACTTCGACCGGCGCGGTCTCCAGGTTGTAACGCAGTCCGTAATAGATCTCGAAAGACTTCCCGGCCTTCCACTTGTCCGCCAGGAACAGGTTGCCGGCCCAGCTCCGGTAGCCGCGCGCCAGCTCGCCCAGCGTCACTTCATAGAGAGACGACGTGGCGCGGCGGAAATTCTCGATGGCCGAGCGGCCGAAGCCGCTGGTGAGCCAGATCAGCGGACGCTGGTTGTTGGTCTCGACGCCGTTCAACTGGAAACGCCACCAGTCGCCGCCGGCGGTGATCTGGTGGCGCCCGCCGGCGGCCTGCCTGGACCATAGCGCGCCCCAGCGGAACGAATTCTGCGCGCGGTCGATCGGAAAATGGCTGTCGGGGCCGAGTTCCTCGATCTGGTAGCCCATGCGCACGCGCGGGCCGACCGCGTTGGGTTCCGGCAGCAACACCGACTTGGTCCGGTTGAAGGAGAAGCCCGTCAGCAGCTCCGAGCCCGCGCCCAGGTTCCGGCGCCAGCTCAGCCGCGAGCGGTGGCCGTGAATTTCGGTGTCCGGGTTCTGCCCGGCGACAAGCTGGAACGCGTCGATGCGCTGACGGTTGAGAGCGTGCGAGACGACTAGGCGGTCGCGCGAGCCGAGGTCGTGCTCGAGGCGCAAACCGGCATCCGTGTCGTCGATCCGCTGAGGGGAATTGGTGTTCAGCGCGCGCGGGTCGAAATCCAGCCGGTTGGGCAGTTGCGCCGGGTAGGCCGCCAGCCAGCGCGTCACCATCGCGCGCAGTTGCGGGTCGGTCGCCAGCGGCGTCCGCTCGCTTTCCAGCGGCACCAGCACGTTCCCGTTGACCATGCCGCGGATCTTGCGCTGAACCGCCGTCGCGGTCAGCCACCACTTCTTCCCGAGCCCCCCGGTGAGACGTCCGCCGTATTGGTTGCGGTGCGACGGCAGCACATCGCCGACCTGGAAAAACGTCCGGGCGTTAAAGACACTCGACTGGTGCGACTCGTAAAGCTCGCCGTGCCAGCCTGCCGCAATCTGCGCGGGCCGCACCGCCACCGCTTCCCCGGGAGGCCGCCCGTGTTCGGTGGCGTAGTAGTTGAGCTCGGCCGGCGGCTCGGGGAGGATGGTGACGCTGTCGCCCAGGCGGATGCCGGCCTCCTTGATGGCGTTGGTGTCGATCAGGTAGACCGCCACGTTCTCGTTGCGCTGCGCGGCGGCTTCCAGACGGCCGCGGGCGGGCGTTCGCTCGGCCTGCGGGCGGACGGCGGGTTGAGGCGCCGGTTGGGCGAAGGCACAAGCCGGGAGCAACGCGATAAGGGCGGGAATAAAACGCATGAATACGCTATTGTAGCGGGATTCACCTACTGCTTTTTCGACTCCAGCATTTCCTTGAGTTGCAGGTAAGCGGTTTCGTTGAAATCCTGTTTGAGCCGCGGGCCCGGCTCCGCACGCGTCTCCAGCGAGCGGGCGCGGGTCCGCTTCAGGCAGCGGCCCAGCATGAACGTGGCCTCCGGGTCCCCCGAATTCCGGTCCAGAACGGCGCGGAAGCTGTCGGCGGCCGTGTCGAACTCGCCCCGCCGCCACAGCGCATAGCCGACGTTGAAGTGGTAGACGGGATCGGATTCGTCGCCTTCCAGCGCTTTGCGAAAACTGTCCAGCGCCTCGGGCCGGTCGCGGCGGGCCTGGGCGGCCCCCAGGTTGTTGAACACTTCGTTCAGCGGAATCTGTTTCGCGACGCCGGCAAAGGCCTCTTCCGCGCCCGCGTAATCGCCCAACTGGTAACGCGAAAGGCCGAGCAGGAACGTCGCCGCGCGGTAGTGAGGGTCGGATGCGGCGACCTGTTTGAGCCAGTCGGCCGCAACCTGATAGTTCTTTCGCTCCCAGTGCCACCGGCCCAACTGAAACCGCGGCTGCGAGTAGTTCGGATCCAGTCGCGCCGCCTGCGCAAAGAGCCGGTGCCGCTGCTCCTCCGTCGCCGCCAGGCCGCGGATATAATTCTCCATCGCGTCGACGCGAGTCGCCTGCCGGCTGGTCTTGAACTCGGCCTCCGAGCGCGCCGTTTGCGGCCGCAGATACCGGTATGCCTCCCAGGCCAGGCTGACCTGAAGAGACGCCAGATCCTCCAGCGGCGCCGTTTGGGAGAACTCGACGCTCTGCCGCAGGCGCGTCAAATCCAGAACCCGGGCGGCGAGGCGGATGGATCGCTTTCCGGACGGCTCGCCGCCGGAAACAGAGAACTGGCCGAAGATTACATGGTCGGCGTCGAGGGCTTCGCCGACCTTGATTACGGTCGCGCGCGTCAGCAGGGCGTATTGCCGCAAAGACATCCGGCGGTAAACCTCGCACCGGTCTTCGCGATCCAGAACCAGCAGCCCTTCGGCGGAAAGCGCGTCGGCGATGTTTTCGCAGATACTCTCGCCTACCCAGTCCAGCGCCTGGTCTTTGGCGAGGTTGGCGAAAGGAAGCACGACGTTGGTTTCCGCCAGTCCGGCTGGAGTTAGTAAGAAATAGGCGAAGAGGAGAAGAATGGAAGCGGAGACCCGCCGCATCCTTTCAGTCTAGCAAACGGCCACTCCGTTCCCGGGCAAGACTCAATTGGCGTGGCGGGACGGCCAGGGTGCGCGACACAGATGTGGAACGGAAGCGTGCGACAGACGGCCGGAAGAGCGGGGCCGAGGCCCCGCGCGGGCTGGCCCAGAGGGCACCCCCCGCCCCCCGGGTTATGCACCTGAATTGGCGAGCACGAGCCGGGTAGGCCGCCTCTCCAGGAGCCGTTTCCCGACTTTGGCCGGTAAACATTAACACCGACTAGGTCTAAATTGTTCCTTTACTGCCAATGCGGTAGCCAAACACCACCCCAATCGGCGTTAGTGGGTCTAATACACTATGACCAGAGACGTCGCGGTACCACGGGCGAGAGACCTGCGGACACTCCGGACTAGCTTCCCGGAAAGAAACGCTTTAAGTAGCCCACAGGCGTGTCCCTGGGGACTGGCTCGTGTGTCCCTTGTGGACACACCGGCCTGTCCCCGCCCCCGCCCCCCGTGCCCGGCGCTCCCATGAATTGACACCTTCAGGACAAACATGCCGACTCCCGCTCAACAAGCCGCGGCCCGCACCAACGGCGCCCGCCGCTCCATGGATGCGCTCTCTTTCCACCCGCTCGCCAAAACTACCGTCCTCAAAAACGAGTCGCACAAAGGCTTCCAGGAACTGGTCTGCCACCACACTCTTCGCATCGCCCCGCGCGACGCCGTCGAGGGAATCTGCTCAGCCACCCAGTCTTCGCCGGCGGCCTCGAGTGCCTGGTCCGGGCCTGCGACGTCCTGGCCGGCAAGAATCCTCGCCTCCAGGCCCCGCGCCCCCCGGGCGAAAGAAATTCGCGCAAACTACCCCCGCGGAACACACCTCGGGTCAGCCGCCCTGTGCGCCGGCCGGCGGGGCGCACTGTGCGCCGGAGCCTTTATCCATGCGCCTCTGGACACTCATCCCCGTCTCACGGACGCCGGCCCGTAAACCCCAAGAACCCCGCCTCCGCCACCCCACGGAAACCCAAGAGAAACCCAAGAAGAACCCACGGAAACCCAAGAACATCTCGCCACCCCCGCAGACCCGCCGCTTCCAGCGGGTCGTGTGTTCCTGCTAATACGCCGGGGAGAAGCGGCGGCGTCAGGTAAGCCCGCCGTTCCACCCAGTGCCGCCTCGGATGCGTACCCACTACGCCCAGTTCGACGGCGCCCTCCATCGCCGGGAATACCTGAACAGCGCCAATCCGGAGAGCGCGACTGCGGCCCCTCGGCGTCAACCACCACAAGTCGGATGCCTGCCCGAAGGCCGTGCGCCGAAAGACCGCGGCCTGCCATCGCCACATCCTTCAGATCCTCTCCGCCACAACCCCAAGCTGGTCTGGCGGTTCTTCGGCCGCTGGATCCGGACCATTCGGCCAGGGCTGGCCCCCTCCGCCCTCCGCAATACCCTCCCGGAATTCCTCGCAACTGCCGCCAAAACCGCAATCCTCGTGAAATTCATCGGCGCCCGCCTGGACTTGTCCACAACCGGAGGGCGGGGTTTACCCCGCGCGGGGCCTTGGCCCCGCTCCCCCATCTGTCCGTTGCACGCCTCGGTTCGACATCCGTGCGCCCGCCTTGACCCGTCGGGAACCGAGCGAATAACCTTGGCGGCATGAGCCGCCCGAACTCATATCCCCGGTGCTCTCAAGTAAACGGACAATCTTGGTAAAATCATGAGATAGGTCGTTCGCGCTGGGTAGCTGAAGACGAGAGTCGAAAACTGGAACGTAAGCTCTGAGAACGTGTGGAAAAATCCGGGGGCACTCCGGGCGGCTTTATGGAGACAATCGCTGGGGACTGGCCAGTGTGTCCCCAGGATTTTTTCACACGTTCTGAACCCCTTGGGGCAGAGCTATAGGCGGAGGAGCCCATGGTCACACGGAGAAGCTGGCTGGCTGGTCTGGGTCTGCACAACGTGGCTTGGCTCTTGCCCGCCGCCACGGCGGCGGCGGACTGGCCGCAATTCCGCGGACCCAACCGGGACAACATCTCCAGGGAGACCGGCTTGCTGCGCCAGTGGCCCGCCAAGGGTCCCAAGATCCTGTGGACCGTTCCGGTGGCTCAGGGCTACGCGGGCGCGGCGATAGTGGCCGGCCGCGTCTATCACCACGACTACGACGAGAAGAAATCCGATTGGCGCGTCCACTGCCGGCATCTGGCCACGGGCAAGGAGATCTGGAGTTTTAGCGAGAACCGCGTCATCCGGCCCAACCACGCCATCACCCGCACCGTCCCGGCGGTGGACGGCCGATACGTCATTTCACTGGACCCGAAGTGCGTACTGCACTGCCTGGACGCCGGAACCGGCAAGCAGTTGTGGCGCAAGAACCTGGTGACCGAGTACCAGACCGCCATTCCGCCCTGGTACAACGGGCAGTGCCCGCTGATCGAGAAGGACCGGCTGGTGATCGCCACCGGCGGCGCGGCCATCATGGTCGCGCTCGACAAAGCCGCGGGCAAGGAGATCTGGCGCACGCCGAACCCCGGCAAGCTGCTGCTGTCCCACGCGTCGGTCATACCGGCGGTTCTGGGCGGCGTCCGCCAATACCTGTACGGCACCCTGAACGGACCTTTGGGAGTCTCGGCCAGCGACGGAAAGCTGCTGTGGCAGTTCCCGCGCAAGTTTAACGTGGCCGTGGCGCCCTCGCCGCTGGCGCTGGACGGGGAGCGGGTCTTCATGACTGCCAGCTACGACGCGGGCAGCGTCATAGTCCGCGTGCGGCCCGGCGGGGGCGGGTTCCAGGCCGAGGCCGTGCTCGACATGAAGAACAACGAGTGGAACTCCGAGGTCCACACGCCCGTCGTTCACAAAGGCCACTTCTTCGCGGTGGGCAAGAAGAGGCGGGGCCTGTTCACATGCCTGAATTTCGACGGCAAGACGGTCTGGGACAGCGACGGCAAAGCGTCGTTCGAACTGGGCAGCTTCCTGCTCGCCGACAACATGTTCTTCGTCCTCGAGGGAAGCACCGGCATGCTCCGGCTGATCGAGGCGAGCACCACCGCCTACAAGGAACTCGCCAAGGCCCAGGTGCTCAACGGACAGGACGTCTGGGGGCCGATGGCGCTGTCGGACGGTAAGCTGGTGTTGAGAGACTTGACCAAGATGGTGTGCGTCGACGTGCGCGGCGCGTAAACGAGGCAGCTTATGCAATACAGCCAGGTGCAACTGCTGGCCGGAAAAGGCGCGGAAGACGATCGCTTCACCGCCGCTCTGCGCGGAGTCGCCGCCGGCGGGCGGGACTTCGTCTATGCGGCGGGGGACCGGGAAATCAAGGTGTTCGACGACGCCGGCCGTTTGCGGCGGCGCTGGAGCACCGCCAGGCTGGCTCTGTCGGTGGCCGTATCGGGCGATGGCCGGGTGTTTGTCGGCCAGGACGGGCAGGTCGAGATCTTCGACGGCGCGGGCCGCCTCTCCGACACCTGGCGCGACGAAATGCGCCTGGGCCTGGTGACGGCGATCGGCTTTTCCAAAGGCAATGTCTTCCTCGCCGACGCCCGGGACCGCTCGATCCGCCGCTACGACGCCGGCGGCAAGCACCTCAACGACATCGGTAAGGACAACCGGACGAAGGGATTCCTGATTCCCAACGGCGTGTTGGATTTCGGCGTCGACGCCAAGGGCATCCTCCACGCCGCCAACCCGGGCAAGCACCGCGTCGAGCGCTACACCCCCGAGGGCCAACTGCTCGGGCATTTCGGCCGCTTCGACGGGCGCGATCCGGCGGGATTTACCGGCTGCTGCAATCCCACCAACGTGGCGGTGACCGACGGCGCGCGCATCTGGGTCACCGAAAAGGCCGGCCCGCGCGCCAAGGTTTACGATTCCGGCGGAAAGCTGCTGGCCGTGATCGCCGCCGAAGTTTTCGATCCCAACTGCAAGAACATGAGCATCGCCGCCGGCCCGCGCGGCCGGGTTTATGTCGCCGATACGGTGAAGCTCCGGATCTTCGTTTTCGAGCCGCGGGCTGGCGTTGCGGGGGCCGCATGAGCGAGCACATGACACGCCGCGGCGCACTGGCCAAGGCGGCCCGCGGAGCGGCGGCGCTGGCGCTGGGCGGCGCGGCGTTCCACCTGGTCCGCAAGGCCGAGGGACAGATCGTCTGGAACGTCGATCCGGCCCGGTGCGTCAACAGCAAGCTGGGCGAGACGAACGTCGAGGTGTGCGGCCTGTGCACCACCGAGTGCGTCGTGTCGCAGTCCGCCGTGCGGGCCGTCAACGAGTTCTCCAAGTGCGGGCGCTGCAATATCTGCCCGGCCTACTTCAACGTCACCAGCGCGGTGAACGAGAAGGGGCTGCCCAGCGAGAAACTGTGCCCGCGCGACGCGATCGAGCGCAAGCCGATTGGCGAGGTCGATCCCGACGACCCCGCCAACAACTTCTACGAGTACGTCATAGACGAGATCAAGTGCGACGGCTGCGGCAAGTGTGTCCTGGCCTGCAAGGAGCCCCTGGGGCTGGGGTCCATCCAATTGAGGGTGCGGCATAATCTGTGCGTGGACTGCAACCACTGCGCCATCTCGACCGCCTGCCCCAAGGACGCCATCGTGCACGTGCCGATCGAACGAGCTTTCGACCATGTGGAACTCGGATCTCACGCCTAGGGTTCGTCATGCCGTTCCGTTCGGCCTGGAACCCGA
>Ga0315295_10006293_pt1 | contig 10130 bp, 9 predicted proteins | sample YL17G14_0_MG_FD_204453 | JGI IMG/M metagenome (GOLD analysis project Ga0315295, IMG submission 204453) | Sediment microbial communities from Yellowstone Lake, YNP, Wyoming, USA - YL17G14_0 | ecosystem: Environmental > Aquatic > Freshwater > Lake > Sediment | place: USA: Wyoming | collected... | reverse complement strand
ACCGGAGCGGGAGCGGGCTCGCCCAGTTCTCCCCCACCCCCCCTCGCAGCGCGCAGGCGTGCATCGAGCTCGCTAAGACTCGCCTCGAGCTCATCTATCCTCCGGCTCATGAGTTCGGTGTCCAGGCTCTCTGCGACGCGCTGCCGCTTCGCGCGTTTGTCACGCAGGTCCCGCCCCTGGAGGTCCACCTCGGAGAGCTTCGCCTTCAGACGATCGAGTGTGTCGACCTCGGATTGCACGATACGGTCGAGATATGCGTTATCCTCCCACATCTCCTCGAGCTCTCGTGCCTCGAGGAGCACCTCTAGCTCGCTGACCTCGCCGCGCTTGTAGAGGGTCCGCAGGGATTGATCATAGGCCTGCTGGCAGGCATCGAGTTCGCTGGAGAGGGCTTCCATCTCGGCTTCTGCAAGCGCTATGCTCCCGTCCAAGTCCGCCAGTTCCGCAACAAGGGCGTCATGGTCGCCTTGCGCGGCCCGCTGGCGGGTCTTGAGCTCGAGGATCTCATAGGTTAGGCGGTCGGCTTGCGCAGCTAAAGAGTCCTCCTCCGTACCTGCCGTAGCAGCAGCAGGAAAGCACAGGATTGTGGCTGTCATCGCTGATACAACCAGAGCCGCAAGGTGCATGCGGGTCCTAATGTACATATTCCCACCACGATTCTCGGTCAGGGCGTCTGCCGGTCTATCCTTAATAATAGCAAAATACATATACTTGAAGCACAGGGTTACCAATGATGGTAGAGCTGAAGTAGAGGGAAAGGTGTTCGGCAAGGCGTGCCGCCCCGTTAATAAGGTTATGCACCGGGAGCGTCGCAGCGGCGTTCGAATGCCAACGTATTTGTAGAACGGCACACTAGGTATAGCGGCCGCCCTGGGACCAGGCTTTTGACGTGGCGACCTCCTCAAGTTTGGCGAGCTGTTCCACGGTGCCGATAGCGACGATGTAATCCCCCGGATCCAGTCGCGTGTCCTTAGCGGGCTTGGTGTTGAACCCCATACCGCGCTTCTTAACCGCGAGGATGAGCGCCCCCGATATGGAATAGATCTTGGCCTCATCGATGGATTTTCCGTCGAGATAAGCATTGGGCTGTATCTCGACATCGTCGATGCGCCACTCCAGGTTCTCGACGTTGAACTCAATATATTGGCCTCTGGTGACCAGGTCGAGGTAGTCCCAGACCATGGGCTTGAGAAGCATGGCCGCCATACGCCTGCCCCCGATGGAATGCGGGGATATAACCCTGTCCGCACCTGCACGCCGGAGCTTGGGTTCCGATTCCTCGGTGTCGCAGCGGCTGACGATGAAGAGGTGGGGGCATAGTTCCCGGGAAGTGAGGGTGATGTACAGGTTCTCGGCGTCACTGGAGAGGGCGGTTACCAGGCCCCTGGCGTTCTCTATCCCTGCTTCCCTGAGGGTCTCGTCTTTGGTGGCATCAGCCCTGATGACCAGGAATTCCAACTCCTCCGCCTTCTCGGCGGCTGACTGGTCTCGTTCGATGATCACGAAAGTCGCGCCGGCGTCCTTGAGGTCATCGGCTATGTGTTGGCCCACCCTCCCATAACCGCACAGGATATAGTGGCCGATCATGCTCTCGATTTCTTTGCGCATCTTTCTCCTCCCCATCAAGCCGCTAAGGCTGTTCTCTATCATGAATTCTACCCCACTGACCAAGGTATAACCTACGGTACCAACGCCGGCGATGATCAGGAAGATGGTGAAGATCTCTCCGCCCGTGCCCAGCGGGAAGACCTCCCCATATCCGATGGTGGTGATGGTGATGATCACCATGAACAACGAATTCAGGAAACTGGCACCCTCGATCAGCATGTAGCCGAAAATCCCGACGATGATGATCGCACCAAGCAACAAGATGGCTTTCAAGAGAGCCTTACGGCGGTTCATCTGTCAGAAATCACCTCTCTCGATGCTTGCTCCGTAACCGTCACCAAGAATAGTATCGTACTTACCCCGCGGTAGCTATAATCCACGTTAAGAAAAAGCAGCAAGAACGCTAGATTCAGGGGTCTTTGGAGTTATCTACGCCGCGCCCGGCCTTACATAAAATCCTCGGGCTTGGCGTCCTTGAGAAAATCGCGGAAGCGCTCGATCTCGTCCTCGTCTTCAGTCTCGATGAATACACTGGCTTCGTTGAGCACATGCTCGTCGGAAAATATGGATACGCCGGTACGCACGGCCAGCGCGATGGCATCGCTGGGCCTGGCGTCGATCTTGAACGGCTTACCGCCACTATCCAGGGTGATATCGGCGTAGAAGGTGCCCTCACGCAGATCCGATATCACCACCTTTTTCATGGTGATGCCCAACTGGTCCATGATGTTCTTCATAAGGTCATGGGTCATGGGGCGGGCGGTCTCTATGCCCTGCAGTGCAAAGGCGATGGCAGTGGCCTCGAAGGCTCCGATCCATATAGGAAGGAAGCGGTCTCCCGTCTTCTCTTTGAGCAGCACGATAGGCTGATTAGCCGGAAGCTCAACCCTGACCCCTATTAGTGTCAACTCGACCATTGCCATCACTTCCTTATGGTTTCAAGGCTAAACTATAGTACCCTCTCTCGCCTGTCAATCAGCCCATATCATATTTTACCCGAGGTGAGGTTCGAGTTCATTAAGAGGCGTCAAGCCCGCGCCGGGAACCGTCTTACCCCCGATCGCCGGGGCCTGTACCCTTGAGAGTACAGACGAAACGCAGGTTTCTCCATTTCTGAAGGTGGTCCAGGCCGTACCCGATGAGATACTCCTCCCCCACCTCAAAGCCGCGGTAGTCGATCTGTAGCGGTGCGATACGTCTTCCGGCGCGGTCCAGGAGAGTGCAGATCTTGAGGTTCCGTGGGCCGCGCTCCCTGAGGTTGCGCAAGATGTAGCTGAGAGTGAGTCCGGTATCGATGATGTCCTCTACGACGAGAACGTCGCGGTTGTATATGCTCTCCGAGAGGTCCTTCACTATGCGCACACCGCTGGAGGATAGACTCGCTTGGCGGTAGCTGGTGATGGCCATGAAGTCCACCGTGAGCTCGAGGTCGATATGGCGCATGAGGTCGGCGAGGAAGACGAAACCACCCTTGAGGATACTCACGACCGCCAATGCACCGCCCGGCTCCTGCTCGAGATCGGCGGTTATCTCTTTCCCCAACTCCCGGATGCGCCGCGATATCTCATCCTCGGTGAAAACGATACGTTCCAGGAGTTCAGGGTACAAGAGAGGACACCTCCGTCTCCATATCGAGCGTTACAGGCCGGGGATGAGCCACCGTATCCCCCTCCACCATAAACCGAAGACCGCCCCTATAAAAGCAAAGAAGCGTATCAGTATATTGGGTGTCTTGCGGTATTCGTCACTTACCAGCGTCTCTTTCGACTCGTGGGGAGTTCCCTCCGCAACCACCATATAGCCCACGTCCTGGCCCGCGGAGACCGGATAGGGGATCCATTCCAGGCAATGGACGCCGGCATTCCCGTAGCTCGCGAGGCGGTCCCTGCGCACAGTGAATATGAGGTCCTCCAGGCCCACGGCGTTCACCGTGCGGCGCGGGAAGTCCCCCACTGCAACCTCAGCCAGGGGCTGGCCGGAATAAGCGAACTCCACGTGAGTGAAGTCGTTGAAGCCGTACTCCATGAGGGATATTGCCTGGTCCCAGTAGCTATCTCCCCCGTTGAGTATGACGGATATGAGCTCGCACCCCTCCTTCTCCGCCGAGGCTACCAGGCACTTGCCCGCCCCCAGGGTGTACCCGGTCTTGATCCCGGTGGCGTTGGGGTACATCTTCAAGAGTTTGTTATGGTTTTCGATCACCCGGGGGTAGGGGTGGCCCGGCCATGGGAGCTGGTAAGTGCGCGTTGCCACGATCTCCCGGAACTTGGGGATACTCATGGCGTATGCGGCTATTTCCGCGAGATCCCGGGCGGAGGTGTAATGGCCTTGCTCATCCAGGCCGTGGGGATTGCTGAAAGAGGTGTGCTCCAGCCCCAGCTCGCGCGTTTTGGCGTTCATCATCTCCACAAAAGCGTCCTCCGAGCCGCCGACGTGTTCCGCCAGGGCTACCGCTGCGTCATTGGCCGATTGCACCATCAATGCGTAGAGGAGTTGCTCCACGCTGAGGACTTCCCCTTTGTCCAACCACGCCGATGACTCCCCTACTGCACTGGCATAATCGCTGACGGTCGTGGTCTCCTCCAGGGATGCGTTCTCGAGGGCTACAATGGCGGTCATGATCTTAGTCGTTGAAGCCATGGGCACGGATTGATCGACGTTCTTTTCATACAGCACATCGCCTGTCGCAGGATCCATGAGGATGGCCGACGAAGCAGGGATGGCGGGTACGGATACCTCACTCGTGGTCAGCTCCAGGTCCTCGAAAGCCGAAAGGTTGGAGGCAGGCAAGTCCACGACCAGGTAACGCTCATCCTCCCCGCTGGAAGCGAGAGCGTATATGCTCGAGACAAGGGTGAACAGTAAGAAGGCCGTGAGCAGGATAGCAGCGCTTATGCGGACCGGTCTCTTGGACCTCCGCCGCTCTTTGCGCTTTTTCTTGCGCAGCTCCTTGATCCTCTTTTCGAGGAGAAGGCGTCGCTCGTCGTCCGTGAGTGTCCTGCGCGGTATCGGATACTGCGGTTGTTCGAACTGGTCTATATCGTTCATCAAACAGGAGTGTAGCAGATGACACCACGCGAGGTCATCATCTTTGCGCAGTATGCGATGCCCGGCAGAAGGACCATTTGCCGGCCCTGTGCGCCGCCGGCGTTACAACAGCGCCGTGGCCATGCCGAGGTATATGGCGAGGGCGGCCATGGCGATAAAGAGGGAGGAAAACCGTGCCTGGGTATAGCGCAGCTCGCCCTTGATACGGCGAGAGATGATGGGCAGGCATATCCCCACCGCGGTCCCCAGGACGACGGTAGCGAAGAGGGTCAGGCCGATGGTAAGCCCGAAGCGCAGGTAGTCCTCCCAGAGGGCGGCGACCAGCCCTCCCAGGACGGCGAGCCCCAGCGAGATTACCAGGACGACCCGCATCTCCTTCCAGACCAGCATGAGTATCTCTTTCCACCCCGGGTCCTTGCCCCCTATCTCCTCCAAAACCACCGCCTGGGAGACGATGCTCATGTCTTGTGCCGCCCTCAACACCAGAGGGATGAAGAAGACGAGGGAGATAAGGGGTATGATACGGTCCTCGAAGGCGGAGACGAGAAGAGCCGCTGCTAACCCTCCTATGAGCGTGATGATGATGGAAGGCAGCCTCGTGCGCAGTGACGGCGCAGCTCCCGGCTCGGCAAGTTCGAGGCCCCCCAGGTGGGAGAGGTCTTCGAGGGCTTCCTCTCTTATCACGTCGATCATATCATCCACGGTGATGATGCCCTTGATGGTATTGGAATCGTCCACTACGGGGAGCGCCAGGAAGTTGTAGCGGCTCATGGTATCGGCCACCGTCTCCTGGTCTTCGGCGACGTTGACCGAGATCACGTCGCGGTGCATGAACTCCTCCACACTCTCGCGCTGGGGTGACGTCAGGAGGTCGCGCAGTGAGACCACCCCTTTCAGCCGCCCCTCGTTGTCCTCGACGTATACGTAGTAAAGGGTTTCAGCGTCAGGGGCGTTCTCACGCAGGTAGGCCATGGTCTCCACGGCAGTGTAGGAGCTGGGTACGGACAGGAACTCGGGCGTCATGCGGCCGCCCGCCGTATCCTCTCTGTAACCCAGAAGCTCCCTGATGATGCCGGCCTCCCGCACGCCCATGATGTTCAGGAGGCGTTCGGCCTTGTCCCGCGGCAGCAAGGCAAGGATGTCGGCTGCTTCGTCCGGAGGCATGATCTCGAGCAGGTTGGAAGCCTTGGTCTCCGTGAGGTCCTCGATGACGTCTGCCTGCTTGCCTGGCTCGACCTCTGAAAGAGATTCCGCCGCCGTGAACGCTCCCAGTAGATCGAGCAGTCTTTCCCGATATTGCGGCTCCAGCTGCTCGATGATATCGGCGATATCCGTGGGGTGCAGGTCGCGCAATTGCGATTCGGTAACGGTGAGCTTGAGGTCGGCTTGTTGAACCTCGAGCGGCGCCACGAAGTTCCAGGGGATGGTCTTCTCCGGAAGGTCGCCCCCCACAAGGCGCAGTAACTTTGCCACCGTTTTCTCGAGTCCGAGCCGTCGCAGTAGCGCTCTCTGGCTGACGTCGACTCCCGTCAGGCGGAGGTTTGAGTCGAATTCAGCCAAGCGGAGGTCGTTGACCCTTACCACCTTATTGCCGTGTAGATCGACGATCTGGCGGTCGAGAAGGTTACGCCCCAACAGAAGACCAGCCTGAGGGTGATCGCTCTTCCATATCTCCTCACGTTCACGGTCCAGCGTAACGCCTGAGGGATGCAGGGATGATACCCACTCCCAGGGGACGGCTACCATCTCCCTGCGCCCGCGCCTGGTACGCGAGACGACCATGAACTCGCTTTGGGGAAGGCTTCCCCGCAGTCCCATGCCGATATCATGCAGTCTGCCGGCCATGCGCCCGGCGCTGTCCATGACCTTGCGTTCCTGGAGATCTGAGAAGAAGAGCATTCTGTACCTCCCGGGCACGGGTATAAGGCGGGTCCAGACACCTTTCGTGAGTCATTTATCCTGCTCCCGGCTACCCTGGGCAATTCTATAGCAACCTGCATCGATAATGCAAAACGAGGGACATGAAGGCGCGGCAGCTGCCGGATGCGGAGACGCGCATGATAATGTCGTCCTTAGCGAACCCGTACGGGTCATAGGCGAGCCTGCCTGCTGACGTCCAAGGGCCCTTGTTGAAGAGGCGTCAAGCGAGGTTGAACGCGCGTGCCGTCCTCTCGCGGAAGCGCTCCCAGTGGCTGCCTTCCCAGAGGACGATATTGCAGGAGCTGCAGTAGAGAAAATTGCTCTGGGTGGCCAGGGTGAAAAGGGGAAGGAGGTGCCTTGCCTCCCATTCCGCCATCCCCTCCAAGTGGGTGTTGCAGGCCGAGCAGCGGGGCTCCAGGATGCGGGTTACCCAACCCTCATCCACCAGTTGGGCGAGTTGCTCGATCACTTCCGACGCCCATATCTCCACCACTTGAGGATTGCCGCTTCGTGGCCCTTCCCGCATGGATATGCCGCGGTCCCGGGTCAAGAGAACCCTTCCCTCTGCCTGTGCGAGAGCGATCAGGTGAGCGTCGGGTATGGGCGGTGGGTAAGAGGCATCGTAACCCATGAGACGGAGATAGCGTGCCAGTTTGCCGAGCATGCGGTCCGCGATAAAGTGTGCCTCGCAGGAAGTGTTGTTCACCTTTCAATAAGGGACGGGCTGATTTGACTTCAGGAAGTACTCTTTTACCCGGTTCTTGAGCAGCAGGTCCTTGAGCTCCCGTGAGAGGTTTACTAACTGCAACAGGTTGTCCAGCGCCCTGCGCTTGGCCTCCTGGTCTTTGGACTTCAGAGCGGGCATGATGATCTGTTCGAAGGTCATGGCCTCACGGTCAGTGAGGTTCTCATACATGCGCATATGGCGTGGCTCCAGGCCGTAGCGTGAGAACTCCCTGGCTATACGCAGGATCTTCACGTCCTCCTTATCGTAGTAGGGTCCGTCCTCACCGTCGTGTATGCAGATAAGGCCGAATTCCTCGAGTGTAGCAGCGAAAGAGGGGTCGATGTCCAGCGCCTGGGGAACGTGTTCGCGGAGCAGGGTGGAATCGTCATAGGCGGCCAGGTCCTCTCCCACTTCCAGGGAGCCCATCATCCCCGGCACCAGGTCGCCAGCGCGTACCTTACCGCTCTCCAATTCGTCGATCTTCTCGCGTATCACCTTGAGTGGCAGGTATTTCTCCCGCTGCAGTTTGAGGATGAAGCGCAAACGTTGTGCATCCGCCTGGCTGAACTTGCGGTATCCCGAGGGTGTCCTCTCCGGTTCGATGAGACCCTCACTCTCAAGAAACCTTATCTTGGAGATGGTCAGGTCGGGGAACTCGTCCTTCATGGACTTGAGCAGGTCCCCGATGCTCATCTTGTCTTTCTGCTTTTCCATCTGAGCTCCTATCCTCATCCTGCTCCGGCAAAAAAGAGCAGGCGAAACTTCCCGATCTGTATCTCATCGCCATTGCTCAGCGAAGACGACTCTATGCGCTCACGATTGAGATAGGTGCCATTGAGAGACCCCGTGTCCAACAGGCTGAAAGCAAACCCCTCGCGGTGTATCTCGGCATGCCTGCGCGAAACGGTGATGTCATCGAGGAATATATCGCTCTCAGGGTGCCGTCCTATGCCGATCACGTCGCGGTTGATGGTGAAGCGCATGCCGGCATCGGGGCCTTTCTTGATCACTAGCATGGCACTGCCCTTCTCAAGGGGCTCTATAGGCAGTGAAACCTCTACCTCCTCCTCCGATTCAACCTCAATGGCAGGGAGCCCCACCGTGGTCTCACCGTGGGATGCATCCTCCTGCTCGAAGGGCGTTCTGCAGCGAGCACAGAAGACGCTGCTCTCGGGATTGAAATGGCCGCATTTTGTACAAAACACAGGACGCGCCTCCTTCCAGCAGCATATCCTATACCTATGGCCCCGCAGATAGCCTTAACGGTTTGCGGTATATCCTGTGCATCCGATATCAATAATAATATGGATCGCCTGGATTTTAAAGAAAAGCTTTACATTTAGGGTTTACGGTGGCCTTAGTCGCTGGTGGGATCGTTGCGTTGTATGCCCAGGGCTTCCCCGGCCAGGATCTCACTCAACCTGCCTATATCCTCATCGCTGATGATGGACTTTCCATCCTTCAGGCTGCTCTTTTTCCGCCTCACGAGCTCGGCACGGAGAATGTCGATCTTGCCATGCAACACCCTTCGCTGGTAGGAGACTTTATTCTCCTCCTTCAGAAGCTCCTCGAGGATCTGGCGCAGCTCCCCGTCGGTCTTGTTGCTGTAGTCAATGTAAACCTCATGTGGAGGAACTTCTTGAGCCTTCTTGTTCTCCTCTTTCATCCGCAACCCTCCTTAAGATAGCTAAAAAAGGTTCACGCTAATTCTAACAGAATATCATCGCTGCTTTAAGCCCTAATCGTTCTGCTGCAGACGGCTGTCCGGCCGCAGGGCATTTAGGTCCAGAAACCTGTACCTCATCGAAAAAGGGTAGGTTATAAGGGAGAGCCGTCTCGTAGCCACTCGCTTTTCACCGCCAAGCCAAACGTCCAAGACACTTACTCGCGATTGTAGGCCGGGAACGAGAGGTTAAAAAGCAGCTACTATAGCCGTATCGGATCAGCTCGGCAAGGCATCTGAGATGGCGTTTTCCAGCCATTGCGAAGAACTGTAGACGCTGTTGAGTACGCTCCATCGCTTCTCTTCCCATGTCGTAAGACACCTCTCCTCTATCTCCACCCCGAAGCTCTCCTGAAATCCCTGCATGAACGAGGCTTCCACCTCCTCCCAGGAATAACGCAGGCCGGTCTCGTTAAGGGCCACGCAGCGGCGGCGGTAACCCTCGAGGCCCCATTCCCTCCGTTCCTCATCGCCGAAGCGCAACAACCTGAAGAGTAGTTCGGAGCGGTCTTCCAGAAGAATGGAGCCGTGTTGGAGCAAAGCCCCCTTGCAGCGCACCTGGGCGCTTCCGCATAGCTTGCGGCCTGCGAATTCCAGGTCCGCCTGGGTGGTGGCGGCGAAACAAGCCCCTCCGGCAAGCCGGTAGTCATCCCCCCCACTTGACCGTATGGCCGCCGTAAGGCCCAGGTGCTCCAGCGCGCACAGGATTCCCCGGCAGATGAGCCGGTATGCTTCCACGACGTTGTCCGGCAGCGAAAAACCTCGCGGGATGACAATGCTGTAGGTGAAATCATCCAGGTGCAGGATGCTCTTTCCACCGCTAGGACGGCGTACCACCTCTATCCCCTCCGCAGCACATGCCTCGAGGTCCACCTCTCCCAGTGGCTGAAAACGTCCTAAGGATAAGGCGGGGGGCGACCAGCGGTAGAAACGCAGAGAGGGATGAAAAGACCCACCGGAGGCAGCTTCGAGCAATGCCTGGTCCAGGGCCATGTGGCTGGCACCGCTTGCGGGTTGCGAGGGTATCAGTCGCCAGGCGGCGGGAGAGGTATCGTTCACACCCTGGTTTCTTCCTCCTCTATAATAGCGGTGCCTGCAGCGGCC
>Ga0315295_10006290_pt1 | contig 10132 bp, 10 predicted proteins | sample YL17G14_0_MG_FD_204453 | JGI IMG/M metagenome (GOLD analysis project Ga0315295, IMG submission 204453) | Sediment microbial communities from Yellowstone Lake, YNP, Wyoming, USA - YL17G14_0 | ecosystem: Environmental > Aquatic > Freshwater > Lake > Sediment | place: USA: Wyoming | collected... | reverse complement strand
CAGCGCAATCGGGGTGTCGCTAATCGTACTGCCTGAGGGGAAGATGAAACCGACCATCACCATCATGAACAAGGGCATGAGCACCAGCATGATGAGACGTAGTTTGCTTCTGCTGAACTCTAAGAGGTCTTTCCAACAGATCCATGCGCTGTGACGTATTACATTTTTTGCTCCCATTGACTTCACCTACCGTATCCTTTTTGCTCGACGCCGGCCAGGTCCGTGTCTCGGACTGGCGCTACTTGTATTATTCTCTGAGACTTTCTCTCGGGCTTCACGCCCGGTCAAATGCAAAAACACATCCTCAAGCGAGGGCTCAAGGTTTTTTACCATACGGACTGTCGCATTGTTTTTCCGAAGGCAGTCCACGATGTTATCAAACGCGTCCTCCCCTGTGGTTCGTACGAGGAGATGAGACGGATCCTCCTGGACTAGTGATTTAACTGACGGAAGTTTTTGGACTGCGGTCAGTATCCGTGGCTCGAGGTTTGCTATTTCGATTTCAAAGGTGGTGACATCTGTCCCTGAGATGAGTTTTTTCAGATTCGCGGGGGTGTCGAGAGCAACGATTTTCCCATGGTCGATGATGCCGATGCGTTTGCAGAGGGCTTCAGCTTCGAACATAATGTGTGTTGTGAGGATGATGGTGGTTCCTTGTTCTGCGTTGATCCTTTTAATGAGTTCTCGTATCTCCGCGGTTGATTGCGGGTCAAGCCCAAGGGTTGGTTCATCAAGGTAGAGGATCTCTGGTTGGTTGACGAGCGCGCGGATGACGTTGATGCGTTGTTTCATCCCAGTTGAGAATGTGCTGATCCGCTGGTCCGCCCATTTTTCCATGCGGACGAAGCTGAGGAGTTCGTCGATTCGTTTTTTTAAGAGATCATTGGGAAGGTTGAACAGTTTGCCGAACAGTTTGAGGTTTTCCCGTGCGGTGAGCTCATCGTACATGATCATTTTCTCTGAGACAAGGCCGATGTGTTGTCTGACTTTTCCTGCTTGTTTGACGATGTCATAGCCAGCGACGGATGCGGTGCCTTGGGTTGGTCTGGTGAGTGTGCAGAGCATCCGGATGATGGTGGATTTCCCCGCACCGTTTGGTCCGAGTAATCCAAAGATTTCCCCTTTTTTGACGGCGAAGGAGACGTCGTCGACTGCTGGGAAATCCCCGAAGAGTTTGCGAAGATGAGTAATCTCAATGGCGTTGCCATTTATCGATCGTGGTTCGGTAGCACCTGGGATGGTGATTCTTCCTTTTGAGTTGCATGCGACGCAGGTCACGATGAGCCGTTCACCGGGTGTACCGATATAGCCTCCGATCGTTCCGCAGCGTGAGCATTTGAATTGATGGGTTGTCTGGGTGTTTTCTGTTTCCATTCTGATCACTTTTTCTTGATGGTTGTTTTCATTTTGTTTATCTGTTGGCTCATGACGTCAAGGTAGGTACTCATGGATTCTGGGTTGACGAGGACGATGCGGTAGGATTCCGCGTTTCCGATGACGAGGAGTTTGTCGCCTTTTTTTATGGTAAATTCGTTTCTGAGTTTTGCAGGGAGCACGATTTGTCCTCGTTCGCCGACGGTGGTGCTGCCGTAGAATTTCATGTCTTTCATCATAGTGTTATCCTGGGGCGACGGGTAAGGAACCGCTCATATATATTACTTTTCATTCAAATCATACATTTCATACTCTTCTGATTCTACGGTCAGGAATCAAGCAAAAAAGCTTAAAAACCAAGTCGATACCGGTTCGTAGTACCAGGTTGATACCATGAACATTAAGATATTTGTCACCGGCGGGACGTTCGACAAGGAATATGACGAGATAGAGGGAAAACTGTTTTTCCGTGACACGCATCTTCCGGAGATGCTCACGCTAGGGCATTGTAAGGTGGAGTTGGATATCCGAACCTTGATGATGATTGATAGCATCAACATGAAGGATCCAGATCGAGCCATCATTATGCAGAATTGCAGGAACGCTGAGGAAGAACGCATCGTGATCACCCATGGGACTGATACCATGGTGGAGACCGCTAGGCTGCTTGGGGCGGCAATCAAGGATAAAACCATTGTTCTGACTGGTGCGATGATCCCGTATCGGTTCGGCAGCTCCGATGGACTGTTCAACCTTGGGAGTGCGCTTGCTTTTGTTCAAACCTTGCCGCATGGAGTGTATGTGACGATGAACGGACGGTTCTTCACCTATGACAATGTCGTGAAGAATAAACAGCTCGGTATGTTCGAGGAGCTTAAAGTGATTCAATAGGATCATCATTTAAAAAAAAGGAGGCACTTTTATGGATGTTCGAAACAAAATAGTGATTATCACCGGTGCTTCTTCGGGGATAGGGCTTGCGACAGCAAAACTTCTTGCAAAACAAGGTGCAAAGCTTATGCTGGTATCACGCTCGAAAGAAAAATTGGTGAAACTCTCAAAAGAGATCCCAACTTCATTCGCTATTCCCGCTGATATGACAAAAAGCTCGGATATTAAACACATGATTGAGGAAACAAAAAAACATTTTGGACGGATCGATATTTTGATTAATAATGCTGGTCAGGGATATGATGCATCTATCGAGAAGACGAACATCGATACTATACGATATATCTTTGATCTTGATGTCGTGGGTCCTTTGATTGCAATGCAGCAGGTGATTCCACTGATGAGGAATCAAGGTGGCGGAGTAATCATCAACATCAGTTCCGGTACCGCTCTTATGCATTTACCCAATATGGGCGTATATGCTGCTTTAAAACGGGCGCTAGCTATCATCAGTCTTACAGCACGAGAAGAATTAAAAAAAGACCATATTACAGTCAGCGTTGTGTACCCCTATATAACTCTGACTGATTTCGAGAAAAATACCATCAAAGATCCTATCATTGAAACCGAAGGATATGAAGGAGGAAATCGAGTTCCACCAGATACAACTGAGTATATAGCACAAAAAATTCTTGAGGCAATAGAGAGCGGTGACCCTGAAGTTTTTGCACATGACTGGATGGGCAAACAGTAACACAATTTAATCTTATGTGTTAATAAACCCTTTTCCAGATTTTTGTATATTTTAAATTTTTTTTGTAAATAAAAAATGCGGGGAGGGCGATTTGGAATCGTATTTGTTAATACACTTCATGATTTTTCAGGAAATGCTATAAGAAAACTGCCAAATCCTATCATCCAAATAAGAGTCGGATAAACGATCATACGTTCCATTCCACCAACACCCAGTCCCAAATAGAAATTTCCGATGAAGAGAAACAACGCTGATAGACTCATCACTCCGAGCAGGAGGACTATGGTGGAGAATGGATGTTTCATCAACTGATATGAGAATATTGCTGATAATCCGCTGAAGAGGAATGCAAAAAAAGAAACGAACAGGTGCATCGGTTCACTATTCTCTGTAAATATTCCAACGCCCATTGATGCTAATGCTGTAATGGTGAGCAAAATGGTTATCACTTTAAGATTGTAAGCCCGATATAAAAAATAAGTTCCAATAAGCGTTAGCAATCCTAAAAGGAAGATAGACGTGTTAAAAACCAGTGAGGATGGTCCAATGCCTAAATCACTTATGTAATTTGTTGATATGTTGTAACCAGGATACAGTGCTTCCGCTACGATCATTCCAAGAACAAACTGAGTTGATGCAATGAAAAAAAGTACCCCTGCCATTTTTCCATTTGAATATACCATATTGTAAGTAAATTTTTTAGAGCTGATAAAGATTTGTATCTATTGAATATTGTTTGATTAATGATTAAGAAGATTATGCGTAATTCTATCTAATAGATTGTTATACATGTTTTATTAAATAACCATGCGAATTATTAGCGTTGAGGGGGAGAGATTCGGACTCGTATTTGTTAACACATTTTACATGGTGAAAATAAAATGTAAAAAGGAAATGAGCATAACTTTACTAGTAAATACGAGTTCAAATCATTTTTTGATTATATACTTGTTTCTCCTGTTAAAATTTGAAAAAAGTGCAGGGGACGGGATTTGAACCCTTAACAATAGTACCCCTCTAAGTGATTTGTTGCGAGAGATTCAATACCTCACTGGTCATCCTGTCGAGAATGTTCTCCAGGGGTTGATGACCCTCAACACTCTTTTTATGTCGAGGGACAAACTACGAATATTTATATATGGGGCTAGCATAATAAGGGAATCGGGGATAACATGAACATCAACAGAAAAATAATAGGTATTTTTGTTTGTATATTGATGATTACGGTCGCTTACCCTAGCGTAGGGGCGGGCAGCCCTTTCGGTGGGATCTTCGATGATTTGATTCCTCATCATACGCTGGTAAGAGTTACGACTGGCTCTAGTGTACCAGTGCTTCCCAAGAATATCGAAATAGCAAGCGACAACCCTGGAGCTTGGGTTGATGTGATTATTCCGTCCAATAGGCTGCATGAATTATCAGAGCTGAATGTGCCCTACTTTGTTCTCATAGAAGATCTGGAGGCCTATGATACCTTAATGGCGGGTTCCTATCATTCGCTTGCTCAGATTCAGACGATGTTGGAAGGGATTGCCACCAATTACTCTGACATCGCTACATTATATAGCATTGGGACGACGTACGAGGGCCGTAGCATCTGGTGTCTGGAGATTTCTGATAACCCTGGTGTGGATGAAGGGGAGCCCGGGGTGTTCTACATGGGCCTACACCATGCGCGGGAATGGCCTGCTGCTGAAATCTGTCTGCACATTGCCAATAATCTGACGTCTCTCTATGGTGTCAATTCGACGATCACTGACCTGGTGAACAGCCGAAGGATTTGGATCGTCCCTGTGACGAACGCTGATGGATACTACTATTGTCACGATCAAGGAGTCGATTGGCGGAAGAACCGGGATTACTTCCCGCAGTATGGCAGCTATGGCGTTGATACGAATCGGAACTACAATGGCTCCAGTGACGGCAACATTTTAGGTGCCTGGGGGTCGATTCCCTCTTGGGCAAATTCTCATGATTCTGATAATGAATGTTACTGTGGCCCAGGGCCCACCTCTGAGGCTGAGAATCAGGCGGTCACCAGTATCTTTTTGGAAAACAATATCAGTGCTACCATAACGTACCATACCTACGGCGAGGCGGTCATGTGGCCCTGGGGGTACACCAGTGGCACGGTCCCTGATAATACGTATCTGTCCTCGGTCGGCCAGCAGATCTCGCAACGGATAAATGTTCAAAGTGGGTCAGGAACGTACGACCCTCATCAAAGCTACGGACTGTATGCAACCGTTGGAGACACGATTGATTACACCTATGGATATAGCCATTTTGTTCAGGGAAGGGCAACCTTTGCGTACTGTATTGAAACCTGCAACGAGTTCCACCCGGCTGCAAGTTATCTCAACCAGATTTGTAAAGAGAACTGCGACGGAGCAATCTATCTCCTTCAAGAAGCGCAGAACATCCGGGATACCGTGGTGCCTCGCGTCATACCACCGGTCATTTCGACCATGCCAAATGATACCGATGGCAACTACCGGGTCTCATGGACGCTGCAGAACCCGAATGCCAACCCTGATTATTTTCAACTCAGCGAAATGAAGAACCTCACCTTGGCCACCGATGATGCTGAATCTGGGTCCGCGTTCTGGAAACTTGAAGGGTTCACTCTTTCACCTTCACGGTATCACTCGGGGACTCAGAGCTTCAAATCTCATAGTGGGGATTACGATGTCTCCTCAATGACCACCCGGACACCCGTTCCCATCACCGCTGGAATGACCCTTTCATTCTGGTGCTGGTATGCAATACAACAAAATTATGATTATGCCTATGTTGAGGTGAGCGAGAACGGACGTAATTATCATCTGCTTGATTCCCTGACAGGATCATCTGGAAATTGGGTCCTCAAAGAATATAGTTTAGACAATTTCACAGGAAAATCCCTCTTCCTACGGTTCCGCTACGCAACAGACGGGTACGGGCATCAAGAAGGATTCTACATCGACGACATCTCACCGATTGGAATCTTTGGCTCAACTTCGATACTTTCCAGCACCATTACCAATCCCTATTACGATGTCACCGATAAGCCGCTTGGGACCTACTACTACAGTGTCAGAGGCCATAACACCGTGAGAGGATGGTGTGACAACAGCACCCTGGAGACCATCAACGTCACCCATGGGGGTGGCTCGACTGCTCCCGTACTCATCCTTGGGAATTTCACTGCAAGCCCCGGAAAAGTCTCCATGACCGTGAAGAACATCGGGGATGCGAACGCGACAAGCGTGAAGGTGATTCTCCGTGTCACTGGTGGACTCCTGGGTCGAATCAACCTAGAAACAACAAAAACCCTCTCAGGAATCGCAATAGGCCAAGAAAAAACTGTGACAACCGACGGTTTCATCGTAGGTCTTGGGAAAATAACGCTTTCCGCATCAGCGAGCTGCACCGAGGCGGTTCCTCCTCAAGTGACGAAAAACGCGACAGGGAAAATCCTGTTGTTCTTCATCGTTGGGATCCAGAATTAAAGAGCGTAGGTTACGGGAGGCAAAACAGTTCCTTTTCATTGAAAGAGATTTGAACCCCAGTGTACCGGTAGGCTAATGATTGACGTGCAATGATTCTAATTATCAAACCTCTTTTCCTCCTTTCATATTCGATCGATAGAACTGAATTATCACCATGACAGCGAGCAATCCCATCGTCATCATCGCCCATGGAATTACATACGTCACCTGTTCAACCATCGCATACATTCCAAAGACAATGAATGAAGCGAGGTAGAGGACGACGACAAAAAGGGTGTACCTCGATCGTTTTTCTCCGCCTATGTAGATCTGATTTTTCTGTATGACCTGAAGATAGATACTGTAGAACACAAAGGTCACTGCAGTGATTTCTATCCATCCTTCATAATTCCATAATGGGATACCATAATACGGTCCTTCCACTGACCAACTCCAAGCACCCATTGCAACCATGACTGGATCAATAATTAAATCCAAGGACGCCATGATCAAGCCAGCGATAATCCCCATTCCAACAATTTTAAAGAACCATTGCAGGGAGACCGTCTCATCGGATTTGGGAGTGGTCCTGAGCCTGTTGAAAATGATATTTGTCATCGTGAATGAACAGTACAAGAAAATTGACCAGACAAGCGGTATGACGTACGGGACTTTGCCAAAGAACTTCGGTCCTAAGAGAGTACTATACTGGCATGTAACTCCCACCCATCCACCGAACCCCAACGCATCAGTGTATTCATAGAGGAGAGGGATACTATAGGCAATGAAAAAAAAGACTACCAACTCACGGGCTCCTAAGGTTTTCGATCCATGGATAACGACAATGATGGAAAAAAGCAGTATGAAACTCAGAATCACTCCTGTGCTTGAGATCGGGATGGTAAGGAGTTGAGTAAGGATAAATAAAATTCCAAAGAGGGCGAGTAGCACTATCATGAGTACATTTGAATCAAACTTTCGCATCAGATCATCCTAATAATCTCCTAAATATCAGATTTGTCATATGCATAAAGTTATATTTATGTGATAATGTTATGTGTTCATTAGAAATATCATGAAGAAACTGGTCTTTCTCGCGATATCGTTCTTCATAGGCATAGGATGCATCCTCATCGGTTTTTTGTATCAAAACAATATTGTTTTTCATGGGTTCGTCATCGTAGGAATCTGTATCCTGTTAGGGTTAGCGGTAAAGACCATGGATTTTATTGTCGATGAAATCAAGATGAAGCCGTATCGCCTCTGGATTGTGCCGCTTGCTGTCTTTATACCAACCTCCATGGCGTATCTGGCATTGACCGAAGGGCCAGTCATCGGTATGGTCATCGGCACGGTCATCGGGTTACTCATCACCGGAAAAATAGATCACCTCGCGTACATCGTCAGCATCGTTTTATTTGTCATTCTCGTTTTTTTCGCCACTGTTTTGCATTTGATAAATATAGAATTAACAACATTTTACATCATTCCGGTCGCAGCTGTCGGCTCATTTTTGGATGAATTCGGGCATGAACATTGGAAAAGCAACCATCAAAGTATCACCTTCATCTTTAAACACCGGTTCTTCCTGAAGACGTTCGCCTTTTTCGGTGTCTTACTTGGTTTTGCTCAACCCATTCATTTGATAGGGTTTCTCTGCTTTGACATTTTTTATGATCTTGTCGATACAGCAAGCCGATATGATATGAAGAGCAAGAAGTTCGTTTCTGCTGAGCCTTCTCAAGCAGAATTCCATCTGCGAGGGTAACGATGCGTAATGTCCTTGTTGCATCACTCGCGGCGTGGTACTCCAAACGATGCTGTCTTTGTGGTACTCCTCGTATCGAAGCAGTCTTACAGAGTTATGACAAGAAAATACTCTGTCCGGAATGCAGAAAACACCTATTTTTTGGTAGCCTCCTCTTCAAAATACTCCTGATGTCTATGAGAATACAGAGCAGTGAACTGGGTGAGTTATCTTCCGATGCAGAGGCGAGGGCGTCCATCAACGCATTGTTCCGAAGCATACGCAAACAAGGAAGTATCGCGCTTAATTTTGGTGTACCAATCTATGCGGTATTTGATATCACAGACAAATGTAACCTGAGTTGTCTTCATTGTTACGCATCAGGGCAGCAAGAAGAATTACCGACAACAGAGGTGTTTCATATCTTGGAGAAGCTCTCGGCCGCTGGGGTTGGAGTCACCGATTTTGGGGGCGGAGAGCCACTGCTACGAACAGATATTTTTGATGTTTTAACATATGCAAAACAACTCGGGTTCTACACATCGATTTCAACCAATGGGATGCTCCTCGATAAAGACTGTGTGAAGCGATTACAAAAACTCAACATAGATCATGTGTCCATTAGCCTTGATGGTGCCACACCAGAAACACATGACTTTGTCCGTCATAAAAAAGGAGCCTATGAAAAAACAATCAGTGGTATCAAAAACTGTGTCAACGCAGGTATCACCACCCAGATATCAACGGTGGTGATGAACAAAAATGTTGCTGAGGTAGGAGACCTGTACGCTCTCTTAGAAGAGCTTCATGTCGATGGATGGTATGTTTACGATTTCGTCCCCGCTGGACGAGGAAAGGATCTACAACAGGAGGTTCTGAGCCCAGAACAACGCAAACGTCTCTTTGACTATCTCCAGGAAATCGCGCCTTCAAGCACGATAGCGCTGAAACCCTATCCGTATTTGATCACCATCAACTCCGCCTGTGGAACAGAGACATATTTTTATAAAAAATATGGGCGGCTCACAGAACTTTTCAAGGGGTGTTTATCAGGACGATGGGTCTGTCATATTTCAAGTAATGGGGACCTCCATCCTTGTCATCTTTTACCTCATACACTGGGGAACCTGACCCAAGGAAGCTTCGAAGAGATCTGGTTTGACAGAAACAACCATGTCCTGCGGGAACTCCGAGAGAGACGATTATTAAAAGGAACCTGCGGGAAATGCGCCTCTCGCGATGTATGTGGTGGTTGCAGGGCACAAGCATTCTGGAAGACAAACGACTATCTTGAAGGTGATTGCTGCTGGATCACCCAGTAAATTCTCTGTCACCCGAAAAAAGGCTTATCATGAGGTTTTTTGATTTCATCATCATAAGATATATGAACATCAAACCCTCTCGGTCGTGCTGAATGGTAATAAAAGATATCCAGGTGTATGGCGCCGGCTTATCCGGTCTTGTTTCAGCCATCACTCTCGCTCGAGAAGGACATCATGTTACTGTCTATGAAAAAGAAAAGAAAATCGGAGGGGATTTGCACTGCCATCCTTCTGTTCATATGACCCCTCTGCATCTGCAGCAAATGGAACGGTATATCGGAATAGAATTACATTCCTGTTTTTCAAAAGTACAAGATTTTCGGGGGTATATCGGACCCAAAAAATATATCTTTTCCACAGAAAATCTGTATGTTGTCGAACGAGGACCGCGACCATCATCCCTTGATTATTTTCTCTACAACACGGCGTTAGACGAAGGAGTCGCCTTTGAATTTTCACACCCCCTCACAAAAGAAAAACTGAGAAGCATTCCTGATTATTCAATCATTGCGACCGCGGGATATTCACGGATTGTTCACGCCCTCCATCTCCCGTATGTTACGTTCAAACAATT
>Ga0315295_10006286_pt1 | contig 10134 bp, 7 predicted proteins | sample YL17G14_0_MG_FD_204453 | JGI IMG/M metagenome (GOLD analysis project Ga0315295, IMG submission 204453) | Sediment microbial communities from Yellowstone Lake, YNP, Wyoming, USA - YL17G14_0 | ecosystem: Environmental > Aquatic > Freshwater > Lake > Sediment | place: USA: Wyoming | collected... | reverse complement strand
GAACGATAGCTCCATTTTTCTGAGCAGCTCGACAAAGCCGCCCGAGACAAGCCGCTCCGGAGACAAGTAAAGAAGCTTGAGTTTCTTGTTCCGCATGGCCGCCAGAACGGCCTGCTGCTCCGGGGCCGACAGGGAGCTGTCAATCCTGGCCGCCTGTACGCCGCACTCTTTCAAGGCATCGACCTGATCCTTCATCAGGGAAATGAGCGGCGAGACCACGATGGTAAGTCCGCCCATAATGACCGCCGGCGCCTGAAAACAGAGCGATTTGCCGCCCCCGGTGGGCAGAACTACAATCGAATCCCGCCCCCGGCCGACACATTCCATCGCTTCTTTTTGCAGAGGTAGAAAATCATTGTACCCCCAATACTTGGCCAGTGCCTTTTGAATCTTCTCGATCACTGCTGTAGTTAGGCTATCTGTTACCTTATCAAAACTGCCATCGCTTCTTTCCGCGATCCTGTAATCTTACAATGATTGACTACCCATTATACAGCCCTGCGGCGTTCCTGAAAAGCAATCGTGACAACTTAAAAAAACACATGGCCGATAAAGTTCTCACTCGTGGTCCGGTAACAATCCTTCGTCGCCTACTGCGAGTCAGTTTTTGCTGGATAATAGATTTCGGTTACGAGTTATAGAACCAGCGAAGGTTCAACATCAGAATCAGGCCAAAACGAAAATATTGCCACTCTTACCCAATATACCTAATTTCACTCAAGTTTTTTCTTGGGGCCTTCCGATACGTATATTGCTCGTTGGTTCATTTTGCCCAGTTTAACATGTTGTGGCACCAGTAAGAGTGGTAAGTAGAGAAGAACATTGTGAAACCTTGTTGGAGAACCGTTCATGATCAAGCAAGACACCCTGGCCCGTTACCTGGAACCCCTGCTGCGAGGCGACAGAAAGGCCTGCCGAGCCGTGATAGAAGAGACCCTCCAAAGCGGAGTCCCGGCAAACTCCGTTTATGTCAATATCGTATGGCCCGTCATGGAGGAGATCGATAACCTGCTGCGCCAGGACAGGATCACCCCCATTCAGGAGCATCTGGCGACGCGTGTTAATCGGACCATCGTGGACCAGCTTCAAAACAAGCTGCCTCGCCGGCCCGGTAAGAACCAGAAGGTCGTTGTCTGTTGCGCCCCGGATGAGCTGCAGGAGCTCGGGGCCCAGATGATAACGGACCTGTTCGAAAGCGACGGCTGGGACGTCAGATTCTTAGGTGGAGGACTCACGAACGATGATATCCTTTCCTTCATAAACGAATACGCTCCGGCAATCCTCCTGATCTACGGCGCGTCCCCGAGGCAAGCCCCGGAGGTACGGCGGCTGATCGACACCATAAAATCGGTAAATGCCTGGCCCGACATGCGGATCATGGTATCGGGCGGACTGTTCAACCGAGCCGAGGGCCTCTGGCAGGAAATGGAGGCCGATTTGTACGCCGCCGATCCGGTTGAAGCCTTGCAGGTCGCATCTGGCGACGCACCGGTCGCGCAAGGCGAGCAAAGAACCATCAATCGCCGCAAGAAGAGACCCCAGGCGGTCCGAGAAAGAGTTCCGGTTTTAGCCTGAAATCATTCGAGCGCACTTGAATTTGCTAACGGGGCATCCGTTACGAATAAGCCGGGGACGATGTGTGTGTAATGCGCTATAAAATCAAGGCATATCGACCCCGGCTGCGTCCCATAACCATTTTCGGGCATGATTAAGACGACCAGAAGCTCACCCTGGCAGACGGCCTATGGAAAACCTCATCGCTTCGGGCCGCTCTTCCTGAACGCCAAATCAGGCCATAATCCGGGTTTTGAGCATCAGGCTGCTTTTTTTATTGACAGTATCCTCGGCCGCTGATATAATCAATTTATGTTCAAGGGTGTATCTCGTGCCGCCAAAGCGGCAAAACCACCCGCAGGCCAGTAAACAAGGAGAAATGATGAAGAGCGTGTCCGACTTTGCAGGAAAGTTGATTTTCGTTGTTGTCTTGTGGGTTTTGGTGGCTTTGCCTTGTGGTTGTCGTTCCTATGAGCAGCCTGGTGAAACCGCGGCGGAAGGGCGGCGAAGGCACGATCGCGTTGCCCGGATCAATCAGCAGGAAATGATGTCGGATATAGACAAGGCCCTGCTGCTCGACAAGCCCAGCAGTCTCACCGACAAGAGAATACCGTAGTCGATATCGCGTATTTCGTATCACGCGTGCGGCCCCACGCGGATTGCGATCTCAATACGCATTGTACTCGCTGCACAATGTGGCCAAAGGGATTTGACGCAGAGCCGGAGCCTGTAAGTTTCTGGGCAATGTCTATGTCCGGTACGTTTCACGGGCAGGGCGGAATGGCTGGGAAGACTTTCAAGGAAGAAAAAGGCTCACACGTCACGTCAATTCTTCCGTGGCACTATCTGATTGTCTTGCTCGTTTTTCCCCGGCATCCTATTTACAGCCAACCGCCCATCACGAAGATTACCCATACTGCGTCACACGATTCGCTATCCGTACTTCCTTTTGGGGCTGAAGACACGAGCTTCCGTGGCCGGGATTCTGTAGCTCCGAAGATGAAACCATGAGAATTGAGTACAAGATTATTACCCTGTCGATTCTCTGCGGCCTGAGCGTTTGGCTGATCGACGCATATGTGGGCTATAAATTCTTCAATGAAGGGACGTTTGGGGACTTGTTGTTCACCAACGCGCCAGCACACGAGATCTACATCCGAACGAGCATATCGGGACTTTTCATTGCGTTTGGCGTATTGGCGTCCAGGTGCATAGCCAAACGCAGGAAGGCTGAGAAAACGGCGCAGAAATCCCTGAACTTCCTCCAAACAATCATCGACGGCATTCCGGACGGAGTCATGGTCATTGACCTTAACCACCGGGTTGTGCTGGCCAATAGCACCAACAAGAAGCTTGCTGAAGGCAGGTCTAAGGTTGCCGGGCCCATGCTGTGCTATGAGGTTTCTCATCATCGCAGCACGCCCTGTGATGGTCTGGAGCACCCCTGCCCGCTCAAGCAGGTTGTCGAAACCCAACAAACAGTGACCGCCACGCACGTTCACTTCACCGATGACGGGGACGAGGTTATCATGGAGATCCGAGCGGCCCCGGTCTTCAATGAGGCCGGCAAGGTCGTTCAGATCATAGAATCCTTCCGGGATGTGACAGAGCGGCAAAGGGCGGCGGAACAGTTGCGCCAGCAACGGGACCGAGCACAGAAATATCTCGACATAGCGGGCGTGATTCTTATTGTCCTGAATGTTGACGGCACCGTGGCGCTCATCAACAAGAAAGGCTGCGAAATCTTAGGATGGAAAGAACAGCAAATCGTGGGCAGGCACTGGTTTGATAACTTCTTGCCGGAAAATATCCGCCAGACAGTCAAAGCGGACTTCAGGAAACTGATGGCGGGGAATATTGGACCTGTGGAGTATTACGAGAATCCGGTCATACGAAAAGACGGCGGCCAAAGATTGATCGCCTGGCATAATACCCTTCTCAAAGATGCCGCCGGCAACATCACCGGAACGCTGAGCTCCGGCGAAGACATCACCAACCGCAAACAGACGGAGCTGGCCCTCCAAAAGTCAGAAGAACAGTTCAGAGCGATTTTCGAACATGCTCTGGTCGGTATGTATCGGACCACTCCCAACGGCCAGATACTCATGGCAAACCCGGCGCTGGTGAAAATGATGGGATATTCCTCCTTCGAGGAGCTTTCCCGACGCGACCTTGAAAAAGAAGGATACGAATCTCGCTACCCGCGATCCATCTTCAAGAAACACATTGAAACAGAGGGTAAAGTGGTCGGGCTGGAGTCCGCATGGCTCAGGTCTGACGGTACTGCGTTATACGTCCGTGAAAGCGCTCAGACCGTGCGCGATGAGAGGGGCAATATCCTGTATTATGAAGGTACCGTAGAAGACGTCACGGAACGCAGGCAGGCCGACGCCGAGCTGAAAAGGGCATCCGTTTTTCTTGATTCCATGTCCGAAGCCTTGAGCGTCGCGGACTCCGAGCTTAAAATCATCAGAGTCAACGAAGCGGCCTGCAAGCTGTGGGGCTATTCCCGCAAAGAAATGCTCGGAAAATCAGTGACGGAACTATTTGCACACCAGGAAGCTTCAACGCACGGACACCAGGAGCAGCTCAGCGCCCTGTCCGGCAGCGCAGGAGAATTTGAGACCATTGCCCTGACAAAAGACGGCCGGACGGTCCCGGTATCCGTCAGCGGCCGGGGCTTGAAAGATGAACGGGGAAGCGTCACATCATTTATAGCCGTTGTGCGTGATATCACGGAACGCAAGTGGGCGGAACAAGCACTTATGCGCTACCAGACTCAGCTTCGTTCCCTGGTGTCCCAGTTGACCATGACCGAGGAGCGAGAGCGAAAGGAAATTGAAGCGGCAATTCATGACGATTTGCTTCAGAAGCTGGCCCTGTGCAAAATGAGGCTGGACGAACTGAGCCAATCGGAATCGCAGAAGGACCACACGAATTCCCTGCATGAAATCGCCGAGAGTGTTCGTGAAATGATCCGAAGCACACGGTCTCTGACTTTTGACCTGACCTCGCCCGTTCTGTACGACATCGGGCTGGAGGCGGCCATACGAGACTGGCTTGACAGAGAGGTGAGCGGCAAATATGATATCGTTTTCGAGTTCGAAGATGACGGTCAATCCAGAAAACTCGGCAATGACCTGCGCGTGATGCTGTATCGGGCCGTGCGGGAGCTGTGTACGAATATCATCAAGCATTCACGGGCCAAGAGGGCCAAGGTTCAGGTTCGCAATAACCGGAACAACATGGAAATCATCGTCGAGGACGACGGCGTCGGGATCGAGTATCATAATGCCGGGAACGACACCGGCGATTTCGGCTATCGCGGCGGCCTGGGGCTGTTTGGCATCCGCGAGAGATTGGATCATTTTGGCGCCAGAATGAAGATTGACTCCGAGATCGGAGCCGGAACAAGAATCAGTATTATCGTACCATCACACCCTCAGGAAACAGCAGAGAAAACGAGGTATTAAATGGCTGTCAAAATTCTATTAGTTGAAGACCACGTCGTAATGCGAGAAGGATTACGCGGCCTGATTAGCCGGCAGGCTGATATGGAGGTCGTCGGCGAGGCGAACGACGGCGACCAGGCTATAGAGCTGGCCCGACAGCTCAAGCCCGACATTATCATCATGGACGTGCGAATGCAGGGAACGGACGGAGTCGAAGCCACTCACCGGATCAAGGCGGAAATGCCCGATTGCAAGGTCGTCGCCCTTTCGGCGTATGCCAACCGCGAGTACATCATGGGCATGGCCAAAGCCGGCATGTCGGGCTACTTGATCAAGGATTGCGCCTTCGATGAGCTGGTCGGGGCTATTCGCACGGTGCTCCAGAATAAATCGTATCTGAGCCCCGCAGCCGCCAGAGTGATTCTGGATGCGCAATCGGAGACGGAAAGCCCATCCGGCGTTTCTCTAACCGGCGCCCCAATCAGCGAATCCGACCGCGAGCTGATCAAACTTCTGGCCGAGGGAAAATCCGCAAGGGAAATAGCCGCACGGAACAACCTAAGCGTCAAAACCATCGAAGGCAGACGGCGAAGAATCATGAGAAGAATGAACGTCGCAACTATCGCTGATCTCATCCGATACGCCGTACGGGAAAAAATAGTTTCCGACTGATACCGTGACAAACAAGCCAATGTCACCAGACCCAACGTCCTAATATGTGCCGCCTTATCCGGGCAGGGACAAAATCCAGTTTTACAAAGGGATATTTCTCGTGGTCAGGACGCCTGATCGCCTAATCCATCGGCTCAGTCAAAACAAATCCACATCCTCATTCAAATTCAATCCAATAGTCACTTGCCTAACCGCCAATCCATCCATGCGATTTCTTGATACAATCCTATGGCTACCACAAGACAATCCAGCGGTGCATGCGAAACATTCGTTTCTTTTCGACCAAGTCCTCTGTCTCTATTAAGAGGCGAGTTTTCTAAAGCCTCCGACTCACCGTAGGCCATATCGCCGGAAAGACAGCCAGCCGATGCAATGTCACCAACAGAGCATCGCGCGCCAAAATACCTGCCTAATCCATTGGCTATCATTCGCAGGCTGGCTCCAGCGGCCAAAACCCGTAAATTTACTAATCTGTTGATTCCACTTACCGAAAGAGTGAACACAAGAAATCGCTCGACAGCGGTTATTTGTCTGTTGCTCTTTTGAAAATTTTGGAACAGCAGGAATCAAACGATTATTCCGGATGCGCGATTTTTCGCCAAACGAATAGCAGGGGGGACGATGACGGCTTCCCTGCTATTCACCTTTTCAATGGGGATGCAAGTACGCTTGGGGGAACACTGAGTCGTGTGGACGTTGGCTGGAAGATAGATTAAGTAGCGGCCCTGTCACCCGAAAACTATCCACGTCAACCGATGCGATTTACTCAGGTTCGTTTCTGAATATGTCCTCAAGTGAAAATGTCAACGGTTTTAACGAAAGGGATAATTATGCCTCAAACAACCACCCAATCAGGGCAGTCCGGCCAAACGCTCCTGGAGAAAGAAGGCAAGTATCTGACCTTCGCCCTGGGGCCCGAGGAGTACGGACTGGAGATATTGAAGGTCCGCGAGATCATCGGTTACATGGACATCACCGCCGTCCCACAGACGCCGCATCACGTCAAAGGCGTCATCAATCTGCGGGGGCAGGTCATACCGGTCATCGACCTGCGGGCCAAATTCGGTATGGAGACCACCGACGTGACGGAGCAGACGTGCATCATCGTTGTGGAGACCTCGCAAGGCCACCGCAAGTTCAGCACCGGGATTGTGGTGGACCGCGTACAGGAAGTGCTGGACATCGCCGGTGAAGATATAGAAGAGGCGCCGCAGTTCGGCTCCAGCGTCAATACCGATTTCATTCTCGGTATGGGCAAAATCGGCGAATCCGTCAAGATTCTGCTCGACATCGACAGGGTATTGGCCGGAACGGATTTTCAGAATCTCTCGCATACAGCCGCGGGGGAAACACTTGAAACCGCAGACGAACAGTAACGGTTCAAGCGAGGGAGGCCGAAAATGAACAAGATACGAATTCTGTTAACAGCAACCGTTTTGCTTTGTGTGGCGTGTCTTTGCCGTCCGCTCACGTCTGAAGCACACGGTCAGGCCACGGATGGGTTGACGGCCTTCTCTACACCGGCCGCTGCCGATCCGGACGATATTTGGCAACGTGAAACGCTCACCAACGGATTCGGAGGCTTAAACGACAGCCTGGCAGATAAAGGAATAGAAGTGGCTTTGGGTCTTACGAACATTTACCAACAGAACACCCACGGTGGCATCAGCACGCATCGCCGACAGGGCAGACATACCGGCAGTTACGATCTGGAAATCTCATCAGACCTTCAGAAACTGTTAGGTGTCGAAGGAGGGACCCTATATGTCCACACGGAAGGCAGTTGGTCGAGAAGCGACATTGATGCGACCTCGGTCGGCAGTGTCTTCTTGGCGAATTTCGATACACGTGGAAGACGGGCGATGGATGTTACCGAGCTGTGGTATGAGCAGTCCTTGTTTGATGAGTCTATGTTCATTCGACTGGGCAAGTTTGACATCCGCGGATGGTTTGAGTGCCGCGGCTGTCCAGCCTCCTTCGACGGGAGTGTTTACGCGAATGACGAGACCGGTCAGTTCCTCAACGGCGCCCTGGTCAACGACCCGACTATTCCCTTCCCCGATTTTGGCTTGGGGGCGATCATTCATTGGAATCCCGTTGAGTCATGGTATGCTTCCATAGGCGCTATAGACGCTCAGGCGGACGGCAGGGAAACGGGTTTTGTAACGGCCTTCCACAAGGAAGACTACTTCTTCTATGTGTGCGAGACCGGGATCACGCCTCAGCTTTCCTCCGCCAACGGCCCGCTGCAAGGCGCTTATCGCATCGGCGTCTGGAATGATCCGCAGCCTAAAGCGAATTCGGACGCAAGCAAGACCTATCGCGACGACGTCGGACTCTACCTGAGCTGCGACCAGATGCTGTGCAAGGAAAGCCGGGAGGCCGAGGATACACAGGGTCTGGGTACGTTCTTCAGGTACGGCCTGGCCAACGACCGCAAGAACGACATCAACGATTTCTGGAGCGCCGGGTTTCAGTATCAGGGACTGCTCGACGGCCGTGACGACGACGTCCTCGGTGTAGGCTTTGCCCAGGGCGTTTTCAGCGACAAAGCCTCCACGACGTACACGGCTGATTCCGAAAGCGTCTTTGAAGCCTATTACAACGTTCAGGTCAGCCCCTGGTGGAACGTGAGCCCCGGTATTCAGTACATCGCCAATCCCGGCGGGGCCGGTGCCGTCAGCGACGCCGTGGTCGTCGGTGTGCGCTCACAAATGGCGTTCTGAGAAATTTTTGTCACGATGTAAAGGCTTTGCCTTGTGTCGGGCAAAGTCAAAGAAAAGCAATAAGAGAAATAAACCAAGGAGATTAGAAATGTTTAAGAATTTAACAATAGGGAAAAAGATAGCATTTGGTTTTGCATCAATTCTTATGCTTACCCTTATTTTGTCACTTGTGGGGGTTGTCCAGATGCGCACAGTGGACGGCGGGTTAATGGATTTGACAGATACCCATATACCCCTGACGGAAGCAGTGACCAATATAGATTCCGAGGCGTCAGACCAATACCTTGCAGCGGCACTATATTCAATTCACAAAGAGCAGGAACAATTGGATGAGATAACGGCATCCGGCCAGAACGTGGATGAACATCTGAAGAAAGCAACGGAGATTATAAAAGCAGATGAAGCACTGAAGAGCTGGCAGGCTCATATCGATGAAATAGACAAGCTGCACAATATCTTCGAGACGGCAGCCAATGCTTTTATTGAGGTTGTCAAAAAAAGCGACAGCAATGACGCGTCGGTAAAGGTAGCGGCAGATACGGTTGACACAGATTTCAAGCAGTTGATGGGGAGAATTGACAGCTTTATGACGGTCAATGATGAGGAAGCAGCCAAAGTCAGCAAAAATTGTGCTGCTGCGGGGGATATGGGCAATATCCTGCTGCTTAGCGTGGGTAGCGCTGCTTTGGTTATAGGCGTGATACTTGCGTTTCTAATAGCCCGCGGCATAGTCAGAACACTCAAGAAGATTATCGAGTCTCTTATGGAAGGTTCGGAACAGGTTGCTTCTGCATCCGGTCAGGTATCATCGGCCTCACAGTCGCTGGCCGAAGGTGCGACCGAGCAGGCCGCCGGTTTGGAAGAGACATCATCCAGCCTCGAAGAGATGTCGTCGATGACCAAGCAGAACGCCGACAACGCCCAGCAGGCCAATACCCTGGCTTCTGAGGCGCGCAAAGCCGCCGGTACCGGCACCGAATCAATGGCCAGAATGAGCGCCGCCATCAACGATATCCAGAAAAGCTCCGACCAGACCGCAAAAATCATCAAGGTCATTGATGAGATCGCGTTCCAGACGAATCTGCTGGCCTTGAATGCTGCGGTCGAAGCCGCGCGCGCGGGCGAGGCCGGCAAGGGCTTTGCCGTGGTGGCCGAGGAAGTTCGCAATCTGGCCATGAGAAGCGCCGAGGCAGCCAAGAACACGGCCAATATGATCGAAGAGTCGGTCAAGAACTCAAAGAATGGCGTGGACATTGCCACCGAAGTGGGCAAGGTGCTCGATGAAATAGTCCAGAGCGTCGGGAAGACCACCGATCTTGTCGGCGAGATTGCGGCGGCCTCGGGCGAGCAGGCCCAGGGCATCGACCAGGTCAATGTTGCCATGGCGCAGATGGACAAAGTCACACAGCAGAACGCGGCCAACGCGGAGGAATGTGCCAGCGCCGCTGAAGAGCTCAGTGCTCAGGCCGATTCGATGAACGAGGCGGTCAATGAGCTGGTCGCCCTGGTGGGTGGCAGCAGTGGGGCGGCCAATCGCAAGCGAACCGCCGGAGCGAGCCAAAAACACCACCTGAACATCAAGGTGGACCACTCGGCCGCCCAGAAAACCCACGAAGTACTAAGAGCTTATCCCAGTAGACCTGTGGCACGGTAGGTAATGAGAGCACAAACCAGATGAAGCAAACCCAGATAGTTTTCCGGTTTCTTCTCCCAGCGTATGAGGATGCGCC
>Ga0315295_10006284_pt1 | contig 10135 bp, 10 predicted proteins | sample YL17G14_0_MG_FD_204453 | JGI IMG/M metagenome (GOLD analysis project Ga0315295, IMG submission 204453) | Sediment microbial communities from Yellowstone Lake, YNP, Wyoming, USA - YL17G14_0 | ecosystem: Environmental > Aquatic > Freshwater > Lake > Sediment | place: USA: Wyoming | collected... | reverse complement strand
GGCATACCCGGCATTGCAGGCATTGAATACTCAACTTTCACTTTTGCATCTTTTATATATTTGCCTGAAGCGTCCGTAATCTCAATTTTCATATTATTATCACCGACAACCGGCGGGTTCTTGTCGATCTTCACTTCAACATTATAGTTGCCTGCCTTCTTCTTCACTTCATAATCCTTTGCATAAGCAACGCCTGAAACAAATAACACCGCGAGTATTACTACCATTATTTTTTTCATGACCTTAACCTACCTTTGATGCCTGGCATTTGATAACCAGCTCTTTCTTTTATTTCAAGTATATTACCATCAATGATTAGTTTCAAGTACACATTGACATTACACGCTTGTCCTCAACAAACCACGGACGCCAAACTGTGTGGGTTATATTTGTAAATTCGTTCTTATAAACGTATCGGAAGTTACTATCTGCGCCTCATGTCTTCATCTTTGATGCGGTCTGAGAAGCAACTGTCACCATTTGGAATATTTTGATACATGGGAGGAGAATTTTTCAGGCAATGTGCCTTGAAGCCAAGGAATATTGCCTTTCTAATTTTCCATGGCATAAAGGGCTGCGCCCAATGCACCTGTGATTTCAGGATTATCGGCCACATGGACCGGTTTTCCCAGAGCATGCCCGATGAGCTCTTTCAGACATTGGTTTTTGGCACAACCACCGGCAAATACAATATCTCCTTCAACGGGGATTCTCTTGAGCATTGAAAGCACTCTGTTTGCTACAAGACGGTGAAGTGCAACGGCTATATCCTCCCTGTTTTCACCCTTAGCTATCAGAGAAACTATTTCTGACTCTGCAAAAACAGTGCACATGCTGTTAATCTGGATTTTTCTACTTCTTTTAGAAGTGATGAAGCCGAATTCATTCATTGAGTAGTCGAGAGTTTTAGCCATTATCTCAAGGAACTTCCCTGTCCCCGCCGCGCACCTATCATTCATCTCAAATTTTTTCACATTGCCTTTCTCATCGAGACTTATGACTTTTGTGTCCTGCCCTCCTATATCAATAATTGTTCTGCATTCCGGGAATAAGGCTCTCGCTCCTTTTGCGAAGGCCTTAATCTCTGTTATGGTTTTTGACCCTAAGTGCACCTCAAAAAGATGACGACCATAACCCGTGGCCATAATCCGTTCGGTCTCCACACCTTGCAACAGTTCCTGACACCGTTCAAGCGGAGTGAATGATGTGTCCGCTTTCTTAAACGAGAGCAGCTGTCCTTTTTCAACAAGGGCAAGTTTAATGAATCGTGAACCTATGTCTATTCCAGCAGTCTTCATGCCCTTCCTTTTATCACCTCGATGAATGCTTCGACGCGATTCTTCAACTGGCCCAGATCCTCCATGCTGTAGTCAGTCTCTATCCGCATGAAAGGAACATCCGTTACAGCCTTCTCAGCCTTGTATGCCTCCATCATGTAGGGGGTACAGAACTGGATGCTGTAATGAATCACACCTTGTGCATGAAGACTCTTCACAAGGGATTTGATATCGTCCATCCTTTCGTCATTAGGCGTAAAGCACGCGCAGTTAATGCCGAGATATCGGGATGCTATCTTTTCTAATGCTTCATCAATGCTCGAAAAGTTTTCATCGAGGAGATTACGGTGGTTTCGTTCGCCAACGCAGGATTCTTCACCTACCACAACAGCTCCGCTGCCCTCTATGATTGAGTGGAGTTTCCAGTTCGGGATCGCCATGGGAGAGCCCGAAATAAGTATCCTCGTCGATCCCTTTTCTGCCACACCGATACCTTGCCTTACTCTCTCTTCAAGTTCGTCGCAGAGCTTATTTGTCATCTCCGTAAATCTTAGAGGGTCATCGTAAAAAACGATCTGGTTAACCAAAAGGGCATCGAGTCCTGATATCGGAGAAGGGTCAGCAGCCCTCAGTCTGCTCAGCCGCTGAAGGGCCTTTCTTTTCCCATTCACAATGGAGGCAGCTTTTTTGAGGTCGTCCAGAGTTATCTTTCTTCCTGATAATGCCTCCATCTTATTCTTAAATTTCTTCACCTCACCAAGCCAGAGCTTTCTGTCTTCCTCTGACTTCATATTAGGCAGTTCCATGACATAGACCTTTTTTGTTATCTCATTGAAGATCTCATATGCCTTCTTTTTCCCATCACAGGTCGTTTCACCCACTATGAGATCTGTTAACTCTACATAGGGACATAGACCTGCAAGCTTGAAGCCCATGAATGCCTTGATCAATGCACAAGTATTCCTTGGGATAAATCGTTCTGCTTCGGCTGATCCGACCTCAGCGCCTGCACAAAGACCTACGCATACCCCATCGACGGCAAGTACAAGCTCTTCAGGCACATAAACACAAAACGTCCCTACTATTTTTCTTTTGTTTTTCTTTGCTTCATATATCTCCTCAATCCTCTGACCATGCACTTCCGATATAACGAAATCGAAATACTCCATAGCTTTTGGTCTATTTTTCTGTGAAAGATAAATGCTTTTATAGGCATCCGTAAGTACGCCTAATAACCCTGCATGAGCATCGAGATTAAGCCCGATGTTTTCCCACATCTTTGTATAATCTTTCATAAAACCTCCCAGTTCTAAACTCTTTTGATTATTGTAACAATAGCAATACTCAATAAATCCAATAGGAAATATCTATATATTCAGAGGAATTGATAGGTTAACCTGATAGGAATTTTAGAAGTTTCTTGAAAGGATGCAGTGTACAAATAATAATCTGCAGAAGTTGGTAATGCTCAAGGAGAAGACTTCTATGTGTTAGAAATGTTTTTGTTTTCTTGTGAACGTAATAAATTTTTTCTCAGCTACTTCATCAACTACGCAATCCGGAGACTCGCGATTAAATGCGTAGTACATATCTAAATACACTTTGCAGGTGTATCCTCAAAAAAAGATAAAAACTCAAACATGAATGTTATTATAAAAAAATGAAAACTGTCCTATTTAACCCTTATAAAGACAGATCAGTTTTTTACAAATGGGCTTTTACCCTTGCTTTGATCACTGTTTTTTATAACCTTCTTGAAGGTATTGTTTCCGTTTTCTTTGGCATTCAAGACGGGACTGTCACTCTCTTCGGGTTTGGGGTGGACTCCTTTGTTGAAGTAATATCGGGCATCGGAATATGGCATATGATCCGGCGGATGAGACGGAATGGCACTGAAAGCCCGGACAGCTTTGAAAGAACCGCCCTCAGAGTCACCGGGACGGCTTTTTATATTCTTGCTGCCGGTCTTATCATTACAGCACTTATAAATGTTTATCAGGGATCCAAGCCCGAAACCACTGTATGGGGCATTATTATTTCGACTATTTCAATTTGCTCTATGTGGATACTCATCCATTTCAAAGTAAAAATCGGTACACAGTTCAAATCTCAGGCATTGCTTGCAGACGCAGCCTGCACAAAGATTTGTATGTGGCTTTCTGTAATTCTCCTTATTTCGAGTGTGGGGTATGAATTAACGGGAATGGGCCTTCTGGACTCTCTTGGCGCTGTTAGTATTGCAGGCCTTTCTTTTAGAGAAGGTCGCGAAGCATTCGAAAAAGCAAAAGGCAATTTAATATGCAGTTGTGGCGGCAAATGCAGTGAAAGATAAGATTTAAAATGTCAGTCGTGGTCCGATGAGGTTTTGAATTTTTCACAATACGCATTTAGGATTCAAAATAACTCAAAACGATCAAATCTTGTGTGTGCAAAGCAGAAATAGACATTAAAACATAGTTGTGAGAGAATAAAATCTAAACGAAATGTTCCAACATTATGTTAGAAGATGCCTGATTCGTGAAAGGTCTACATGATCCATCCGATTATTGTCGTTGAAGACGACCGAAAGATGGCCCGTATGGTAAAAGCATACCTTGAGGGCTCAGGTTTCAGGGTAGTTCACTTTGAGAAAGGAAAAGAGGCCATAGAGGCAGCTTTAAAGGAGACGCCGCTTCTTGTAATCCTCGACCTCAAATTGCCTGATATAAGCGGCGAAGAAGTATGTCAGGAACTAAAAGAAATCGGCGATTTTCCAATAATTATGCTGACATCAAAATCCCTGGAAGAAGAAAGGATCACCGGATTTGCCCTGGGCGCTGATGATTACGTGGTTAAGCCTTTCAGTCCAAGGGAACTCGTATACAGGGTGAAGGCGGTCTTAAAAAGGGCACAGAAAAACGAGTTGAGTGAAGCTTCATCCCTAAGCTTTAATAATGGACTTCTAACAATCGATGGCCAGACTTATCAGGTTACAAAGAAAGGATTACCGGTAAAGCTGACCCCGACTGAAATAAAGATTCTCTTTACGCTTGCGTCTACGCCTCAAAAAGTCTTCACACGAGAAGCCCTTGTAGAAAGCGCTCTCGGATATCAATTCGAAGGATATGAAAGAAGTATTGACGCCCACATAAAACATATCAGGCAAAAAATAGGAGACGATCCCAAAAATCCGATATTCATCCTTACTATCTACGGCGTCGGCTATAAATTTACCGGGAAGTTGGATGCTTAGGAGTCTTTGGATAAAATTTCTCATACTTCTCGTAATCATTTCTGCTATTGCGCTGTCATCTGCCTTCGTCCTTCGGGAATTTATGATTCATGACTTCGGAAAATATCTCGAAGGTGAAATGGAAGACAGGATTTACTGGGTAATCGCAGATCTCGAAAGGACTTATGAGAAATATTCCGGCTGGAAAGAAGACGTCATCATGGAAGATACAATCTGGGCCCTCATGTTAGGACTTGAGGTAAGAATAAAGGATGTGAACGACAAAGTTATCATGGACTCGGAGAAAGCCCTGAACTTACTCTCCCCACTGGTTAAAAGAAGGCTTAATGCAATTTTACAGGGGAGATCCCCTGAAACCGGCAATATATTTCAACCCTATCCTTTGTTTTTAGCGGGGAAAGAAATCGGAAGCCTTGAGGTGCGTTTTTTGAAACCGAGGAAAGAAAGCATCTTTATTGCAAGATCTAACACCTTCCTTCTGATCTCGCTTTTGATTGTGGGTGTAACGGCGATTTTACTTAGCGTTCTTTTTTCAAAAAAGCTGACAAACCCCATAAAGAATCTTGACTCCGCTACCGAGGCTATTATGGAGGGGAATCTCAAAAGAAGGGTTGCTGTTTTAGGGAATGACGAGATAGGCAGGCTGTCTGAAACCTTCAACAAAATGGCGCAAAAACTTGAATTGCAGGAATCGCTCAGGAGGAAACTGATTTCAAATGTCGCCCATGAACTTCGGACACCCCTCGGCGCTATGAGGAGCGAAATGGAAGGGATAATGGACAATATCGTGCCGTTGGACAAGAAACAAGTCCAGTCTCTATATGAAGAAACAGGGAGACTGAAACACATCCTTGAAGGGATAGAAGATCTTGCCCAGGCAGAAGCAAGCACAATGTCCATGGAAAAACAATCCATAGAACTCAAGCCATTCTTGACCCACATCGCGGAAAGATTCAGCAGCCTTTCCCAGGATAAGGGCGTTTCAATAGAACTGGAGTGCGCTGATACCATTATGATCAATGCCGATCCTGAGAAACTGAGCCAGGTTGTAATCAATCTGTTAAGCAATGCCCTGAAAGCCACAGAAGCAGGCGGATATGTCCGGGTGAAGGCCGGGCGAAACGCATCTGAAGTATTTCTGGAAGTGAAGGATACCGGGATCGGCATAAAGCAGGAAGCCCTGCCATTTATCTTCGAAAGGTTTTATAAGGTATCGGAAGGCGGCCTCGGCCTCGGGCTTACCATTGTAAGAGAATTGGTAGAGGCACACGGCGGCAGGATCGAGGTAAAGAGTGAATACGGCAAAGGCTCAGTATTTACGGTGTATATACCGGACAATAATTCATTAGTTGCATAGAATGAAAGGCAGACATGATAAATAACCTTTTAAACGCGACAAAAAATAATCCATATTCACCTGACGGCACTTTTAACCTCCTGTGAATTTTAGATCAATGCATTTCAAATAGTGTTAATAGTGCATTATGGAGTCGCCTAAAAGCTTTTTTATCATATCTGCCTTTCAAATTTAGAACTTGTTTACATTGATTTCACAATTCTTCATAATTCATTCGCAGTTTCACCGCAATCCTTTGATATTCTGTAATCAGAAGCTCAAAGGAGAAGGAGGTGAATAACAATGAAAGGAAAGGCTATCATAGGCTTAGTTTTGGGAGCAGGGTTGCTCCTCATCGGTACCGTTGCATATGCGAATTGGAACGACTACGGAGATCGGTGTAATTATGGGACCGGTTATGGACCTGGATGCGGATATGGTCATGTTTACGGAGCTGGTTACGATACCAAGGTGAATGATCCCGCAATAAAGACCTATACACCTTGTTACGGATACCGGCAAGGTAATGGAAATTTGTACGCTCAGGACAATCGCCATGGTCATGGAAATGGGTGGATGGGACGCAGAGATCATGGTAGGATGGGACCGAGAGGGTGCCGGTAACAATCGTATTCAGTGGGCTGCATTGCCCCCTGATCAGCAGACCTTAAAATTAAGGCTATTAATAAATGATGAAAAAATTACAGCTATTAACAATCTCTCTTATGGCTTTTCTTCTTTTAACTGCTTCCCATTCTCAGGCAATGGATGGATGTCAGGGAGGAAGATTCCCCCACGGAAACTATTGTGAAGGGCCGGGATGTGGATGGTATGGCGAAAAAAAACCTGTCAGAACACAGGAAGAAGCTAATAGGGTTCTCTTGCGCTACTTTTCTTCATACGAAGCCGTAAGAATCTCCAATATCAAAGATAAGAAATGGTTCTTTGAAGCTGAGATAAGAGATACAAAGGGTAATTTATTGGACAGGCTAATAGTCGATAAACGAAGCGGCAGAATAAGATCAATATACTAATGAGCATAAGAACGTGATAGCTAAAAGGAGATCTAAATGAAAAAACTTCAGATTTTGTTTCTTGCGGTAATGCTGCCTTTAATGTTTTGGGGGAATTCGGATGCTATGATGAATGGCGGCATGAACGGAGGAAATACTTCCGGCATGATGAACGGCGGCATGATGCAGAACAACGGAAATTTCGGCATGATGAGCGGGATGGCAGGCGCTCCGGTTATTGGGGATGATGGGACGGCCTATTTTGTTGTAGGCAATCCGACAGCAAAACCGGGAAAAACGCCTACCAGCAATTCCTTTGAATCAACACTAATAGCCATTAATCCTTCAGGTGAGACTGTCTCGCTTGTGTTTAATGGATTGCTGTCAAAACCCATAATCAACGGTAGTTCTTTGGTGGCAACGGCATCGCTTCCTAATATGGGCAACTACCAGATGATGGGTAACGGAGGAACCAATGCTGCAACCCGGCAGTCTGTCCTTTACACTGTTGTACTGCCGTTGACTGCATCTTCAATACCTTCTGCGGTTTCGCTGGATGGAAGTTATGCCTCAGTCCCTACAATTGCAAATGGCAAGTTCTATGTTACTACCACAGACTTTGGCAGTTCCATGATGCAGGGGAATAATATGTTCAACAACATGTATGGAAAGTATAATTTTAACAAGATGGGTACGGCCAAATCATATTTGTATATCATCAACAATGATTTGACGGTAGCATCCAAGACCTTAATTCAATAGAAATCGAGTATCTGCATACAGGTATCTGATAATTTGATAAGATTGAAACAGAAGGGAGGTGAGAAAAGATGAAGAAGACATTGTTAACATTGGCATTGATCCTCATACTGGGAGTTGCAATTGCATATGCCCAACAACCCGGCATGATGGGTGGACAGGGAGGTTGGTATTGTCCATCTTCCGGACAGTGGATGGGACCTGGTATGATGGGCAAAGGCATGATGGGTCCGTGCATGGGCGGACAAGGAATGATGGGTGGCCAGGGAATGATGGGGCCCGGGCAGGGACAACAGCAGCAGTTACAGAAACCTCTTGAGGAGAAAGATGCCAGGGCAATTCTGGAAAATTACATAACGAATATGAAAAATCCGAACCTGCAACTTGGCAAGATTAAAGACGCAGGGACCACATTTGAGGCAGAGATACTCACCAAAGATAATTCCTTGGTAGACAAAATCATGGTAGATAAAGCTACCGGCTGGATGCGTTCAGCCTACTAATTCAAATGGGCTCTCCTGAAGTTGTTACTTCCGGAGAGCCTTATTTTTTGGTTTTTAAAGCCTTCCGGGATCATTTTTTATTTGTGGAATTATTTTTTTAGTCAACGAGAATTAAAGGAGCAAAGATGAAAAAATTAGAAAGACGGGATTTCCTCAAATACACAGGTATCGGAGGAGTTTTACTGTTCTCTAAAGTTAATCCCCTGAGTCTTGTAGAGAACGCATTTTCTGAAGATGTCAGGGAGTTTAAACTCAATGCATCTATAACCACTGTAAATGTGGGAACCGGAAAATCTTTCAAGGCATGGACATATAACGGTCAGTTACCAGGCCCTGAAATAAGAGTAAAAGAAGGAGAAACCCTTAGAGCCATTCTTAAAAACTACCTTCCTGAAGGTACTACTATCCACTGGCACGGATTACCTGTCCCGAATAAAATGGACGGGGTACCCGGTATTACACAAAGCCTCGTTGAACCAGGGCAATCTTTTGTTTATGAGTTTAAGGCCACGCCACCCGGAACTTATATTTATCACACTCATGCTTCTTACCAGCTTGACCGGGGACTGTATGGTGCCCTTATTATTGAGCCGAAAAGGGAAGAAAGAAGCTATGACAAGGAATATACGCTCCTGCTTGAAGCATGGGCGACGGTGGATGGCGGTGGACCTGAAGCGTCAAAGATGGGAAAGATAAGCCCCGGCATGGGTATGATGGGTATGATGAGAGGGCAATCGCAGGCCGGCGAGCCGCTCCATGAGCCACTTTACGATGCATACGGTATCAATGGAAAAGCCTTCAATGCATCAGTACCATTTAAAGTAAGAAAAGGTGACAAAGTGAGATTGAGGATTATCAATGCCTCATCATCCATAACATATACTCTCCGTATCGCAGGACATTCTCTTACAATTACCCATACGGATGGCAGACCAATTGTTCCTTTTGAGGCAGACGCTTTGAGAATCGGCGTAACCGAAAGATACGATGTTGAGGTATATGCAAACAACCCTGGCAGGTGGCATATTTATAACCTCAGAGACGGTAGCCTTGTGAGTGAATGGCCCCTTGGAACTCTTCTTTATGAAGGAGTGGAATCAACAAATTACAATAATGATAACTTGAACGGGTTAAGACTGAACGACTACAACCTCCTTGAAGGAGTAGAAGAATTATATTCAAAACCGGTTGGCAGAGTCGATAAGATTTTCAGGATGACGCTCTCAGGAGGAATGATGGGATCTCCTTACTGGACGATTAACGGTAAAGTTTATCCAAATGCCGATAATATCGACATACGGGAAAACGAGCGGATAAGATTTGAATACTTTAATATGAGTATGATGCAGCATCCGATGCACCTCCATGGCCACTTTTTTGAAGTAGTAGGCTCCGGGAGGTCAACCGGAAGAAGAATAAAGAAAGACACCCTGCTCATTCCAGCCTATATGGGAAGCGGCGCCGTTGAATTCATTGCGGAGAATCCGGGAGTCTGGTTCCATCACTGCCATAACCTCTATCACATGGAAGCAGGTATGGCAAATCTTGTGAAAATATTACCTTAAAATCCCGTGGCGTACAACCTGTAATTTTCGTTATCATTTGAGATGCAGAATGTAGGAAACACATGACAGTGATCAGTTAGGCTGTGAGTTATATTCGGTAATCAGCGGGGCGCAGAATTTGTTGTGATGCGTCTTACTAGGTAAACGAGACACTTTTTATTTTTTTGCCGGGGCTGCAAAATCTATTTCGCTCCACTTCTTCATCGAGTCCGCACAGCTGCTGATGCTATATAAATGCGACGTTCAAGTTAAAAGTGTTAGAATGGCATTGAGCACAAATATGTTGAGCTCCGATTGAAACCGCATTAAAAGGGATGAACATTCTGTCACTATGATGTGCAACCTGACGGCGAATTGTAATCCCCTAAAAAAATATTCTCAGAACATAAGCCAAATAAGCGCATATACCGAGACAATGTGCTACCTGCCGATATATTCATATTGAGCATC
>Ga0315295_10006280_pt1 | contig 10137 bp, 9 predicted proteins | sample YL17G14_0_MG_FD_204453 | JGI IMG/M metagenome (GOLD analysis project Ga0315295, IMG submission 204453) | Sediment microbial communities from Yellowstone Lake, YNP, Wyoming, USA - YL17G14_0 | ecosystem: Environmental > Aquatic > Freshwater > Lake > Sediment | place: USA: Wyoming | collected... | reverse complement strand
GCCCGTCACTCTAAGAACCTTTCGGATTTGGCTATCCAGTATCACAAGTGATAGGTCAGTACCGTATCAGACGGGCAGACCCAGGCGGTTGAGGCGAATGACGGCCCGCTCCGGTTCTGTCTAGTTATCGGGTGATTTCTTATCCGCTTGCTGGGGTGTCAAATTTCGGGTGGTGGCGAGCTTCAGAAGCTCAAGCCACTTGAACCCGTCCAAAGGAGGAATTCCTGCCGCTTCCGCCGGAGTCTTTCCTATCGCCTGATGCTTCCGTATCATGTCGTAATGGACCCTCCATCCGTCCATGAGCATAGCCGCGCCGTGATCTTGGTCGAAGGCTCTCATCACCTTGGTTCTGGACTTCTCGGTGCCGTGCAGTCTCTCGATTCTGTTATTCGACCTTTCAGCCTTGATGCTTACCACAACTCTGTGCGGGTTGAATATGTTCCCCGATCCTTGCCCTATCATGTCGTCTTCCTTTCTAGCGTGTCGTCCAAACTCCTTTCTGATTGCTGGCTTGTATGCGTGCATCCCGTCAGTGAAGACGAGTCTTGGGCGAATCTCAGTCATATCCTTGGCTTTCCTCAGAGGCATGCGAGTCTCTGAGATGCTTCTCGTCCTGCTGAGATGAGTGGCCAGCAACATCCTCGTCTCTGAGTCCATGACATTCCACAGATACCTCTGCTCACCGTTCACATTCACGACGGTCTCATCCACGTGCCACTTCTCCCCTACCTTCGCGTTCTGGGAATCCATCCAGTCAGCCGCGAGCTTCGAGTAGTGGGCAATCCAGTTGTAGATTGTCATGTGGGATAGCTTGAGCTTGTAGACCTGAAAGAAATGCTCCGCAATCTGTCTGAGAGACATGCCTCTGAAATAGAGGTCCAAAGCCATCGCGATCTTCTCAGGCTCCGACCTTCTCCTCTGAAAGCCCTCTTTCCCCGTGAACCTGAACCCACAAGCCTTGCACAGATGCCTCGTAATCGTGCCACTCTTGTTATGCCTCTTTCCGTTGGCGATTACGTCTCCCGACTGGCACCTTGAACAAACGGCTCTCTCAGGTTCGTCTCTCGGCGCAATGAACCCGTTTCTGTACTTCACAGCTAGTATGTGGATGCAAGCAAGCCCAGTCTGAGTGAAGAAATCGCATGAGCAAGTCCATCTGTCCCTGAACGATTGAACGGTGTAGGTCTTTTCGGGATGGCTCTGAGAATGAACCTTGTAATCAGTCGGTGTGACTGGCTCTATCTGATCTCCCCTAGCCACGATTGCGAGTGCGGGTGTTCGCATGTCTGTCCAGGGTGTTAGGGCTTCTGTCATATTCTTACCTAGTAAGTATATACCATTGGTAATATATGAATGTGTTGGCCAGCATGGTGAATGAACCCTTACAGAGGATAGAAAAATAATAATATAGCATTGGTATATACCTATATTCATGGCAAAAGTCACCAGGGAAATCTACAAATGTGATCGGTGCGGCCACGAATGGATGCCGAGGGGGGCTGGGAAACCTATGGTCTGCCCCAAGTGCAAAAGCCCGTATTGGGATATTCCTAGGCGACCGTCGAAAAGACATTAACGGATTCTCCACTTATCATACGCGGGTCTATCCTCAACTATTGTATTTAAGCATATTGGTTCGCATAGACAATTTATTAATATATGAAATGCGTTTGTCCTATAGGGATTCTCTATGGTCAAAAACGAAGATGACTCCACAGGAACCTCTTATGGTTTCGGAGTCGATGAGATCGAACTCTCAAATGAAGAAGAATCTGAAAATTCGAGTTTGAATACACGCCCCGACTTGATCCACGACATTCATAGGGAAAGAGTGCGCCAAGCGTTGAGGCATGCGAGTGATGGAGCTACACCTCAAGAAATCGCCAATGCAATCAAACTCAGTGCGCAAACAGTGAAGAAGTATCTGGAAGAGTTGTGCGCAACGAGAGAAGCGTACAAGCTGAGAAGAAATAGAACAACCACGATATACTACAACAACGGAAAACCTCGGCACGATTTTGGCATGGAAAGAATAGAGGAAGGGAACAGTCTCTTTGAATTGAGTCTGGCGGAAGGACCAAGCGACACCTTGCTTCTCCACATTATCGAAAAGCGCTTCACTCTGCTGGAAGGAGAACAGATAGAAGGAGGAATCATAGTCCCTGTGACGCAAATTCCTGCGATGCTAGAAAAGATCAGGCGGCTCTACGAATTGTCGGGTGGTGGAAATGGCCCCAGAACCTAAAGATGAATCGAAGGACGAAGCGAACAAAGGAAGTCTGTGCGTACTGAAGGGAAAGAAAGTCGGGGATGGCGTCGTTGGAACACTCACTATCCATGAGCGACAGATACCGACCCCCAGCTTCGTAATTGAAGTATCAGGTCAGGAGGATTTCAAAATCGCAATAGAGAGGACTTACCTGCTCAAGGAACCGCACATTGTTTCCGTTCCCAGCTATAAATGGGATTCCTACACACGCAATTTGCCAGTAGCCGTCTTTGACAATCTGGATAGGTTTTCTATTGAGTTCATAACGAAACATCATTTGATAACTTACGAGCCCCCAGAATTGTATCGATTTCGGATGCCCCAGAAGCTGCTGAGCCATGCACTGCGTGAGGATGATGTGAGAATCAAGAAGTTTTACCACCTCGCAATGGACGAGGACCGAAAAGACGAGGCTTTGACCTTATTGCCAGCTTTTGAGAGGGAGTTCATCAAAAGACAATTGGATCGACTGCTTTGGAAGAATTATCAAGCGAGGGTACGACGAAAAGCCCCCTCACTCAAGGAAATGAAAGGGAAGTTCGAAGAACCGAAGGATGAGTCAGACATTGAGGGTGCTTGGTCCAACATTGAGGGACCCTACAAGACCCATGTCATCGATGGGATGCGACAGACTATCGCTATGCGAGTGTCATGTAGCTTCGTGCCAGTCGTCAGAACCCTCAAATCTAGTTCAGCGAGATTCGTTCAGAGGCAAGTTCAGAATCAGAATAGAGTCGTTGTGGATGCATGGGAGACTGATGTCAAAGGCTACTATTTCCCGAGAGGACGACCTTGGTTTCATTTGAGCTTGGACCAGAGTGTGTTCATTGACAGTGGGGAAACGCAACCCGAAGACGTGATCGACATTGTGAATCGTTCTCTTGACCCTTCGAGGCACTGTGGCATTTGTGTCACACTAACGGATTGGAAAGAAGCGTTCCGAGATGGAAAGCAGAGGACTCGATTGGAGAGCTTCACATCAGACCTCAACGACATTGCGTTTACCAATGGCTTGCCTGTTTACGGCGCTAGGTCAAAATGGATTGGTATGTATTTGGTGGACAAGGGCTTGACTCTGGCAGGAAGCATACTCAACGGTGGTTCAAGAGTGCGAGAGTCTGGTGGCGGCTTGTCTAGCAATGACCCAAGGCTCTTTGGCTCCGTTCCGATATACGGTAGGTGCGTAGAAGCAGGGATACTGGACCTTTTCAAGACTGGCAAGGAAATTGGCAAGTGCGAAGACCCATATGAGCTTCACAAGTTTGATGGGGTTGAAAGCAAATGCGATCCACTCCTTCAGACGAGCCACGAGTTGTTCAGGACTGAATTCGCCAAACCCAGAAGGATTGCCACTCACGTCACAGAAGTAAGGGAAATACGATCTGCGCTTGAAAGAGGGACATTCAACCCAGGGAAGAATTACATAGGGAGAAGCGAACTCTGGGGGGAACTAAGACGAAAGAAAACACGCGCAAAACCGAAGAAGAAAGAGCCTTATGATTCAAAAGAGGCGAAGAAACCTGAGAAGTAGCAGGCTGGACGTCGATGAAGTCACTCAAATTTCCCGCATGATGTCTTCGACGATCCCTCTCTCTTCTGCTGTCAGTCCATACAAGTCGTAGACCAACTCGTCGATACGCCTCATGGTTTCCTTCTCTTCCTTCTCCAGCTCTACGCGTTCGTCAGTCTGCTTCTTTCCGAGGGCGACGAGTCTCTCTGTCAGCCGAATCATGACTTCAGACTCCCTTTCAAGTTCTGGAGATCTTCGTAGCGGTATCGGAACGTTTCCGAAGTACTTCCATATGAGCTGATACCCGTTTTGGATCTCAGTGCAAGTGTTCGAGATTAGAAACCATCCAAGCTTCGAGTTGAGGATTGCCAGCAACTGCCTGTCAGCTGTTGGAATGAAGAAGTTCGCGTTGTTGAGGTAGTATCCATCATTGTCGATGGCGAACCTAGGCTTGACCATGAACACTGCATAAACCATCTTTGGCTTGCCAAAGAGATCATAGTAGTCACAAGTCCTCAATTCGTACCAGTGATCACCTTGATCCCACCTCTTCTCGAGCTTCGTCTGATACCTCTTCAGCCATTCGAGTATAGCTGGATAGTCGTTTATCTTCGTTCCGTTCTTTGTGAGAATCAAGTACTTATGCTTGAAATCAATGCCATAGGCCATCACATCTTTTCCTGTCAGGAACGGCTTGATGAGTTCAGCAGATCTTGGGTCCTTTGAAACCAGCTGCCCTTTTGTATCCTCGTCGATTACAAAAGCTTCGGAAAGTCCCGTCAGAATTCCTCGATACACTTCGTGCCCGAATTGTTCGCTCAGTGTCGTACAACTGCTTCTTATCTTGTCAATCAAAGTGCTGGTCCTGTTCTCAACGACATTCCAACCTTTAGGTTTCAAGTCCTTCTGACTTACGTAGTAGGAATGCCCTTGTACGTAGCCGCTAAGGCTATCGAAATCCAGCGACCTGACGCGGCACGCAAGCACCTTCTTGTTCTGCTTCTTCAGGTTCCTGATGATAATGATGCATGGGTACGTTGTGGCATCTTGGAATACTCTGAGATCTCCGAAGTCGATGATTTGCTCTATGTGGTAGCGATTCAGAAATTCCCGTAGTCTCTGCCCATATCCAGCTTTGAGCCATTTGTTTGTCACAATCATTCCGAAGAAGCCGCCTTCCTTGAGGAGCTTCAATTCTCTCTCGAAAAAGTAGACTGAGAGGTCAGCCATGCTGTGATAGACCTCGTAGTTCATTTCTAGGTATGGTTTTGTCTTGCTGAGTCCCTCTTGTCGAACATAGGGCGGGTTGCCAATAATGACATCGAATCCCCCATCCCTCATGATTGTGGGGAATTCCCTAGCCCAGTCGAAAGGGTGCAATTCCTCACCCAGCGACTGACTGACCAATGAATTCCCGCACTTGATGTTGTCCCGCAGGTCCGGAAGTCTGAATCTCGTCTCGGCAGCTTTCAGAAGTAGGTTTAGTTGGGCAATCTCAACCGCCTTGGAATCCAAGTCCACTCCATAGATGTTGTGTCTGAGTATCATCGCCTTGCGAGTCATCTTCGCCGCTTCAGACTCTGAATCGAGTTTCGTTTGAGAATAGTCCTTATCCTTTTGTCGGTAGAACCGGTCCAACACATCGAATGATTTGAGTAGGAATGATCCAGAACCACAGGCGACGTCTAAGACACTAAGATTCGCCAGGTCCTCCGATTTTGCCTTCTTCAGGATTCTGCCTAGAGTGTTTTGAACGATGTATTCCACGACGAATGGAGGCGTGTAATAGATTCCTTGTTCTTTCCTCTTGGATTGCATAGTGCCGATGTACTTCTCATACATCGCGCCCAGCACATCGGCATCTATGTCCGCGAAATTGTACGAGTAGATCTCATCTTTGTCGTAAGTCTCTCGAAGGACTTTGACGTAAGTCTGGTTGTCAATCGCGACTCTCTCGCATTCGTGGCGTCTATCGGGGTTGCTGTCATCGTAAGTGAACAGTCTGCTATCATATATGTCGTCGTAGTGCCGGAAGAGCTTGTTCATCCGATCTCTGATGCTAATTGATTTGTCTGCTTCGTACTGATTCAGAATCCCTTTGATTGTCTCATCTGGGTGCGCTTCACGCCTCCTATCTTCAACAGTTCTGATGAATATGATTCTGTCGAGTATCGTCTGGACGATCTCTTCCAGTTCAGGACGGGAATACTCCTGCTTCGTGTGCTTCCGAATCGACCCCAGCAACTTCTGGCGCCAAGAGAGAATATCTGTCAGAAGTTCATCGTCTATTCTTGCGGGACTCTTGATGCGGCCTTGGTCCTGCGCCTTCTTGTCGATGAGGCCCTTCTCGAATCCTTCCTTGGATACGAGTCTCAAATCCTCGAGCCGATCTGGAAGATCTGATGCTGCGATTCTTCTGAAGACGTGCTTCCATATCGAATCCTCCTTGGTGTCGCAAAGAAGGATCAGCGTTTCTTTGAAGTTGGATAGAACAGACCAGCGCTTATTCTTGCTCCGGCCATAGTTGATTGCCTGCTTGATGTCCGTTTCTGTCAAATCCCTAAATGGCTTGGTCTCCAAGAAGAAGGCGATGCCTCCATTGACGTAGAAAATGTAATCTGGGCGACCTTGAGGCTGACTAACCTGCTCCTTCACTTCCTCGAGGTTTCTGAGATTCCAGCCCAACAAGCTGAATAGGGGTTCGATGAAGACTCGACAGACATCTCTCTCGGAGAGTGATTTGCCTTCGTTTTCGCGGAGGTTCGTTAACAATGAAAGGACTCCGCGCCGCACTTCCTCGTTGTTCATGGAACGGCCATTTGAATGGGTTTGGCGACCTTATAGGTATCGAACAGGCGTTGCATGTGGCCTCATACGGTCAGGTCTCGCTACGGGCTTCAGCCAAGCTTGAAACCTGAGTAATGTCATTCGGATTCATGGCCAACTGCAAGATATGCGGGAAGCCCTCTATTGGCTACATACAATGGTTTCAGGGGAGAAAGAAGGTGGCTTCGTACCCTGCGTGCATCGAGCACACATTGGTCGCGTACTCATTGATTGAGCTCGGCCAAGATCGACTCCGAGATTTCCTTGCTACCTCAATGCCAATCAAGAAGGGCAGCATCCCTAGATTCAAAGTGAGTCTGACACCGTAACGCTGCGTTCTACGGTCACTCTGCATCAGTCCGATTGTAGGCTAGCTGATATGCTGATTGTCGATTGCATCATGCTGTGTGTAACGAATCCAGCGGTCAATAGGTTGAAGTAGGATGGTTGGCCAGTTCTGCTAATTGGCAACCCTTCATGTTGCCATGCTACCGAGACCAGTAGCTTATTCTACGAAAATGATTATTCACCCTGGAGGAAAGGAATGACGGCTGGAGGTCATTCGCATCACGTGGTGTATATCGACGAATCTGGAAATGGAGGACCAGCGGGCAACATCAACAGTTTCTGGGTAGCGATTGCGGTGCTCATACCAATGGATGAGAGACAGATCATAGATGCTGATATTGGTTCAACACTTAAGAATCGTTTTCGACCGTATGCAAAGGAGATTAGAGGCAGCAACATTCCGCATCACTTGCTCCCTGGTCAGAGTCTAGAAGATGTCGCGTCAGATGTTGCCGCTCTGTGTGATAGAGTCGGGGCACATATCTGGGGGGTGGCTACTAGACATGGAAAACCCCCTCCGAGCAACTTCCCAATCCCGAATCCTTTGCCCAAAGACATAGTCAGACAGTTTCTAATGGAGCGAATAAATGGCTTCTTCCAGCAGGGATATTTGGGTTCCGATGATTGCATCATTGTTTGGGATATTTCGGATCACGAGGAACTCCGGGATTTCAGTGCGAGCGTGGCCGCATTTCGCAATGCGTACGATCAGACCCAGCTGTGTCCCCGTCTTGCTCCCGCTGTTCTTGGAGGATTATCCCATGACTGGAAAGGCCTACAGATAGCCGACATCATCGCCAACTTCGCTCTGCATCACCTCGGTAGAAAGAAGATGTTGCCGGATGCGAAGAAACGGAAAGCGGATGCTTTTGAACAAAAGTTCTATCCTAGACTTCAGAAAAACGCACAAGGAGTCATCGACGGCATTGGATGGAAAGTGTGGTGAAAAGGACTGTGAGAAGGCCTGACAGCGACAGCGCCGTCCTCCTCCTCGAAATCGTCCATTGCCTTCGGAGGATATAAATTCTCGCACAGATTAGCCAGATAGTTGAATACTACGTGCATAAGTAACCATTAATGGTTACTTATCCTGGGAGCAATCACCCAGCTGCACTGCGCAGTCTATGCCGACAACAATCTTAGTAGTTCTCGCACGTGCGATGTGGCTATTCTTCGAGAAAACCCCTAATCTCTGCCTCCGCCTTCTCGTGAGTGTAGAATGGCGGGAGGCTGTAGATCGTGACCACCACCTGCATTCCTTGCACCACATAGTCACCATTGAGCCCCCATCCGGAGAATTTGCCGGACGAGGTATCACCAACGAATCTGATCCCTTTCTGCGCAGCTTTTCGCTTTAGCACACCAATCTTAAGGTTAGGGTCTCCATTCAAATCACAGGTAAATGATCTCGCCATGCAACGCCCAGTGGTAATGACAATCTGGCGGATTAGGTTTTTGGGCATGAGACTTCGCAACACCAGAGAGCCGGGTCATATCGTTTCGCGCTACGTGCAACCTTTGATGAGGACGCACAACAACTCGTGGCCTACGGGACAGATGAGAGTTGCCGACATAGCTTATAGTGATTGAGAGATTGGTTTGTCCGGGGGCAGGATGAATCAACAAGAAATCGCGCAGCTACGAAGGACGCACAATATATCAGACGATTGGTCAGATGAAGAAATCCAGTTGGCTCGGAACTTCCTGAAGAATACTCCCTTCCTAGTGAGGCCTGAGGGCATACTAGTCAAGAATCTCTTGGAACTCAAGTCCATAAGGAAGACTCAACACTCCTCGAACTCAGAAGTGCTATCATCTCCGTATGGACTCGATTCATTCTGGCTCTTTGAGTCCGAGATACTCTTTCTGTACGGCCACTATGGACCTTGTTGTGCCTGGTCCAGGGCTGCGATTGAATTCTATTTCCAGAGGCGATGCCTGGCGGAAAGGGACGCCCAATATACGAAGACGAAGGAAGACGGTAAGGGAAGGAATCCGGGAGTCTCGGCGTGCCTCAGGATTCTGGCCTACCCCAAGGACGGAGAAGTGGACAAGCTTTGCCGACAAATCGCGGATGCTGCGGGGCAGGTTCTACATCATCGGTTGGAGGAGTTGGTGAGCGATCAGGCTGTGACCGATAGATTCCGAAACCTAGTAGATGAGAAAGGGATAGGAATCCTCCTGGAGCACAAGGATGCCTTAAGATATGATTTTGAACGAGACAAGGCGATGGAATCCCTAGAGAAGCTCTACAAGCTTCATGAAATGAGGGTCTTGTTCTAGGGCACACTACCCGACTTGCCGCTCCCATCTCAGACTTTCAGTTCAGATGTCTTTATTCCAACCGCTGAGAGAACTGCGCCCACGTCCATCATCAAGAGACTCCAAGCAGCCTCGAATAATCTTGAGGCGTATATTGACTGGCCTGTAAACGCACAAATCAGAAAGACCACCCATACCACAATGTCTAGGAATACCGCTATTCCGATCATCTTCAATGCATTAGAATCGAAGAAGCTAGCGAAGAAACTGGAACGGAGCTGAGCTTGCTCATTCTTGTTAATCTCATATGCCTTTTCCATGTTCTACTTCCAAGTCAATTGAGCTCCGCAATTAGGACAATGAGAGACATTTGCTGGAACTCTGGAGAAGCGACAATTCGGGCAGGTGTATCTGTTCTGAAAGTAAGTTCGATATATCGCGTATCCAAGCAGCGCACCGCCTAGTGCTGCGAGAGCATATCCAAGCGGGCTCATCTCGCCTTTCGCCAACCTACCCACCAGCGCATTTCCCGAATCGAATCAGAAAGAGGGAATCCGACTTCCGCCCTAAGAAGTATTGCATGGCTGACCCAGGGACGCTAGTTTGCCTATTAAGACAAGTGCTACCATTATGCTACGAGACGAATCCGGTCTGCCGCCTGATTACAAGTCTAGTCGTCCTTCGATCTCCTTCCAGAGTTTGAGGTACCGGCATGTCTTCGTGTAACGCGGTGTACAATACGCGGGGTCGCATTCAGTCTTGTACGATTTCTCACACAACTCTCGGAAAGCTGTCTGATTGAGTTGGTCAAGCCCTTTCTTGAAGGCCGGGGATGACAACCCCTTGTTCTTCTTAAGCTCCTGCAATGCTTGAACTTCCTTCAGCCACTTCCGTTCCATGAACCTCACCCACAGCTCTGATG
>Ga0315295_10006276_pt1 | contig 10140 bp, 10 predicted proteins | sample YL17G14_0_MG_FD_204453 | JGI IMG/M metagenome (GOLD analysis project Ga0315295, IMG submission 204453) | Sediment microbial communities from Yellowstone Lake, YNP, Wyoming, USA - YL17G14_0 | ecosystem: Environmental > Aquatic > Freshwater > Lake > Sediment | place: USA: Wyoming | collected... | reverse complement strand
GTGCCGCTCCGAAGAGGCGCCCGGCCTACTCCCGGGCGGGCTACTTGCGCGGACCCGCGCCACTCGTGTAAAACCCGCCCCGGAGAGGTGCTGGAGCGGTTGAACAGGTCGGTCTCGAAAACCGATGTACCCGTAAGGGTACCGAGGGTTCGAATCCCTCCCTCTCCGCCAGCCCGGTGACGCCTCCCGGTCTGCCGCCCGCTCCCCGCCCCGGGCGCCCGCTCCGGGTCGCGTCGGCCGTTGCCGCCTCGTCGCCCGAGCACGAAACCCTCGGAGGCTCCGCCCATGTTCCTCGGTCATGTCGCGGTCGGCTTCGCCGCCAAGCGGGCGGCGCCCCGGACCTCACTCACCACGCTCGTCTTCGCCGTCTCGCTGCTCGATGTGCTCTTCCCGCTCTTCCTGTGGCTGGGGATCGAGTCGGTGCGCCTGCAGCCGGGGTCCACGCCCTTCACCCGGCTCGACCTCGACAACTACCCGTACTCGCACAGCCTGCTGCTGGCGCTGGCCTGGTCGGTGCTCTTCGCCTGGGCCTACCTCTGGCGCACGCGCTACGCCCGCGGGGCGCTGATCGTGGGACTGGGGGTCCTCAGCCACTGGGTGCTCGATCTCGTCTCGCACACGCCGGACATGCCGCTGGCGCCGGGAGGCGGTTCGAGGCTGGGGCTGGGCCTGTGGAACTCGACCTGGGGCACCGTGCTGGTCGAGGTCGCGATGCTCGTGGTCGGGGTGGGGCTCTACCTGCGCACCACGCGGGCGCGGGGCTGGGCAGGCCACCTCTCACTGTGGTTCATGGTGGCGCTGCTGGCGTTGCTATACGTGGGCAACGTGCTCGGGCCACCGCCGCCCGATCCGCAGGCCATGCGCGTGGTCGGTCTGGCCTACCCGCTGCTCCTGCTCCTCTTCATCTGGGTGGACCGCACGCGCGAGCTGCGTGCCGGGCCGCCCATCCACGGCACCGGGGCGGCTGTCAAGCCCTGAGGCCCCGCCCCGGCCCCGCCTCAGTTGCCCGCCGTCCCGGGCCGTGATAACGATTCCGGCCCTGTCACGTCCTGCGGGGCCGCGCGGATCGTGACGCGGTCGGGCGCGCGGCGTGACATGCCCTGTGGCACGCCGGTCGTCGAGCGGAGAGATGTCCGAGCGGTTGAAGGAGCACGATTGGAAATCGTGTAGGCGCTAATACCGCCTCGAGGGTTCGAATCCCTCTCTCTCCGCCATCCCCGTCACCACCTGAAGGAGTCGTCGATGCGCGCGTTCGTCCCCGAGTTGACGAGATTGCCGAAGCGCAGGGTGCTGACGGTCACCACCGTGGGCAACCCGAACAAGGTCGCGCAGCGCCACGTGAACGCGCTGTTCGGCACGGCCTACGGCACGAAGTTCAAGGTGCTGCGGCCGAAGGGTAAGCCGCTGGTGATCGGGCGGCTCGCCTGCCGCTGGATGAACGCCATGAAGGCCCCGCCCTCGAAGTGGGAGGCGCGCTGGGGGCTCGAGGTGTCGGACTTCGTCACCTGGCGCGACCTGCTGCAGGCCGATCCTAGGATCCGCGTGAAGGTCGAGACCTGGGACTACGGCCAGGTGGTGCAGATCCTGCACAAGGGACCGTACTCCGAGGAGTGGCCGAGCATCGAGAAGCTGCATCTCTTCGTGCGCGACATGGGCTACCGCATCGTGGGACCGCACGAGGAGGAGTACCTGACGCGGCCCGACGTGAAGGTGCCGAAGACCATCATCCGCTACCGCGTCAGGAAGCGCGCCCTGCGCGCGCGCGGCTGAGCGGACGCGCCGCCCCCGGGGCGTGGGGGGCGCGCGCTCCGGCTTGACCTGTCCCGGCCCCCTGATAGAATGCCTCGCGCCCGGTCGCTCGCGCGGCCTCACGACGAGGCGGCGCGGGCCGAACCCTCGGTTTCGTGGGGATGTAGCTCAGCTGGGAGAGCACCTCGTTCGCAACGAGGGGGTCGGCGGTTCGAATCCGCTCATCTCCACCATCTTCTTGGGCCAGGCCCAGCGCAACCCGAACTTGTGAACCCCGCCAGGACCGGAAGGTAGCAGCGGTAAGCAACGAACTCGGGAGTGCCGCTGTACCCCCTGGCCCTTACCTCAAGCCGCCGAGAGACCGCCTGCGCAGGGACGCGGCCATCATGACAGGCGACCTTCCGGCGGCTTCTGGGTAGAATGGGGACCGTCATGGCCCATCGCGCCCTTGCTCTGAAGTACCGGCCCCAGACGTTCTCCGACATGATCGGTCAGGAGCACGTCACCGCGGTCCTCACGCGGGCGCTCGAGGGCAAGCGCGTCGCGCACGCCTACCTCTTCACCGGCGCCCGCGGCGTGGGCAAGACCACCTGCGCGCGCCTCATCGCCAAGGCCCTCAACTGCCAGCAGCGCGGCGAGCAGGGCCGCAGCGCGGCCGAGCCCTGCAACGCCTGCACCTCGTGCGGGGAGATCACCACGGGCGTCTCGCTCGACGTGGCCGAGATCGACGGCGCGTCGAACCGCGGCATCGCCGACGTGCAGGCGCTGCGCGAGAAGGTCCGCTTCACGCCCACGGGCGGCAAGAACCGCGTGGTCATCATCGACGAGGTGCACCAGCTCTCGAACGACGCCTTCGCGGCGCTGCTGAAGACGCTGGAGGAGCCGCCGCCGCACCTGGTGTTCGTGTTCGCCACCACCGACCCGCAGAAGCTGCCGGAGACCATCCGCTCGCGCACCCAGCGCTTCGACTTCGCGCGCGTGCCCCTGCGCAAGGTCGCCGACCGGCTGCTCGACATCCAGAGGCGCGAGGCGGCCGACGCGCAGGGCGTGCGGTTCGCGCTCACCGAGGGCGCGGCGCTGCTGCTGGCCCACAAGAGCGAGGGCTCGATGCGCGACGCGGTGAGCGCGCTCGACCAGGTGGTCTCGGCGGGCGAGCCCGAGGTGAACGAGGAGCTGGTGCGGCGGGTGCTCGGCCTGGCGGACCGCGACGCGTTCTTCGCGCTGGCTGGCGCCATCCTCGACCGCGACCCGAAGACGGCGTTGCGCACGCTGCACCAGGCGTTCGAGAAGGGCCTGGACGCGCGCGACCTGGCCGAGGGGCTGTGCGAGCACGTCCGGCACATCCTGGTGCTCAAGGTGGACCCCGAGGCGGGCGACCTGGTGGCGCTGGCGCGCGAGGACCTGGAGCGCCTGAAGAAGCAGGGCGAGTCCTGGAGCGAGAACGACCTGCTGCGCCTGCTGAAGCTGGCCTCCGAGGCACCCTGGCCGATGCGCGACAGCCCGCAGCCGCTCATCCACCTCGAGGCGGCGGTGCTGCAGATGGCAACGCTCGAGCCGGGCGAGACGCTGGCCGAGATCATCGAGAAGCTGGAGTCCCTCGAGAAGCGGCTGGCCGGCTCACCGGCGCCCCCGGCGGCGCCGGGCGGGCACACGGCGCCCGCCACGGGCGGCGCGCGCTGGACGGGCGCGGCTCCGGGCGGCGGAGCGCGCGCCTCGGGTGCGGTGCCGGGCTTCACGCCGCCGACGGCGTCGGGCTTCGCGCCGCCTGCCACGCCGCGCGCCCAGGCGCCGCCGGCCGCGCCGCGGACCGCCACGCCCGCCCCGGGCTTCATGCCGAACACGCCGCCCTTCGTGCCGCCGACGGGGCCGCGCGCGGCGGCGCCCGCCGCGCCGCCGACGGCCGCGGTGCTGCCGGGCGGCCCGCGGGCCGCTGCGCCGGCTGCGACTCCGGCCGCCGCGGTGTGGCCGGGCCTCTCGGTGGCTGCTCCCGCGCCGGTGGCGACCCTCGATGTCCAGGTCGAGCGCACCGAGGAGCACGAGCGCCTCTGGCTGGCCACGCTCGAGGGCATCAACGCCCGCAAGCGCATGCTCGGGGCGTTCCTCGAGGAGAGCCGCTTCGTCGGGCTCACGGCCGACGCGGTGGTGGTGGCGATGGACGACCTGCACCGCACGGTGATCCAGGAGGCGGCCAATCGCACGCTGGTGACGGACGAGCTGAAGCGCGCCTTCGGGCGCGCGCTCGATCTGCGCCTGGCCCCGCTGGGCGCGGACGCGCCGCGCCGCAGGGCGGTCCTCGAGGACGTGGCGCCGATGGTCGAGCGCGCGATCGAGTTCTTCCAGGGTGACGTGATCGAGCCGGGCCGAGGGGGCGAAAGGACGGAGGCATGAAGAGCTTCGGCGACATGGTGAAGCAGGCCCAGAAGATCCAGAAGCAGATGGCCGAGGTCCAGGAGCGGCTGGCCGAGGACCGCTACGAGGCCAGCGCCGGCGGCGGCCTGGTCAAGGTCGTCGTGGACGGCAAGCAGATGCTCAAGGAGATCGCGATCGGCCCCGAGGCGCTCAAGGAGGGCGACGTCACCCTGCTCGAGGACCTCATCATCACGGCGATGGGCGAGGCCCAGCGCACCTCCGAGGAGCAGATGCACGAGAAGCTGGGCAAGCTCACCGGCGGCCTCGGCCTGCCCTTCTGACGCCCCCGCCCCCGACATGTACTCGTCCAAGTACCTCGAGATGCTGATCGAGGAGCTGGTCAAGCTCCCGAGCGTGGGCCACAAGAGCGCGCAACGCCTGGCCCTGCACCTGATGCGCGTGCCGCGCGAGGAGGCGCTGCGGCTGGCCGAGGCCATCTGCTCGGCGCGCGAGAAGGTGGGCTTCTGCAGCGTGTGCGGGCTCTTCAGCGAGGAGGACCCGTGCCTGATCGATCGCGACCCGCAGCGCGACCCGCACCTGGTGTGCGTGGTCGAGCAGCCGGCCGACGCGCTGGCGCTCGAGCGCACGGGCTCGTTCCGCGGGCGCTACCACGTGCTGGGCGGGGCGCTCTCGCCGCTGGAGGGCACGCAGCCCGAGAACCTGCGCATCCGGGAGCTGCTGGAGCGGCTGCGGACCGAGCCCATCCAGGAGGTCATCCTCGCCACCAACCCCAACGTGGCGGGCGAGGCGACGGCCCTGTACCTGTCGAAGCTCCTCACGCCGCTGGGCCTGAAGGTCACCCGCATCGCGCGGGGCGTGCCGATGGGCTCGGACCTCGAGTACTCGGACCAGGTGACGCTGGCCCGCGCGCTCGAGGGCCGGCGCGAGGTCGAGTAGGACGCCCCCCGGCGGCGCGCTCCCCACGACCCCCGCGATGAACCGCTACCTGGTCGACGCGCTGTCGCTGGTGGCCGTGCTGGTGCTGATCGGGCTCAACGGCTTCTTCGTCTCGGCCGAGTTCGCGCTGGTGTCGGTGCGCTGGACGCGCATCGAGGAGCTGCTGGCGAAGGGCCGGTTCGGCGCGAAGGCGGTGAAGACGGCCCTCGAGAGCCTGGACGACGCCATCGCCGCCACCCAGGTGGGCATCACCCTGGCGAGCCTCGCGCTGGGCTGGGTGGGAGAGCCCGCGCTGGCGCACCTGGTCGAGCCGCTGTTCCGCGGCCTGCCGCCCCTGTGGGGTGTGACGCTGACGCACGGGGTGGCGGTCACGCTGGCCTTCCTGCTGCTCACCTACCTGCACGTCGTGCTGGGCGAGCAGGTGCCCAAGGTCATCGCCATCGACCGGGCCGAGGACGTGGCGCTCCTCGTCACCGGGCCGCTGTTGACCTTCGCGCGCGTCTCCCGCCCGTTCATCCGCGCCATCGGCGGCAGCAGCGACCTGGTCGTGCGCCTGCTGCGGCTGCCGCCGATGCGCGCCGACCAGGACGTGCACTCGGTGCACGAGCTGGGCATGCTGGTCGAGGAGACCGCCGAGGCCGGCATCATGGCCAGCGACCAGGCCGAGTACGTGCGCAACGTGTTCCGCCTGAGCGGCAAGCGCGTGCGCGACGTCATGCTGCCGCGCGAGAAGGTGATCACGCTCTCGCTCAACGCCTCGCCGGAGGAGGTCCTCGCCACCTGCCGCGAGACGGCGCACACGCGCATGCCGGTGTGGGAGGGGCAGCCCGACAACATCGTGGGCATCGTCAACACCAAGAACCTCTTCCACCTGTTCAGCGAGTATCGGCTGGTGCTGCTCGAGGACGCCATGTACCCGCCCATCATCGTCGACCCGGACCAGTCGGTGGGGCGCCTGCTGGGCATCTTCCGCCGCGAGCGCCGGCCCATGGCCGTGGTGCGCGACGCGGCCGGCACCTTCCTCGGCATCGTGACGCTGGAGGACATCCTCGAGGAGATCGTGGGCGAGATCGAGGACGAGCACGACGTGCCGGCGCCGAAGGCCGCGGCCGTCCCGCATCCCACCCGGCCGGGCTCCGCGCTGGCGACCGGGCCGTTGGCGATGCCGGCGGTGACCCCGCCGGCATCCGCCGGAGCCGCCGCTCCTCCGCCCGCGCCGAAGCCGTAGCCGCGCCCGGCGGGGCGGCCGGCCGGAGCGACCGGGGGCCGCCGCCGGATGCCGGGCTCCCCTGGGGGATTCCACGCAATCTTGTCTTGCCGCTGCGCTCTGCGCGTGGTACCCATCTTCATTGGCTACACGGACGTGCCCGGAGTCTTCCCATGTGGGCCCTCGGGGTCTTGCCTGGCGGGGGATGCCATGCCTCAGTGGACTCTGTTCGAAAACGACTTTCGCGCCATCGATAGTGTCCTGAACGAGCTGCTCGAGAGGACCAACGCGCTCTCGGTGCATCTCGTGGACCGCTCGGGCCAGCTGATCACCTCGGCCGGGCGCACCGGCGACTTCGACGCCACCGCCTTCGCCAGCCTCATCGCCGCCGACTTCACGGCCAATGCGGAGCTGTCGCTGCTGCTGGGGGAGGAGGGTATAGAGGCCGTGGTGGGCGAGGGACGCAACCGGTCGGTGCATTCCTGTCTGCTGGCCGAGCGCGTCATCATGTGCACCGTCTACGACCGGCGCAGCACGCTGGGGCTGGTCCGCTTCCGCGCGCGACGGGCGGCGCAGGACCTGAACGAGGTCTTCCGCGGCCTGTTCGAGAAGGTGGGGCTGTTCGAGCCCGAGGCGCAGCCCGAGATCCAGGCCGGCCTGGGGAGCCCCGAGTTCGCGCTGGCCGCGAGCCAGGAAGTGGACGCCCTCTTCGGCGACTAGTCAGCCCGCTCCGCATCCACGACAGCCTTCGGGGGCCTCATGGCGCTCATCAACCACCGGGCGCGCGAGATCCATTTCAAGATCGTCTACTACGGCCCCGGGCTGGGCGGCAAGACCACCAACCTGCGCTTCCTCCATGACCGGCTCCCGCCCGAGCGCCGCGGCCGGCTCATCTCCATCGCCACCGATCACGAGCGCACGCTGTTCTTCGATTTCCTGCCCATCGAGCTGGGACAGGTGAACGGCTTCACCACGCGCTTCCACCTCTACACGGTGCCCGGCCAGGTCTACTACCGGCTCTCGCGCCGCGCCGTGCTGCAGGGCCTGGACGGGCTGGTATTCGTGGCCGACTCGCACCCGGCGCGCGAGCAGGCCAACCGCGAGTCCCTCGCGGACCTGGCGGACCACCTGGTGACGATGGGGCTGACGCCGGCGCAGATCGAGCGCATCCCGCACGTGTTCCAATGGAACAAGCGCGACCTGCCGGTGGTGCTGCCGATCGCGCGGCTGCACGCGGCGCTCAACCCGCTCGGGGCCCCCGAGTTCGAAGCCGTGGCGCGCGATGGGCGCGGCGTGAACGAGACGCTGCGCACCATCTGCAAGGCCGTGCTGGCCCGGCTGGCGGGCGAGCCGGCGCAGGCGCAGCGGCCGCTGGCCGCGGTCGTCTCCGCCCCGGCCCCCGGAGCGCCGCCCGTGGCGGCCCCGGCCGCCGCGACGCGGCCGTGAGCGCCTTCGCGCGCTTCATCGCCACCTTCGGCCCGGTGGGCTCGTTCCCGGTCGCTCCGGCCACGGCCGGCAGCGCCGTGGTGGCCCTGGTCGGGTGGTTCATCCCGCCGCCCGGGTTGCCCATCGCGCTCGCGCTCATCGTGGCGGGCTCGGCCCTGGCGGTGTGGGCCGCCGGAGAGGCCGAGAAGACCCTGGGCCACGACGCGAAGCCCATCGTCGTGGACGAGGCGGTCGGGCAGAGCCTCGCTCTGCTGGCCGTACCGCACAGCCCGCTCGCCTTCCTCGCCGCCTTCGTGCTGTTCCGGCTCTTCGACGTGTGGAAGCCGCTCGGCGCGCGCGAGGCGCAGGCCCTGCCGGGGGGCTGGGGCGTGGTGGCCGACGACGTGATCGCTGGGCTCTCCGCCTGCGGGGCGTTCCACCTCGGCTGGTGGGCGCTGCGCTCGTCCGGGCTGCTCTCCCGCTGAGACGCGCCCGGACCGAGACGCCATCACCGCCCCCACCATGGGGTTGCGTGGGTCACCCTGAAAGGGCTTGTGTCTTGGGCCTTCCTGGCCGATAGTCCCAGCGTCTTCGGTAGATTCTGGATGTGCTGCAAGCGTTCGATTCCGCCAGGGACACCTGGCGGTTTTGGTTTGTAGGGCACCGGTCGCCGAAGCAGCGGTCACACTGACCGGGCGCAGCCGTCGCGCGATGAGACGGCAAGGTGAGGGGTCTCCGGACCCCGGATTCAAGGAGTTTCAAGTGGCTCGTGGTACGGTGAAGTGGTTCAACGAGGCGAAGGGTTTCGGTTTCATCTCCCAGGAAGGCGGCGAGGACGTGTTCGTGCACTTCTCGGCCATCCAGGGCGAGGGCTTCAAGACGCTCGCCGAGGGAGAGGCGGTGGAGTTCGATGTCGCGCGCGGTCCGAAGGGTCTGCAGGCCTCGAACGTCCGCAAGGCCTAGCCCCGGGAACCACCTCATGCCCAGGCGGCGTCCGCAAGGACGCCGCCTGAAGCGTTTTCGGGCTCCGGTCGCTCCGCTCCCTCCGCGTTTGCGCGGCGACGGGCATTGCGGCAGAGTCCCGCGGCGTCGCGATGTCCCGATCCCGGCCGCCGCCGGGGGGGCGCCCGGCCGCCCGCGGACGCCCCGGGTCCCCCGAGCCCGGAGCAGGCATGCAGATCGAGATCATCACCATCGGCAGCGAAGTGCTGTGCGGCCGTACGGTGGACACCAACTTCGCCTGGCTCGCGCGCGCGCTCGAGCGGGTGAGCGTGCAGGTGGGCTGGCACACGGTCGTGCCCGATTCGGCCGAGAAGATCGGCGAGGCCCTCAAGCGCGCCCTCGAGCGCAGCGAGGGCGTCGTGATGACCGGCGGCCTCGGCCCCACCCCCGACGACCTCACGCGCAAGGCCATCTCCACCGTGCTGGCCCGGCCGCTGCAGCTGGACGAGGCCGTGCTCGAGCACATCCGCGAGCGGGCCCGGCGCAGCGGGCGCAAGTACCCGTCCACGGTCGAGAGCATGGCCCTGCTGCCGCGCGGTGCCGAGGCGTGGATCAGCCCCATGGGGCAGGCGCCGGGCATCCTCATCCTGCAGGGCGAGAAGCCGGTCATCCTGCTGCCCGGGGTGCCGGCCGAGATGGAGGCGCTGGCCCGTGACCACGTGGTGCCCTTCCTGCGCCAGCGCACCGGGAAGGTGGTCGAGACCTTCACCCTGCGCACGCTGGGCGCCTTCGAGAGCCAGCTGCACGAGATCATCGGCGCCCGGCCCCAGTCCTGGCCCGGCGCCACCCTGGCCTACCTGCCCTCGTACTTCGGCGTGGACCTGAGGGTCACCGTCACGGGGACCGAAGAGGCCCAGGTGCGCGAGGTGGCGCACCACGCGCGCACCGAGCTGGCCGCGCTGGTGGGCGGGCTCGTCTATGCCGAGGACGAGCGCGGCATGGAGGAGGTGGTGGGCGAGGTGCTGGTGGCGCGCGGCTGGAGGATCGCCACGGCCGAGTCGTGCACGGCGGGGCTGCTCTCCAAGCGCCTGACCGACGTGCCGGGCTCGTCGCGCTACTTCGACCGTGGCTTCGTGGCGTACTCCAACGACGCCAAGGTCGAGCTGCTGGGCGTGCCCGAGCCCGACCTCGCCGCCCACGGCGCGGTGAGCGCCCCGGTGGCCGAGCAGATGGCGCGCGGGGCCCGCCACCGGGCGGGCGTCGAGGTCGGCGTCGCCATCACGGGCGTGGCCGGGCCCGAGGGCGGCAGCGACGAGAAGCCCGTCGGCACGGTGTTCGTGGCGCTCTCGACCCCCGAGGGCGAGGCGGTGCGGCGCTTCCAGTTCATGGGCACGCGCAACACCGTCCGCGAGCGCAGCGTGCAGATCGCGCTCGACCTGGTGCGCCGCCGGCTGCTCGACCTGCCGCTCGATCCGCGGCTCGAGGCCGAGGCCGGCCCGGCGGGCCGTAGC
>Ga0315295_10006274_pt1 | contig 10144 bp, 9 predicted proteins | sample YL17G14_0_MG_FD_204453 | JGI IMG/M metagenome (GOLD analysis project Ga0315295, IMG submission 204453) | Sediment microbial communities from Yellowstone Lake, YNP, Wyoming, USA - YL17G14_0 | ecosystem: Environmental > Aquatic > Freshwater > Lake > Sediment | place: USA: Wyoming | collected... | reverse complement strand
CCACCTCCGCGCAGCATTCGCGCAGCGCCTCCCACCAGGCCTCGGGTTCGATGTCCGCCCTGCCGCGGTCGTAGATGTGGGGGGCGAACGTGCGCCGAGCCTCGCAGCGCTTCTCGAGGTCGGGGCTGAAGACGCCGATCTTGAGTCCGCTCGTCCCGACGTCGATGCCCAGGATGTCGGGGCTCACGGCAGGAGACCCTCCGCGACCAGGAGCGCCTGCAGCGCCTGCACCTGTGCCGGCTCCAGGGGAAGCAGGGGGCGCCGCGGGATGCCGCCCCGGAACCCGGCCAGGGTCATGGCCGCCTTCACGCCTGCCACTCCGTAGGCTCCGGAGATGGCCGCGTTGATGCGGCTGACGCGATCCTGCAGCGGGACGCCGTTCGCCTGATCGCGAGAACGCCCGCAGCCGAACAGCTCGAGGGCAAGCTGCGGGAAGGAGTTGGCGAGCGACACCGTGCCGCCCGGCGAGCCGCCCACCATGGCCCGGAAGAGGAAGTTGGCCGAACCCGCCAGGACATGGAACGACGGGCCCTGGAAGGGCAGGAAGCTCTCGATGCCGCTCGAGGCGCTGTCCTTGAGGCCCACGATGTTCGGATGGGCGGCCAGGCGCCCGACCAGGTCCGGGGTCAGCGTGACGCCGCAGAAGCCCGGGGCGTTGTACAGGAGAAGCGGGATTCGCGCACCGTCGGCCAGCGAGGAGAAATAGCGGTACAGGACCTCGTCCGTCATCTGCGCCCGGAAGTAGCCCGGCGACAGGATGAGCCCGAAGTCGGCCCCACGATCCGCCGCGGCGGCGAGGAAGCGCTCCGCCTCGCGCTGCCCGTCGTATGCGGCACCCGCCAGGACCACCTGCCCCGGCCCCTTGTGGCGCACGACATCGTCGAGGACGCGCAGCTTCTCGTCTTCCGCCAGGCTCCGGTTCTCGCCGTTGGACCCCAACGCGAGGTAGCCGAGGATCCCGCTTTCCGCGTACCGCGCAAGGTTGAACCGCAGGGCGCCGTGGTCGACGTCCTCGTTCGCGGCAAAAGGCGTACAGATCGGCGCGAACACGCCGGCGAGCATCGCCTCGACCTCGTGGGGGCTCATGAGGTCGCCTCGCGAGTGTCCTGGCTGCGCCCGTCGGTCGGCTCGCCCGCGTCGGCCCCCAGCTCCCGGGCGATCGCTCCGGCCACGGCGCGCGCGCGCTCGCCGAAGTACTGCAGGCGATCGTGGATGCGGAAGTGCGGACCGGAGATGCTGACCGCGCCAACGGGCCGTCCGTCGGCTCCGACGATCGCAGCCCCGACGCACGCCCCGAACGGCTCGTTCTCGCGGTCGTCGGTGGAGTAGCCGCGGAGCTGCGTCTGCCTGATCTCCTCCCGGAACGTGGCCCGGTCCAGGATCGTCCGGTCGGTCCGCGGCTGGAAATCCATCCGAGCGAGCTTCCCCTCGCGCTCCTCGTCCGGCAACGCGGCCAGCATGGCCTTGCCCAGCGAGGTCGAGTGGAGCGGCATCGTCTGGCCGACCGCGGAAACGAGTTGAATGCTGTTGTCGGCTTCCAGCTTGTCGACGTATACGACCCGGAGATCCTCCATGATCCCCAGGTGAACGGTCTCCCCGAGTTCGTCGCGCAGTGCCGTCAGGTGCGGTCGAGCGACGGTCCGAAGATCGAGGCGGACGGTGGCTCGGTGGGCCAGCCACAGGATCTTGCCGGTGAGTCGATAGCGACGCGTCGTCTCGTCCTGGGTTACGTACCCGGTCTCGACGAAGGTCCGCAGGAGGCGCGTCACGGTCGCCTTGTCGAGGCCCACCCGCTGGCCGATGGCAGATGGCCCCAGCCCCTGCTCGTCCGCGCGCGCCAGCGCCTCCAGGACGTCGAGCCCGCGACTCAGGGTCCGTGTCACACTCGTTTTACTCAGTGAACTCATGGTGCGCTGATCGAACCCATTGTAGCGTGATGCTCCACCGCCTACCGGACGACATTGCCACGCCGGGGCGCACGCCGGCAGCCGCGGTCACGACCGAGCCGACGGCCTTCGATGCGACGGTCCTCGGGAGGGGATTGCGGCCGTGGCTCCCGGGCGCACCTTACGGAATGGCACCGCGAGATCGGCACGGGGCCGCGTAGCATGGTTGCCGACCCCGCGTCACAGAACCTGAGACTGAGAGGAGTCTGGCATGTCCCGACGCGCGATCGGATCGCTGGCGTTCCTGGTGGCCCTCGTCGTGGCCGGATGCGGGGGTAACACCCAACCAGCGACGCAGGCCCCGGGGGCGAGTGCGTCCGGGCCCCCCGCGGGCGCATCCGAGCCGCCTCCGGGCAGCGGCGACGTCACCCTGAACGTCGGCTGGTCCACCAAACCCGACACGCTCAATCCCGCGTACGCCTTCCAGTCCGAGTCGTACGACGTCTTCCACCTGGTGTACTCCACCCTGACCACGCAGGCGGCCGATGGCAGCTACGTGGGCTCGCTGGCCAAGGACTGGTCGGTGGCGGACGGCGACCTCACCTGGACCTACCACCTCAAGGACGGCATCACGTGGCACAACGGCGAGCCGTTCACAGCCGATCAGATCGCCTGGTCGATCAACTCGATCATGGCGAACCCGGACGGCTGGGTTACGCTGTCCAGCTACGCCGCCGGCTTCAGCGAGGTGACCGCCCCAGATCCCGCGACCCTGGTCATCAAGACCGAGTACCCGATCGCCAACATGGACTATCGGACCTCGTTCCTCTACGCGTTCTACCCGCCGGACTTCGAGCCGCTGAAGTCCGCCGAGGAGATCCAGAACTACGCGAACCCCGACGTGATGGGCACCGGGCCGTTCAAGATGCGGAGCTACGACCTGGACGCGGGCGTCGTCCAGCTCGATGCCAACATGGACTACGTGGACGGCGCGCCGAAGTTCAAGGACATCGTCTTCCAGACTTTCGACAACGCGGACGCCATGGTCCAGGCGCTCAAGGTCGGCGACCTCGACCTGCTCACGGACGTGCCCGCGAGCGCGTACGACACCGTGAAGGGCTTCGAGAACGTGAAGGCCGTCTCGAGCGAGGACACCTACTTCTTCGAGCTGATCATCAACTCCGTCGATCCCGCCAACGATCCGGCCCCCACGGGCAACCCGGCTCTCGCCGATCCCGCGGTGCGCCTCGCGATCGCCAACTCCATCAACCGGGACGACATCGCGGACGTCGTCTTCGCAGGGCTGGCCAAGCCCGGCACGACCATCATCGGGCCGGCGATGGGCGGCGGGTTCTGGCACAACCCGAACATCGAGGGCGTGCCCTTCGACACGGCCGAGGCCGGCCGGATCCTCGAGGCTGCGGGATACCTGCCGGGCAGCGACGGGGTGCGCGCGAAGGGCGATCAGCGCCTTGAGTTCCGCCTCCAGTTTCCTTCGTCGCTGCCGGCCTACGCACGGATGGCGGACATGATGGCGGGCTGGTTCGCGGAGGCCGGCATGAAGGCCATTCCCGAGTCCATGGCTGAGGACGCCGTCGTCGCCGCGACGACGCCGGCCGGGGACTACGATCTCGTCCTCTGGAGCTGGGATCCGGATCCCGACCCCGACTTCATCCTGAGCGTGCTGACCACGGACCAGTTCGTCGAGGGCGGCTGGAGCGACAGCGGGTACCACAACCCCGAGTACGACCGGCTCTACCTTGACCAGCAGAAGCTGGTGGATCGGAACGCCCGCCAGCAGGCCGTCTGGAAGATGCAGGAGCTGGCCTTCAACGACCGACCCTACATCGTGCTCAACTACCAGGACCTGCTGCAGGCCTATCGAACGGACCGCTTCAAGGGGTTCATCGAGTCGCCCCTCGGGATCGAGGCCGCCCAGTCGCTCCTCAGTGCCGAGCCGGTGAAGTAGCCGCCCGTCGCGATCGCGTCACGCCCGGCCCACCGGAGCCATACCGCGGGGCCGGGCGGACCGCACGCCGACGTCTTCGATGGACCGACGCAGCTTCCTCCTCCGCAAGGCCGGCCTGGCGCTGCTGACCATCCTCGTGGTCTTCGGCATCAACTTCGTGCTGTTCCGCGTCCTTCCGGGCGACCCCGTCCGCTCGGTGATCGGTCGAGGCGTTCGCATCACACCGGAAACCCAGGAGGCGCTGCGCGAGCAGTTCGGCCTCGGCAAGCCAGTCTTCCCCGACCAGCTCGTCGACACCGCCGGCCAGTGGCTGCAGGGCAACCTGGGCATCTCGTGGTCCCTGCGAAGGCCGGTCACCGAGGTGCTGGCGTCGAAGCTCTGGAACACCGTCATCCTGGTTGGCCTGGCCCAGCTGGTCGCGATCATCCTGGGCGTGCTGCTGGGCATGCTCGCCGGCTGGAAGCGGAAGACGCCCCTCGACGCGGGGGCGCTGGGCTTCTCCCTGGTCGCCTGGTCCATCCCGACGTTCTGGCTGGGCATCATCCTGCTGGTCGCCGGAAGCACCTGGTTCGGCCTGCCGACAGCCGGCGCCGTCAGCCCCGAGAACACCGGCAAGCCGCTGCTCAGCGTCCTTCCCGACTTCGCGCGCCACCTCCTGCTGCCGGCGCTGACGCTCACGATCGTGTTCCTCGGCGAGTACATGCTGATCATGCGGTCGTCCATCCGGGAGGTCCTCGCCGACGATTACATCCTGACTGCCAGGGCCAAGGGGCTGAGCGACTGGCAGGTGCTGCGCAAGCACGCGCTCAGGAACGCCCTGCTGCCGATCGTGACCGTGATCGCGATCAACATCGGCTTCATCGTCGGGGGCGCCATCTACGTGGAGACGGTCTTCTCCTACGACGGGCTCGGGAAGCTGTTCCAGACGGCGCTCGTCAAGCAGGACTACCCGCTGCTGCAGGGCGCGTTCATGCTGCTGGCGGTCAGCGTGGTCATCGCCAATTTCACGGCTGACCTGCTGTACGTCGTGCTGGATCCGCGCGTGAAGGACACCTGACGTGGGCGAGCGCCGGTCACGCTGGTCGGGCGCCCTCCGGGGCGCCGGTCGCGCGATTCGTCGCAACAAGCTCGGCCTGTTCGGCGCGGTCCTGGTCCTGACGGCGCTCGTCCTTGGCGTCTGTGCGCCCCTGCTGACGGCGTACGCACCGACGGACATCATCCGTGACGCGGACGGCCACGGCCTGACGTTCGCCCCGCCGTGGGAGCACGGGCCGCTGGGAACCGACGACGCGGGCCGCGACGTGTGGACCCAGCTCATCTACGGGGCGCGGATCTCGCTGACCGTCGCCGCCCTCGCGGGTTTCATCGCGATCTCCATCGGCAGCCTGGTGGGGATCACCGCGGGCTACGTCGGCGGTCGCGCGGACGCCGGGCTCATGCGCGTGACCGACGTCCTGCTGGTCATCCCCGACCTGCCGCTCATGCTCGTGCTCATCGCCACCCTTCGCCAGATGGACCTGCGCGTCTCCCCGCTCGCGGTGCTGATCGTGGTCATCGGCCTGCTGTACTGGACGAGCACCGCTCGCCTGATCCGCTCCCAGGTGCTGACGGTCAAGGAGCGCCAGTTCGTCGATCGCTCCCGGGCGATCGGCGCCGGGCGGATCCACGTCGTCCGCAGGCACATCCTGCCGCAGATCATGCCCTTGATCGTGGTGAACACGGTGCTGGTCCTCTCGACCGCCATCCTCGTCGAATCGGGGCTGGCCTTCCTCGGCCTCGGCGATCCGACGCAGCCGTCGTGGGGCACGATGCTCAACTTCGCCTTCGACCGCAGCGCGATCACCAACGGCGCGTGGTGGTTCTACCTGCCGCCCGGGATCGCGATCGTGTGGGTCGTGCTCGGGTTCGCGCTGCTCGGCAACGTCCTGGAAGAGCGGCTCAACCCGCGGCTGACGGGCCACCACCTCGAGGGCGGCAAGGGCATGGTCGCCGTCCCGGGAAGGAGCGAGGCGTGACCGAGCCGCCCCTGCTCTCCGTGCGTCACCTGACGACCGAGTTCACGCTGGCCGACGGGCAGGTCGCCCGCGCCCTCGAGGACGTCTCGTTCGACGTGCTGCCCGGCCAGACAGTCGGCCTGGTCGGCGAGTCGGGATGCGGCAAGACCACCACGCTGCTGTCCGTCATGCGGCTGCTGCCGGGCAACGGCCGCATCAGCGGGGGGAGCGTCCTGTTCAAGGGGACCGACCTGCTCACGCTGAGCGAGCGCGAGATGCGAAGCCATCGCTGGACGGACATCGCCGTTGTGTTCCAGGGCGCCATGAACGCCCTGAACCCGGTGATGAAGATCGCCGACCAGATCCGCGAGGCGATCCTCCTCCACGACCTGATGGACCGCAAGGCGGCAGACCGACGCGTGGACGACCTCCTGGAGCTGGTGGGGATCCCGCGCGCCCGGCGCAACCAGTACCCGCATCAATATTCGGGCGGGATGCGGCAGCGGGCGATGATCGCGATGGCACTGGCGTGTTCCCCGGATCTCCTGTTCGCCGACGAGCCGACGACGGCACTGGACGTGATGATCCAGGCGCAGGTGTTCGAGCTGTTCAAGCGGATCCAGGCGGAGTTCGGCCTGGCGATCGTGCTCGTGACGCACGACCTCGGCGTCGTGGCCGAGATGTGCGACGTGGTGGTCGTCATGTACGGCGGGATGGTTGCGGAGGTCGGCCCGGCCGATTCGGTCTACAACGAGCCGCAGCATCCCTACACGCAGCGCCTGCTGGCGGCATTCCCGGACCCGAGCCAATCCGCTGACCTCCCCGAGGGAGGGCAGGACCTGGCCACCATCCCGGGCACGCCGCCGCGCCTGAACGCCCTTCCACCCGGGTGTCGCTTCGAGCCGCGCTGCGAGCGCAGGATCGACCGCTGCACGGAGGCTTCGCCGGCCCTGGTGGACGTGGCCGTCCCCGGCTCCGGTGCGAGGCACCTGGCAGCCTGCCACCTGCTCGGCGAGCCGGAGGCCGGCGACGCATGAGCACGGATGCGATCCTCGAGGTGCGGCACCTCTCGGTCGAGTTCCCCTTGCGCCAGGGCATCGGGGACCTGATCCACCGCCGCCAGCCGAAGGTCGTCATGGCGGTCGACGACGTCTCGTTCTCCCTGGGCCCGGGCGAGGTCCTCGCGCTGGCGGGCGAATCGGGCTGCGGCAAGACCACGGCTGCGCGGACCCTGATCGGGCTCGGGACGGCGACGCGCGGCGAGATCCTGTTCAAGGGCCGACGGGTCGGCGGCGACGCGGCGGACGGACCGGCGATCTCGCTCAAGGAGCTCCGCCAGCGCGCCCAGATCGTCTTCCAGGATCCGTACGAGTCGCTCAACGCGCGGGCGACGGTCCTCGACATCGTGGCGGAGCCGCTCGTGGTACACCGCCTGGCAGGGTCCGCGCAGGAGCGCCTGGAGAGGGTGAGGCTGGCGCTGGAGGAGGCGGGCCTCCGACCGGCCGACGACTATCTCAAGCGCCACCCGCACGAGCTCTCCGGAGGGCAGCGCCAGCGGGCCGTGATCGCCTCGGCGCTGGTGCTGGCGCCGGAGCTGCTGCTGGCCGACGAGCCCGTCTCGATGCTCGACGTCTCCATTCGGGCGGAGATCCTCAACCTGCTCAACGCCCTGCGCAGGTCGCGCGGCATCAGCATCCTGTTCATCACGCACGACCTCGGCATCGTCGGTCACTTCGCCGATCGGCTCGCCGTGATGTACCTGGGGCGCATCGTGGAGATCGGGCCGACCAGGGCCGTGCTGCACGACCCGCAGCACCCGTACACCAGGGCGTTGCTCTCGGTCGTGCCCGTGCCCAACCCCCGGCTGCGACGCCAGCGGGTCATCCTGCAGGGGGAGACACCCAACCCCCTGGACCTGCCGGCGGGCTGCCGGTTCCATCCACGATGCCCGATCGCCGTCGCGGCGTGCAGGACGGCCGAGCCGGACCTCACGACGGTCCGGGACGCGCATCGCGTCGCGTGCCTCCTGGTCGCCCCGGCGTCCGATGCCGACCAGGCGACGCACGACCCAGCACACCATGAGGGAGGGTAGGCCATGCCGACGATCGAGGGCTCACAGGCAACGATCCACTACGAGCAGGTCGGCCAGGGACCCGACATCGTCTGGGTCTCCGGGGCCGGTGGCACGGCCGACTCGTGGGACGCCTACCAGGTGCCCTACTTCAAGGATCGGTTCCGCAACACCACCTACGACTGCCGCGGGGTCGGTACGACGCGCTGCGACGTCCCGCTGCCGTGGACGATCGAGGGCTTTGCGCGCGACACCGCGGACCTGATCCAGGCGGTGTGCGATCCGCCCGTCGCGATCGTCGGGCTCTCGTTCGGGGGCGGCATCGTCCAGCAGGTCGCCCTGGACTACCCCGAGCTGGTCCGCTGCGTGATCACGATGGGCACGGGGGCCCGGAGCGTCGGCTGGACCTGGGACTACCAGATGGCCGAGATCGAGTGGCGGCGCAAGGGCCACGGCTTCGCGTCCGACCCCTCCTCGGCCATGATGGCCACGATCCACTACGCCGCCATGTTCTACCCGGCGAAGGTGCTGGGCGACCGTGAGCTGTGGCCGAAGCTCCGTGACGAGCTGTTCGAGTACTACTCCAAGGGCGGTGAGGAGGGCTCGCTGGTCGCCCAATGGCTGCCCTGCGTCACCTTCGACCAGGCCCAACAGCTTCCCCACTGCATGGTTCCCATGCACGTGATCGCGTTCGAACAGGACGTGCAGGCCGTGCCCCAGGACAACCGCGAGGTCGCGGAGCTGGCCGGCAACGGCCACTACCACGAGTTCGCGGGGATGGGTCACTGCTCGATCTACGGGCACACCCACGACATCCTCAACCCCTTCATCGAGGGGCTCATCGAGCGCTACCTCTGACGCGGGCACCGGCGGGTTCCACCACGCTCGCCCAGCGTGCGACCGGCCGGGTTGACGAGCTGCTCGGACGCCAGCGGCGGCGCGGCGATGCCGCCAGGCGAAGGACCGGTTCCGGGAGGGCTTGGGGTGGATTGGCACTTGTCGGTCGGATGACCGTCCCGTCAGGCTGACGACGTTCGGGCGGCCCAAGGGCGGCGCTCCCGGTGGGAAGGCTGCGAGACCGCGTCGATCCGCCATCCGAACAGGCTGCCGTTCAGGAACGAATCGATGACGAGCCAGCGCTCCAGCCCGATCTCTCCGCACCGGCTCCCTGTCCGCGCGGGCGCCCATCGCGCGGCGGACATCCTTGGCCGGGCCTTCCTCTGGATGTCCGCCGGTCTGTTCGTCAGCGCCGTCACGTCATGGCGCGTCGGGTCGAGCCCGGATGTCGGGCGGATGGCGGTCGAGTTGGCATTGCCGCTGATCATCGGCCAGGTCGTCTTCGTCATCGCGATCAACGCCGCGATTCCCGCGATCGGCGCCGGCGTTGCCCTCCTCCTCCTCGTCGTCTACTCCGCCACGATGGGGGTGGCGCTCTCCTCCCTCTTCATGGCCGGTGATCTCGGCTCGGTCGCGACCGCCTTCGTGAGCGCAGCAGGGATGTTCGGCGCGGCCGGCGTCTACGGCGTGGCGACGAGCCGCTCCCTCGCGAACCCCCGCGGCTTCCTGTCCATGGTGCTCATCGGGATCGTCATCGCATCGTTCGTGAACCTCGTCATCTTCACGAGGCCAGTGGACGAGCTCTGGATCTCGATCCTCGGCGTGGTCGCCTTCGTCGGGCTGACGGCGTGGAACGCGCGGAGGATCTCGCGGGCCGACGATCCCCGTGCGACCGGCTCGACGGCGAAGGGGTCCGTTTCGGCCCTCGTGCTCTACCTCGAGGTCGTCAACGTCTTCCTGCGCCTGGCCCGGCAGGCCAACCGCATCGTCGGCGACACTCGGGAAGATCCCGCCTGGGACGCCCGTCACGGGTTCCCGCCCGACCGCCCGATCCGCCCGCGATGAGCGGAGGCCGGGCGCGCCCTGGGGCGAGCCGGGCGAACCGCCGGCTTCAGATCCGGGAGCAGGCCGAGCACGACGAGGATCAGTTCGATGTGCATGGGCGGCGGTCAGCACCCAGGCGGGAGGCGGACGGCCCCCGGGGTGCGCACGGGACGGGCCCGGCCACGGCGTGATCACCCCCGGTCGTTCGACGTCAGATCGAGGTGGAAGACCAGCTCCTCGCCGTCGACGTCGTCCACCTGGACGCCGACCTGGTGGAAGCCGAAGGCGCGCATGATCCTGAGCGAGGCGTCGTTGCCCGGTGACACCGAGGCCTGGAAGCGAT
>Ga0315295_10006273_pt1 | contig 10145 bp, 9 predicted proteins | sample YL17G14_0_MG_FD_204453 | JGI IMG/M metagenome (GOLD analysis project Ga0315295, IMG submission 204453) | Sediment microbial communities from Yellowstone Lake, YNP, Wyoming, USA - YL17G14_0 | ecosystem: Environmental > Aquatic > Freshwater > Lake > Sediment | place: USA: Wyoming | collected... | reverse complement strand
ATCCTTTTCTTGTGTTTTCACCATTTGGGTTACCTCCTGTTATAACAAGTTTTTTCGTAACACCTTATTATAACGGGGGTAACCCTTATGGTTCTCTCTTTTATCTGCAAGATTCAGGTAGTAACTTAAATTTATTCCAGCTTAGTTATCTTCTCTTTTACAGCCTTGAGGATATAGTCGTGGAGAGAGATTTTCTGCTTTGCGGCTTTTTCTTTAGCAACCTCCCATAACTTAACGGGGAGCCGCAACAAAAAGGTCTTATCCCTTCTCAGGATCTCTTCGTCGCTGATTGGTGCTGTGTCACTCTGCGGGGCTTCCTTCGGAAGCTCAGCTTTTGCGCCTTCAATAAGGGGCCACCTGAGAATTCGGAATATGACGTACGTCAGGTCAATATTAAGCCTGAATAATCAAGCAGTTAGTCTTTGTGGCGAAAACTACGAAATGCATCTTCAAACAAAGCCATGTCCTTACGCGTAACTCCTTGAATTCATTGGGTTGTGCCGCGGTTTATCGTACTTTATATTCCGAATTCTGTGGTGATACCTATATTTCCTTTGACCTTCCAGAAGCTTATCATAACTCGTTTGGAGCCCGGGTTGCGGCAACGGAAGGCTCAAATAGGCTGATGTAAGACCCGTACTGCAAAAGTATCTCTACGACAGGTTCTCTGTAATCACCTGGCAATGACCTAATTTCCAGTCTGCGCCACGTGATCCTTCGGATCCGGTGAAGCCCGATTGCTGTCTCCCTCCATCTCATATAAAGGAAAACCTATGGACACCGCCAAAAGAAACCTTTGCAGCCTCATATCAGAACTCGTCGAGACAAGTGGCGTACCCACTGAAGGAGCATTCGCAGAAACATTATGGAGACACCTCTCCGGCAACCATATAGAGCCGAAGCTCGCAGAAGAGTTCTACCTCGTGTGTGGATATAAACCCTTCAAGGGATATCCGCTCGAAAGACTCCGCTAACCCATTCATGGAGAAAAAGACAATGGACATCCATATCTACGTCACATTCTCGTCCTTCTGGATATGATCATGAAAATATCTTCCTTTGCCCGGGTCACTAACAATATCGCCCATATGGGATATTTCCCTACAGGCGAAGAAGACTGCGAGGCGATAGGCTCCTGGCTTAAAGGATACGGCTACACCATCCTGGACCCATGCTGCGGCGCGGGTACCGCGCTGAAAACGATCACCCTGAATATGTCAGGATACGGGGAATCATTCGGCATAGAGATAGAGGAGGGACGGGCGGAAAAGGCAAAAGAGGTCCTCGACGCAGTGATTCATGAAGACCTTTTCAACCTCGGTATCGAACATAGGTCCTTCGGAGCGGTTTTCCTTAACCCACCCTACTATCAGAGCGAAGCACTCCATCAGCCTTTTATCGAGAAGGCCACGGAGGTCCTCGCACCGGAAGGGATCCTGATACTCATCATCCCGGACTATGAGGTATGCGGGAAAACGAGCAGCTTTCTCTCATCTTTCTATGACATCACCAAGGTCTTCAAGGCGATAGATCAAAGGTTCAGCCAGGTAATCATCTTCGGACTCAAAAAGAAGAGACCCGAGATTCAGGAGGGGAAGGACATATCCCTTCTGGCGCAGGGAGCAAAGGAAATCGTAAGAGCATCCTCTTATGACGCCAAAATGGAAGTCCCATCCACCAAACCTTCAGAGGACATCCGGATATTCATAAAAAGCATAGACCCTGAAAAAATAGGGGCGCTGCTTGACTCCTGGCAGGAGGACTGGAAGAGACTCAAGGCCCTCATACCTGCCTCGTCAACCGCCAGGAGGCCGCTCCTGCCGCTCAGGAGGGGTCACCTCGCGCAGCTCCTCGCATCAGGACTCATAGACGGAGTAGTAGTACATCCGGAGACGAAGGAGCGATACCTGATAAAAGGTACCACCAACCGCGTTGAGGAAGTGGTCGAGGAAACCGAGGGAGAGACCCGCATCGTCAGCAAAGATATGGTGACGATCCTTATGATGAACAGGCAAGGCAATGTGCAGAAAATAACATGACGTCGACCTGCGAAAGGAGGCCGCGGGAGTGGTGTTCCGCATAGTTGTGTCCATCGGATGGACACTAGTTCAACGTTACCTCTGCGAAAGGAGGCCGCAGGAGTGGTGCTTCGTATACGAGAGAATAAGAAATATGCCATGCGGGTGCAGATATGACTCTGCGACAGGGCTCAAAACGCATATCTGCAAGGACCACAAGAGAGAATCCACCAATAGGAAACCTTCTTCGAGAGGCAACCGGAAAACCCATGCTCCAGGCAGCTTCTAAATACCGGGAATCCTTCGCAACAGCATACATCCACCAGTTGGCCTGGCAAAAGACAGGGCACAGAAACTACGTCGCCTTCGCAAGAATCGCCGGCAAGCCCACGTTCGTCAAGGCAATGGCCGGCAGCCTCTTGAGGGAGAACCACATCCGGGTGCAGATTGACAAAGAGAGGGTTGAATATCTCTACGGCACGGCGAGCGGAAGATGCCTCTATCACAAAATCGACAAGACAGGCATAGCGACCTATTACTCAACGAATCTCTTCGACCACAACTCCGCCATCTCTCATATCATCGGGGAAACAATCGAGGATACCGAAGCCGCGTTCAAAGCGATCCTGAAGGCGAAGCCCATCATATCCCACGATGCCTGGGACATGAAAGGAATCCTCGAAGACCTCCAACTCATAATCCCCATGGAGACATACAACGTCATCGCCTATGAAGTCATGTGGGATGAGGACAAAATAACAGAACATCTCAGCGGTCTGGTGAAAGAGAAAACACTGCGCTTTTAGGCCGCAGTTCCTTACCCCCCTCATACCATTTCTGTCTATTAAACAAGAGCAAGAACGGAGAAACAGATGGAGCTTACCGAGTTCATGAGGATATTTGCCCCCCAGCTCGAACAGAAGGCAGATACCGTCCTGACTTCCCTCTACAAGCCCCAAGACACGCCGGATAGCTTCGGATCACGGGTAGCCCCCTACCCCATCCAGAGAGAGGTCGTGCGGGCCTTGCAGAAGGGCTTCAGGTACAAGAAGTCCCTCTTTCTCATTGGGGAGATGGGCGTCGGGAAGACAAACTGCGGCATCTGGGCCTCAGAGGCGCTGAAATCCAGGCGCACCCTTATCATTTGCCCTCCCCACCTTACCGAGCAGTGGAGGCAGGAGATCCTTAAGGCTTACCCGCACAAGAAAACGGCGTTAATCCCTGATCCCTCTCTGCGGAAGCTCGACATATCGAACATGGCTACCCTTCAGGCGGTCCACCGGGACGGCAACATGGATTTCCTCATCATATCCAGAGAGGCCATAAAGACTGACTTCCCCACAAAGAGCGCCAAAACATGGGGAAGGGACGGCCGCGCGGCATGCCCTGACTGCTTCGGCCCAATCGACTACGACATGATCCTCAGGAGCAGAAAGGCTCAAACATTCTGCGGCAAGTGCGGCTCTGCTCTCTTCCAGTACTACAGGAAAGACCACCGGGCTCGCCCTTCCCTTGCAAAATACATCCAGAGAAAGATGAAGGGGTTCTTCGACCTCATTATCTTCGACGAGGCCCATGAGCTGAAGGCCGGCGACTCCGCCCAGGGCGCAGTGCTGGGCAAGCTTGGAGGGGGAAAGGCGAAGATCCTCTGCATGACGGGGACCCTTATGGGCGGCAAGGCTTCTGACATCTTCTATCTCCTCTATCGTACATCCCCTGAGCAGATGCACCAGGAGAACCTCGAGTACTCCGGGGTCAGCCAGTTTGTGAGCAGATTCGGCATACAGGAAAGGATCGTCAAGACCGAGGACGAGGACAAGGAGTACTCCATAGGAAGGAGGAGAAATGGCGAAGAGCCGAGAGAAAGACCAGGCCTTTCTCCCCTCGTTGTAGGCAAGTTCCTGATCGACAAGACAGCCTTCATACGTCTCTCTGACTTCGCAGAGGAGCTGCCCCTCTACATCGAACACCCGATAGGCTGCCCGATGCACCCCGAGGCAACGGCCGGCTACGCCTTGCTCACAGGATATAAGGACATGATCCGAGAAGCGCATAAGCCCGCAAAAGTCGTCTCCTCCGCAATCCAGGCGATGCTCCGCTACACGGACACGCACAGGGAGGAGAATGTCCTGGATGAGGACGAAGAAGGAGAGGTAGCCCTCCTTACCGCTCCGCAGATCGGGATACCGGTCGGAGAGACCGGGAAGGAACAGCAACTCCTCAAAATCATCAAAGAGGCAAAGGCAGAAAGAAAAAAGATCCTTATCTATACGACACAGACAAAGAAGAGGGATATCCAGCCGCGCCTCGCGCAGCTCCTCGAAGAGAATGGCATCGAGACCGCCACCATGTATCATACCGTCCCTACCCATAAGAGGGAAGCCTGGATCAGGGCAAAGACGCAAACAATCGACGCCCTGATCTGCCACCCCAGACTGGTGGCGACAGGGATGAACCTGCTCGACTACCCCGTAATTGTCTTCTTCGACACAGGCTACAGCACCTATACCCTGCGACAGGCATCGAGGAGATCCTACAGGATCAATCAGCCGAGGCCGAAGATAGACGTGTACTACCTCTATACCATCGACACCCTCCAGCAGGACTGCCTGAGCCTCATGGCGGCGAAAAACGAGGTGTCTCTCATGGCGGAGGGCGAGATCCAGGAAGGCGGGCTCAGCCTCATGTCCACTGGCGCAGGATCCATCATGTCGGAGCTTGCCAGGGTCATCAACGGCGAACTCAAGACCGAGAATCCCCTGGAAGTCTTCTCCAGGCTGAATAAGCTCAATAACCAGGGCAAGAGGCAAGACATCGGAGAGACCATGAAGATCGTCACGACTGTGGATACGCCGTCAAAGGTTTATATGCCACCCCCGACAGAGGCAATACAACTGTCCCTCTTTGAGTAAGTACATTATTTCGTTGCTTCCTTTGTTCCTAACTAATTTCCTGTCTGCCTTCTTTGAAATTCCCAAAGGAGGTTCCTTCATGAACTGTGTATTGCTCACCGGACGAATAGGAAGCGATCCTGAGCTCAGGACCCTTCCCTCAGGCACTCAGATTACGGAAATGAGGGTGGCAGTCAATGACAACTACAAGAACAAGGATGGAGAAAAGGTAGAGAGGACCCACTGGTTTACCGTCAAGGCCTTCGGGAAACTTGCGGACCTCGCCTCAACCTACCTCTCCAAAGGAAACAAGGTTGGGATCATCGGACGACTCAACTATGAAGAGTGGGAGACAGAAGGCCATCGGAGGTCCAAAGTGACTATCATTGCCGACAAGCTCGAATTCATGTCCCCCAGAACGGTCGAAACCGAAGATCCTGAAAAAGAACCCTTCTAGATCGCACAGGCCCTGGGGGATAGCCTCCGTCCCCCAGGGCAACCTTCCACTAACTCCAGACTCAGAGCACAACGATTAGTAACTGAAGAACTTACTTACAAAATAACACCTATCAAGGAGAACGACGATGGCACACGAAATATCCGAAGCATCGGGAAGCGCTGAGATGTTCTGGTACGGGGACGAACCATGGCACGGCCTGGGAACGAAAGTGGATCACGCCCTCACCGCGGAAGAAGCGATTAAGGCTGCGAGCCTTGACTGGGAAGTAGAGAAAAGGGAAATCTTCTTCGAGGAGAAACACGATCCCGGTGTGTTCAAGAGTGCATACGCCTATGCAACCGTCAGGACAGATCTTGAGATCCCGCTCGGAATCGTAGGGAAAAACTACAAACCCATCCAGAACACCCAGGCCTTCGCCTTTATGGACAGCCTCACCATGTCCAAGGCCGCCAAGTACCATACGGCCGGCGCCCTCTTCTCAGGGCAGCGCGTGTGGATACTCGCCAAGCTCCCTGACCACCTGGTTGTGCTCGACAACGATGTGGTAGACCAGTACCTCCTCCTCTGCAATAACCATGATGGCCAGGGCAGCCTTAAGGTCCTGTTCACGCCGATCCGCGTGGTCTGCATGAACACCCTCAACGTCGCGCTCCGTTCTGCGCAAACGACTGTCAATATCGCCCATACAGGGGACATCCAGAAGAAGGTAACAGAGGCCCAGAGGATACTGGGCGTTGCGGTTAACTATTTCAAGGACATCCATGATATGTACAAGAACTTCGCCGCAAAACACCTCACGGACACAGACCTCAGGATGTACGTTGACAACGTATTCCCCGGAACATCAACGAAGGCGCAGCACATCAGGGAAAGGGTACTGGAACTCTATGAGGTGGGAGCAGGCTCCGATTCCAGCACAGGAACCCTCTGGGGAGCATATAATGCAGTCGCCGAATATGTGGACCACCACAGAACAGACTATAATACTGCGCCGGATAGATATTTTCAGACTATCCACTTCGGTAAGGGAGCGGGGATAAAGACAAAGGCCTTCGAGGAGGCGCTTAATTTACTTACTAACTAAGTTATTTTGTTACTTGCGATGAAATCGGGAGAGACGACCAGGAAGAAGGACTTTCCTGCTGATAAATCGGAAAGCTGCGAGAAATCTCGTCGCGCAAAAGGGTCTCGGGATCTCGAGAGGGTTCCTTGAGGCCCTAACCGCCATCGTAAAGGGAAAGGATCCTTGCAGCCACAACGGATCACTCAAACACATACTAGACCCAAAGATTCAGACATTCGCCCTTCATCGCGTAGACAAGAAACGACGTCGCTGTAAAAGTCTTGTTTTTGCCTATTAGACATTGTAAGCTAAGGCTTCAACTTCTTCCTGTAATCGAAACTACAAATTATTTGCCAGTGATGAAGGTTTCTTTTGGAAAGGAAAGCTGCCAGCCTGCTGATCAGATGCGGAGTACCCACGCTTACCAAATACTGGTCACTGCGGGCACCTACTTTCTGGTGATTGCGGCGTTGATAATTTGTTTTGCGAGGTCACTTATCAGCTTAACCTTCGAGTTGACAACCCTCACATGGTTAAGGTCTTTAGGATTAAAAAAGCCTTCTGCCACGCCTATATACCTGCAATAGTTGCCTAATTGAGTGTTTACTTGAGTCATGACGGTGTTCTTCTGGTGACTTACGAAATGTCTCAGAAGTAATGCTTCCGTACGAGGGTCAGGGGTCACGGAATCATCAAGATAAGGTGGATAGTCTCGCTGGTTATTTGTTTCAGGATATTTTGCCTCAATGATTTGAAATAAAAGATTAACTTTCAGGGATAAGGGAACAGAACTTGCCAGCTTCCACAGCGCCAGTTGTCTCTCCAATCTTTCTTCCCATGCCTGGGGTAAAACATCGGACTTTAGAGAAGCTACTAAATCTGCCTTCATCCCGAGATAGGCGTAGCCGGTTCCCGCACCTTCACAACTCTCACGTCGTTTAAGAACAGGTTTTAAGTCGACCCCCGTAAGGAAGTAGATTCTATCGCACTCGCGGGCAACCTCCGAGAAAACGGCTTCGTTCAGGCTTCCCCCATCAGGAACAATGGGGTTCGGTATTTCGATCACGAGAAGCATTTCGTTATTTTCTTGAGTCACTGAAAAATGAGGGGGAAGCACCGCCTTCATGGCTTCAATGTCGAGGCTCTTGTCAGGTGAAATTGAATAATAGTAAAACTTGATATCCTCTTCTCCTTCTTGCTAAGTTTTGCTAAGTATATCAAAACCAAACTATCCTTTTCAGAAATTCGATAAACGGATCGTCGGGACCCTGAAATACAAGTGGTGGAAGGTGTGATAAAGAGGCTACGAGAAGTTTAGCTTCCTTCCTGTTATTGACACTGTCGCTTTTCTGCCACACGTGAGAGATTCTTTGGGAAACTGATAAACCGTGTTAGCGACAATCGAGCCAATCAGACTTTCGTGTAGAAGTCGGAATATTCGTGCCTCAGATGTGCTGAAGCACGACCCTCCAGCTATACCATGGAGTGGGATATTAGTTTCTCCTAGGAGCCCGCAAACCAGCTCGACAAGCCTCAAGGAAGAAGTGATTAAAGTCGAAGTACTTAAGCGTTGCCATCCGACCATTCCTTTGGAACATATTCTCCTTGCATGACAACTGATGGTGCGTTGCTACAGGAACCGAACACGGCCAGTGCTGAGGTCATACACCGCTCCCACCAGCTTCATCCCACCCTCAGTCATACGGGCTTTTGCTTCCGGCGTTTCGAGCAGTGCCCCGATAGTCCATCTCACGTTGGCTTCCACCGCTGCGCTAAGCAAAGCGTCGGGAGACAATGTCTGGTCGAGATCGTCCAGGGCGGGGAGGATGTTTTCGAGCAGCACTGCGATCCTGCTCTTCTGAATGGTGCCGTGGAACTTCGAGGCGATCGCGGCTTTCACTGCACCGCAACCCTCGTGCCCCATAACGACAAAAAGCGGGGTGTGGAGGTGCGCACCGGCATACTGCAACGACCCCATGATCGAGGGCCCAAGGACGTTTCCCGCCACTCTCACAACAAACAGCTCGCCGAATCCAGCGTCGAAGACGAGTTCCGGTGGTACCCGGCTGTCGCTGCACCCCAGAATAGTCGCGTAAGGTTGTTGGCCCTTGGCGAGATCCGCAAGGACTTCCTTCTGCACTGTCGGGAAGCGCGCCTCCCCGCTGACGAAGCGCGCATTACCTTCCTTTAGACGCACGAGCGCTTCTTCTGCAGTGTAAGCGGGCTTGTGGTCGGCTGTCACGATCCGCTGTCCCTTTGGAGTATGTGGAGTATGGCCATCGACGAAATGATAGTAGGAACTGCAGGAGCACTCTTCTCCTTGCGTGCAGCCGTCCGACCCGTGCGAGGCTTCTTCGACCGCCAGGCCTCGGGCACGAGTAGCATAGATGCGCCCATCCGGAGGGCTCGACGTTCTACACCAGGGCTATGGAGGATTCCGATCATTGCGCACGCAAAGATTCAGCAAGACTTGCCAGGTTTTGCGGAATCACGCGAATGACACCGCCGCGTGGGCTGTCAATGTCCGCGATGAGAAAGAACCCGATAGACAGAACAAGTGGGAGAACCAGGAGAAGAATGCCGTCCGCTTTGACGGTTCGCCCACCATAGCCGAACAACACGTTGCAGCAAATAGCGATCGCTGTCATCAGAACCCATGCCGCCCTTGGGATTCGGTTCCACCAGGCAGCCTGCGTGTATCCCTGTGAGTTCAATACATCGTTCATGCCCGAAACGACCAGCGCGATAGGGGGCGTGGGCTGCGCTGCAACGGAAGGTAGGATCGCGGACCACAACTCGGCCTGCAATTTGGCGGTGCGGGCATTGATCTGCCGAATCTGCTGAGCGTTGCGGGTCTCATAGAACAGGATACGCTGATCCAGGTAGCTCTTTAACAGTGCACGCACCTTCTCCGCATCTGCGGCAGGCAGCAGGTCGGCCCGCACGTATTCGGTCCCGATCGCGTTGGCCTCCTCCTCCTCGTAGTTTTTGCGCTGATCGTACCGGCTGACGGCCATCGAAAAACTAAATCCGATGATGAGTGCAAGCAGTGTGAGCGTAGCACCGATGATAACACCGAAGTCTCCACTCGTGTCCTCTTCCAACTTCGGTTGCCTCCTGCGAAAGAACACCCCGATCCGCACCGATAGCCACAGCACGAAGAAGGACAACACGAAAAGAAGCAGTGGGTAGTCCTTTATGTTGATCATTCGCTATGGCTCCTCCCTTCCGGTTTTCATTATATTATTAGCGCCTGGTATTAGTGCCTTACCATACCATATATATAATATCTCTTTTCAAGTAGTACTTTCATGTTCCATATTCCCACATCAATAATTCAGAGTACTGCATGAATATCACAGATCCAGCGGCCGCCCTGATGCGAGGATTAGAAACGGTAATAATTACTATGGCGGAATGACCACAGTGAGAAGTAGTCGGTGCTCAATAGTATAGAGATGATCATATATTGTCTGTAAAATCGAATCTTGGCAACTACAAAATAGTTCCGGCTATATATTAACTGCGTACTTTTTCAGAATACCCTGAAGCTGCTCCAAAACCTCCTCGTTGTAGATATGCTTAACCTAACTTCCGCACCCTTTCAGCTCAAAATTGAAAAATCTGACCAAACTGCTTCACGTGCTGTTTGATTTTAAAGGGAACTTTCTGGAAAAAGGGCACAGATTCAGTAATAGTGACTAATAGTATCA
>Ga0315295_10006271_pt1 | contig 10146 bp, 10 predicted proteins | sample YL17G14_0_MG_FD_204453 | JGI IMG/M metagenome (GOLD analysis project Ga0315295, IMG submission 204453) | Sediment microbial communities from Yellowstone Lake, YNP, Wyoming, USA - YL17G14_0 | ecosystem: Environmental > Aquatic > Freshwater > Lake > Sediment | place: USA: Wyoming | collected... | reverse complement strand
ACAAGAGCTTATGGCTAATGGCTTATAGCAAATGGCAGACGGAGATTGGGGCAGGACTCCGACGCATGATTCCGGCCATAAGCTATACGCTATCAGCTCTTCTTTCAAATCCTGCTATACGCCATATGCCATCAGCTCTTTACCTCTACGGCATCGCCAGGCCGCACTAATCCTTCAACAAGCACTCGGGCGTAGAGCCGACTCCATCCTGGATTCTTTTTCTGGGAGACGCGCTTGAAGTCTCCGTCCCGGAACCAGCGGGCATTCTGATCACAGGGAGTCGTATAACTCACGATCTCGACTTGGACGGCTGGCCCGACATGGAGTCGGGCACCCGGTTTCAGTTTCTCCCAGTCAAGTCCGGCGAGCGTCAGGTTCTCTCCGGAGGAACCAGCCTCGATCGAATGGCCCTCGTCCTGCAGCCGCTCGATCAGCTCTTGCGAGAACAGACAGAGCGCCCGATCCGGCCCGCCGTGGAATTTGAGATTCCGTTGCCGGTCGCCCGCGACACCGGTTGTGGCAATGACGGCCTCCAGCACCGGACGTTTCGGTACACCTCCGTCCGACACATTAATCTGATGCACGTGGGGATAGGGTGGTCGTCCGGTCTCGGTCACGCACCTACTCCTTCGCAGGATTCCACCATCAGCAATTCCAACGCCACCCAGCCGTCTTGTTCTCGCCGTTGAGACAACATGGCGCCAACCTTGGAGAAGGCCTCGACAATCTCTTGCTCTTGCTCAAGCAGAATGCCGGACAGCAAGAGCCGCGCACCGTGGCTCACGTACTGCGCCAGTTCATCGCACAGCAGCAACAGCGTCTGGCGATCGAGATTGGCGAGAACCAGATCTGGGCGCAGCGCGCCTTGCCGATCAATCTCCTCCAACGTTCCGCACCGGAATTCGAGATGGTCACCAAACCCGTTCTCTGTTGCATAGTCTCGTGCACAATCCACCGCAACAGGATCGCATTCCACTCCCAGGGCCGAGGCCGCCCCAAGCCGTAGCGCGACCATCCCCAGAATGCCGCTCCCCGCCCCCACATCCAGCACGAACTCGCCGCCGTGAACGAGGTCTTCAAGCCATTCCAATAACATCCGTGTCGTTGCATGATGACCTGTGCCAAACGCCTGCTTCGGATCGAGCACGATCTCAATGTCCTCTGCCTGCAGCGCCATTGGCTCCCAACTCGGCCTGATGACAATCTGCCGACCTATCCGAATCGGCCTGACTGACTGAGCCCACTGCCGGTTCCAATCCTGATCGGGTAATTCCTCAACCCGAATATCCCTCTCGGGCGAGGCGCCCGAATCGAGTCTCTGCAAGGTCCTGCTTATGCGACCGAGTGCCTCCATACTCCACTGTGGTTTCGGCCAATAGAGATGAACAACCCCCTGTTCCTCCCATCCGCCTTGAATCACGGGATCAGCCAGCATGCCAAGCAACTCTGCCGCATCAACGGCGGTCCGAATCTGGACATCGATCCATCCCTCTGAGTTCATGACGGACTAGCCCTCATTATTCATGACGGTTCGTCGCGAAATCACCCGAAAGTGCGTTCCTCGTGAAGCGTATCTCGTATCTCGCATGCGACGATACAGACACACACTTTCCGCCCTGCGCTTCACGCTTCACGAACGACGCTTCACACGCAAGCGCGGCGAATCCACGATTACAGCAGAAGCGCTCATGAATAATGCGGGTCAGAGTTGACGCACTCTTCCCCATCCAGTAAGGTCGGCGCTATGCCCCAGAAGCAGCCCGTGACGCCTGTAACGAAAGCCCATTCGCTGACACGCCTGGTGGCGAAACTCGACCGCGTGATCGCCCTGGCCACTGCCTCTAGTTCCGCACTCACCCGCTGGCGTCTCATTCTATTCATCGTCGGAGCGATCTGCACGGTAGCCCTCTACAAAATGGGGTGGTATCAATCCGGCAATGGGACACTCGCCGCCTTCGTCGGCCTGTTTCTGATTGTGGCCGGGTATCATAACAGGCTCGAAAGTCGCTTGCACCGGCTTCGTCTCTGGAAGCAGATCAAGCTCGTGCACCTGGCACGTCTCCGGCTGGATTGGCATCACATTCCCGCCCGTCCATCGAGCGCTCCCGAGCACCATCCGTATGCCAAAGACTTGGACCTGGTCGGCCCCCACTCGCTCCTCCATCTGCTCGACACCACCGTCTCCTCGCACGGGAAGGCGCGGCTGGTGTCGTGGCTTCTTGAGCAGCCGCCGGGACCTGACCAGTGGCTCATGCGCCGTCGCCTCGTGCAGGAACTCATTCCGCGATCGCTGTTTCGTGATCGGCTGGGGCTCGAAGCTCAGCTGATCGGTGAACAGGAAATCAACGGCCAACGACTGGAAGCCGTCCTGCATCATGCAGTCGGATTCCCTCACCTCACGACCGTCTTAGCGATTCAAACCCTGCTCGCCTCCGTCACCATCGGGCTCGGGGTGAGTGCGCTGCTCGACTGGCTTCCGAATTATTGGATGTGGTCCTTCACGGCCTATGCCTTGCTCTATTTCTGGACCGATCAGGGCGAAGAGTTATTGGAACATGCGGTGGGCGTGCACTTCGAACTGGAGAAACTGGGAGCCGTGCTCGGGTTTGTCGAACGGCACGCCCGGCCTAGCCACACAGCGCTTGCCGACCTGTGGGCGCCACTACTCGCACCAGGCGTGAATCCGCCCCAACTCGTCCGGCAAGCGGCCCGCACCCTGCATGCGATCAGCGTCAAAGCCCATCCGGTCATCCATCTGATCGCCAACACGTTCTGCCCCTGGGACTTGTGGTTCACCTATCGGCTTCAACGGATTCAGGCTCAGGTGACCGCCCACCTGCCGACCTGGATGGATCGACTGGCCGAGGTCGAGGCCGCCTCGGCACTCGCCACATTTGCCGCGCTTCATCCTTCGTATCGCTGGCCTGACCCACTCACCGCCGACCCCAGGCGTAACGGAGCGCAGGCCAGGCTTTCGGCCAAAGACCTCGCCCATCCGCTGATTCCCGAGACGCACCGGGTCCCGAACGATCTCGCCCTCGAAGCCGTAGGAGCCGTGCTCTTGGTGACCGGGTCCAACATGTCGGGGAAAAGCACCTTCCTGCGAACCCTGGGCATCAATCTGTGCCTCGCCCAGGCAGGCGCCCCGGTCTGCGCCGGTCTTTTCGAGTGGACTTGGGTGCGCCTCGCCACCTGCATCCGCGTGGATGACTCGCTCGAAGCGGGCCTATCATTCTTCTACGCCGAAGTGAAGCGCTTAAAAAGCCTGCTTGACGCGGCGACGGACCGAAGCAAACCACCGGTGCTCTTCTTGATCGACGAAATATTCAAAGGGACCAACAATCGTGAACGGTTGATCGGGAGCCGTTCCTACATTTCCGCTCTATCGCAAGGCAATGGCTTCGGCTTGGTGACCACCCACGATCTGGAATTGACCGATCTCGACAAGACGGTGCCCGGATTGCGGAACGCCCACTTTCAGGAAACAGTAGCGGCCGGCGCGCTGCAATTCGACTACACGCTAAGACCCGGCCCCTGCCCCACGACTAATGCGCTGCGGATAATGGAACTGGAAGGATTGCCGGTTCCGAGAGAGAGGAATGAGTGACCAGCGAGGTTAACAAGTGGCACTGGATATTCCGAAGGAAAAGATGCCTGCGAGAACGGGCGAAAAGCACGGAGTCGGCAAAGCAAGCCACGGACCTAGGCTCTTGGATTGAGCACAGTGATCTCAGGCATCGGATAATCTTTTGTGTTGCCGGTCGCGAGCGTGGCGCCTTCAATGAAGGCCGTAGCAGCGATCAAACAATCCGCCAATTCTAGCCGCCGACTTTTCACCCGACGTTTGAAACGGCCAGCGGTTTCGGCAATCTCCTGTGTGACGGGAGCGATCACGAGCGCATCGAGAAGAGCATCAGTCGCGTGTTTTTCTTCTGGACGCATACCCGCATAGAGTTCCGCCACCGAAATCACTGAACAGCAGGGGACAGAGCGGCCGGTAAGATCGAAGAGAAAGGTTCGAATGGCTTCACGGCCTCTCAGAATATCGATGAGGATATCCGTATCAAGGAAGACCTTGCTCACCGAGTAGCCGTCCGTTTGAGACGGGTCGATCTGCGCAGGGAACGAATGAACCGTCGAGCGCCTTGAGCGAGCTCCGGATGCTTACCCGCTTTCCATGCGCCGAAGCTTTTTTCTAGCACCTTCTTGAACTTGATCCGCTTCAGCTCGTTGCGCAACGCTTGCCCCACAACCTTGCTTTGTTCACCCTTCGGCACGGTGCGTTTTAATTCGTCAAGAAGATCCGCCGGCAATGTAAAGTTCGCTTGTTTCGCCACGCTTGCCATTGTATGCCTCCTTCAACCTATAGGATGACCTATATGATGACAGAGGGAGTTGGGACTGTCAAAAGTCCCGACAATGAGCCCCTGCCACATGACCAACGCATTGCGAATTATGGAACTGGAGGGGTGCCGGTGCCCAAAGGAGAGACGGGCGAGAAGGTTACCGATCCTTGAGTACGAGCGCGCCCCTATAGAAGAGGTACATCCCGCCCATCTGGATCACATGATAGAGATCATTGTGATTGAAATGGTGGTGGAGCGTGATTTCGTTGACCTGAGCGGCTGCTGCCAAGAAGCTCAGCAGCACTCCTCCGACCAGCCATGGAGCACTCATGGCTCTACGGGCGACGCCGGCATGAAGCTGTAGTACCGATATACTCAGATTTGTGAAGGCGTACTCATAGATGACATAGCGAAAGTCGTCATGGGTCGCCATCCAGAACCCATAGACAATCAGTTGGGCATACGGAATCAGCATCACGAACCGGCGCACGGAAGACAGGATGCAGGCACTGAGGGTGCCGGTCAGCAGAAAGAAACTAGCCAACCCGATGGCATAGACGGTGAGCTTCCACAATTCCTGAAGAACAGACTGGCTGAAAAGCATCGAGAAGCCATGAAACGTCCCGCCGGTGAGCGAAGCCAATCCGAAACAAGCAAACCCCGCAGCCCAGGAAGTTACGCTCGCCTGCTGCGCAACCCCCTTCTGCGATCTCCATAACTGCCAGGCAAAGAAGCCGCACAGCACGACAAGCACATAGTCTGTCGCCATCGTGGTCGGTTCGGAGAAAGACATGTGGTTAGGATGGCCGCGACCAGTGTATGGGCCTGCCCCTGTGGTACTGCCCAAAGGCGATGATGAAGCTCGCCAAAACCCAATGGAAGAAAATGGGGATCGTCCCGCCGAACCATCGCGCCTCTGGATAGAGACTCATGCGAATGATGTACCGCACAATCATGGAAGCCAGGTATAGATACCCGAATACAAGCACGCCCCGACTAAACACCGGACGCGACCGGACAAAGAACCCCTCGCCGCGAGTGAAATCAAGACACACTTTGCTATAGAGCCCGATAATCAAAAATTGAGACGGCAAGAGATAGGGGTAGGGCATCAAGCCCGAATACCAGGCTTCCATCGGGGGCAACCATGACACCCCGGCGAAGGCCACGAGCATCTGACCAAGTACGCGCAGGCAGAAAGCAAACAGGAGTGTCCACAAGAGGATCGCAGGCTTGCGAGAAGAATACATCACACCAGGTCCGCGAACAGGCGTCGGTAGTGACGGTACCAGTCGCTCTGGAACCGTTCTTGCGGATCGTACCTCCGCTTCAATCGCAGAAACTCAGAAAACTGTGGATAGCAGGCCTCGATCTGCACGCGAGTCGCCCACTTGTGATAGGTCAAAAAGTAGCTGCCGCCCCGTTTCCTGGCCAGATCAATCAATCGGCGGAACGCCGCCGCTGCCCGTTCGATGCCATCCGGTGTGTGGGGCACGTGAAGATTCAAGACAGTACATGCCCATGGCTCCTTTGCCCAGGCAAGAAACGATTCGTCATCCCGTTCGATAAGGCGGATCGTGCCATAGATGACTTCAACGTTGTGTTTCCGGAAATCCTCCCGCATGTCCGCAAAGAATGACGCCAGTTCCTGCCGAGGCACATAGAGCTCTGAAATCATTTCCGACCCGGGAGTCCCAGCTCGCATCTTGCTGTCGAGCGATTGGTGATAGCCATCCGGGTAGTAACTCGTTTGATGCGTATCGGACCAATAGATCTGTCCATTCGTCGTCAGATATTCACTGGAATACACATCGAACGCTTTTGTCTTATCCTCATGGGCCAAATAGAGCAGGCGCAGCCATTGTTCCTCGGCGATTTCCCGCTGATGAGCAGGAACCGGCGTGGTTGGATCGACTGGTTTGTAGCAAGAGAAAATGCCTCGCCTGAGGAAGTCCTCGGAGGCCGGATCGAGGGCAAACTGACAATCGCCATAGAGAAATCCATCTGCGATCCGTTGCTCGAACCGCTGCATCACGTCGTCGATTTGGACCAGCTCGACAACACGCTGAAGCTTCTGCCGCTGCATGAGCCGGAGCGTGACAGACGACACGATGCCGAAGAGACCATACCCGCCAATCGCTAACTTGAATAGATCGGAGTTCTCCGACCGGCTGCACGTCACCACCTGTCCATCGGCTGAGACAAGCTTGAAAGATTCGATATCTCCGACGAAGGGCTTGAGCCTCAGCCCTCGCCCGTGGATGTTGGCCGACAGGCAGCCACCCATGCTCAGCCGATCCGCACCAGTTTGCTTCTGGACAATGCCCCATGGCTTGGTGGCACCAGCCTGCATGGTCAGGGACGCCTGGATCAACTCCGGCCACTGCATACCGGCTTCGACCTCGACCAGACCGGAGCCCGAATCGAAATTCAGCACTCGATTGAACGACCTGGTATCCACATGCAGCGTGTCGGTTCCGAACTGCTGCCCACCCATCGCATGACGGCCACCGGCAACAGAAATAGCCGTCCGGCCCCGAACCGCGCGCTCAACTACACGTTGGATGTCCTGGACCGACCGGGCCACGACCACCTCATGGACCGAGGTTGGATTGAGTCCCGAATGCACGTCGTTTAACAGCACACCAGCCGACTCTGCATGCCACCGGGCGCAGCCCCAGGGCATCAAAGCAGCAACCCCCGCCAGTTTGAGAAAGGCTCTCCTACTAATCATCGCGACTCCTTCGTATGACAGTCGTGAAGCCACCTTATCAACTCCCAAGTCCCTGTCAACTCTGAAGCTATTTTCGTTTGGAGTAATCGCGGCTTCCAGCTTACCCTTTGCCGCGGGCAAGACTCAGCAGATTCATCGGTCCTTCCACCTCAGACCTGACCTTGCGGTCTTTTTATTCCGTTCCTGCTGTGCTATGACTCTGCGCACGATTGGGCGCATTCACAGGCCTGAAACGCGACATGACCATCCAACCTTGGATCACCTGCCTGCAGAGCGGAATACTGATCCGTCATCTCGAAACTCGCTACCCCGAACAGGCATCGAAAGTCGATCTCAAACGGGTTATGGGGGTAGCCGAATCGTTCCAGGAAATTCAGGATGCCCGTGCGTTCCTGACCGATGCAAGCAATTGGGTTCCCCTTTCGGTTTTTCGTGAATTGATCAAGGCCTGCGAGCAGGCCTCCGGCGAGAAGGACTTCACCTATCTGGCCGCTCTGGCCTATTACGAAACCGTCAAGACACAGACCCCGACACTTATTGAAACGATTGCGATCCTCCTCAACGACGTAGAGTCAGTCTTTCGTTCCGTCGGCAACTGGGCCTCCGCTTATACCAATTACCTACAACTCCAATCATTTGTCTGTCCGGATGAAACACAGTCCTTGCATATTCTGTCCCGAAACTTGCCACCGGTCGATCCTGTACTTGGGAATATGCGTCTGGTACAGGGCAATCTCGAAGGCACTGCAAAACTGGATCCTTCCGTCGAAACTGCCACCTGCGAAGAGGTCTACTCACAACTTCGCTTAGAAACTCTGGTCAATGAGTTCGGCGACGCCTACGACATGACCGCGAAGAACGATCGGTTCACTGTAGCCCGCCGATCGACGGGCGAAGTCGTGATCACGGGACGAACGATCCGTCTCGTTCCTACGCTGATCCCCATCAAAGCCGATCGTATTCCCGCTCCCCATGGTTCCGACGAACAACTTGTCGCCACGCTGGACCAGCAGGGCCATCTCTCGGTCTGGACTGCTGAAGAGCCGGTCCGAATATCCAAGGCACAATTCCCCAAGCAGAACGATCACTGCACTGCTATCCGCATCGAACGCGGTGGTATCCTCTCGGCCGGACCGCTCAGCACCACGGTTAAGGCCGGCTCGATATACAACGCGCCATATACGCATTATCGCCTGCATTGGACAAATCACCCTCCACAGACGAACAACGCCGCTGCCGCCGGCCGCTCGCAATTCTTGACGGACCGACGCGCCTTCGCACACCAGCTCTTTACCCATTTGAAGAACCTACAGGCGACGCATCGGCACATGCTCACCATGTTCCTCCGCAATGTGGAACTGGCGCAGGAGAATATACAACTAAAGCAGGAGCTGTCCGCGCAGCAAGAAACCGGCGGCATTATCGGCAAGAGCGCTCTACTTCTAGATCTTCTCTCTCTGATCAGAACTATCGCTCCTTCGGACACCACCGTGTTGGTGACCGGAGAAACAGGAACAGGGAAAGAACTCGCCGCCCGGTTGATTCACCAACTGAGCCGACGCAAGGACCGACGCTTTGTCGCCGTGAATTGTGGGGCACTGCCCGAAACGCTCTTGGAAAGCGAGTTGTTCGGTCACGAGAAGGGTTCGTTCACCGGCGCGATAGCTCAGAAGAAAGGGAAATTCGAGCTCGCCGAGGGGGGCACATTGTTCCTCGATGAGATCGGAGACATTTCGCCCGCGGTGCAGGTGAAATTGCTCAGAGTGCTTCAAGAACGAGAGTTTCAGCGCGTCGGAGGAACGAGCGATCTTAAAGCGAACATCCGGCTGATCGCCGCCACTAATCGAGACCTCCTGGCGATGATGGAGCAGAGCCAGTTTCGGCAAGACCTGTTCTATCGTTTGAACGTCATTCAGCTCTATATCCCGGCCTTGAGGGAACGTCCAGAGGATATCGCTGAACTCGCCCAGCATTTCGTCCAGCGATTCGCCGAGAAAACCGGAAAGCCCATCGCAGGCTTGACGCCGGACGCATTGCGGATCTGCCTGGCCTACAAATGGCCTGGTAACATCCGCGAGCTGGAGAATATCATGGAGCGCGCGGTGACCTTGGCGCCGGAAGGCAAGAAATGGATCTCTCCTGACCTGCTCCCGAACAATCTACGTTCGACTACGGAATCGGCCCCCTCGCTCGATCTGGCCGAGCTGGTAGACCGTGTTGACTGGAGTGCACTGCTTAAAACCCTGGAGACGCGAGGATCGCTCACAGGGCTCTTGAACTACTTCGAATGGACCATCACGCGCCGCGCCGTCGCTGAATACGGCGGCAACAAGAGCCGCGCCGCGAAGGTCCTCGGGCGCACCTACCGCTGGCTCCGAAAGCTGGAAAGCGAGATGACCGGACCACAATCTCCAGGGCACAACCCCTCAGACAAATCGTAACCGCACTGAGCCTCCACAAAGCAAATGCGCGCATTGTGCACGAGGATCTTATGAACGATCGTTCCTGGATTGTGAACGACCATAACGATCGCCTTCGCATCGGCCGCGGTCTTTTGTGGTCGGTATTCGTTCAACCTATCGAGCCTCGGGCTATCGTTTCCCAGGATTTATGTAATTGGACGCCTACCATCTGATTCGAACTCCGACGAAAGCATTCCCTGCCGCCCTGCGCCAACACTAACGAAGTGGATCAGCCACCACATGCTTCTGTCGAGCGGTGATCTCACAGAGAGTCCTCGCTGGTTGATGATCTCTCCTGGTGATCACGCCACCACTACCGGCCAAGACGAACCCGGAACAATCTTATCTGGAACAAGAGTGTAACGATCCTGTTTCCCCATCGGATGTTCGTGACCATGATTTGGGATTCGACTCGTATCCATTAGGAACAGCCGTTCAGATGCTCTGAACCGCCGTTCATAGTGCGGGCTTGATGATCCCGCCACTCTAGTTGCCTTCCGATCCAGCCAATCGCGCAAAGTCCCGCCCACCAAGCGCTGCGACGAAATCGCCAAACCTGACCGTCCTCGGCGCGTTCCTTGCTAATGCGACAGAGTGAACCTGG